>Ga0172379_10000201_pt1 | contig 159813 bp, 200 predicted proteins | sample GrowelOW334metaG_FD_119756 | JGI IMG/M metagenome (GOLD analysis project Ga0172379, IMG submission 119756) | Groundwater microbial communities from an aquifer near a municipal landfill in Southern Ontario, Canada - Groundwater well OW334 metaG | ecosystem: Environmental > Aquatic > Deep...
CGGCAGTCATCATATTATATGATGACATCTCTTTTGTTATTTAGATAATATCTTATATCTATATATTTACCATTTGGATTATTATAAAGAACTTCTACAACATCTGCTGATAAATAATTTTGAAAAATCATGCATTCATCAATCGTAAAAGTAGAATTTGCTGCTCCACCAATTATTATTGGTGTTGATGGTAAACTAACTTCTGACACAGAAATATCATTTAATCTTTCCGTTTTTATGTTATTTATAAAAACAGTACTTTTGTTTGTGTTTGGATTAACAGTTAATACGACATGGTTCCAAACCCCAACCCCTGTTGTTAATGAGTTTAATATTTCTGTTGTAAAAATAGAACTTGTGGAGTTTTTTGTTGTAAACCCAAATTTATTATTTAAAGTGTTGTAATAAATCTTAAACCCAAAAGTACTCCATTTGTTAATTATATTCATTTCACCATTAGGAACACCATTAGGAACATTTATCCAAAAAGAAATTCCATAAGATGATTTTGTAAAATCCGGAAATGATGCTGCACTTGTAATAAAATCACTTGCCCCTACCAATTCAACACCATAATCAGAATTTACCCCTATGGTAAAAAAAGGAGTTCCGCTATAAGTTATAGGATTATTTTTCCCAGATTCATCAATTGCTGTTTCAGATTGAAAACTCCAGTGAGCTAATAATCCACTTTTAAATTTTATTTCATTAGAAATTTTTACAAAATCTCCTTCAGTGGAAATAATATTAAGCAATTTTTCTGCATAATTACCAGATCGCAAATAACCCAAATCACGAACTCTTTCTAGGGTAGTATTACCTTCAATAATAGTATCACTTTTATTAAAAATTTCTTGGTAAATTTCTTGTAAATAATGTTTATCGTATAATGAATATGCCATATTATTAACTTAACAAAAATACCCCCATTTCTGGGGGTATTTATTAATACTAAAAAATTATTCAGTAAAAGTAGTTCCAGCAGGATCAACAAACATAGAAATTTCAATCTCTTCAATTGTGTTCATTGGAACAATTCTTACAATACCCTTCATTAAATTCTGCTGAACAACATCAGGAGTGTTTACAGAAGCATCAATAATAACCTGATATCTGTCAATTCCACCAGACAAACGAATTGGTTCAAGAATTCCATCAATGCTTGCTTTGGCTTTTGCCCAAATAGATGGGGAGTTTGGTTCAAAAAGAAGTTCATCCATTTTTACTTTAACTCTCTTCTTGATCTCATTAAGAGTCATTCTCACGTTAATTCTATTAAGGGCAGAAGTTTCTCTTTGTAGAGTTTTCTGACCATAAATCGTAATACCTTTGGAATTAAAATTCACGATTGGATTAACTGCATTTGTTTCACCATAAAGAGCATCTCTTTCAGATTTATCTGGAGAGTAACGAATACCAGCAACTGACAATTTACCTCTCTTGTCACCAGCAGGGGCAAACCACATACCATAATCCTGGGCATTTTTTACTAACTTCTCTGCCAAGAAAATAGAGGATGGGAAATAAGCATAATTGGCTGCAACGGTGTCATAATCTTTTTCCCAAGGCCAGTACATAGCTCCATAAGAAGTATTAAAGGCCGCAGTCCTTCCGTTAACAGCTCCATAACCATTATGATAATTTACAACACTTGTTACTGTTATGGCATCAACAGCTTCTGGAGTATCTACCAAGAAAATTGCCTCTCCACGAGTTGCGCAAAGAACAAGACATCTGTCTTTAACAGTTTCTAACATAGAAGCTTCTGGAGCAATAAGAATATGAAAATCAGAACTTTCAACATTTGCAAAAACACCAGCATCCAAAGCGGCGATATGATAAGTTTGTGCATCATTTACGTTTGCAGGTAGTCCATCAGTTGCAGTTCCAACAAGAAACGTATATTCTTGTGTGGCAGGAACCGTTCCAACACCCCAAGCAAATTCTGTCGTATAACCAGTTACTATTGAGTTGTTAAACGTCTCGGTAATCAAAGTTCCCACAGAAATTAATGCAGATCCACCATTATCAGTTACTCTGTTAATTACGGTTGAAAAATAATTCAAGTCCGTTGATACAAAAGAAACATCTCTAAAAATTTCTTTTACTTCGCCAAAATAACTCACGTAAATATTGTGAACATAAGTTCCATCAAACTGAACAACAGATTCTTTAAGAAGTTTTAAATTAGCAGCATAAGTTCCACCCTCTTTTGCAAAGAAGGTAATTTTTTGTTCAGCTCCAACAGCATTAACCCCATCGGTTTTTGTTGCTACGTTAACAACTGCTAGTGTAGTTCCAGTATCAACAAATGTAAACGCAGGAACATAAAGCCCGGCAAGTGTTTTTGTCATCACAAAACCAGAACCAGTAATTGCAGCAGGGACAGTCCAAGTAGCTCCCAACCCAGTTGAAACGTTTGCTATGGCTACACGAACTTTTTCAGCAACAACAGCAGTAGTATCAAGAGCCGCAACTGTAACAGCAATACCAGCAACAGTAATAATTCCGGCGTTTGTTGCAGCAGTGGTTACAGTGATCGTTTGTGTGGCCGCAACTGCGGGAATAAAGAAAGCATTGTTTGCAGCTGCTGTAAAATCAACAACCAACGAACCAAGATTTGTTTTGGTTTCAGATGTTGTCTTGTCACCAACACGAACAAAATAAAGTTTATTAGTTACCGCAAGTAACTTTTTAACAGCAAAATAAGTATTAGTAAAACTAGTTGGAGCTTTACCAAAAATATCTTCAAATTCTTTCAAACTTCTGATTAGAATTTCTTCATTAAATACACCTTTTGTGGCATAACCCATAATAGCAACGCCAACTCCAGTGTCATAAACGGTATACGCACTTCTATCTTGTTCAATAATTCTTGTAGTAGGGCTTCCTGTCATAATTAATCTCCTTTGATTTAATAATATTACACTATTATCTTTTCTTTAATTTAAAAAATGGACTTTTTCGTTATCACAAATCATATCCAATAACAACTGTTTCAATAATTCCAAAATTCTCTATATATTCGAATGGTAAATAAGCACGAGGGATTGTTATATCAAACCCCCACCTTACTGTTCTGTTTTCGGTATCTGCTGGTTCTAGGTTTGTTTCGTTAACAATGTTTGATATTTCAATTTCACACCACTGTTCATTAACCTTGGTAGCAAACTTTCTGTTTTTAGGGGCAGCAGAAAATAATTGATAATTTAAAATATCTGCATCTTGTTGGTTAACAGTAAACATTGTTCCTTTGAATATTAATTTACAAGGAAGAGGGTGACGATATTCTCCCCATTTTCCATTTTCTCCCTCGCTCATCAAGGTAACATATCCATTAGGAACTTCTCCCTGAGTGTTTATTTCAAATGAAGAATAATTAAATGTAATTGTTGGGTTCATAGTGCTTCCGTTATAAAAAGGAACAACTATTTTTGCATAAGCTCGTGTTATTGGTGCAAAAAATATTTGAACATTCTGCTCTTCTGGGAAATAAGATAGGTGGGCTGTATTCACTAGAAAACTTTTAATAGCAATTGCATAATCCACAAATAGTGGCCATTCTAATTTATTTTTTAAACTCATACTTTACCTATTCCATCCGTTATAATTATTTCACCTTTTTTGTTTTTAACTCCACCACCCTGAAAAACAACACCAATTATATCTTGATTCCCAATAACCAAATCTTCTTTCGGAACAACCAAAACCCCATCTGGATGTTTAACAAGAGTTGCTATATTAGATACAGCATCAGCATTTTCTAATATGCTGTTTTGTGCCTCTTCTGCTCTTCTTTTTATTAGGTCAGTTAAAATTTTACTATATAGTTGTGGAAACATTATCCCTCCAAATACATATTGCCACGCAATTTGTATTCTCTTGATTTGGCTCTTTCTGTCCACTGTTGTGGCAACCCAAGAACTTCAACATCAGCTCTTTGGGCAACTATATTAAACGTAGAATATTCCCAACCTATATTTCCAGAAGGGCGAACATCCATCACTTCATAAAAAATATATTTATTAGACATTACAACATCGCCATTTTCTATGCTGTCTGTTATATTAGAATAAACAGAATCTCTTATTTCAAGATTGAAAACTGTTTGCAAAATATTTTTCTCTTCAAAATCTGGAATGTTTCGACTTAAATCATTCTCTCCCGTCAGAATAGAAATCCATCCAGAAAAAGTTGCAATTTTATCTCTAACTTTTACTAGAGTGTTGTTTGTAGCAATATCAACTATTTGGGTAGTGCCTCCGACAACCAATAAAATTTGACCATTCAGTTTACTTATTTTAGGAATGCCAGAACCATTATATTCAACTGAAAGTATTGCTTTATTCTTATTTCTTAAGTCAGAATGAATAGATACCATTCTTTGAACATTTACTTGAAACGTAAATTCTTTATCTTCAACTGTCCTATATGGTTCGAGGTTTAAAACATTTCTAAATGAATTATCTAAATGAACTACTTTCATTTTAAAAGGAGGCAAATAAACACGAGATTTTCTTTCTTCGCCATAAATTGGATGAATTTTTGTTTCTTTTTTGTCCAACTTAAAAACCAAGAGTTCTGGTCCATAAGCTTCAATATAAGAGTCGTTTAAATAACTAACCCAATCAGACAACATTTTCTTTTTCTTCCTCTTTATACCCTAATGCTAAATCTTTGGCATATTTTTTAATGGCAATTTGAACAGTTTGTGCAGCAGCTTTTGCTTCTTGGATTCCTAATGTTCCTTTAATAAACTTATATGACTCGTTTCCAGTTGGACCATAGTGAATTGGTGGTTCTTCAAAAACTTCACTTGCTTTGGCAATAAATGATTTTTTAAACCCCTCGTCATTTCGAACTTTTCTATCAATTTTTTTCAGTTCTTCAAGAGTTTTTTGTTCGTTTTTTTCTTCAATGGCATTAAACAAATCTTCATAAATTGTTTCAAATTTGCTTAAAGTGGAATCCATTTGTCTTTTTTGAATTCTATATAACTCATCATTTTTTACATTGTTTTTTATTTCATTAACAATTTCTTGACTTTCTTTTGGTTTAATGTTCATCATTTTTTCAATACTATTTTTAAAATTTTCAACAGAATAACCAAGACCTTTGAAAATTAAAGACGCACCCAAAGCAGCGATAGCTCCCAAAGCGCCAACTCCAAGAATTTGCCCAATAAAAGCAGCAGCAACAGTTAAAACCTCTTCGTTCATTTCTTCTTTTTCTTCTAAGTATTTTTTAAAACTTTTCATTATTAACTCCTATGTTATCTTTAACCGAAAATAAACTCATAAATTTCCGTACTTCTTTTCATTTCTTCAACAACAACAGACAATTCTTGTGCCCCTTCTGATTTAAGGGATTCACCATTTAATTGCAACATTCCTTCACCACCAGGAATTGTCCCACCAAACGTAGAACGAATTGTTCCTAAAACGATCTTTGCGTTGGCCACCATCATTCTTCTTATAAAATCGGAATTAAAAATCTCATCAACTGCCATTGGTGATTTAAATCTAATAGCAACACTAAACGTTGCCAATGGTTTTGGATGAACAAATATTTTTCTGTTCATATAAGAAACTTTTGGTTGATGATTCATTAAAATATTTAAGTCATTATTTGCTTGAATTGTTAAATAATAATCCGTAGCTCCTTCCATAACACCCTTTCTGTTAAAAAAGGATTGGACATACATATTACCAATTAAATCGTCTCGCCCAGCATAATAACTCCAAGGAAGTTGGGGTCTAACAACAACTTCAATAATATTTTCCTCTCCACCAACAATAGCAGGAATTGCATATCCATCTGCTGGGGTTCCAAGCAAATTAGCATATATCATATCAACTTTAAAATTTCTCCAACGCTTATAAACAGCCATCGAATCAAACAAACAATCATTCAACTGATCTTCTGTTAATTCAACAGGCATTATTGGCGCACCCAACTTCCTTCTCACATAATCAAACAAAGGGGTAAAATTTAATACACTATTAGTGATTTCGTTTGCGCCAATATCAGAATTGGCATACCCCCAAACGAGAGGAACGGCATCTGAATTTACTCCCTCATAAACATCTAATATTGCACTTTCACCAGTAGATATTGTTTTTAATACAATCCTATTGTATGGATCAAGAACAGCAATAGCTAAATCTGAAATATTGGCGTTGTTAATAGCACTAACCACTTCTTGCGCAGTAACTTGTGTAATATCAACAACCGCTGTTGTTAAATCTATTGTTCTTATTCCATCTTTTGTTTTTATTGTAATTTCTTTATTATTTGTCAAATTGATAGTGCCATTAATTTCTATTGTCCCAATCAACTGGGCTGGTTCAGCACTTCCTAACTTTCTAGCTATATTAAGGTTGTCAATAAAAACACCTTGACTGCCGTCTGAATCAAAATATACTCTGAACAACAAATCTGTATTTTCATTGAGTGGTAGCGACACAAAATTTAAATCTAGTATATCGGGATCATTAGCTTGAACAAAAGAACTGTCTGAATTTCTCCATACACCACCAACATAATACTGCCAAGCATTATTATTTTTTACAACAAACTTTAAACCAACTGGTGATCCAACAATATTTAAATCTTGAACCTCATTTTGTTTGAAACCACTTCCAAAATTAAACTCAATGTATGGCTTAATTGATACACTTGAAAAATATTTTGTTATTGGTGTAGTTCTTGGGGTATAATTTATAAAACTATAAACATTATCATAAACCACAATTTCTGAAATGTAATATACATCAGCCACTGATGCATTAAACTGTAATCTTGCATCCCAAACTGTTAATTTATCCCAAATGTCCAAAAGAATAATTTTCTTTATTTGCCCATCTAAAAAGAAATAAATAACATTTCCATCCCAAGAGATGTTAAATTCATTCCAAATTGTTGAGTGATTATTCCAACCAGTAATTATTTGATCTGCTATTAATATTTGATTTTTATCATAAATTCTCAAAACAACATTTGAGGTTGTTGTTTTGTGAATAATTTGAATTCTATCAATGTTATTTGTTCCATTATAAAACTCTGCTAATATTACATCAGCAGATGGGGGGGATAACATATAAGAGGTTCCAACACCCTCCATGAATGTAATAAAAGATGGCTGACCAACAACGTCAACTATTTCTACAGAATAACCATTTGATAAACTTTTTATCCCTATTTTCCCTGTCGCTGCCTCAAACTTTGATTCATGAACAGCTCCAATATTTGAGGCAATCAAAGAATTTATTTTAGAAAGAATATGAGCAATGGTAGAATCAAGTGTTGTTAATGTTATTTCATAAACCCCATCAGAAACACCACCCACCAAAACTTCGAATTGGTATGTAGAATTAACCGCTATCGTAAAAGGTGTAATCTTGTTAAAGAGTTGATATCCTGCCGCATTGTTGTTCTTGGGGCGTATGCGAAACGATAAAGAACCACTTCCAGTTAATCCAATGAAATTATTTTTATTGTAAGCGATTGAATCTGATAGTTCCAAACATTTACCAAAACCAAATGGATTAAAGTTTTGCAAAGTAGACATTGAAGTTAATAACTGTGCCCCAGTATCAATAGAATAGTTAGCTGTTGTATTACTTTCAAAGTTTGTTAATAACAAAAGATTATCAACCCATTCTCTCAAAGATATTTTATTGTCTTGTTTAATAAACAGAGATTCGTTGCTGTAAGTTATCGTCGTAAAATTTTCTTCCATTCTATACTCCGTTTAAAATTTCTGTAATTCTAATTTGTTTTTTTCCGCTTGATGTCATATATATGATAGTACCAACACAACTAAATTTTTCTTTTGTGAACGATATATCATTATCTGTTCTAAACGTAATTTCAATATCCTTCTTGGAAGGATCGTATTCAACAACATCACCTATATTCATAATATTAACTTTTCAAAGGAGAAAAAAGAATGAAAGAGAATAAAATATTTGACCCGATAGAAACTTTTAAAAATAAATTAATAGTTGTAGAGGGTCCAGATTTTTCTACAAAAACAACTTTTATAAAATTGTTGTCTAATTATCTTAATGATATTGGTATAGAACATATAAAAACATTTCAACCAGGAGATACTTCTTATGGCGAAGAGGCAAAACTAATTCGCGAATTAACAAAAAGAGAAGATATGAGCGAACAATCAGCACTTTTTCTTTATCTCTACGATAGGATTCAAAACAATAAAAAAATAATTAGACCTGCACTAAAAGACGGGAAAACTGTTATTTCAGACCGCTGGTGGTATTCTACTATGGCTTATCAGTGGACTCTCCCTTATATAAAAAATGCTTTTCCTTGGGATGAAATGGTGAGGATGAATAAATTTGCTAGCACTTGGTTGGAACCGGATATTGGATTGTTTCTTGTTCGTGAAGATATTGATATAAAAAATCAAGAAAGAAAAGAAATTGATAAATACGACAGAGTAGATAAAATAAGAAGAATCGAAATTTCTGGAATATATGAAAGATTTTATCTTGAAGGAAAACTAAAAAAAGTTTTTATCGTAGAAAATGACCCAATAGCAACTTTTGAATCATTTTTAAAAATGGAAGAAAGATATTCTGATACAACAAAAATCAGAGAGCCGAGAATTAAAAAAGAATTAAAATAACTCATAATTAAATAATAAAAAAGGAAGTAAAATGGAAAAAGAACAAATGAAAGTCGTCTGGGGAAATTATATTTTTGATCATGGATATTTTAATATTAGCAATCTTCTTATAGATTCACAAGAAGAATTAGGAATAACAGATGACGAACTCTTGTTTATAATTAAAATTCAAAGATTTTCTGGTGGTTGGACAATCTTAGATTCTAAACTTTCCAAATCACTTTGCTCCAAATCCTTACAAAGAAGAAGAAAGACCTTAAAAGAAAAAGGTCTTCTTGATACTATTGAAAGAAAAGAAAAAGACGAACAAGGTCAAATTAGAACTTATGGAATTATATATAATTTTTCTGGACTTGATAAAAAACTTAGAGAAATATCTGAGAAAAAATTGGAACTCGATGACCGTAAAAAAATTTGCGCCGACCGGACAGTTTTGTCCAAAAAAAAGACAGAAGTGTCCGCTCTAAATAAGACAATTTCTATAAGAACTAATACTAGTAAAATTTCAGAAGACCCTAAAAGAGTTGAATTAAATACAGAAATAATTGCTACTTTTAAAAACCAATATATTAAATTTAAAGAAAATAATGATTTTCAATTGTGGGGGCCAGAAATGAGCTGGCCTCATACTTCTTTTAAACCATCTAAAAAAGATTTAGAAAATTTAAATAATCTTGATTTAGAGGATTTAGAACTATTAAATAAAAGCAGTAAGCATCTTTCAGATTACATTTATTTTGAGTTAGAAAGTAAAAGATTTATAGGTTCAGATGGTTATTTTACACCAACATTAAGCTTGTTTAGTAAATCAAAAGTTCAGTTCAATAAATTATACAGATTTTACTTGGATGCAAATGGTTTACTATAAAAAAATACCTCCCCAGAAGGGGAGGTAAAAAACAGTAGTTTTTTAATTTTTAAAACAAATCAGTTCCAGCTCCAGTTACAGTGATTACACCATATTGTTTCTGACCTGCATAATCAGAAGTTCCTGTGATTGTTTTACTTTCAAGAAACTCAAGAGCATACCTTGCAAAAATTCCCTGGTTTAAGTTCAAGTTACTTACATCTGTTGCACTATAAACATTAAAAGAATAAGGAGCAAAAATTAATCCAGGCATAAATTTACTTCCTTCTGATGGAGTAAACCCACAGATTATTTTATCTTCCGTTTCAACTGGATTGATAAATACTTTAATAAACTTGTTAATAATACCGATCTTTTGAATTACAGAATAATACTCTGTAATTTCTCCTTCAAATTTTTCCATTAAAATAACTGCTTGCATAAATTTTGGTGGAATAACAATGAAGTTTCCAATTCCACACCTAGCAGCAGAACCTATTGTTGTCAACATTTTTATAATTGTTGTATAAAGTTCATTTGCTGGGTTGTTAATATATTGCATTGTCGTCCAATCTCTCCAAGCAATAGTATCAGTATGAATGTTTGTTGCGTTTTTAATTTTATCAATTACATCCTGTTCAATTTCATAGTTTAAAAGAGAGCCAACAACAGCAGAAAGTTCTGGAACTGATTCTTCTTTTGTTACAGCAGTAAAATCATCAATCAGTTCTTTTGTTAGTTCAACCTTCATTTTTTTAGATTTTACTTGATAAGCTCGTCCAATAAGTTTTGGGGTAACATTAACAATTTCAGTTCCATCATAAGATGTGTATGTCAAAACGCCATAATTTGCCTTGTTTATGTTAGACACATCCGTTGCTCCATAAGAAGCAATCACTGAAACTTTTCCTGGTTTTGAGACAGCAAAAGTGATAATAAGATTTGTATCATCGTAAGTAATTACTAATCCGTTTAATACAATTCCACTATAAGTATACCCGAGAGCAACAAGAGTTGCTTTTGTGTTTGTATAAACATTTGCACCAGTTCCGGCAGCTACTTTAACAAAAACTCCTGATATTGTTTTTGTTAAGTCATCAACTCCGGTATACGCAACACTAAAAGTTGTGTTAGCACCAGCCCCATCATCAACGGTAACAGGGGTGATTGCCGCACTGTAATCCAAGGTTAGATTTGTTGCCACACCTTTTAAAGAATAATTTGTGTCACCAGTTTCAGATCCAACACCAATTATTCTTTTGGGGCCAGTTTGTTGTTCTGTACCTAATCCGTAAAAAACACCAGAAGGTGATTCAATTTTTCTAACTGATGCGATTTCTGGTAGAAAAGCGTTTTCGAGAGTTACTTTGATAATTCCACCAAGTAAATCTTTTACACCTTGCTGCCCATTATCAAAATATGTTGGTGCTTCATTAAGCACTTGTTCTCTAATTGAGTTTTCAATTAAATAGTCAAAATTTTTTTTCATTTCAATCTCCATTGTTAATTATAAAAACAGTATATTATTAACTTGACTTTAATTCAAAAAACAAACTTTAAAAGACGTAAATATAATATACGGGGCATAAACAATGACAATAAATAAAGTTCTTGATAATAAAAAAAATGAAGTAAATATAAATGAAATTATTGTAAATAACGATTTTACAAATACAATAAAAACAAAATATGAAATATTTTATAATTGTTTTCAATGTGGGAGGGAAACACATAAAACAGCATATAAATTTGCAAAGCCATTAAATGAAAATTCATTTATTTGTCAAAAATGTTCTGTTATTAATTTTAGAAAAGAAAACAAAGAAGTAATAAATCAAAAAAGAAAAGAAACTGTATTAGAAAAATACGGAGTAGAAAATGTTGGCTTTTTAACAAAAAATCACTCAACAAAAAGTACAGAGACAAGAGAAAAAATGAAAGCAACTTGCTTAGAAAAATACGGAGTAGAGTTTCCTTTTCAATCAAAAGAACTAAGAGATAAAAGAAAAATAACTTTTATGAAAAAATATGGTGCAGATCATCCACTAAAAAATGAGGATGTTATAAAAAAAATAAAAGAAACAAACCTACTTAAATATGGGAAAGAAACAAATTTACAAAACGATGATGTTATTGATAAAATAAAAAAATCTAATTTAGAAAACTACGGAACGGTTTATGCTTTTCATTCACCAGAAGTTATAAAAAAAATAAAAGAAGAAAATATAAAAAATTTTGGGCACGAATATCCATTTCAACTAAAAGAAAATAGAGATAAAGCAAAAAACATTATATATAAACAACTAAAAATATTTCAACAAGATGATGTTGTGCCACTTTTTACCCAAGAAGAATATAAAGGGACTAAAAAAAACGAATATAATTTTTCTTGTAAAAATTGTCAAACTGTTTTTGTTTCTAAAATAGAAAATGGTAAAATACCAATTTGTCCAACTTGTTATCCACATTTTTCAGGAATATCTAAAAAAGAAAAAGAGTTATTTAAAATAATAAAAACATTAACATTAGAAAACGTTATTGGAAATTATAATGATGGAAAATTTGAGATTGATATTTTCATACCTGGTTTAATGCTGGGTTTTGAATTTGATGGTTTGTATTGGCATAGTACTGAATATAAAACTAGTAATTATCATATAAATAAAACTAATTATTTTTTAGAAAAAGGAATAAAAATAATTCACATATTTGAAGACGAGTATGATAATAATAGAGATGTTTTAATATCAATGATAAAAAATAAATTAAATTCTCCTGATAAAACAATATATGGTAGAAAATGTTTTGTAAAAGAAATAACAACAGAAGAAGCAATTGTTTTTATAAACAATTCTCACATACAGGGATATACAAATTCTTCTGTTAAATTGGGTTTATTTTTTGAGAGTGAGTTGGTTTCTGTTATGACTTTTGGTAGATCAAGATATTCCATAAAATTTCAATGGGAATTAATAAGATTTTGTAATAAAACTGGGTACAAAGTAATTGGTGGGGCTGGAAAATTATTTAAATACTTTATAAATTATTTTAATCCGGAAAATATAGTAAGTTATTGCGACCTAAGATATTTCGATGGTGTTATGTATGAAAAAATAGGAATGAATTTTTCACACACATCCAATCCAAATTATTTTTATTTTCACAAAAGTAATCTTAAAAGGTTTTCAAGAGTTAATTTTCAAAAATACAGATTAAAAAATATGTTTGAAAATTATGACGAAAAATTAACAGAAGAAGAAATAATGAGAAGTAACGGATATTTCAAAATATTTGATTGTGGAAATAAAGTGTTTACTTGGAATAAATGAATTTGGTTTTTTCTAATGTTATGTCATATATAATGTATAGAAGTTAAACATAAATTTTCTATAAGGGTAATTATATGAACAAAATAATAAAAGTTGTTGACAGAAAAAGAGTAGAAAAAATTATAGATAATAAATCTGATAGTGAGATTTTTGAACAATGTTCTACTCACGATATAATATATTTTATTTGTAATGTTTGTAATTTTGTGGGGAACAGAATTAAATCAAAATTTATAGAAGACGATTTTGTTTGCAAAAAATGTAAACTATCTTCAATATCAAAAGAGGAAAGAAAAAGAAGATTAAAATTAAATCAAGAAAAACAAAGGAAAAAATTTGATGGGCTTCTATATTTTCAGACAGAAGAGTTTAAAAAGAAATCAGAGGCAACAAGCTTAAAAAAATATGGCCATTCTAGTCCAAATTCTTCAGATGAAATAAAAGAAAAAAAAATATTATCTTATATTGAAAAATATGGCGTGGATAATCCAATGAAACTGAAAGACATCTCAGATAAATTAAGAAAACCAAAAAAAAATAAACCAATAATTTCAAAAGAAGAAACTGAACAGAAAAGAATATTTACTAATTTAAAAAATAGGGGTGTAAAATATTCCGGGCAAGATCCAATAGTAATAGAAAAAATTAAAAAAACAAACTTCCGCAACCATGAAGGAAAATACTTTTTTCAGACAGAGAAATTTATTTTAGAAAATAAAACAAGAAATTTGAATAAACAATATGATATTTTAAAAACAGAAAAATCAGGTTTTTCCCCTCTGTTTACAAAAGAAGAATACAATGGAACTATTGGGTTTAAATATCCGTGGAGATGTTTGGAGTGTTCTAGTGAGTTTATTTCTTCTTTTGTTAATGGAATACCACCAAGGTGCCCAAAATGTTCTCCTGTTATAAAAAGTTATTCCCAGGCAGAAAAAGATATCAGAGTGTTTATTAGCGACGAATTAAGAGTTTTAACATCAAAAATAAGACCAGAAAATGTTTTTGAGATTGATATATTTTGTAATGATTATAGTATTGGGTTTGAATATGATGGGTTATATTATCATTCTACAGACAAAATAGGGAAGGATTATCATCTAAACAAAACTAATTTTTTTAAAGAAAGGGGAATAAGCGTCTATCATATTTTTGAAGATGAATGGTTAAATAAAAAAGAAATAGTAAAATCAATCATAAAAACAAAATTAAATAAATTCGATAAAACATTTTATGGTAGAAAATGCACAATAAAAGAAATTAATTATAATGTTGCAAAAAGCTTTGTAGACGAAAATCATATTCAGGGTTATTCCAATTCTTGTATGAGGGTTGGGTTATTTTTTGAGGAAGAGTTGATTTCTGTTATGACTTTTGGAAAATCAAGATTTGATAAAAAATATGAATGGGAATTAATAAGGTTTTGCAACAAATTAGGATATAAAGTGGTTGGTGGGGCTGGAAAGTTGTTTAATTATTTTAAAAATGAATATAATCCATCTAATATAATTAGTTATTGTGATTTAAGATATTTTGATGGCATTATGTATGAAAAAATAGGTATGAAATTTTCTCATATTTCTTCTCCAAATTATTTTTATTTTTTAAACAATAAAATAAGATTTTCAAGAAATAGATTTCAAAAACATAAATTAAAAAATATTTTAGAAACATTTGACGAAAACAAAACAGAAACAGAAAATATGTTGGATAATAAATATTTACAAATACACGACTGCGGAAACAAAGTATTTGTTTGGAATAAATAAAAAACCCACTCTTTCAAGTGGGTTTAATTAAATCACATTAACTATTAAAGAAAGTTCAAGTTAGCAATCTTCAAGCGGGAATAGTAATATTGTCCCCTGCGGATCTTGTGAATTCCGTATCGAGAGAAGAACCCTCGAATACTATCAAAGTTCTGAGGATTGGTAACCGTATCACTCATCCACTGAATATAAGGAGCGTAAACAACACCGGCACCATATTCAGAAGTATTGGATTTGTATCCCATAAGGATTTCATCAGCACGACCAGAAGGTCTGTTGATATCGCAATAAATCTGCATAGAACCGTTATTCAATTCACCAAGTTCCTGAATTTTCATGCTGTTGTTTGTGAAAATATCACCTTCAAAGCCAGGAAGTTGACGAAGCACTGCGCCCATCTGAGGACCAACAACTGCCCAAGAAGGAACGCCCAATCGGTTATACTGGGCAGAAAGAGCACCAAGTTCAAACATCTTCTGAGAAAGCAACCGATGTCGATCCAAGAAGTTTCCAGAGGTTCCCTGGATTGTGTCCACGTTATTACTAACAAGAGCTGTGGTAAAGTCAGGGGCGAGAGTTCCTGGGACAGAAGTTCCTGGAACAGAAAGTGGATCATTACCCCAAACATGCAATTTATCCAACTGAGAAGGAACGATATTTTCGATAAAGTCAAGCACCTCTCTGTCTGTTTCGTATGCTTGTTCCATAGAAGCGATTTTCACAAGTTCGGACTCTACGTCAATCTTGTGGTATCTCTGCATATCCTGTTCAGATTCTTTTGTCCATCTGATTTTAAGTTTTCTTTCTTGTGTTTCAACATTCTCAGATTCAACACTGAATTCCATCTCAGGCATATAAGCAGTAGATTCCTGTTCATAGTGCCAGAATATCATAATCTTTTTTAGACCATAAAGGCTACCAGCGTTTCCAGTTGTGGAAATATCCACTTCACCAGCAGCTCCACCACTAACAAACTGAAGCAAAGCTTCAACAGTAGGAACCCTAGATCCATTAATATAAGCAGTAAACCCTTTTCCACCAGCTCTTACACCAGCACTATCAAAACCCTTGTGTGCCCAATCGGTATATTTAACCAAAAAGTCCTCAGATTTTGCTTCAGCGTCAGCACCAGCCAAAAGACTAAACTCATCAAAGAAAGGAATAATTTTTCCGTGAACATCAGTAACGAGAGTAGCACCAGTAAGTGCGCCGTTAGCATCGGTTGTTCCAACGAAAGGTCCAAACTTGTGGTTGCTGTAATAGCTAGGAACAGCAGTGGTGTTTCCATCTCCATCAAGATCAAGGTTAGCACCAGTATATTTCTGGCCAGCAGTGTGCCCATTCTTGGAATTGGAATATTTGTAGTCGATGTAATAAACAACACCAGTTCTAGCATCAATTGGCTGAGTAGAAACAAGTTTGTTAGTGAAGAGATTAGGCATCACCCTTCTGATGATTGGGAAAAGAACTCTTGGGATTACCTGAGATTTATCAAAGGTGCTATAAGTAGAAGCAGGAGCTTCGTTAAGCTGTTCAGTCCCTTCGTTGAGAACATTCTCTTCAAGCCACTTTGATGTAACCTGTCCTTCCTTAACCATGTTGCCATAGGAATTCTCCAAAAGCATCATTGTATTAAAACGAACACTTTTGTCAGCAATGTCTTCGCAAAGCCACCCCCATCTTGTAGAGAGCACTTCATTATACTGCTCATTAGTCATTCTTTCCATTTTTTCCTCCATTTAGGTTTTTATATATATTAGAAAATCTTAAATTACCTTAACCATATCTTGAAAAATGGACTTTTTGGCTCTTTCGGCGTTATAAGATATAAAAAAAAGGAAGTAAATAAATACTTCCTTTTTGTAACAAACTAAAAATTAACCATTAAGGTGGGATTTCATCCTGTCTTTAAGGCGATTGACTTTGGCTTTTGGAGCATCTTCTCCAATAACACTTTCTTTTACAACACCCTTACCTTTTTCTTCATCATTCTCGTCGTCTTCATCTTCTTCATCATCACTTTCTTTTTCTTCATCATCCTCGTCGTCTTCATCTTCTTCATCATCACTTTCTTCGTCTTCATCATCCTCGTCGTCTTCATCTTCTTTTTTCTTTTTCTTGTCTTTTGTTTTCTTGCTGTATTTAGTGTTGGTTCCAGTTTTAGAAGTTTCCTCTTCTTCGTCACCTTCACCAACATCCTCAGCACCCTCAGAAAGGCTTTCGATAATATTATAGAATTGTTCGGTTACTTCTTCGGCACTACCTTCATTAACAAGGGTAATAATAAGTCGCTGAGTTTTTCTATCATAATCAGAAAGAAGTTTTGCAAGAGTTCTGGCTCCTTCTTCAAGTTGCATTTCTTTCTTAATCTTCAAATTTTCCTCACGAAGAATAGAAATTTCCTCAGAGTAAAGATTTCCACCATAACTTTCGTTAAGAGTAGGGGCAACAAGTTCTTTAATTTTTTCAAGAATCTGAAGTTCTGGATTAGAAGAAACCATTTCTGAAATAACTTCTGCTTTAATTTCATCTCTCATTTCATTGAGAGCAAGCATCATTTTGTCAGCAAATTCTTCCTTCAATTCTTCTTGATACTTCACGTTCTCTTCTTCAAGAACCTGGATCAATTTCTGTTTTTCGTTATCAAATTCCTCGTTGAGTTCGTTGATAACCTCTTCTTTCCAAGATTTGATGTGCTCACGAATTTGTTCCTCTTCGTTCAACTCCAATTCTTTATTCAAAGCATCTTCTTTTTTTGTCATAGGTATTCCTCCAATTATATGTTCTTAATTACCTTTTCTATATTTTTATTTTTGAGGTTTTTGCTTATATAAGCAAAAAACATCTTTTGATTATTTTTTCTTAACGTAGAAGTAAATCCAGCTCCAACACCTTGTGATCCAATTCCTAAATAATTATTATATTTAGAAGAGACATCTCTATTTAAATTTATCAATACATCAACTAATTTTTCTTTTTCGTTTCCTATTGAAGTGGAAGATTTTATATCTCTTAACAAAATTAACATTTTATTAGAATGATAATCAATTACTTTAGAATATTCTTCTAAAACATTATCTTCTTGTGTTTTTCTATTCAACATGTTATCGTTCTTGTTGGACAATTGTTTAGACATAGAAAAAACATAAAGATCTATTTTGTTTAAAACCAAATTTAAGTAAGATAGTGTATAGGAAACCAAACAAGGGATTTTTAATTCTTTAATAGTTTTTGTGTTATTAGTGTCTAAATATCTAAATATAAACCCATAATCATCTTCTATATCTTTTTGAATTTTTTTAATCCCATTTTTAGAATTAGAAAAATCTTTTATATTTTTATCAAGATATTCGTTCTTAAACTTTTTGATTTTGAGGGTAGTCCTTTCGACAGATTTTAAAAAATCTTCCAACTTAGTTGTATCCAAACCTTCTTCTGAACCTCTTCTGATTTTTGAGTCAATGGATTTTATCAAGAAGTTTAAAGTAAGAATACTAATGTTTAGAGTATTTGTATTTTCTAAATTAATTCCTTCCTCTAATATATTAGAACAAATAAACTTTAAACTTTCTGATAGCATTTAGAACAATCCTTTTACAATGTCAGAAATTTTAACTTCTTTTTCATTAAGATAATCAAAACTTTCACCTTCCATAACAAATTCTGGTCTTCCAAAATCACCAGCGGACGGATCAAAAACAACATCAATTGCTTTTAATCTCAATCCACTAGTTACTTCTACTAGGTTTTTCCCAAGCTGTCCGGTGTATGGTTTTGTGTTTCCTAAAGCTCTTGTTGAAACCCCGAGGTGAATACCTTCTGACATCAACTGACGAAGTTTTCTACCTTGGTCTGTATTAAGAACCTCCATTTCACCAACAACAGCGCCATCTTCCATGAGTTCTAATCTTGTTATTTTGTGAGATATTTTATCAACGTTGATTTTGGGGGAATTTCCTGTCCAAAAAGATTTTCCGTTTTGTTTCATATAAAAATTTCCATTAGGAACAGTAATACAATAAACGTTTCCATCATGGTCTTTTTTTTCTATTTTAAGAAATCTTTCATCAAGGTAAATACCTTTTGTTGTAGAAAGATTTAACTGATAAAGAGTTGATTTATTTTCCGCTTCAATTAAGTGGTCAGCAAACATATAATCTTCTGTTGTATTTATTTCTGTCCAATTTCCACTTCCTCCACATTTAATGACTAATTCATGTAAGTCCTCAATCAATCTCTTAGAAACAGAAAAAACGTTTATTCTGTTTCCTCCATCCATTCCTCTTCGATCTCTTCCATCACCCTTAACAAACCACTCTACTAATTCTTCAAGATAGGGAGCATCAAGTTGTTTTAGTTCAAGTGGAATATATTTAGCATAGCAATTTCCTAATGGCCTTAAAAAATCAGCAAATGCTTTAGAACTAAAATTAAATCTAATTAGAACATTATCTCTCCTTTTTTGATGATATTCTTTCATGTCAAAAGGAAGCCTACTAAATAACTCCCTAATCTCATCTGCTGTAGTCCCATCGTTTTGTGAAATAGAAATTAGATTCTTCTCTTTTGAAACAAATCCCTCAGAGAGATATATTCCCATAAAAGACATTAGATCTTTTGTGTTAAACTCAATCCCAGAAATAGTTATTTTTTCGCTCGTTTCTGTTGACCAGTTTCCTAGTTTTATTATTTTATGTTTGTTATATTTATTTCTATTTTCAAATATTTCCCCAACAGTAACTATTTCTCTTTTTCCATATCTATTTTCTAAATAAAATCTATGAGAACCAGTAAAATCGGATGATATGTTTTTTCCATTAAAAGAATAAATATCCCCTTTCCAATACTCATTTATAATTGTTTGTATTGGTTGATAAACAATATCATTGTTTTCATCAAGAGTTGCTACTTCATCACCGATTTTACAATCGAGAAACTCTTTCCATCCTTCTTTTGCTAAGATGGAGAAATCGCTAACCCCGACACACGCAGGGTGATCGAGTTCACCTACCAGACCATTTCTTGAAATTAAATCTTGAACCGACTCAACCATTTCTTTTAAAATTGCAAATGGATAAACTCTTCCGTTTTTATTGGGAATGTCTGCTTTTGAAAAAACACCACGAATAACAAATCTTTTATCCTCGTTTTCTGTTAGTTGATATTCAAGAGGACTAAAATCTTCTAAAAATTTTTCACTCATTTTTTAACTCCTTAAAGTTTCTAATATTAACTTTTCTAATAAAGAAAAAGGGAGGCAAATGCCTCCCTTTTGTTTAATTAAAAATAATATTAACTAATATATTCGTTAGAACTTTCGTAAATATTTTTACCAAGAATAATAGAAATTGCTTCTTTTACTTCTTCAACAGGAGTTCCTTCATCTTTTTTGGATGAAAGTTTAGCAGCAAGTTTATCAAGTTTTGCTTTAATTTTTTCATCTTCAACTTTTCCAGAAAGAGTAGTAAGTTCATCTGCAATTTTCTGTAATTCATCGGGCGTAAGTGTTGGGGCTGGTTCTTCGGCAGTTTCACCATCTGTTGGAGCTTCAGTTTCAGCGGCATCTTCCTCAGCTTCGGTAATATAATCAGGTTTAACTGAATTAAATTCACCTTCTTTAAGAAGTTTTTCAACTTTTGTGGAAATAATATTCATACTGTCTCGAAGATCTTTATTCATAAGAACTGCTTTCCCAAGAACAATTTTTCTTTCTGCTTTATCGAGAGAAAAAAGAGCAGGAAAAGATTCGAACAAATCAATGAAGTAAGAATCATCTTTATTTTCAACAAGTTCTTTACTTGCTTCTGCAAGAGCTTTCTTAAAGTCATCTTGTTTCCAAAGATTTTTTGCCTTATCTTTATTAGAAGATCCAACAGTTTTTTTAGATTCGGTAGGAATTAAAGAAACAGATACATCTTCATTAAAAGAAAAGAACTTAATTTTATTAAGTGGTTTGGTTGCAATTCTAGTAGCGTATTTCTGCACAAATCCCTCGTTAATAATATCACTTCTTTTTACTTCGTTTAGTGAAGCATAATCAGATGTTTCTTCAAAAGATTTTCTTGACATAGCATCGTGAATGGTTTCAGTGATATACCTATCTTTTGAAAGAATGTTTTTCTTATAAGAAGAAAGAACATCTTCTAAAATACCTGTATCAAAAAAATCTTTTACACTTTCTTTAAGAGAGGTTGTCTCATCGACAATTGCCAACTCTTCAAAGTTTTTGAAAGAAACAGTATAGTTTTTTCTATTTATTTCCCATTTTGCAACAAAAAACTTTCCAGTTGTATGTTCAAAAAGGTTTACAGCATCCTCAAAAACAGAAACAAGCGCAGCATTTGCACTTTCGTTCACGATATTCCCAATAATTTTTTGAACATTTTCGTTATTGAAAACGTTAGCATTCTCAAACTGAGCGGCTGTCATTATTTTCATTATTTAATCTCCTTAGAATTTTCTAATATTAACTTTGTCGGTTGTCAATTTTTACAATTTTATGAACACCTTTAAAAAGCCTTTTCACATTTCCTTCCACTAAATCATTCAATGTTAAATGAACTTCTATGTCTTTATAAAATTTATCTTTGATTTCATCTTCAAAAGAAAGGTTTTCACAAACTATTTTTTCACCACTTATGCTTTTAATTCTAAGAATGTCCCCTCTCTTCTTTTCTTTATAAAAATCATAGATAGGGCTATTTTCTGTTAGTGCTCGTTTTTTATCTTTTTTTGAAAGAGCTAGGGGTTTTGTTAATTCTTTATTTTTTATTAGAATGTTCTTTTCTTCTCTCGGCGTATTTGCTGTTGGATAAATACTCCGTATTGTTTCGAGAAATTGTCCTTCTTTTAAATCAAGTATTTCCTCTTTGATTTCTTCCAATAAAGAAATTAAACTATTATTCATCCTTTAAATATTCCTTTTTATGCAGTGGTATTCTACTTTCTTCTAAAATTCCATTTCCTTCATTGTCTTTCGTTGGTTTATAAATTAACATATCTCTTTCTTTAAAAGAAAGTCCACCAAACTCACCAAGCAAAATCATCCGGCGAACAGAGTTTTCAAGAAGTTTTTTACCATATTTCTTTTCCATCTTTTTATTTATGTCTTCAACTAAATTTTCTAGTATGGCTTCTGATGGTTCTTCATTTCTTTTTCTTAAATCTTTCATAAAGTATAAGAAATCTTCCTTGTTTTCTGTTAAGAATTTTTTACCATACATTTGTCTAAAAATATCAACAGATGCTAAAATTGGTTCTGTTGATGGAATTGGAGTCATTTCTCCGCCCATTGGGGTTGCACCACCCATTTCGGTTCCTGTTGGGGGCACGCCAGGTTCTCCACCCATTGGAACTTCTCCGCCCAATCCAGCACCACCTAATCCCATATCTCCACCCAGCCCCATATCTCCACCAGCAATTCCGGCAGTTCCATCTGCGTTTACTGCACCAGATTGTAATTTCATTTGGAAACCAAGGTCAGATATCTCTCTATCAGACATCTTAAGAATTTTTTTAAGAATCCAAGCATCGGGAAATAACCCAAGTTGTTTGATTGTAGAGACAAGATTAATTTTTTGATTAAAAATATCAACTTCTGCAATCTCTTTAACGGATGATGGTGGAGTTAGTTCAACAGTAAAATTGGAAAGATCTTCTTTCTTAAATCCTTTTAGCCACAACTCAATAGCAAGCATTTTATTAAGAGTTTTAACTATTTGTTTTTGAATACGCTCAATGTATCGAGCAAACTTTTGATCCATTTGAGAAAGAGATTGTGTTCTATTAGCTTCTTCTCCCAAATACTCCAATGGAATATTCATTGTTCTCAAAATCTTCTTTACAAAATAATTAATATCATCCATATTTTGAAACGCAGTTCCGCCTTGCAAGGTTTCAATTCTTGTTCCAGACCCACCTTCTCTTTGTGGAACGAAAATGTCTTTAAACAAAGAAAGACCACCAATCTGTTTTGTAATATCTCCGTTTAGGTCGATAACGTTTTCGGAGCGGTAATTATCCTTCATTTGGTTTAGAAATCTTCTTGCTTCAGACGGACTAAGGTTTCCCACATCAACATAGAACACTCTTTTTTCTGGTGATCTTGATAAGCGATAGGTAACCATCAAATCTTCTAATAATTCCAATCTTCTGTATGTTTTAATACCGGGTTTCAACAAAGAAGAGCCGTATGGTTTGTTTTCAGAATCTTCTGCTACTTTAAAATGTGCAACCTGCCAAGGAAACAATTTATAAATCATTTTGTCTTTTTCTTTACTAATGTAATCAAAGACACCTGTTTTAAAGTTATTTCTTTGTTTTTCGTCTAAATCTACTGTATAACGAAACATAAGAAGTTTAGAATCAATTTCAATCCTTTCTGTTCTTTCTTGTTCTAAAAATCGAATTTGAACAATTTCTTTGGGATCTTTAAAACTATTAGGAATAATCTCATAAAATCCATCACCAAATTTTGCGGTGTTAAAAATAATATTCCACAATTCAGAATTGAGATCTAATTTCTTAATAAACAGTTCTTCTCCAATTTTTCTAATATCTTCGTTGGGAGAAAAAACACGAACAACGTTTCCATCATCATTTTGTTGTGTACTGTCATCAGCGATAATCTCAAGGCTTCTATTAATATACTCGCTATTTCCCATGCTTCTATAAACAGAATAACTTCCACGTCTATCATTTAATGAACGCATTCCTTGAACACTAGCATCATCAAAAAACATAGACATATTGGCAGGATCATCTTCATCCCTCATTAAATCTTGTCTTAGTTTAGAAATATCTAATTCTGTTTTAGCATCAACAGGCATTGATTTGTTTTGATCAATGTCTTTCTGAATAATATGTTGTTTTTTAATGTCATAAAAAACTTCTCTACCATTAATCATCGGCATAATTAATACCCCAACTTTTTATCTAATTTTTTATAATAATCTTTATTAACGCTTTTACCGATTGCTTTTTTATGATCTCTTTCTGTGCTACCAGTAAATTCCTTAAATCTTTTGTCTTGTTTTAGTTTTCTTTCGTGTTTATAAATAGAGGAATCTTTGTTTTTACCATTAATGTCGTTAATGTGTTTGTCAACTCTTTTTGAAAATTGCGCTTTTTTACCTTCGGTAGTATTATCTTCGACAGGAGTTTCTTCTTTGTTAATCAATTTTTCTTTATTATCTTCATTTCCATCTTGGGTAGAAGTTTCGTCTTCTGGGGTTTCTTTGTTTTGTGTGATAGGTGTTGTTGCACTTTTTGTTGGTATTGTTGAAGATTTATTTGATCTAAATTTTGCTAATATTTTTTCATCCGATCCTTCTTTTGTTGGATCAGGACTGATTTGTATTTTTGTTACTCTTTTTGAGGTTGCTAAAGTAGGAGGTGCCCCTGGAGTTAAAGGTACTACAGGCACAACAGAAGCGTCTTGTTGTTGTGTAGGATCAATTTGTTGATTTTTATCTACGGGAATATTTTCTGCTTCTGTGAAAAATGATAAAATCTTTTTAATACTTTTAGTGTAATACATTTAAACCTCTTAGTTGATTAGCCAATTATATATTTTAATTTCTTCAGAATTGGCATCCCCACCATCCCATTCATCAGAAACAAATCCATAAGCTTTAGAGAAATTATCTTCTTCTCCATCATTTATATTATCTTTCTTAAATGTAAACATCTTACCACTTTCTGAAATTAAGAAACTTTCTCCACCGTTAGTTGCCCTATCTCTTAAATAAAGACAAAAAGCAAGAGCCATCAACAAGTCATCATGTGCTGATGATGATGCATGAGTTGGTTTTCCTTTTTCGTTATAAATCCAAGTTGTCATTTCAAGATAAAGTCTTTTGCTATAAATTTTTAATTGAGAAAAAAGATCATCTACTGTTAACCAATCAATAAGATTATTTGTAATTAGTTTTCTTGATTTTTCTGTTGTGGTCCATCCAGTAGCAATTTGCTCGCCTTTTTTGTTTGTTTTAAATTCTTTATACATATTATTATAGGATTCATTTTCATCATAATAAAGTTTAGTAAAAACAGCTTCACCAACTCCATTACTTTCAATGATTAAATATGCTTGATTATAATAATTTGCTAACATATAAATTAATCTAGCAAATGCTGGAGTAGATAATAAATTTTGATATTCACAAACTTGCTCATATTCTTCTACATCAAATATTTGAAATGTAGAATAATCAGCAGAAGTTCCTTTTGCTATGTCGCAACTAATCGCATATCTTTTCCCTGGTTTTGGCTCTTTCCAGATCCAAAGTCCATCAATTTCCATTGTTTTAAATTTATTTTTAATTATTGGTTCTCTAATTCGACTTTCAATTTTAGCAAGAACATCTTTATTAAAAACCATATTTCCAGAGACAATGAATTCGTGAAGAATTTCTTGGCGATAAGATTGTTCGTTACTATCTTCATATTGTCTTCTTAACCAAGGGTTTTCGTAATATTTTTCTTTAGCAAGAGGCATAAAAAAATTATTATATTTTGATTTTATAGGTTCGTTGTGATAATAATTTTCTTTAATTGCTTTTTCAAGAATTTCATTATATCCTTTTTTTGGTCCAGCGATCTCTGGATCATCAGGAATTTCCCACCAATCAATTGTAATTAATTTTGTGTGTTTATCTTTTGATATTTGAGCATTTACAACTTGTTCATAATAATATTGACCAGCACCTGATGTTCCGGATGGTGTTGAAATTACCAACAATTGACCACCAGTTTTTGTAAGTGCTGGTCCAGAGGATGATACAATTTTTCTGACCATTCTGTCAGATTGATAGTGAGCTACTTCGTCCATAATAAGAAGAGAAATAGAATCACCTCGTCCAGCATTTTCTGATTGGGATTCTGATCTGATTGTTGAGAGAGTTCCTGATGGATGTTGTAAAACTATTTTTTCAGTATTTTGTGCTAAAACTTTTTTCTTTAAAAAATCTGGCATCCTAATCATTGTTGTATTAAACCTGCCAACAAATCCCTGGGCAGCAATTTGTGTTTTAGAAATAATAGATATGTATTCTCCCTCATAAAAATTGCATTTCCAGAAAGCATAATTTGAAGTTAAAGTAGAAAAGCCTGCTTGGCGAGTTTTAAATGCTACAACCTTTAGATATTTTTGGATCTCTCTTGCTAATTCTTTTTGAAAATAATATGGTTTAAATGGTTCTGACCCTTTCCCTGGAATATCCACCCAAGCATAACTGGTCATAAAATAAAGAAACGATTTTTTACAAAGAAAATGTTCTATTCCAGCATCAACAATTTCTGTTGATAAATCATTATAAGTTGTTTCAACAAAATTCCCTGTCGAATTTAACAGGGCCTCTTTTGTTGTTGTTGAAATAGAATATTTTTTTATTTTACTATCTATGGACGTGAGAAATTTCTGTTCTTTTTCGTTGAGTATCATTTAAATATGTATGATACGAAAATATTATCTTCTATGTTTAAAAAGTTCAAGTTGAGATAATCTGTGATGTGCAACTGCCTCTGGGGAAAGTTTTTTGTCACCTTTTTCTTTTCTGATTTTATTAACATATTGTGTGTCAATATAACCTTTTATTTTTCCCTTCTCATCTTTTATTATAAGATAAAGAATTCCGCCTTCACTTTCTCCTTGTCTTTCTTTCCAGTCATCTTTTTCTTTAGAAGTTGGTTTAACAATTTCTTCATTAAGAACCTCTTCTTTTAGCAATTCATTTACCCTGTCTTTAAAATTCATTTCCTGTTCTCCTTTAATATTGTTAAAAATCCAAATTTCTCTGGTATTAAATCTGCTTCTGTATAACTCTTACCTTTATCTCTGAAATTAATCTTTATCTTTTGATTGGCATCTCTTATTTTAGACATAAATTCTCCAACATATCTATTCCAATTTCTAAGATTTTCTTTTGTGTTAATATTTGATTTAGAAATTCCTGGGTGGTGCTTTTCTGCAAATCTCTTTAAAAAATCTTGGCTATTAACCATTTTTGAAAAAGAAACTCTATTTAATTTATTTTCCATTAGATCACTCACGATATTTTGAATATTAGCATTTTGTTCTGCTGGTTCTAAAAAATAATTATTAGAATTTGTTTCTATGTTTTTGTTTTTATAAAGTCCCGTATTATGTTTTAAATTATCTTTTCCAATATAGGATGTTTTTTTTATTCTGGAATAATCTAACATATGAACCAATTCGTGTTTTAATATACGCCTGATTTCTGTTTTTTCTTTTTCTTTGTGAATATATAATATATTATTTTTTATGTTTATTTTTATAAAACTTTTTGTATCATCAACGGATGGTAAAATGACGCTCATATCTTTTTGATATGTTTCCTTAGAAGAAACTGTTGCGTAATTATAGGGTTCTTTGTTTTCTATTTTTCTATCATCGAGTTCTCCATAAATATTAATATATGGTTTAAATATGACGTAGAATTTTTTTTTCTTAAACTCTTCTATATCATCTTTAGTTTTAAAGTTATTATCTTTTATAAAAGTATTCAAGAGAATCAAAATTTTGTCTGTAATATCTATTGTTTTTATTTTATTTCCAATTGAGTTTTTTATTGTTTTTTCAAGATTTACTTTATAAGATTTATTTTTTTTTGGATCGAACAAAGTTGGTATAAAATTAAAGTCAGTTATATTATTTTTTAGCCAATCTAAATACTCATTTAGAATATATCTTGATAAAGATGTTGTTTCATAAACTGCTTCAAACAAATAAGTAAAATCTTTCATAAAATTAACTTAGCAAAAAAAAGAACTTGTAAGTTTTCCTTACAAGTTCAAAAGTACCTCGATGATACTGCTACCGCTTTGGAATTTTTTTATTTAATCTTCGTCATCTTCGTTGTCAAATTTATCAAAAGTGTCATCCACTTCATCATCACCAATATCAATACTCCCACCAAATGGACTACGAACTTTGTTCGGTTTTCTATTTTCTTCTAACCCAAATTTTTCACGAATCAATTCTTCAACAGAAGACAGTTGTTCTAATGCTTTTTTACCAAGAGATCTTCTAATTATTTTTTTCTCTTCGTATTCTTGTTCTTTTTTTCTTACATCAACGATTGGCAAAGAATAACCATTTCCAAAATTTGTTTCTGAAAATCTTGACGCAATTGAATCAAGCTCTCTTCTTAAATTAACAAAAGCATTAAGGAGATTTGCATCAGTTTCCAATTTATCCGTAATTATTTTGTGCTCTTCTGAATTTTCATTAAGGGATGCTCTTAAATTATATAGAATTTGACTTTTAATACTCATATTACCTTCTTGTTAATTTTCTTTTATTTACGTCATAAGAATACTCTATGCCGTTGTCATCAGTTAATGACACAATAGAACCAACTTTACTTCTTGAATTAGCAATATCATCTGGAGTTAATGGCTTTACAAAACTTTTAGTTAAATTACTATCAATAATGGCTGTTCTTATTTCTTTAATAACTTTAAGCCAGCTTGGTTGTCCAACAAGAGCTTGTTGTCCAGCAGGAGTTTTAGTGCTTAAACCATTAAATTTAACAATATCCAAGTTGGCTCCGGCCAATTCTGTTCCGTCGTTTTCTTTAATTAAATCAAAAAATTTCATATTAACCTTCTTAAATTAACTTTGCGGATCATTGCTAATGTGATTAAATACATTTTGTAAATCTATTCCAGCTTTTCTCTCGGACACCACGTTGATCATAACACCGTTGGCAGTTTTTGTTGCTTCGTTTTTCTTTGCTTTAATTTTAAGAAGTTCTATAATATTTTTACTTGCTTCTATTTTTAATTCAAGTGCCCGCATAACAGCTTCTTTAGAAGCTTGACTGTGATCTCTTCCAATAGCCAAATCTCCATAGAATAAAGAAAATAGTTGATCTGCTTTTTCTCTATCTTTATTTACCATATCAACAAGGTGTTCACTAACACTTTCTTCGTCATTGGCATCCACTTTGATAATTTCTTGATTGTTTTTTGTTTCTAAACTTCTTACTTCAATAGAAGCTAAATCTAAAATTTTATCTAATTCTGTATCCTTCATATAATTAACTTTTCAATTGGTCTATATACCAATATCTTTGACATTCATTACAAAATGTTTTGTTTTTAACATCTCTAAAATCCCTATTTTCTAAAACAGGGATATCTTGGATTGATGTTTCGGCAAGATTTAGGGACCCACAAGGGCATCTCTTTTTTTTTGCATAGTAGCGAAATTTTATATCTTTTTGTTGTTGTTCAGACAGCATTCTATTCCTCTGTAATTGATATCAAACTAAATAAATCATTTCTATATGGGATTATATCCGCCATAAAAACTTTTATTTCTTTTGCTTTAAATCCAAACGACTTCACAAAATTAAACATATCAGTTCTTGAAATGAATTTTTTATTTTTACGAATATATTCTGCCATTAACCCAGAGATTTGTAGATAATCTCTTCTTTTTTGTTTTAAAAAGTTTTCATTAATAATACCAATGAAAGTTCTTTCAAAATCATCAGCAAAATTATCAATATTATTTGTTGGTTTTGCAATTAACTCAATCTGCATATCAACATCAGCATGCCCTCTGTGTTTTTTTCTTCTATCTGTATAATTTAGCAAGCTTCTTTTAACTATCCAAGAAAAATAATTAAATGCTGTTCCTTTTTCAATATCAAATTTTAAATAATTTGTATAACAAGCGTGAATTCCGTGTTGAACACAATCTTCATAAGGTTCAAAAATATAATAGCGATAAAGTTGAATAATTGCTTTTACAATTTTCATTATTTCGTCTGTAATTTTGTTCTCAAGTTTGTCATCTTTGGATATAATCTTTATTTTGTTTTTTTCACCTAGTATATACTGTGTTGTAGTTTGATATTCTTTTATTAGACCACGAACATAATCTTCATCGAAATAATTTTTAGCCATTACTCGTCCTTTTTCATTACAATTATATAGTCATTAATTGTGTCGGGATTAAATTGATCGGGAAGGTTTGAGCCATCTTTTCTCATAAGTAAAGACATATTGTCTGAACCAGATAATTTATTAATTTTAAACCCAATTGATTCATCTACTTTTGAACCATAATCAATCGTGCAAAGGATTTTATCTTCTGTTTTCAAGAAGTCAGAAATTTTCTGTCTTTCTGGGGAAAGAACGATTTTAAATATTGCAACAACTTCTTCTGGAAATGATTTCCCGCCATTACTATTTGGTTTGTTAGAAATGGAAGAAAGTAGATCATCTAGTGAATGAATATTTTCGCTCTCATCTTTTGAAAAAGAAATAATCCCTTTCTCTTTAAAAGAGAAACTCTCATCCTCAAGAATTAGTTTTCTTTTTCCTTTTCTTTTTACACTTTCGGTTTTTAATACAGGTTGTGGAGTTGGTAATGCTGGAGTAGATGTATTTTCTACTTCAACTTTATCATTTTTTTCTTCGTCAGAAGCAATATCTGTTCCAGTTCTAAGAATTTGACAAGAAACATCGTAAAAACATTTAAATCCGTCTTCTTTGTTTTTCTTTTGTGCTACAATTTCATCTTCAAATAATTCTTTAACTATATTGAGTATTTTAGACATTATATTTCTCCCTTAAAAATCTCAACTAAATCAGAACTACTGTTTATAAAAAGAATAAATTCTTTTACTGAGTCAAAAACAAAGCCAGTTGTTGCAGGGTTTGCTTTTTCAAAAATCTCAACACCATCACCCGTAAAGTCAATTTGAATTTCTTTTCCATTAATTGGAAATTCATATAAACTTTCTGTTATCTTTTTTAATTGCATACATTCTCCATTACATTTATTTATGACATTAGATAGCCAACTGTTTTTTATTCCATTCTCTTATCTTTGATATGAAATCAATCTCTGTTGTTTTAGTAAAAATATTATTTTCTGGAGTAGTGGTTCCGACAGACATTAAAATATTATATGTTTCAGTTTCTTTTTTTGTTTTTGCTTTCATTTTATAATCTTTCATTATCATTGAAACATCAACATCTTTATAAATTGTTTTTTTATCACATTCTTTTTTAAGAAGAATATAATTTCTTTCTATCCAAATTATAATTGTTTTTCTTACTCTCTTTGTTATTCCGTGATCTTTTTTGATATGGTAATAAAATTCAAGAAGGTTTTTTATAGAAGAAATTATTTTTGGAAACATTTCATAAAACACTTTCTTTGACGGAACATTATTAGAGGAAAGAACAGATAATGTAATGAGTGATGGAAGATTTGTTTTGTTTTCTTTTAAGGAATCGAATAAAAATTGCCTTATTCTATCTGGATACATCGAACAGACGGAATAAAGCAATCTTTTATTAATATGTTGAAATCCGCTTTTAGTGGAATCCAAATTACCATTTATTATCCAATTCCTAACCTTATTTAATGTCAGGTCAGGAACGGATCTTTCTTTGAATTTTCTTCTTAGTATTTTAACCAATATTAAACTCCAATTTTTTTGTTAAGTTCCTCTATTACTTTTCTTACTTCTACTTCATTTACGCCTTTAAGAGAACCTTCTCCTTGAAGTTTAAATGCACCAGTTGAATCTTTCATTTTAGTGCTTATTCTTGAAAGATATTTACCTAATTTTGATCCTATTTCTTTTCTCATTTCTTTTTTCTTGTCTTCGTCTTTGACTCTATTCACTCTTGCCATTAGTTTATCAAAAGCATCACTAACAATTTGTCTAATTCTTTGCATTTCTTTTTGTTCTGGGTTTACTTCGCCTTTTTTTAAGTCAGTAAGGAGTTCGTTTGGTGTTTTTGGAATTGCTTTATGTTTTTTGATAATATCAGCCATTTCACTTTTAGAAAGAGGGGTTTCTTTTTCCTCATCCTTATTTAATAACCCTGCTTTTCTGTCTTTTAATTGTTTATTTTTTTCTTCCATATCTCTAGTGTTTTTTGCTTGCAAATCTAAGAGTTTTCCAACAGAAGTTTTTCTCAAAGTTTTCTCTTGTTTTATAAAATTGTCAATAAGAAAATCAAGTTTTTTTGCCACAGAAATAATATCTTCTTTTTTCTTAATCGTAGGGAGGTCAATAATTCTTTGTGTATTATCTCCTGCTTTTGTTGATATATTTTTTGCTTCTTTTTTAGAGGCAACGATATCCATCCCTTTTTCTGTAAAAGCATCAACTGTTTCATTATATTTCTCTAAAAAATCATAAACTGGTTTTAAGTGTTTAATTATATTTTCTAGTCCAACATATTTAACTTCTAAATCAATTATTCCAGTAGGGGTTTTTGTTGATATTTTACCTCTTGTTAGTGGTTCTATTAATTCTTTTAACTCTTCTAATTTTGCTTCTCTTTTTATGCTGTCTTCTTTTTCTGTTGAATTAAAATCAATATTTGATATATCTACTTTTTTTATTAATATGTTATCTTTGTTTACACCTTGGGTTGATTTAGATTGTTTTTTGAAACTGGAAACATTTTTAAAATCAGCCATAATTTCATCATAATCTTTAACTACATCTTTTGAAACTTTTGCTAAAAATTTAAACAATCTAATTTTTTCTTCTGTTCCTAAAACTCTTCTTGCTTTTTGAAAATCTTCTACTGATTTTGCTAGTTCTTTTTCTTTTTCACTATTTGCTGTCTTCAAAAGATCATCAACAACTTCTCCATAGTTTGTTAAAAATTCTCTAACTTTTGCTAGATCGCTATTTTCAAAGGATGTTTTTCCAGAGATTTCATTTAAATCATCAGATAATTTCTTTCTAAAATTATATTCTTCTTCTGCTGATTTTTCTGTTCTTCCTGTTTCGTGTTTCCCTTTTTGTTGAAGAACACTTTCTCCTTGTCCTCCGACAGCAACAACTTTTACTTTATCTTCTTTGGTTGCTTCCCCTGCATATTTTTTTACAAGTTCTTCGTTTCCACTTAATCCAAGTTCTGAGATTCCAGATAAAAACGGAGATGTTAAACTACCATTAGTGTTATACATTCTAACGGATTTTCTTTTAGCAAAATCAACAACGAACTTTATTTTTTCTTCTTTCCCTTCTATTTTAGAAAGATCAATTTCGCTATACCATTTTCCCTTGCCGATTGCTTTGCCGTAAGCAGCACCACCAACAGCCATCTCATTTAAAAATTCTTTAAAACTTTTCATTATCTATTTTCCCTATTGGCGTCAACAGTTTTAAAAACTTTTCCTGCTGGAACTTTTATTTTACTAGCATTAGCTAAATGCTCTTGGCTATCATCAACAAATTTTACTACTTTGTATTTGCTTAAAAACTTTTCAAGTTGTGGATTTTTATTATAACCTTTATAAATACCTTCGGCTCTTTTTTTCTCGTCATTGATTGCGTGAATGTTTGCTGGATTAAGTTTGGGAACCATAACTAATTTATCCCCTACTTTTGCTCTCAGCCAATCTCTAATGGCTTGTTTAACGGAATCTTCTACACCTCTGGCGGTTATTATGCCAACATGCCATCCTGCCTTTACGTGCCTATCCAACATCTTTAAAACAGGAAGCTTCCCTTTCCCGTAAACAATACTGGTATAAATTTTATCCGGATCTCGAAATTCTCTAAAATCCCAAGTTTCACCGTTTTTAGTTGATAGTTTCTTTTGTTCTTTTGTCATTCCATCATATTGTTCTGGGGTTAATTTGTTAATATCTTTTTTGCCTGTTGGATCTTTTAAATAGATAAAAATATCCTTTGCTGTCAGCAAAGTATTATCAATATCAAAAACAATAATTTTATCATTAGTTCTTTTGTCTTGAAGTTCTTCGTTTAATAAATCTTTAATTGTCATTTAATTTCCTCGTTTGAATTATCTTGACAATTAGTAAATAAAAAACCCACAATTAAGTGGGTTTGATTTTTTATTCTTCCATAAAAGGTTTAAGCAACATTACATCTCGAACCGTAAATCCCGATTCTAAAGCTTCTATTTCAATTTTGTATTGAAACACATTATCCTTAGTAAGTAAATCTGCTAAATCATTATTAAATTCTTTAACAAGTTCTTGTTTAACTCTAATATTCCCATCTTCGCCGGTTTCTCCGTATTTTTTAATAAGATCGACGCGAACTTTATCAATCAACCTATATTCGTCTGTTGTTTCAAGAACAAATCTTGCCAAAGAAAGCAACACAGAACCACGAACATTTTCAATTGCTTCAATTTTTGAAATAATTGAATCTCCATCTTCGTTTGGTTGAAACAAATTCCAAATATCAACATTTTTAACCATATTTTCTCCTATAATATATAATTATGATTTAAGACGTTAAGATAATTTATATTAGCAGGAGAAATAAAAAATGGATTTTAAAGAAAAAGTTTTGGAATTACTTGAAGGAATTGTTAATCCAGATTTAAACAAAGTTTATGGTGGCAAGAAAACTGGAGCTGCTTATGTGAACAAACAAGGAACAAGAATTTCTCTTGGTGCGGATGTTCCAAAAGATATTGTTCTTTGGATTAGAAAAAAAAATAAAGATGGCGTTCCTGTTGGAACAATTACTAATCAATTAAAAATCCACATTGAAAGATGGTTAACCAATCCTAAAAACAAAGAAGTATTAGCAAAGAAATATCAAGAACTTGTTGGTAAAGATTTTCTCACACAAGAAGAGGCACTAAGAAAACCTGGTGGAATAGCTTCTGAACTTATTGAAATTGTTTTAAAAGGAAGAACCACAAAAGAAGGAGTTGCTGCGAAAGCAAAACAACAACCAATAACTAAGGTTTTTAATAAAGAAAAAGATTTTGAAGAAAGAGTTAAAAGACAGATGATTAAAAATCCAAAATTATCAGAAAAACAAATTCGCTCTTCTTTGGGAAGGATTTTTAAATGAAAGGATTTATGGAAAAAAATAGAACAAAGATTATTGTCATTGTTGCTGTTTTGATTCTTGCAGCATCTGGAATCTGGGGATATAATTCTTATACCAACAATGGTTTGTTCGAAAAGTTTTGGAAATTCAACAAACAAACCACACAACAAAACGAACTTGTTTTGCAAAATTTCCCCAAAAAAATCTCTGACCCGTTTGTTGATGGAATTTCTCCAAAACAGTTGGAAACTGTAGACACTATCTTTGATTTAGTTTTCAAATATATAGATAAGATATTATCATCATTAGCAACACTATTCGGCTTATTTGTTCTTTATAAAGAAATTAAAAAAGGAAAAAGGAAAACATAAAATGACAAGACAAAAAAACTCAAAACTATATCCAGTTATTCAAAAAGAGGGCTGTTATATGCTATCTGGAATGAGAAAAGTTCAACTAATTACGGGAGATAAATTTGATTTTGATAATCCAGAATTTGTTAATAAAACTTATGACGAACTATTAAAAAAAGAAATTATTAATTCAAGATGTTTAATGCAATCTCCTACTAAATTTTTTGAATATTTTAATTTAGATATTAGACAAAGAGTAAGGGCAGACGGAGTAGTTTTTGAATCTACCTATATTCCTTTTGAAAATGAATTTGAAGTTCTTTGTTTTAAAACAAGTGTTCTTCTTGGAAATTACACGCATTTTGTTCTTGGTAATGGGAAAGGTGGAATAGAGTTTGATCCAATGGGAGAAAGTGATGCTAAACCTTTTGGTTATGTTTGTAACAAAGGAAAATTAAGTTCTAAAAGAATATTTAGTGTATTAAAATTTGGATCTGAGAAAAAGGAAATTTAATGTGGAAGAAAATTCTATATTTGCCAAAATTAAAAAAAATATTATTTTTATCTTTGTTGTTGTTATTCTTACAATCACAATCGTTGTCGCAGGATATTATTCTATTACAAACGGTTCCAACGGAAAAATTGATACCCTTAGTGCTTCAATATCAACAGATAGCAAAAGACTTGAAGAGTCAATCAGACGATTTGAAGAAACAACTGGACGAATTAATAAACAACTCACAGATATCGGAGCAGAAATTTCAGGAATTAAATCAGAGATATCAAAACTTGGAGTCCAGACGAGCAATATTAGAGAAACAGTCAGAGGATTTGGTAAAACTTTCGGAGAATTTGGCAATGAACTCAATAGGTTTGGAAACTCATTATCAGATATTAAGTCAAGAGTTTCAGGTATTCAATCAGGACTTTCAAACATTCAAACAGGACTTGATGACTTTGATGTCGCAAATAAAAAATTTAGTGATATTATCAACGGAAATTAACAACCAGAATAAATTTTTAACAAACGCTGTCGTTATTGGTGGCAGCGTTGTTGGTGGCTTAGTAGCTGTAGATGTTATTATAAATATACTACTGCTTTTAAAAAAGTAATTCTTTTAATTGTAAATAACCTAAGTACTCTTTTGTATTTAGGTTTTATTTTAGGTAATCTCGTGTAAATTGGCACTAAATCCTCCCGTAATCATCTTCTAATTTAAGAGTATCCTCCTTTTCTAAATTTCCTTTTTGAATTTCTAATATTATTAAACTATTGTCTTTATCTGGATTATAAATTCTATGTAAATTATTTTTAATAATATTTATTATATCTTCTTCACAAAAAATATCTATTTTGTCATCTATTTCATATACGGCAGTTCCGTTTAATATATAATTTTTTTCATCTTTAAGGTTGTGTAAATGTAAACTTGTTCTTTGTTTTGGGTTAATTGTAGTTAAAGATACTTTCTTTTCTTTTGATGAGAATAATATTATTTTTTCACCCCAAGGTTTTTCTATCTTTTCCATAATAGTATTATCTTTTCAAGCTGCCAAGATAATACTATGAGATGAAAAACTCAAAAAGGAATAAAAAAAATGGCAACACTAAGAGAAATTTTTGAAGAGACATTAAACGAAGAACTTGGATCTAAAAACGGAAAAATGAGATTGGCAGACAGAGATGCTTTTTCAGAACTAGTAGGTAATTTAAACCCAAAAACAAAATCAAGTTTGTTGTCTACTATTGCAAACGGAACAAATGATCAAATTTTTGCAGCACTAAAAGCTGCGTCTACTGGTATGCCTTATAATAAAAGGATTGATGAAATCAAAGAAGCTGGTGATTTTGATAAATTTATCAACTCCATCAAAGGAATGAAAACAACTGAATCAAAAGTTGTTGTTTCTTATGACAGAAACAAATCATCTACATTTAGAAAAAACTTAAAAGATACCAGAAACCAATTTGCCGATAAAGTTGCCACTGATGCAGAAAAACGCCCTGCTTTTTCAAAAAAAACAGACCTTGCAAATAAAATAAAGGGTGATTGTAAATAAAATGAAAAAATTATTGTTAATACTATTAACATTATTTTTTTCTTGCACTAGTAATGTTAAAGACGAAAAAACTATAACATTTGTTATTAACCCTTGGTTTCCGTATGAACTATGGAACGAAGAGGATAAAAAAATAGAAGGTGCAACTGGAGAATATGTTGATTTAGTTTTTAGAGAACTTGGATATAAAACAGAATTTATTGTTGAGCCAAAATTTGATAGAGCTCTTTATATGGTATCAGTTGGAGAGGTTGATGCAGTTTATACTTTATTAAAAACAGAAGAGAGGACAAAAACAATGTTGTTTTCTACTTCTATAATTACTCCCTATGAATCAATGTTTTATATTAACAAAACAAAACATCCAAACTTAGTTAACGCAGATATTTATTCCACGAAAGAACAACTTATATTTGGTTCTCTAACTGGGGAAACAGAAACAGCTATTACTGTAAATTCTAACCCTAATTTTACATTCATCAGAACGTTTGAAAAATATCAGGATTTAATGTATTCATTGGATGCAAATATAATCAATATTGCTTTTATGGAAAAGTATAATGGAATTTATGAATATAATCAATATAAAAAAAATAACACCTTGTCAACATTTGAACTATCCAGCACTAATAATACCTCTAGACAAGATTTAAAAATAGCTTTTACAAAAAATGATCGAGGAGAAAGATTTCAGAAAGATTTTGATTTAAAAAACTTAGAGTTAAAAAAAACAAACATTCTTGAAAAATTATTTGAAAAATATGTAGGAAAATTAAATTGATTACAACAGGTCTTATGGGATCTTTTATGCTAGATTTTTTTTTACTAATCTCTTTGTTTTCAATAAGTGTTTTGAGTTTTAATAAATATTTTATAGAATTATTTTATGAAAATCTAAAAATAGGTTCTAAAAAAATATCTGCAAAAAAAGAATACAACACATCTGCTTTGTGTCTTGGTTTTCTTTATTTGTCTTATTTTTTCGAGAGTTTTTTTGAAGGAATTAATTCAAGTGGTGTTTATTTTATTTTACCATTCTTAATAAAACTGTCTAATTATGATATTAGGTTTTTTCTGTACTTGTTTGATATTATTTCTATATTTTTTTTGGGAATAGTTTTAACAAAAATCACTCAAAGATACTTTAATAGTTTTAAACAATCAAACAATTTATTAATGATAAAATTTATTATTGTAATCACTATTTTTTTGTTTATTTTAGATTCTTTTCTTAAAACAAACTATATTCATCAAACCCTTCATATTATACAAAAAATTTTGATATTCATATTTTTTCACTTTATTTATATTAACAAGAACAAAGCTCTTGAAACAGATTTTTCTATTTACTATAGAATTGGTTTTGTTTTACTTATTTCTTATTTATTTACTTGTTCTGTCATTTACATTTCTTCTGTGACTTTATATTTAGGCGTGTTTTTAACAATACATAATATTGCAAACGTTATAGAAAAAATAATTGTTCTCTTGTTTGGTATATTACTAACAATAATAATAGAAAAAGATGTTGGAAAAATTAGGATAAAATATGATAGAAATAATTGATTTTATAAACAGACTCTCTCTTCCTTTTGTTTTTGGGTTTATATTTAGCACTGCAGTTGTTTCTGTGAGTTTGATTTATCTTTTTTTGTATGAATCTATTAATCCAATAAAAAAAATAATAAATTCCTTTCTGGTTATTTTGTCGTATATTGCCTTACTTTTTTCTCTTGTTTTAGAGTATAATTATGTTTTGATAATAAATCAATTCACAACTTTCTTATTAGACCCTAAGCATACAATTTATTATATTACATATTTAAATCTTTTCTTTTATATTATTCATTATAAAGTAATTAGTGAAAATCTTGTTAAAAATAAAACTTATCAAAAAATAGGATTTTTTGTAAATTATGGAGTTCTTCTTGTTGTTCTGTTATCAACAACTCTTAATGATTATGAATATTACTTTATATTTGTTGTTTTGTTTTTAATCACTTTATTTATTAATTTTTTCTTTTGGTTAAAATGTTTTAAAAGCAAGTCGTTTGCTGTAATGACTTTTATAATAACTCTTTTTAGTTTTGTTTTTTTTATGTTTAAAACAGGATATTTGTTCGGACTAACATTTAATTCATTTCAAATGCTTTATTTTTTAAATGCTTATAAGTGGGTAATATTTACAATCTATCCTATTTTATTAGGAATTGGAATCTCTTATTATAACTTTCTCATAGTAAAAAGTTATGATATAGACAAAAATAATAACAATAAACTTAACTCGTTTAAATTTATTAAAGTTAAACCAGAGGAAAAAAAGGTTTAATAAATGCTAGAATCATATTTCACTTGGATTTCAACACTAGAACAAGGGACAGGAATATTTGTCTTTTTTCTCTCTGTATTGTTAGCTTTTATTTTGCTAGTTTTTTCTATTAGAATAACTCTAAACGCTTTGGCAGTTTTAGCTAGTAAAATACCAGCAAAAAAAAGAGCAGGAATTCTTTTTAAAATAATTAATATATTTGTCGGGAAAAAATCCGAAAAAGATGATGAAGAAGAAAAAGATGATACAATGAGTATTTCTAATTCTATTGATACTACGGAAGTTGTTCTTATGATTTCTAATATATTAATTTTCAAAGAAGAAGAAAAAAAATTAGAAAAAGAATTTATGATCACTAGTATTAAATTAGTAGACCAAACAATGAAAACAGAACTTGCAAAAACAATTAGAGAAATGATTTATGTATCAGATCCTGTTTTTTATGCGGAGGAAACAGAATTTTTGGGTCTTTATACGGAAGCTATTGCTCTTTCTATGGATGAGGTTTTAAAAGATGCTATTAGAGAAAATGGGTTAGATAAATACACTGACTCAATTGCTAAAAAAAATTATATCGACTTGAAAATACTTGATATTATTAATTTAATAACTTATAAATTAATTGGTGTTGTAAAAAAAATGGCAAAGAGAGAAAATAAAGAATTTCTCTCTTATTTAGAAAGCACTAAATTTTATATAGAATTAAGAAGATTGTTTGTTGATCTATTTGAAAAACTCATTGTGTTTGCTATCGAAAAAGAAGCAAAAAGAACAATCATGAAAGAAAAAATCATTGAAACATTCACAACAATTTCAGAGACATCTGAAAGTTCGATCAAAATAATAAAAAATTTAATGTTTATTAAATAAAAAATAACTAAAGAATTACATAAGTAAAGTGGAACGACCATCTAGTATTAGCAACATTAGTTGTAACATCAGTTGTTACTGTAGCTCTATCGTTAGCAACATCTCCTATTATTTCCATACTAGCAATTTCAGATGATGCAACACAAGAGCCAGCTAATTGATAAACTTGACTAAAATTAGAAGGTATTGGCAAAGATAGTCCCATAGCAGTTGTTGTAGATGCTGAAGTTATATCAAGATTAAATTCTCCTGAAACAGTAACCAGATTTCCTATTCTAAACCATTGTGCTCCTAAAGATGCAGAAGCATCTACATTTGTTGTGTTATAAAGAGTGGGTGTATAAGTCCCAGAAGTTATATATTGATTCGTTACGCCAGTTACATCACCAACATTGTTATGTAGATTTGATCCATATATCCTACCATCAGCCATTACATTAAATACATCTGTACCACCTGCTAATCCACTATCATTAACAGCAAATTTAGCACCAGTAGCGCCAGAAGAAAGACCAACAATTACTTGTCCAGGTCTTGAAGCATGAGCATGTGCATGAAAATGTATAGCTCCACCCATAGCAGCAGAACCAGAGCCAGCCTGTATAGATAATCTTCCAGTACCAGCACCAATTTCTTCTGTTAATATGTATTTATTGCCTGTTAATGTTGGGAGTATTAAATTTCCATCAGTAGATAGCGCCATTCTTGATGTAGCGGCAGTAGAGTCATAGAAACTAATACCCCCACCCTTGTAAAGAACATAATTAGAATAATTAACACTTGCAACCCCAGTAGTAGCAAGTTCAAGAGCTGTAATATTTGTTTTTGATTCAATATTAATAGCAGCAGTTTCTCCACCAGTAGCGGTTCCTTTAATAGCTATTCCTGAAGTGTTAACACCTGCAGCAAACCATGTTGGATTATCTATTCTACCATTTAACACATTTCCACCAGCAGAATTAAGTATAATATTTCCATAAGCACCACCAGTTTTATAAGCCTGCCAAGCAGAATAAGTATCTCCACTAGTAGCGCCATTATATAATATTGACCCGGAACCAATAGTTGAAACATCCCAATCGGTATTTCCAAACACTATTTTCTGAGTGTCAGGACCTTTTATTTGTAATCTACCTAATCCATTTGTTATTGCCCCACCTACAAGAATATTTCCAGTCAATCCTATTAATTTCATCATTTCTGTAGGACGAGTTGTGGCTGATGCGTCTAACATGCCACCAAAAATGATATTAGTAGAAGAATGCACACCTCCTGATGTGATAGACTCAAACCACATTCCAGCAGTATAAGATGGGTCTGCAACGTCTCTATAGGTATCCGCTAATATGCCACCAAAAATATAAGTCCCGTTCGTAGAGTTATGATAAGCGTTTATTATAGAACCAGAAGTATTAATAGCAGATAAATTTGTAGGTGCAATATATAATTTATCAATAAGAGCAATATTTCCAACAACATTTAATTTATAAGTTGTTGTGGTTATTGTTCCTACGCTAATATTATTAGTAGCTGTATCAATCATTATAGATGGTGCAGTTGCACCTCCTATACCAAATTTACCAGCTCCAAGTGTCCAACCACCATGACTTAAGTACACATCAGTAGTTCCCCAACTAGTTCTAATACCAGATTCAGCAGCAGCTCTATATATGTGTATTGGATATAATGGAGTTGTAATACCTATTCCCAATGTGTCATTTACTTCATCATAAGTAGAAGCTCCAAAAAGTATTTTACCTTTTGTTGCGTGAGATGTTGAAAAAAGAGTTAAGTTATTTCCTGATGCAGTTCCGCCTATTACAGTTTGTCCACCAGATAAACCAGTTATTAAATTATTAGCAATAGCATTTACTGTTCTTGTTAAACCACTTCCAAAAGTAAGGATAGCATCTTTTGTATTTAATTGAGCTTGTATATTTGATGTAACGTCAGTTAAATAACCCAATTTTGTTGTTGTGATACCATCTAAAGTTTTTAATTGGAATGAGGCACTATCGTAATAAGCAACAGTTGCGTCATCAGGAGTTTCTTCTATTGTTGCAATCTTTACTAAAGACCCCGCATCACCAATTCTTGCCCAACCACCATTATCAAGTACTAAAAACCCATCATTAATTCCATCATAAAGTTTTGCTTGAAATCCAGTATAAACTCCAGTGCCTAAACCTGATACTGCACCATCTCTGGTTATTATTATATCTTTTGTTGTAAAAATTTGTTCTGCATGAGTTGTGTAAGATGTTCCAACTTGGTAAATATTTCCAGTAATATTAACATCACCATTACCTTTAATGTTGAATGTAGAAATATTACTTCCGCTCAAAATTTCAAATACTTTATCAGTATCTGCTGTTGATCCTCTTTTTATTTGAAGAGCACTTAATGCTGCAGTTGTTGTTATTTGTGGTTGAGTTGAATTATTATAAGCTTGTTGAATTGTTGTTGTTCCAGAACCAGATGCTGTGGCGTTAGATCCTCCCCACTTATCAACTTCAAAAAACTTAGCTTGAGTTAAATCACTAAGATCTGTTGCTGTGCTTTTAATAATTAAAATACATCTCAACAAACCATTCTCAGCAATATTCTGCTCAGTAATAAACACTTCAGAATTAATTGCTTGAATTGCCTCAGACATTGAACCATAAAATGCTTGACCATATTGAATACGAATAAGGTTAGATGTAAAAATAACAATTCTTTGAATTGTAAATTTATTTGGATTTAATACAGTTCTAACGCCATTTAAATCATAATAACCTGGATCTAAAACTGCAGTATCTGCATACTCAGTTCCTGTATTTAATCTATATCTAATGTTTGTTGGGGCAATTAAACCAGAAAGAGTTATTTTATGTGGATTTTTGTGACTAATAAAAAAATTAACACCTTTTTTGAAAACATAACCAATACTTTTATTAATTGAAAGATTGATTCCGTTAGGTGAAATTATATTTCCAGAAACATTAAAATTCCTCATGCTGTCTAAGAGATCGTTAAATTGTGATATTGAATTTCCAGCAACGTCTGGAAGATTATTTACAGCATTAATAGTAGTTCTGTTTGAGTGAATAATTACACCAAGCAAAACATGATCTCTTCTATCTTCTATAGTAAACGGAGAAGTTTCTTGTATAATTGCGTTGGTAACAAAATCCATTGCTAAATATGTTACATTGTGAGTTAATATATTTGTAACTGATACACCAGTTATCCCTGGAAAATTTATTACGGAACCTGTTGGGTTTATTGGATCAGTGGTATTCACTTGATTAGCATACCCAGATGAAATATTAAATTTTGTTGGATCTGCGTTTATAGAAATTGTAAATCCAGCTCTAACCCCATTAGATGATTCATTAACTATTTTTTTGTTAATTTCATCAGTAAACTCATGTAGTGAAAATACGTGAATAGCTTCCAGTGAAGTAAAAACATTCGTTGGAATTGCTAATAAATTATCTTTTGTTAAAATCAAATCACCTGAAATTATTTCTGCTTCAAAGTTTTTACTAGCAAAATAAATATCTGATAACTCTTTTTCGTTTTTTATGGAAAAATAAGTATAAGGATAAATGTCTTTATTTATTTGTGCAATTCTTATTGTAGAACTTGTGTTGTTGTATAAATAAATTGGAAATATTATATTCATATTATTATCTTTATGATGTTAATAACTTATTATATAATACATTGAAAATCCAGAAAAAGAAACAAAAGCTCCTATTACAGCCCCCAATATAGCCACAACAACATATTCAACAGGTTTTTCTGATTTTTTTATTAAATAGAAAGAAGTTGTTGTAATTACCGATCCTGTTATAGTTCCAGCAATAACCGTTTGTATTATTTCAGTATTAAATTTTTCTTCTGCTTTTAAATTCTTATAAGGATATTGAGATGATAATAAAAAACACAACAATAATAAAAATATTCTCATTTTAATTTACAAATTTCATTTGGATAATAATCCTTGGTATTTTTAATATTCTTTTAATATAACTATTCCAATTACGCTTTGATTTGCTGTAACTGGAATATAACCTAAAATATATTCTTCGCTAACATCAGTTATTAAAGAAGATAGCCACACCAAAAAATCTTCTGATAGGGTTTCGGAATTATTATATGCTTGTTGAAGAAATGTGACACCAGGAACTCCCCAATCAACACCCCATTCTCCGCCTAGGTTTTTTTCTATTTCTTTTAATCTAATTATGAGAGAGTTTATAATTTTTAAATCAAAGTTTCCAGTTATTAGATAATCATTAATTGCCATATATTTATCTTTATATAAAAAAAGACAGAGTGTTCAGACTCTGTCTAAAATTAGAAATTAAAAACTAATTAAGCAAGGCAGACAAAAGTCCAAGCAGCAGCAGAACCCATCACAACAGTGGTTTGCGTGGCAGAATCGTGAGTAATAGATGTTGGGGCGGTAACTACGCCATCAGCAACCAAATAAGCTTGCACAACTGGCTGAATTCCTAGTCCGTGAGTGATAACATAAGTTCCAGTTCCAGCAGCAGGAGATGTTCTATAAACCCTAGCAATAGTTCCACCAACAACAGGAGTTGTCAAGGAAATATTGGCAGTAAGAGTTCCTGGGGTGATTGTGGCAGCATAACTACCAGTTCCACCGGCTCGTCCAGTAAGAACTACGGCATCCTGTGTGGCAGCAGCAATTGCTTTCACAGAACCAGTAACAGTAGTCAAACCAGTAACATTAACAGCACCGGTGTTTGTTGTAACACCAGTAATTCCAACAGCACCAGTAATAGTAACAGCACCAGTAATTCCAGTTGCTCCAGTAATAGCTGTAACACCAGCAATAGTAACATCACCAGTAGCTTCAAGAGCATAGTTTGCAGTTCCACCAGAAGCAACAGCAGTTATGGCAGTGTTTTTTGTTCCGGTTCCTGTAACAGTAGAAGTCACACCACTTCTTGTTCCAGTAACAGTATCAGCAACAGCAGCAACATTAACTACAGCTCTTGTGGCAGTAGAGGTAGAGGTAGAGGTGACATCAACAGCTTTGCCAGTTGTTAAAGCATCAGCGGAAATTTCAAGAGCTTTACCAGTTGTGATACTGTCCCCAAGTAATTTATTTCCGAATGTTGTAGTAGAAGACGAAGTGAAAGTTGCAGGAATATCTCCATCAACAAGAGCAGCCCAAATAGGGACAGAACTAGTTTCCTGCAAAAACATTTTAGTAGCCGTAGCATTTGGAGCTAATCGGGCATTAACTGTGGCATTTCTATAAGAAATATCACCTTCGGTTGTGGTTGGGGAAAGTGCATCAAAACCAGCAACTGCTGTAATCTGACCTGTCCCACCGCCGTTAATATCAATTGTTCCATTAAGAGCAATGATAGCAGAAGCTGCTTCAACAATATCCATCTCGTCAGCAACCGTCTTGATTGACAGGTTGATATATTTTTGATCGCCTGTAAGTATACTCATAAAATTATTCTCCTTTTATGTTCATGTTAAAAATATCTTTACTTTATGTAAAAAAACCGGGCGGACAGTTTTGTCTTTTTATTGGACAGGAATGTCCGGTCTATATAAAACAACTTAAATAAAAATCTACTACTAGAATTTTTTATTTTTTAAGATTAGAAGTCAAATAAGATACATTTTCATAAAGAAAAGCTCTGGTTGTTTTGTTTAGGTTTATGAAGACATCTTTTATTGTTTCTAGTGGAATAATATTTTTATCTATTTCCATCTTCAATAATCTTATATCAGTTATTAATTCTTTTGTTCTGATATCACCTATTTTTTTAGAAACATCAACGAGTATAGATTTTGCTTTGTTTGTATCTTCGATAAATATTACATATTTTATAAACCTTGTTATTGAATCTATTTTATTGTTTGTTGTATAAAGAGGAGAAAGATGAGTAAATATTTTTTTAACTAAACTTTCAACTAAAGATGTATCAGATTCTCTTTTTAAAGACACGTTTTTTAATATTTCTGTTTCTTTTTCGAAACCAATAACAGATTTTACATCATTTTCGTTTCCATCAACAAAAATAATATCCGTTTGACCATCATTTTTATCAGCAACATATAATAGATTTTTTGAAATGTTGTTGATAGAACTTTTTTCTAATCTGTTTTTAAGATAATTATAAACAACAACTTCAAACATTTTTCCAAGAGTATAATTTAAAAAACCAATAAATTTAGGTAATTCTTCTTTTGAAGAATATTTTAATAGAATATTTTTAACACCAGTAGATACAATAGATAAAAAATCCTTTATAGTAGTTGCTGAAATTCCATTAATAAAATCAATGATTGCTTTTGATCTGTTACTTAATTTTTTCTCTGTGAAAGCTTCTTCTTTTAATTCTGTTTTTTTCTTTTTTAGAAATTCATTTTGAAAAAAACTAATAACTAATGATTTTAGTTTTTCTACAGTTAATTTTCCACCAGATGTTGGTATTGCTTTTCTTGTTTTGTCTGGGTTGGAGATTCCGTATTCAAAAATACTGATATTTTCTGAGTTTGTTGTTATTTTGTAATAATATTTTTTTCTTTTCGGTGGATTTTTTTCATAATGAGTATTCATTTTATTAACAGTTTCTTTTGTTACTACTCCTGTTTTCATTTCAAGAACGGTTATGATTCCGTTTTTCATTTCTTTTTGGGCATAGATTACTTTAAGTTCGTCTTTTAATTTGATTTGAGTAGTTACAGAAAGATTTTTTATAAACTTTATTTCAACGGGTATTTCTCTTGTCATACTATTATCTTGACTTGAAAAGTTAATACTATGAAAAGCTTTAAAGAACATTTACAAAGAAAATTAGACGAAAACGTATTAGATCCTATTAATAAAACAAAATCAAAAGAACTTTGGAGTACATCCGGTAATCTTCTTCCAGACGCTAAGAGAACGCTTTTGACGAACTTTTACTCCTGGTGGGATAAGTTTGGGTTTGAACGCAAAGATATAAAAAAAATGCTTATCCTGGGCAGTATAACGGGCTTTCAATACAATGAAGCTTCAGATATTGATGTTAATGTTGTGGTTAATCTTTCTAAAGAAAAAATATCTTCTGTTTATAAATTATTACCAGGAAATGTTAAGATTGGGAAACATCCTTGTAATTATTATCTTACAGCAGATGAATATGATGCTGGAAAAGCAGACGGGGTTTATAACGTAGTAAAAGATGTTTGGGAAAAAGAAGTAAAAAAAATAGACCCAAAAATTGATAACAGTTATGTTCTTGAAGTTACTAAATTTTTTATGGACGGAATTGATGGGCGAATTGCTGAATATGAGAGAGATAAGAAAGAACTTGATATGTTTTATCAATATCTTAAAGACGCAGATCTTGAAGTTAATAAAAATGATTTAGAAAAAAGTATAGCTCAAAAAAAAGGCGAGATCGAAGCTGATATTCAGTCGCTAGTTATTGGTTATCATGTTATCAAAGCTTTTAGATGGGAAGCATTTGTAAAAGATGCTAAACCAATAGAATTACAAATTCAAATAAAAAGCCCTAACCTTACGTTGAACAATTTAATTTATAAAACACTAGAAAGGTTTGGATATTTTGATAAACTCCACTCCGTTTTGGAAAAAGAAGGAAAACTATGAAATTTGAAGATCTTATTAATGAGATGGAATCTATGAGTTATGACAGCGGACACGACAGAAGCATTGCCGATGTTTCTACTCATGCCACCCATCATACTGCCCCACCAGAGGCAAGTATTAATTCAAGAAGTTTTAAAGATTTTGAAAACTTTACAGATAGAGTTTCAGATAAAGATATGCATCTTGATATGAATAATGATAAAAAAATTGATACAGATGAATTAAAAAGATATGTCAACTGGACTGCTAAAAAATTAGGAGTTCCGCAAGAGATTGCTTTGGCTGTTGTGGAAAGAGAAAGCAATTGGAATCAGAATGATGTTTCCAGAAACAGAAACGGAACAAGAGATGTGGGATTAATGCAACTAAATTCCAGTAATAGAAAATATTTTGAGGATAAGTTTTGGACACCAGATCACCATGGAATAAAATTTAATCCAATGAACCCAGAACATAATGTTGAGGTTGGTATTAAATATTTAAAATGGCTAAATACTTATTTTGATGGAGATTGGGGTAAAGCAATTATGGGATATAATGCCGGTCCAGGAAACGTAAAAAGAGATACGATTCCTGATTCTACCAGAAATTATTTAAAATTTGTTATGGATTTTGTTGGCGACAAAGCAAAGAAATATTTTGGATAAAAGGAAATAGAAAATGAAAAAAATAAAAGATTTAATTCTTATGAACTCTCTTTTGCTAACAGAAGATGAAAAACCAGAACAAGAGAAAATAGACGGGAAAGAAGATAAAGATTGGCAAATAAAAACAGGAGCTGAAGTAGAGAAAGAACACGCTGGAACTTATGAAGAAGTGCAAAAGATTTTTAAAACAACTGGCAAATATCCATCATTAGAAGATTATTGCTTAATGATTGTTAATGATCACCTAAAAGAAGATCCAAAATATTATTCTAAATTAGTGAAATTTGGATTATAAAAGTTTATAACCTTTTCTTTTTAATTCTTTATTGGCATCTTCTCTTGTGAGGATGCCTTTTTTTATTTTAGCAACTAACATTTCAACATAAGTAATTTCAGCAATATCTTTTTCTGCATCTGGTTTGAAATCTTCTCTTTGGTTGCTTTTTTTAATCAACTTTGTTTTTGGTTTTTTGTTGTGATTAAAATCATCTATTTTTTTTGATTTGCTCAATTGGTTTTCCTGTTGTCAGTAGAATAAAATCCACTTCCTTTTAGTGAAAAATTAGCAGAAACAATTTTAATTTTCATTAATCTTCCTTGGCTATCTCTTACTTCTGGTTTTTCATTCATTGGGTGTTCTACTTCTTTTTCTTCGTATTCGTTATGATAAATATAAAATGCCATCATTACCTCTCGTCAATTATTACTTTGTCTTCTTCTTTTAAATTGTCACCAAACTGAATTTGAAGATAATTTATTTCGTGGTTATTAAAATTATGTATTCTGTGGGTTGCGTTTGGTTCAATTATAATATTATCATTATATTTTAAAAAAATATTATCATTATTTTTCATAATAATTAAATCTGTTTGTGGTGTAATGTTTTTGATCATTTCATTTTTTTTAAAGTGTTTATGAATGGTTGTTGAAGTAGTTGGATTCATCATATTATAAGTAAGAATAACATAATCATCTTTATAAATAAGTTTTGAAGTTCCCCAAGATTTTACTCTTAGGGGTTCTTCTTTTTGTTCTTTCATAAGATAATTATGATATTAAGTTGCTACTCCAGTGATTGTATGATAAAGTGAATCTGCAGCATATTCTGTGTTTAAATAATAGGCACGAAAAGTATAAGAAGTTGATGTTATAGCAGTTATTCCCGTGTTTAATCCTATATTAGCTCCCCAAACCCCAGGACTTGTTTCTTGTTGTATAACCCTTGTTGATGCTCCTGGCGGGGCGTTGGCATCTGCTAATACAATTTGGCTTCCACCAACTAATGTTGTAAAACTCATTGCCGGAGTAATAATAGGTGTTGGTATTTCTAAATTACTAATCACTCTTATCTTCTTAACCTCAACTATTTGTTCAGATATATTATATCGCATCCCATAAATTCTTTTAAGTTCGCTAGTTGTTGTGTCATAATAAAAAACATCGCCAGTAGTCACACCAGTTTCGTCAAGAATATTTCCCCAAACAGGAGCAGCGCCATTAGTTCCAGTTCCTGTTTCGGTTAAGAATTTTTTAACTGTTGTGGTGTTTGGAGAAAGAAGTGTTGTAACGTCTACATTACTTTGATATGGAATTGACCCTAGAAGTGTTGTGTTGTTCCCACCAACTAAATTTGTTGATTTTATTGTGGTTCCTGTTATTGTTCCAGTAACAGTTAATGTGTTATTAATGGTAGTTGCTGTATCAATTGTTGTTTTTTCATATTCATTAGATAATAAAACAATATCTATATTGGTTCCGCTATATTGTGGTACATATATTTTATTTAAATTTATAAAAGAAATGTCATGATTAACGTTTGTAAGAATATTTTCTGTTGTTTTTGAGTTAGTACTAAGTTCTACAATATCCATGTTTGTAGAGTTTCTGAGTGGTAGATAAAGTTTTCCATTATAAATATGAGATGTATATTTATCATTACTAGATAGAGTTGAAATTGTAGTAACAGAATTATTACTTAAATCAACAATATCCATATTTACTCCACCACTTTGTGGTAAATAAAGTTTTCCATTATAAATCTGAGATGTGAATCTATTATGGTTGGAAATTAATGTTAGTGTAGTAACAGAATTATTACTTAAATCTACAACATCCGCAATATTTCCACCTGTTAAAATAGAAGAGTGTGGTAAATAAAGTTTTCCATTATAAATCTGAGATGTATATCTATTGTGGTTTGATAGAGTTGAAATTGTAGTAACAGAATTATTACTTAAATCAACAATATCCATATTTACTCCACCACTTTGTGGTAAATAAAGTTTTCCATTATAAATTTGAGATGTGTTTTTTGTAAAAGCTGTTAAAGTTGAAATTGTAGTAACAGAATTATTACTTAAATCAACGATGTCCATATTTACTCCACCGCTTTGTGGTAAATAAAGTTTCCCATTATAAATTTGAGATGTGGAAGTAATCATACTTGTTAATCCAGAAATTGTGGAAAATGAGTTATCACTTAAGTCCATAATAACAAAATTTACACCAAAAGCATTTGTTATGTAAACTTTGTTGTTATACAAATGAGCATCTTTGTTTGTAAAAGAAGGAAGAGTGGCAAGTGAAGTTTTTGTTGGTGGTGATAACATGTCAATAACAAGTCCAATTTTAACATCACTTCTTGTTTCTAGTTTGTTGGTTGTAGAATCCCAAACAGCAACTCCCATATCAACAGGAAGAGCTTGAACGACAGAGTTTCCAATAGAAGCTGTATCAAATCTATTAGTTGCAGCGTTCCAGATTGCCACTCCACCATCTAATGGCGTGTTTTCTCTTGTAGCAATTGCTTGCAAAGAAGTTTTCACAATTCCATCAACTGAAGTTCCCACTTTAAAAGTATCAGTTTCTTCATCGAATACAATATAATAACTATCTAAGCCAATTCCACGTTGAATTTCTATACCAGCCATATTGGTAGATAAAGCTGTTCCGTTTTTGTTTAATGTTAAAATTGGATCTGTAGAATTTAAGGAATTTACATTCACATTAGTAGTAGCTACAACAATATCAACAGAAGTTGGTGTAATCTCCATAATTTTAGAAGCGCCAATTCCCGTGCCAGTCCAAAATTGAATTCTTGAATCTGGATCATCAAAAAGATTAAAAAGAGTAGTAATACTTCCATCTCCATTTTCTTTACTTACTATTGTGTTTGCTACATTTCCAGCATTAAATTGGGTTTCTCTGGCAAAAAAATCTCTTTGATCGTAAGTGTTTGCTAAAACATAAGTCCCAGGAGTTCCTGTAATTTCTACAAAATAAAAATCATTAGTAAAAACAGATGGATCTGGTGCTCCAGCCCAAGTAGTTGAAACAAGAACAACTTCCCCTAGTTCATTAGTAGAAATTAAATATTTTCCAGCAACAGGAATTGGAATAATTCCTAAAGAAGGAATTAAACTAACATCTCCAGAAAATGCAGTAAATATTTTATTAAGATAAAGATTACTTCTTAAGATAGAAGCATTGATATAAACAATAAGTTCAAAAGATTTAGCAAAACCAACTGTATCATCTTCCCAGTTTGTTAAATCATCAACCCCAGTTCCTATAAAATAATCATAAGTTCCATCAATAAAAGAACGAGCTTTAAATTTACCATTAGCAGTAAGTTTAACCTCAAAATTATAATTACCAAATTCAATATCGTTGGTTGGAAAAATAATTTTATTAAGAATTCTGGAAAATAAATCAACATCAATATAATTATTGAAAAATACATTATTGGGAATTACTTTGCCAACCAAATCTGCTCTTGCTATATCAATTTCTGTTTTTCTGGAAACACCAGCACCAGGGGATAAATAAAGAAACTGAATTCCATTTACTATCTCAAGAGAAAGATCAATATCAAAAATTGTATTTTTAAAAATACCGCCAGAAAAATTGAATACTGCACTCTGTTCTAAGAAATCAATTATTTTACCAACATTATAATTAATGTTTTCAATGGGTCTATTGATGGAGTAGGGAGTTCTGTAATCAATTTTCTCTAAAAATTCCAATCCGGGTATTATAGCATTAAGATCTTTGATTCCACTTCCGGTTGTTTTCTTTTTAAACATTATATTATTTCCTTTTGTTATTCCCACTGGCATTATAGATTTTCCTTGTCTTTTTTAATTAAATCTTGTATTTCTGTCTTTCCAAAAAACCAGTCGTTTTCGTTTTTTGTTTTAAGATTTTTGACATACATTTTATTATATCTTCTCAAAAGAGGGAGAGCATCGGGGAAAAAATATTTAATTCTTTTATATTTTTCTTCTTTATTAACAGATAACATTCTGGCGAAACTATCAATTTCATCAATTGCTCTCATTGCGTATTTTTTATTATCATAATAATTTACATTAAAACCAAGAATATCACTTCTTTTGCCATAGGTTTTTTGGTGAGGTTGTCCTGGATATTCAAAATCCAATACTTTTACTTTTGGGTTAGGATCTTGCTTAAAATTGTCGTATTTGAATTTAACAAGTACTGCATCTTCGCTGAGAACAATTTCTTCATATAATTCTTGAAACTTCATAATATTATCTTTTCAAGTGAACTAATTACCCATTAAAGACAGGTAATATTTTTGTTTCATAGACAAAACTTGTTTTTTGAATAAACAAAACCCTTGGTTTTTATCTCCACAAACTTATATTCGGGTTATTCCAACCCTATTTTTTTTAAACCATAATTTTTAAGATTGATCCCAGCGTTTTGATCTCGATCAATCTCAAATCCACAACTCGGGCAACTAAAAATTCTATCTTTTAACATTAAATCTTTGTGAATAAATCCACACTTCGAACAAGTTTTAGATGAAGCAAACCATTTATCTGCTTCAATTAAAATCTTGTTATTCCAAAAAGTTTTATATTTAAGTTGTTGTAAAAACATACCATAACCTAAATCATTAATAGATTTTCCTAACTTTAAACACTGAGCCATTGCTCTTAAGTTAATATTTTCAACCACTATTACATCATTATCTTTTACGAGTTTTGTAGATAGTTTTTGGGTAAAATCTTTTCTTTTGTTAGTAATTTTTTCAAATAATAAATTTACTCTTAGTTGTGCTTTTTTTCTATTATTCGAGCCCTTCTGTTTTTTAGAAACTTTTCTTTGAAGAAATTTTAATTTCTTTTCGTTGTTTCTGTAAATCCTCTCATAAACAGGAGAACTTCCTTGATCATCTACAAAAAAAGAAGACATAGACATATCTAAACCCTTGGTTTTCAGGTTTTTACTTATGACAACTCCTTTTAGTATTAAATCTTGTTCAAAAATTATTGAGACAAAGTATTTTCCAGTTGGTGTTTTACTAACAGTAGCAGATTTTATTTCTCCTTTTAATTCTTTTCTTAAATCTCTAAAATTTATCCAACCAAGTTTTGGAAGTTTTATTTTTTTTGATTCAAAATCAATTTTAATATTTTCATTTGTAATTGTTGTTCTATAAGAATCTTTTTTACCTTTTTTGTGAAACTTTGGAAAACCAGATTTTCCTTTACTTTTCCCAGAAATGGATTTAAAAAAGTTTTGATAAGCCGCAGATAAATCTCTTGAAGATTGTTGTAAAGAAATAGAATCCACTTCTTTTAAAAATTCAAACTCAGTTTTATATTCTTTTTCTGTTTTATATTTAAATTCAAACAATGCTCGTTTGTCATTTTTTAATATTTCATAGGTTTTAATTTTTTCGGCAAGCATTGCATTATAAATAAACCTTGAACAACCAATAGTTTTATTTATTAAAACTTCTTGTTCTTTATTTGGATAGATTCTTACTTTTAATGCTTTAATTATTAAACCCATATAATATTATCTTTACGTCTTTTACAAAAGTTATTAAATTATTATACTTTGGTAAAAATTATGCTAAAATATTTACTTTTGTTCCTAAATAGTTTTTTGATATTGCTTCGACTTCTTGGTCGGTTCTTTTTTCAAGCATAACAACCTTCTTTCTTTTAGAAAAAGAACTGTATAAAAATACTTGATTATACACAAAAGAGGCCACTTCATAGGAATTGTTGGAAATAATATATTCGTCAGTTAATATTGTCATATTATACTTATGACATATTTAATCGAGAGGGAAAAAATGATAATCGAATGCCCAAATTGTGACGAAGAATTTATAGCTTATGAATGGGAAAATATAACCTGTCCAAAATGTGGTAGAACTGCTTATTGGGATAGTTATTTTTCTTATGGCACCGATGGAGAGATTGAAGATGAGTTTGCATTTGTTGATTGGGAGGAAATAAAATGAAAAGACAAATTAACAAATACATTAATAGCATTAGAAAAACAAAAACTTATTCAAGAGATTATTGTGAAGAAGTTGATGAGTATTATTTTATGGGTGATGGGCAAGGTGATTTTGAAGACAGTTCTTATTCTGCATCAAAAGAATGTACAGAGAGATACATAGAAGAATGTCTAAAACAAATAGAGATAGCAAAAGAATATCTGGAGAAAATAAATGGAAATGATTGATTGGTTAAAACAACAAAGAAACTTTTATAGTAAAAAATTGATTAAAATAGCGGACACGCAAAATGCTGATTTTATTTATATTAGCGGAAGGTTAATGATGCTAGAAGAAGTAATTAATAAAATAAGAATTGATAGTTTAGATGTTGAAAAAGAATTATATGATAATTATGAAAACAAATCGTTTGATAGAGCAATAGTAGAAATAGTAAAAAAATCTATTGAAATGGAAAATAATATAAAAAGAGGAAATCCAATTCATATTTATAACAAAGAAACAAAAGAATTTGAGGAGATAAAAAATGGAAATTGATAGAGCAAATCTTTTAATTGTGAAGATCAAGAAAACAATTGATGAGTTGGAAAATAATAAGATTACATCCATTGGGTTAATGCATGATAATCAAGAAAATTATAACAACGGAATTGATACAGCAATTAGAATTGTTAAAAAGTTGTTGAGGTAAAAAAATGCCAATTAATATTAGTAATACAACAAATTTTACCATATCTAGTAGTGGAAATATCGGTATTGGTTCCTTGACACCGATGTATACTAGCAGTTCAGCGTGGTTGTCAATACCTACAACGTCAACAACAAGAAGTTATGGTTTCGCAATAGGAGGTTATTATACCTCAACTATTTTAGACACAACTGTGAATTTTAATTATTCAGGTTATAACCAAGCTTATTTAACACCAATTTATGGTAAAAAATCACAACGAATTTTTATTACTTTTGACGACGAGGAGAAAGAAAATGTTTAAACAATTTTTAAAAGATATTATTTCAATACCAAAAAAGATTGTATCTGATTTTCTTCCTGTGTTTGGTGCTGCTTTACTTTTTACTTGTATCGTATTTGGAATACCAACAGGGATTATTTTTTCTATTAATTTGTTATTTCTACAACAATGGGATCTCACGTTGTATTTATTAGGTAATATTACCAACCCAGGCAATAAAATTATGGATTTATTAACGGTTTCTTCCGCAGAATTTATTGTTTTGCTAACGCTTGCTGGGGTAATTATTTTTGTTGTGATTAATATTGTTGATTATTTAAAATCTCTAAAAGAAAGAAGCAGATTAAATAAGGACAAAAATTAGATGTATGTTTCAATAGTTAATATTTTTGACAATGACAATGAATTTGTGCAAAATGTTATTCACAATGATTTAGAAATAGCAAATGAAATAGCTGATGGTATTAGGATTAGAAATCCAAATTTTAAGGTTTTTACCGAAAGCGTTTATGTTAGAACTACTGATGCAAAAGAAATTTTAAGAGAGATGTGGGAGGATAATCATATATGATTATTATTTTTGTCATGGTTGGTGTTTTTATTGCTTTTGGCATAATTGGAGTTGCATTAGATTATTTTGATTGGAATGATGGAATTTGTAAAAAAACTGGGAAACACTGGGAATATTTTGATACAGATAGTCAAGATGGTCACGGGTATAAATCTGATGAATATCGTATTTGGATTAGTTGGGGTTTTGATAAAAATGCAGAGTTATTATAAACTAGCGGAACAAAGACCGTTTGAAATAAGACGCACTTATAATGAGAGTGAATACATAGCATACCCATTAGTGTGTCTTCCTATGAGTGATAGAGAAATCATTTATTATTTAGAAGAAAAAACTAGATTATTAGAGAAAACAATAGAGACAATAAAAATCTATTCAGATGATGACTATTTTAAAGCATCTTTTGAGTTAGAAGAGTTTTTAAAAAACTTTAAAGTTTATGGGGAGAAATAATGTGTAATGAGATAAGGTTTGATAAAAATGGATAGTTTTAAAGTTAAAATAATTTCTTGTTCTAATCCTGAATATTGGTATTCTCATTTAATAGGAGAAGTGTTTTCAGTTAGACATCTTACAAGAGAAGAAAGTGATAAATATGTTAAAGATGAAGACAAAGAAGTGAGATATTTTGTAGTGTCTCCAAAAATGTATGTTATAAGTTTAATAAATTCTCGTGATACTGTATTATATTCAGATAGGGATGAACAAATGAATTTGGCAGAAGAGATTATTGCCGTTCTTGAAAAAGCAAGATTAACAAAAGATTACCATAATCCCTGGATGGTAAATGGTATTCTTAATGCTATTGTTGAGGGATGTCCAGATTCTGAAAAGATTATTACAAGAGACATAGATAAATGGGCAAATGAAATGTGGGATTCTTAAAAGGAGAAATAATGTGTAATGATCATTGTCCATCAGATAAAGGCATAAGTCAAATGGTAAAAAGAAAAAGTGGTTTAAAGAAAAAGCATCAAAAACTTAAAAAGAAATATAAAGAATTAAAAAAATCATATAATAAAATTAAATATAGGTTTTTAAATGAAAATTAATACGGAATTAAAAATGAAATGTTATGATTGTAAACTAAAAAAATGCAAGAAAACTCTTCTCAATAGGATTAGAGCCAATAGATACAGAGATAGTTTGGATAATGGAACAAGAGATAAACACAACCTAAAACTTCTCAAAGAGAGATGGTTCTTAAGAGAAAGGGTTTTAAAGATTAAATGGACAAAAATGGAAGAAATTGATACAGAAACAACTTGGGACGAATTAACTATTAAAAATATAGTAAAAGAAATTAATGATGGAATAGAAAAATATGGCAAATATGATACAAGGAGTATAGATAAGAACTATGAATGATAATGATACAGAGGCAATAGAAACCGCTAACAATTTTTCAGATGCATTAGCAGAACAATATAGAATATTAGCAGGTGGCCGAGTTTCTGTTGGGGAGTTAAGGCCAGAAATACTTACAGAGTATGCTATGGAACAAAGGAGTGATATTATTTATTATATAAATTACAAATACAATGAAGTTAAAAAATCACAACGAATATTTTTAGATTTTGGAGATGACAAATGAAAGTAATAAAAAAAACAATTCCGATTGACGTTGTATTATATGAAGAAGGAGTAAATAGATGAATAGCATAACACATGCAGAGTTTGAATTTTCTTTATTAGAAAATGTAAAATATGAAACAGAGGATGAAGTTCCTATTGTTTTAGAATACAAAGAAGAAATTATTAACTTAATTAAAAAATTTAGTAATTCAGGGCAATCAGGAATGTCTGCCCCAATCACTGCTTCTATAATTACTAATTGTATTAAAAATCTTATGGCATTTAAACCAATTGGCCCACTTGTTGGGAACGAAGAAGAATGGAATTATAATAGCGATGATAGTTTTCAAAATAATAGATTATCTGCTGTGTTTAAAACTGGATTAAATGGTAAACCTTATTATTTAGATGCCATTACTTTTGTTGGAGAAGAGGAGTATGACACTTTTCACGGACATGTTGAAGGTATATCTTCTAGACAATATTTAAAAGGTTTTCCATTTTTTCCAAAGACGTTTTACATAAATGTTTATAAGGATTTTGAAAATAAAGATGAAAACAATTTATGTAGTGGAGATGATGGAGAGTATACCTATAGAATTAAATATCCAGAACAACTAGAAGAAGTGTTTAATTATTATGATAAATTTACAAAGGAGTAAATAAAATGGAAGAGATTAAAGCAGGAGACATAGTGGTGCTAAAAAATGGGCAAAGCCCAAAAATGATGGTCACTAGAGTTTCTATGGAAGTAGCAGATGTGTGCTGGTTTGAACATCAAATATCATTCAGAGAAGAAAGTATTCAAGTTGTTGTTTTGATGAAGGTAGGTAATTAAAAAATGAACATATTAGAATTGGCAAAACAAAAACAGGATAGTATTGATGACAAAAGATTAAAAATTATTAAAGAAAGAGAAGAGGAAGAACAAAAAGAGAGAAATGATTGTAATATTTTTTTTGAAAAAACATTGAAGATATTAAAAGAACTTGAAATAGATGCAGTAAGTCCAAATAATTATTGGGAAGGTATAAATATATCGCTAACAAAAGATATAGATATTAAAATAGGTGTTATTAGTAGTAGCTATATAACGATTAGATCTTATTTAAAAGAATTTCATTATAATTATGATGTAGAAACAAATTTTGTTTACATAAAACCAAATGCGGAAGGTTTTATAGACGAAAGTAATAAAAGAATAATTCAATATAGTGCTGAATTTTTGGAAAAAGTGTTTAAAAAATTAATTTCTGACTATAATTAACTAGTTATTTTTTTTCTTTTCTTAATCTTATCTCTTATTTTTCTAAATAAAGCAATACCAGCGGCGAGAGCAAGCGTTCCGCCGCCAATAGCAGTAGCAACTCCTGTGTCAAACATCATAGGAGAACTATTATTATTGGGTATTCCACCAGAAGCAATAGTTTCCAACCTAGAAAGAGTTGCGTCAGGAAAGTCCCATCCGTTGTTTTCTGCACCTTTAATCTTGCTAATATATTTATCCAATTCTTTTGTTAATTCGTTTTTATCAACATAAGTTTTATCCAATCCTTCAATATTTCTAACTGCACCACTTCTCATAATTCCAATATCAAATGGTAAAAAACTTTCATAAAAATCTTTAGTAAAATTATTCTTAATATATTCAGCAAAATTGTTATCATTTTTTACAATCTCTGCAATTTTATCTTTTGAAAACGTAAACAAATTAAGAAACAACAAATCACTTTCAATGTCAAAATTGTTTGTATTAACATAACTCTCGTTAAGAGTTCTTCCCTCAATTCTTAAAAGGATTTGTTGTTTATAATTCATTATATTTTCTCCGTCACTGTCATTTCTTTTTCTTTAATAGAAGCAATATCTGCATCTGTTAAATTGCCAGAGATTATCCAATTCTTATCTGGTGCATTAAATCTTGCTTTGTAAATATTTTTCAACCAATCTTTATTAGGAAATGTTTTCCCACCAATTAAATAGGTTTTATTAGCAGATTTTACTTCAGCAATATTCTTAGCAGCATTAGAAACAGCAGATTGAGCTGCTACTTTTGGAATTTCTTTGTCAGGAGCTGGTTCAAATTTCTTCATATTCATTTCATAAGAAGCATCAGTTTCTTTATATGTAGGAGTAGATCCTTTAAGAACTTCTTGAAGTTTCTTGTTAACAATAGCAACAATTCTTTTGATAATAACTTTAGGAACAGCAGACAATACATCTTTAATTTCAGTTTTTGGTAGATTTTTTGCTTTAATGTCTTCAAGTTGTTTTTTAAGTGGTTCGACATTAATTCCTCTTGCTTCTAATTTTTTAATTCTAACTTCCATATCTTTTTCTTTGTCAGATATTTGTCTCACGTTTTTAGGGGCAAGAGTTGGCATAGACAATTTAGAAATTGTAACAATTGGTTTGTGTCCACCAACTTGTTTTTCAACCTTCTCAATACCAAAATCAAATAAAGTTTTATCATAACCATATTTACTATGAATATCTCTAATTTCTTTAGAAGTATCACTTTTTATTTCTTGAATAGCTTGTTTACCAATTTCTACTAAATTAATTCTACTGGCAGTTTCTTTATCAAGATCACTATTAACAGCAAATTGAATCATATCATTCCAACTTCTAAAATAGACAGGAAATCTTCCAAATTCTTTATCCTTCAATACAGGAGGAAGAAATCTGTTCATATCTTTAGGACTTTCTGCCCCCATTAATACAGAAGAAACCTTAACCATATTGGAAGTTTCAGGGTTCATTTGTTTTTCAATCTGCCCTTTTAATTTTTCTCTTCCAGTTGCTATCTCTGCTTTATAACTAGACGCATCATTTGCATCATTTCTTCTTCCAGCTTTATCAATAAAATTAAGATCTTTCTTTCTTGCTTGAAGAGCTTCTTTCATTCCTTTTAAATCTTTGGCATAAAGAGGTTTAGTAAATTCTTTTATCTTATAATCTTCCCAGCCAGATTTATTTGCAAGAGTTTCGATTTCTTTAGATTTAGATTGCCAATTTCCTGATAAAAGTTTCTCAATATCTGTAATAACTTTTTCTTCATGAAATGTAGAACCTTGTAGAGCTTTTCTTTTTGTTGTTTTTGATAATTTAGAAAGTGATTCTGCATCCCTGTTTTTATAGAAAGAAGATTCAGCTTTAATTAATTCTTGTCCTTTTTTAGAAAACATTGTATTAAGAAAACTAATCAAGGTTGGTTTAGCATTTCTAATGAGATATTCTGTTATTCCAGTAGTTCTTGTGTTGGCAGATCCGTGAACCATGTCTGGCTTAATCATTTTGGAAATAATAGAATTAGATATATGAGCAAAGTTTTCTTTAATACTATCATCCATTTTCACAAGTTTTTCAAGAGAAGTAAAATCTGCACTATCAACTCTTTTCAAATCAGATATAAATTTTTGATCAGCAATATTTTGTGTATGAAATGTAGCAAGTCGAGATGTGTCTGATTTATAAACTTGCTTCATGTCTTTAGAATGTTTGAAATAATCATTAGTAATTTTAGCTAGGTTGTTTACTTGTTGAGGAGTGGCAGTATATTTCTTTTGTTCTAAAAACTTATTAATAGCTTCTTGAACACTTTCTTTTCCTTCTACTGCTTTAATAAACTCATCAAAAAGCCTATCATAAACCTCTCTATTCCTCATAGAAGTATCAATTGGTCTTGTATTATAATCAGTTGATCTTGCATAATCTTTTTCAATATTATTTAGTTCGGTATATTTTAAAGCTTTAAGCATTTCAATTTTTTTATCAAAAGATTTCTCTTCATAAACTTTTTTCAATTCTGCATATAATTGATCTTTTTTTAAACTTCTATCAAAATTAGCAGTAAGATCAGACATTCCAACAGGAGATCCGCCACCAGCAATGCTTCTTAAATCTTTTCTTAAATCATTATACATACTTACAAGAGCAGATTTGTATTTTTGATTTTTACCTTTTATGACATCAAGTTTTCCTTGGGTTTGTTTTCCAAGAACTCCCTTGATATCAAAAATCTCATCAAGTTTATTTTGAATTACTTTTCTAATAGCAGAGGAAGAAGAATCCGATCCATGTCTTACAGATCCGATAGATTGTTTAATGTCTTTCTTTTCGTGGTGGTCAGAAACCCAATAATCTTTATTACCAAGAACTTTATCTGTTTCATCTCCAAAATCTCCAAAATCAACAACAACACCTTTTTGCCCTTTTTTTAAATTCCAAACATCTTTAGCGTTTGCTCCATATTGAACAGGGACTAGAACAATTTGTTCTGGCTTAACTCCTTGCTTGAGTAATTGATTGTAAGCCATAGTGGCAGAAGAAATTCCGTCTAAATCAGTGTGATGGAGTAATTTTATTGATTTCTCTGTTCCTTTTTTTCCTAAGTTAATACCACTTTCTGTTATGTATTCTTTAAAACTTTTCATTATTTTCCCTTTTATTATATTAACTTTATTCGCTACTATAAACTACAAATTTCTTTTTATCTTTCTCGTCTATGAAATCAATATTGTTTATTTTTTTAAATCCAATTGAATTATGTAAATTTATACTTCTATCATTATCATTACTAATTACAGAATAAAATAATCCAAATTTTTTCTTAGCTTCTAATAAAACTAATTTTGCTAATCCTTGTCTTCTAAATTCTTTATCTATTTGTATAAATATTTCCTTCTTGTTTTTTAAGACATCATTAGTCAATATATCAAAATAACCAATTATTTTATTGTCATAGATAATATCATAATTATCTCTATCTTTTTCTTTCTTTGTTAGTTTAAATATTATTGTTTTATTTTCATTCAATAAATCAAATAGTTTCATGTAATTATCTTTGCCAAAAAAAATCCAAGACAAATTTTACTTCATCTTGGATTTAATTTTAAAAATTATTTAGATTAAAAAATAGAACAAATGATAAGAAACAAACCAGTATAATAAGTTGGCATTATAAGATATTGATAAGCATTCTTAAAAGGCCAATTTGGATTAAACAACTGATGAGCAATTACACTGTCGCTGATATAAAGCAACGAAGTTCCAATAACAATCATCCAATTTCCGGTTAGTATTGCCATTGATACTAAAAATACCTGTGCCAATAAATAAACAGCAATAGGAATTGTTTTATCTCCAGCTTTTAAAAATAAAAATTGAAAGATTGAAAACCCAATCAAAGTAATAAGAGGAATAATAATCATTTCGTTAATAATTAAAGTTTTAAATAAAAATGAAACTCCAAACAAAACATATCCAATCAGAAAAGATAATGCTCCATAAATAAATACTTCATCTTTCCCTAAATAAGAAAGAAAGTAATCACCTATTACAGAAAGTAAAAATCCAACTGAAAGAATTACCATCCCAATTGAGGGAAATAAAATTGTTCCAACAATAGAAAGACCAAAAAACAATCCAGTTGATGTAAGTTTTACCAACCCTGCTTTTAAATTATTTTGAACCGCCAACTCCATTCCAATTAATCCAACAACAAGAGCTACTAATCCTAATGCTATAAACATTTGTTCTCCTTATTTTGTGCTTTTTTTCTCAATAATATAACATCAACCAATAAAGACAACCTCAAAAGAGTTTTCTCGTCTCTAGTTTTTTCAAACTTCTTTACAAAATAAGCAATATCTTCAATATCAACATCGACCATTTGTTAATTCTCCTTATATTCTTTTTTTTCTTCAAATCCTAAATCAAGAACTTTATTAATTCTGTTTTTTAAACTCACTCTGTTATCATTATATTCTCTAATAAGAATGGCAAATCTTCCAACGTCATCTAAATTAACTTCTGTTCTGATTTTATCTTCCAAGTCCCACTGAGATTTATTAGAAGATGACAGTGTATCGTAAATTACACTTATTTTTGGCATATATTCTTTTAAAAATATAAACAATTCGCTGTATTCATAATCTACTTTCAATCCTTTATTTTTCTTTATTTCAAGAATAGAAAGTTTATCAAACAATTCTCCAGGAGACACGAAATCAAATAAACGATCTTTGGGAACATATTGTCTATAAGGAATATCACTTCCATCTAAGTTTGTTGTCCTACAATAAGTAAAAGTAGATTCCATTATTTTCCTCCAAGGATTGTATCAAGATTTTCCATAATTAATTTAGGGATTACTTTAATACATTCTGGTTTTTTGCAAGTCCAAACATTTCCCTTACTAACAAAATCAGAAGAATGTCTAAAATAAGGGCGAGAACAATGCAAATCATGAAATGGACAAGAGTTAGTAAGATTAATGTTTTGTTTATAGCCAAAATTAATTGGAGATGTCGCACCCCAAAGAACAATTCCTTTTTTCTTTATATTTTTACAAGCAGAAAAATGTTGTAGACTGCTGTCTATAGCGATAAAAGTTTCTGCTTTTTGAAGAATATAAGGCATTGCTGTATAAGAAAGATCAGAAGTTTCAACAGCTCCAGGAATTTTATATTCATAAGGAAGTCCAACATTAACTACTGTATAGTTTTTATACTTCTGTGTAAACAAAGTAAGCAATTCGTTAAGGTTTTCCATTGGATAATCTTTTACCATACTTTTGTTGTTTGGTTGCTGGTTAACTGCTTGATTTCCACCAACAAATTGAATTGCAATATATCTTCTTCCCCCAATTCTTTTATCAAGTTCTGCTTTAATATGGTTTGGGGTTTCAATAGCAATTGGTAAATCTTCTTCTTCATTGTAATCTAAATCAAAAGATCTCATAAAACCTTCAATGATACTGATTTTTTTATTAAAGAAATCATTCATTTCGTATGGCTCAGGAGCAAATCTATTTCTGTTTTTAAAATAGTCATCATAACCATATTCAACATTCATATTAATGCTTCTTCTAACCCCATCAATTCCTTCATAGATGTCAGGGAAAGCAGAAAGGATATCTACTTCTCCATATTTCTCAACCACCTTTGGAATCACAGCAGAGAAGGATACGTGCCTTCCAATTCCTCCTGTCATTACTAATGTTGTATTCAAATCTTTTTTCTCCTTTTCTAAATAAATTGAGTAAATATTTTTATCTAACCAAATCAATTTTCTATATATTCCTTCTTTTGCATTACAAACAATAAATCCCTATAATTTTCATCAGGTAGATTATCAATAAATTTAATCTCAAGTATTTTAAAGTTTACCTCTGCGTAATTATTTATGCTTCCGTAATAAGTTGATTGATCAAAGTAGTCCATACTTTGTTCTGTGAAAAAGCGAACGTGAGTTGGGTCAATAAAGGCAGTAATACTTTTATAATAAGGAACCTTCATTACAAAAAGTCCATCATTTTTTAATATTCTATAAACATTTTTCATAGCAGAAATAATATTAGGAAGATGTTCCATTATAGACATAGCATAAATTTCATCATAATCTACCCCAATTGGCCAAAAATCTAAATTTAAATCAGTAATAATTTCTGGATTCGTTTTGCTTCTAATATCAACATTAACCGCGCCAATCATTTTATCATTGCCAGAACCAAGATTACAAATTTTCTTTACTTTAAAATCTTTATATTCTTCTTCTGCTATTTTAAAAACTTCTACTATATTCTTTGTAAAATTTTTCCATGTATAATCTTCCACATCAATTTCTTTTGCTAGGCATTGATGTTTACTTGCATTGTTAACAAACTCTTCCATCAATTCAAATAAATAATTTTTGTTTGGTTCTGCCCATTCGGTTTCAAAATTATTTCTAATAATAATTTTACTCATTAAATAATCAATTGCTAAAGATTTTGAAACAGGAAGAAAATCTTCTGTTCCACCAAATGGGGTATGAATAACTGGCAAACCACAAGCTGCAGCTTCCAATGCTGTTAACCCTACTCCTTCCCCATGAGAAGGAAGAATAAGACAATCACACATATTATAATATTCTACCATGTTTTCTTCTTTAGAGTTTTTATAATCATACAATATGTTTCCGTCTCTAGTTATCCCGTCTTTTCCATCTTCTGTTGTTTTAATATACAATCTCGTGTTAGGATATAGTTTATTAAAATCTTTAAACACTTCAACAGCAATGTCAAACCCTTTTCTTTCACTTAATGCCCCGCAATATAAAAATGTATAAATTGGTTCTCTATCTTGTGTAAAAACTTGTGGTTTAATATCTATTGTGTTTTTATAAATATTTTCGTCATATCCGCCAAGTGAAACAAATATTTTTCTATTTAATACTCTTTCCAAATATTCTTTATTCCTATCGTTTGAAACAATAATATATTCTGCTTTGTTTAGATTATCTAATTCGTTCTGTGGTAAAGTTGTTGTTTCAAACTGAACCCAAACAACATTTATTCTATTATAAACTGGTTTAAATCCATTTGGTAAACAAATAGTAAAAGCAATTTTAGAATCTTTATCTAATTTAACATCAAAATCTTTAAGATGTTTTTTAAAATATTTAATTGTTTTAGACATCCCATAATTTAATCCAATTCCGTTTTCTACAAATAAAGGGTTATATAATATTTTCATTCAATACTCCTATCAGTTATTTATGATATGGCAAAGTTAATATTAAACGAGGGAAAAATGAATATTAAAAATAGTATAATGAAGAATGCTTTGAATGAAAGAGATGCGAGTGATACTAATTATGCACAAGAAAAGAAAAGAGAAGCTGCAGAGAGACAAGCAGAGGCAGATAAAGCAGCCAGCGAAGAAAAGCTTCAAGGTTTTATGGATAGAGAAGCAAATAAATCTGAACCAACAAAACTAATTCCGCCAACAGGAAGAATACCAACCCCTTCTGATAGGATTAATTCCCCAAGAGATGTAGCAAATCAAGCAGTTTCTAATTCAAACGCAAAAAAAGAAGAAATAAATCAAACAGCTTCACCCACAAGTATTCCAACAAAAGATGAAGTTGCTTCTATCGCAAGTGGTAATGCTTCTCCAAAAATAGAAACAAGAATTGAAGACATAACAAGCAGTTTTCCAGCAGCAAAACATGACCAATTAGAAGCTGCTGTTGCTCAAAAAATACCAGACCTTCCTGCTGGATTTAGTTTCGACAAATTTTGGACTGACCCAATGAGCCAACTTCAACTATTAAACCCAATGCAAGTTGCTGGAGTTGTCGGATTAGTCATTGGTGGGATTGGAATGTTTAAAATGATAAAAAATTGGTGGAGAAGAAAGAAAACAAAAAACACAATTGCTTCTGCTCAACCAGCTTATCAAAAAAGAGCTGCCTCTTTAAACACAGAAACCTATTTTAGTTTAAAAATTGATAAAGATAATAAATATAGTAAATCTGCTAAAAAATTTAATACTATCTATAATTCAATAATGACAGAGATAGACAAGAAGGGTAAAAAATAATGAGCATAAGAGATGATATAGTTGGTGTTTCTAATAGAAGTTTAAAAGAAAGTGTTAACGATGCTTTGTATATAAATGAAGATGTTGAGCTTGTTACAGAATTTGTAGCTATGTTATATGGCGATCTTACTGCTGTTAAAGCAAATAAAAAATTGAATGAGAGTTTTTCTAAAGGAAGTTTTCTTATTGAAAGAGCACCAAATCTTCGTGACGAAGAAAAAAGTGGCGGGGCAATGGTTCAGGAACTTATTAATAGACACGGGAGAGGTGGTAATGGTCCACTTTTCCCCAGAGGCGAAAACAAAGTCATTGGAGCTTCCAATTTAGTATCTCAAGGGAGAGTTGGAGCTGCCGAAAATAAATTAGGTGAATTAGGTGCCCTTAGTGGTGTTAATACTCCAGAAAATATTGCTTCAAAAGCTGTTAATACCGATTGGGTATCTGCTCTCGGATCTAATGTGACTGGTGGATTACAAACTGCTGGAAAGGCAACGAGTGATTTCTTAACAAAGAACTTTCCTGACATTGCTGCTAATCCTGCTTTCCAAGGAATAAAATCTGGTGGCAAGGGAATTCTAAACACAATGGCAGCTAATCCAAGTATGGTGGCTGCTGGTATTGGTTTAGCAGCTTTACTTCTTGTTGCTCCAAAAATATTTAAAGGATTTAGAAAAATGAGAGCAAAAGGAATGCTTAAAAAGTTAAATGCAAGAAGAATTGCCAGTAATCTTCAATCAATTCCCTCTGTAGTGCTTTCCGATCCAAAATCTTTTATTGAAAAATATAAGAGTGGCGAATTAGGTTAAAACGTGAATAAATAAAAAACCCACTTTATTAAGAGTGGGTTTTTTTATAATCAAAAGAATTATAAAATTACATAAGTAAAAGTAAAAATCATAGAAATAGATGCTGTTGTGGTCCAACCACCAGAATTTTGAAAAATTGCTGTATTGTTAGCGGTGTCAGCATATATAGCCATAGTAGAACCAAGAGTGTTAGATATTGCTGTTCCAGCAGTATTAAATGCAGAAACTAATTCAGAAGCAACGGGAAGTGTTATATAAAACGCCGTAGAAGTAGAGGCAGAAGTTGTGGAAACTTCTACTATTCCTGATACAGTTACTACATTTCCAACTCTCATCCAATTGGACAAATTGGTGGTTATAACAGAAGTATTTGCAACCCCAGTTGCAGTGGGTGTATAAGTTCCTGAAGCAATGTATTGATTAACGGTTCCAGTAACTGCCCCAGCATTATTATGCAATGCTGCTCCATAAATTCTCCCATCAGTAGTTACAGAAAAACAGTTGTTTATTACTAAACTCCCTCCATTTGAACTGATAATGTTTGGACCAAGATAGGTATAATTTCCAGAACCATCAAATATTCGAATAGCTGTATTTTGTGTTGCTATGTCACCATAAAAAGTCATTTCTTTGGTAGATAAATTACCACACATCGTAGCATAACAAGATACAATACAATAATTTGTTGGATTATTTCCTAGTATAAATCTGTCTGGGCAACCAAATAAATTATAACCAGCACCATTACCAATAAAATTAGAACCAGAAGAACAATAAGCTCCATAGCCAGCATTAATTCCAATAAAATTAGAATTAGAAGAGTTATAAGCATCATAACCAGCACTAGTTCCAATAAAATTAGAATTAGAAGAACAATAAGCTCCATTTGAACCGCCGTCACCAGTTCCATTTCCTATAAAATTAGAGTTATTGGAACAATGTGCACCAAATCCAGCACACATTCCAATAAAATTAGAATGAGAAGAATTAAGAGCTTCACGCCCTGCATTGCTTCCAATAAAATTGGAACTCAAAGAACAAGTTGAATTAAATCCAGCACTATTTCCAATAAAATTAGAATTAGAAGAACTAGTAGCTCTTCTCCCAGAATCGTTTCCTATAAAATTAGAGAAAGAAACACAACAACTTCCAATTCCAGCACAGGTTCCAATAAAATTAGAATTACAAATTTCAAAACTACAAGCACTAAAACCAGAGAAAAAACACCCACCGGCAGAAAATCCTATAAAATTAGAATAGTGAGAATTATAACTACAATATCCAGCACAAGTTCCAATAAAATTAGAATGAGAAGAACAACAGGCATTATATCCAGAATTATCACCTATAAAATTAGAACCAGAGGAAAGACAAGTATTCACTCCGGAATTGTTTCCTATTTTTACTTGGTTACAAGAGTTTGTTTCAAATTTAATACAGCCACATCCATCACTAATAATAACACTATTTGAGACATCTCCTATTGGAACGACTTTGCCGATACAATTCCCAATCAGTGTATTGTAGTTTCCATCAACAAGCCCTCTTCCAGAATGATGACCCAAGATTACATTCCAACATCCATTTTTTAAATAACATCCATCAACATCGCTCACATAACCAGAATTTCCACCAATTAAAATATTTGTGTTTGCACCTCTCAAGCGTAATCCAGAGTTCAAACCAATTCCAATATTTCTTTCGCCAGTCATTCCACCACAGGCAGTTAATTCGCCTTTCAAAGCGCTAAATCCAATTCCAATATTTCTGCCTGTTCCACCAACTCCGCACCAATTTTGAAGAACTTGACTACCCACAGCTACTTGAACAAATGATTCAGATGAAAAATAAAGATTAGTGGTCCCAACAATTGTGTTATAATCACCACAAACCATAATAGGGGCATTTCCAGCTCCTAAATTTGTATTATATCCTCCACAAACAAGACAAGAAAAACCTTCAATTCCAACTGATGTATTAGCACTGGTTCCTAAAATAAGAGCATTGCAACTTGCTGATACAAACGAACATAATGAATTTATTCCTATAGCTATATTACACACGGCATTGGAACATAAATTAGAACAAAGAGCATTTGTTCCAATAGAAATATTATTACAAGCATCTCCACGTTTTATGTTGTCTACGTTAGCATCCAATACGCCTAAAATTTCTACATTTAATTGTTTAAAGCAACAACTTTCCAAATTTGTATAAGCCATTTATCTCTCCTGCCTTCTAATATCTTTTTTAGCTGCAGAAATTATACTGTCAGTTCTGCTTATTATATTTTTATCTAACATACTAACAACCAGAGGAGTTAAAATTACTGATAAAGTATTCCCTCCGAGTTTTCCAAAGAAATTATGACGAGCATTATCATCAGGAATAAGTGCTCCTAATGCAAAATAAGATAGTAAATAGGTTAAACTACCTATGCCAATGATACTAACTATATTCAAGAACGTATTAATGTTATACTCTTTAAACATTAAATTGTAATCTTTTTTGAGTTCATTATACTTTAATTTGATACTTTCTTTATCTTCTGCTACTTTATATTCATTTTCTAATTTATTTAATTTTGTATAAAGTTTTCTTAGGTAGTTAAGAAGAATTTTAATCTTTCGTTTTTGTTTTTCTGTTATCTCTTCTAAGTCAACATTTTTCTCAATTTTGTGGATTATATCAATAACTTTATTGCTATCTTTTAGCCATTTAATTCCTTCGTTGAGAGTTGAGATATTAAGAATATTTTCTTTTATGTTCATGATATTATCTTGACTAGTTTAGATTAAAAAAAAATCCTCCTTTTTAGAGGAGGATTAATTACTACACTATTTATGATATTACTAATTATTATTTAAATGGCACAGCTTTCTCCGTCACAAAATTTACTTCCATCAGGAGATGAAAATAATTCTGTATAATCTGGAATTGTTATATTATCATTCATTTCGTTAAATTTTTTTTTCGTTATTTCTTCATAAGGAGCTTGTTCATATCCGTGTTCCGTTAATGGCAAAAATGAAATTGATTTTAATTGATCTTCAAAAGCGTATAAAATTGGAGCAATATCTTTTGCTTCTTCTTTTTTAAAAGTAACAGTAATAGATACTTGATTATCCGCCCAATAATTTTGATAGTCAATACAATTTTTAACTTGTTCCCAAATACTAACATCAGTTTTCTTTTTTGTGAAGAATTTTTCATGAACAGGAAAAGAAATAACTGATGTATTCATTCTATCTTCTTCCGAATTTCCATAAGCAGAATAATCCACTTTATAACCAGCATTTTTCATGATATTAACTAACGGGTGATTTGTTGCAACTCTAACTCTTCTGATATAATATTCACTGTGTGGGTAATGAATACCAGCAGAAACACCTGGCAATAGGGCCACCGATCCAGAAGGCTTTATACTAGTAGTTTTAATAGATTTAGGGATACAAAGCCAATCAGAGTATTTTGTGTCCAATTCTTGAAGTCGATTATATCCATTATTAGACCAATCAAGCATTTCTCTTCTTCCATGTCTTCCAAAAGCATCAATTATCCCAGATTGAGAGGCACCAATTCTTCTATTTCTCATCATAACGGCATTTGTTTCTTCCCAATGTGTAGGAAGTAACGTAACTGTCTTGGCATACATATAAGCATATTTTAATGTTTCTCTATATTCTTCATAATTTTCATGAAGAGATGGAAACGTTTCCACAAGACAACAGAGTTCCATAGATTCCAAACTTTGCTCAGAACATGGATTACAACCAACGACTTTATTGTCTTTCCAATTTTCTCCATCTTTTAATCTTCCAAATTTTCTCATATTTTCAAGCCATACAATACCAGGTTCTCCATTTAATATGATACTATCAGCAATGGAATTATAATCTGTCTTTCCAACTTCTGCATTTATACTATTATTTGAAGCCCATCTATGAGTTTTTACTTCTTCTGGAAATTTATTATAATCTTTCATTGTTATAAATTCTTTATCGTTCCAATTTCCAAGTGCCAGCTCGGCACTTCTGCGTACATTTCCTGCAACAACACAAACACCAATCATATTCATAACATCTACAATGTCAGTAGATTTTACAAAATCACCAATTCTTTTTTCTAATAGTTTTTCAATATTTTCGTGTAATCTCATTAAAGGATCTGGTCCAGATGCTGTTCCTCCAAATCCTTTTATTATAGCTCCTGCAGGTCTAATTATAGAATAATCAAATTTAGGTAATTTCCATCCATGAATAAAAGAATCTAACAAAATTTCAAGAGATTTAACCCAGCCTTCCCGAGAGTCGGGTATTGTAAATATTTCGGTTTCTTTTACATAATTTGGTTTTTTTATTTTAATTTTACCACTGCCATTAGCATCGAAACCAACCCCAACACCAAGCATAAGAGCATCCATTGTCCAAGTAAAAGCAAGAGATCCTCTGATTTCAATATCGTCTGTTGTTACGAATGCACAATTATTAAGTGCTGCACTTCCCTTTTCTTCAACAAAAGAGGTTCCCATCATCCATAAACCACGACCAGGTGGAAGAAACTTAAAATTAAAGATCTTATCATACATTTTTTGTGCTGATTTTTGTGCTTTTTTTTCATTCCAAGGAAGTTTAATTTTAGAACAATGTTCTTTTTGTATTTTTATTGTTCCTTCAACAACCCTTTTTACTGTCTCGAACCATCTTTCGTTTCTGTTTTCAGATTCAATTTTTCTTGAATATGTTCTTAGATAAACAAATTCACCAAGTGGTCCCCAATTTGGTTGCAATTCACTATATCTATTTATAAAATCTTCATCAATTTTAAATGTTATTTTTTTATCTCTATGTGGTTGAAATTGTTTTAAATCCTCATCTGTTTTTATGCTAAAATTTTTTACATCAATTTTAATCAATTCGTTCTCCTTTATCATTCCAATAATATTATCTACTTTTTTCTTATCAAATCCAACAATCCAATTTCCTTTGTAATGAACTTGCGGAACAGTCATTGCTCCTGTTCCTACTTCAATTTCTTTCATAAAAATATCGTTCTCTTGAACATTCTTTTCTATATAAGAAATTGAATTTTCATCAAAATATTTTTTCAACATCTTACAGTAAGTGCAACTATCTGATGTATAAATATCAACCATAATTTCTCCTTTTTGTTTTGGGCTGGAAGTTTAACTTACCATTTTCTCTTCCGGTAATTTATATACGCCACTAAATGTAGGATATGTTTTATAATAAAAAAAGAGAAGTTTTTTGTTCTTTATGGCAGTAAATTTTCTAAGGTTAAGTCAAAAATTAAATCTTCTATTATTTTATTTCTTTTTAAATTATTTTCTTTTGACTCGATTATTCTTAGGTTTCCTAAATGATTACATTTCAAAAAATCAATTTTATCATTCAAGTCATAGCACCATACTGGAATTATGTGATCAATTGAATACCTGTATGGATGATATAAATCTTCTATTTCTCCATCAAATGTTTTTATTAAATATTCTGCCAGTATTTCTTTTTCTGGTAATAAATGTTTAAACTTTTTTGGTAATCTATTGGTTAATCTTTTTATTAAAAGATCTTCTATGCTTAGTTTTTTGTTTCTATTGTGCACTTCTTCATAACAAGAAGTGCAAATTCTAATTCTTTTTTTTAAGAAATCATCATAAAAAAAATAATCCTTTTCTTTATGAATTTTACATATTCCACAAGACCAAGATGGTATTAAAACATATTTCATTATAAACCTCTTTTTCTATGTATGATGTAGGATATGTTTTATAATAAAAAAAGGGAAGCAACACTAATGTATCGCTTCCCTTTCAAAAAGGAGTTATATTATTTATGCTTTTTATGTAGCACTAATTGTCCCAGAACTTCCAAATCCTTTGTCGCCTCTTTCTGTCTCTGTTTCTACTTTTGTCTCACAAATCACTATAGATGGAATTTCATAAGCAATCATCTGAGCAATTTTATCATTCTTTTTGATTTTAATTGTCCATAGATTTGTATTAAGAAGAACTACTCCAATAATTCCTCGATAATTTTGATCTATGCAACCTCCCATCACATGAACACCAATTTTAAAGGCATTCCCAGAAGTATCACATATTCTCAAATAAAACTTCTTGTTAGGTTTTAGATCACTCCCTTGAAGGGATATGCCAGTTCTTACTAATCTTCTTGTTGTTTCTTTTTTAAATGAAAAGAAACTCTTAATCAATCCTGGAATTTCCATATCATGATTAGCAAAAACATCCATCCCTGCATCTGATTCGTTGTTATAACGTGGTAAAATTACATCCTCAAACTCTCTCTTAAAAAAAATATTCATTATTTCTCCTCGTGTGTTATTTCTATGTGTGTTATTTCTATACTAATTATGTTCTCTGGATTAAACCAAACTAATTTATTTATACTATCACAGCGAACAAAACGCTGATGCTTTAAATCGTGGAACAAATTGATTAAAAATGTAGAACATTTTTCGTCTGGTGTATTTCCTTCTTGTTCTTCCCACATTATAGTAAATCCATAATTTTTATTAACTAAAAAAATGCCAATATTTGAATAGCTCTTAATTTCAAGTGCCATATTTTCTCCTCTCTTTATGTTTTAAATATGACATAAAAAAACCCATTCTTTCGAATGGGTTAAACTTTTTTAAATAGAGAGGTTATACTGTTTCGTCGAAGAATATTGTCCATCTGATTTCAATAGAAACATCTTTATCTTTAAAGATTGGCTTAATCTTCCTGTGTGCCCAAAGAGTTCCATAAGGCATTTTAGAAGGAGCATGTTTAGTTGTCAAGTTTTCTGTTCCTGTCAATGCAGTGTTACCTCCAAGAAGTTTAGCATTAACATTGGCTCCAATTCCACCAGTAGCAGCAGGAATTCCATAGACACCAGAAGTAGTCCAAGCAGGAATTATGGCATCATTAAACAAACCAACTTCTTTAAGAATATAGCCATTATAAGGATTATAAGCAGCAGCACCTTGAGAAACTCCCAAACTAGATTGTTCTGCAATTTTAGCAACAAAAGTAATTTTTGTCTGTTTATTTGCAGAATATTGAGCAGCAGTTTCTGTAGCATTTTCTCCACTACCAAGATAATTGGTAGCCATATCAAAATAAACAAACGCAGGTTGGCCAAACCCTCTAAGTCCAGAAACTAATGTAGCATCTGTAGCTAAATCAGTTGTTGTGCTAATAAATGTCGCATTAAAATCAGCTTTTGTTCCCAAAAGAATTGACTTAACTGCACCAGTCACACCAGTAGTTTGATTGTTGGATGCTGGGTTTTGAAACATATTTCCTGCTGTAGTAGCAAGAGTTCTTGTTGTTGCACCTTGATCTAAATAATTTGTTGTTAATGTTGGTTCATCAGGGAGGACTGTAGAATAAACATCATTAAATGTTCTTGCAGGAGTAAGAAGAACGTTTGGTGTGTCCCAATCCACAGCAGAAGCTGGTTTGTAAATATTACTATAAAGGTTGGCAGTAGAAACAGTAACTGAAGTTGCTCCATTAACATAAGCAGCAGCAGCAAAATGATCATTAGAAGCTGTAACCAAAGTGGCATTATCTGCCCAAACCAATCCTAATTGATCATTAAACATCTTACCAGCTACAGTATCAGCTCCAATTCTGGCGCTTAATGTAATATCACCTGCTCCAACACCAACACCAGCATGAAATTCAACACCAGTTCCCATTAATATTTTTGTAGGGAAAAGATGAAACAATTCTGCATTTGTGTTTGTTTCAAGAAGTCCAGTTTGAGTTGGTAGTCCAGTAAATGGATCAGTTGCGGCCCAATATTGATTGGCAGCAGTACTTGAAACCATAGTTCCATCCCAGTTTGCTGTAACAGCTCTTCCGGAAGTTGCTCTTTTTGAAAAATATTTATCAGCATTAGTTGCATTTGCAGCAAGAGATCCAAAATTACTAACGGATTTACCTCTGATCATATGCATTAAAGCGTGTCGTGCCCAATAGGAAACGTGATTGGAACCTTCATCGTGATAAATTACCACACCATTTTTTTTAGCAATAACTTCAACCCAACCACGCATACCCATTGACATTTGGTCTTTGCTTTCGCTTTTCTTGCTGGCAAATTTCATTCTATCAAATGAGTCCAGGATTTTGTCTTTTAATAACATTATTATAATCTCCTTAGTTTTCTTTAATTTAACTTGTCAATGTGTTAACTTTCGTCAAAGTAGATAGACCATTTCACTTCAATTTCCAAATCCCAGTCCTTATAAATTGGCCTAATTTTTCTTGCAGCCCACATTGTACCAAATCCAGATTTCATATGTGCATGAGAACTTCCATCTAATCCATCAGTTGTTATCCAAGAATCGTCTGTTGGAGACGTATATCCCAAAAACGGATAGGCAGAAGAACCTACTTTATATCCCGTGTCTTGTCTTTTAACCAAAAAAGCATCATTAAACAAACCAATTTCTTTTAATGTATATCCATTATATGGATAATATTCAGTAGAGGTTGTTTGTTTTGGTAAAAGAACTGTAAATGTTATTTTTGTTTCTTTATCATTACTCTTGTTTAAGGTGGTGCCATATTCTGTTGTTCCTGGATTTGTTCCGCTAAAATTTTGTTTCCCTGCATTTTGATCTACATAAATAAAACATGGCAAACCCATCCCTCTTGATGCATCACTTTCTGTTACAAGAGTACTGATAACAGAGGTTTTTATTGCCCCAGTTATTGCAGTTGTTTGGTTATTTTTTGTTGGTGAATAATATGGAATATCATCGGATAATTCAACTTCCCAAGAATTTAACCCAATAGGATCTTTAAGTTGTGGACTAGAACTAGTGGTTGGAAAATCCGATATATTAGTTGTAAAAATATCATTAACAGTTCTAGCTTTTGTCATATAAACAGCATTGTTTGTTACAGATGTTTTATAAATTGCACTATAAGTATTTATATTTGGAACTTTTGAAGCTGTTCCAAAACTAGCAGCTAGTCCAGACGTTGCATCCATATGGCTGTTAAATGTTTCAAGATCAGTTATTACGTTACTAGTAAGATTAAATTGAGCCAGATATGGCTGTAATACTTCTTGGTTAAAATCAATAGGGCTTAATGTTGAAATGGCATCAATGTTTCCTGACGCAAGAAAAGCAGTTCTTTTATTTGAATTTAAGGTTTTATGAACAAGAGAAAGTTTTGTGTTTGTTTTGTTGGTAACATCAAATCTTTCAAACTCAACACCAGTTCCAAATAGTATTTTTGTTGGAAAATTAGAATAATAGGCATCGGTTGGCGCTGTTCCTCCATAAAAATGTTTATTTTGACTCACAAAGAAAGCTGGAGCTGGGTTTGCTGTTGTGTCATAATAAGGATCTCCAGTATACCAATAAGTTTGGCCAGAAACTAATGTAGCATCTGGATTATTGCTGCCACTTCTGGTAACCGCAGCAGACCTTTTTGAAATCGCCATTAAGTATTCGCCATCTGCAGGAATTGCTGTAGTTAAGTAGCGACCAAATCTACTCATAGGGTTTCCTCTAATTAATTGCATAAGAGCATGTCTTGCTCCGTAAGTAACGTGATTTGGTCCCTCGTCGTGGTAAACAATTACTCCGTTTCTTTTTCCTGTGATTTCTACATAGCCACGAAGTTTTATATCCATAGCACTTGAAATTTCATTTCTATTGACAGAGTAGTTTATCCTATCAAATGATTCTAATATTTTATCTTTTAACATAATTTTTCCTTATACATATATGAATGGTGGAGTTTTAACAGTATTTAATTTAAAAGCAAACTTGTCTTTTAATATCACAGAATTAACTTCGCCATTATAATAAGTAAATCCATCTCCATCGACTAGCCATTCTTCAAACGTAGTTAATATGTTAAAAGTTTCAGCTCCAAACAAAAACTCGTCATTAACAAATGAAAAAGTGTTTTGTGGAAGTTCTACGTTTTCAGAAAAAGTTCCGAGCATTTTTTCTGTCTCTTCTTTTGAGATTGAAACGTATTTACTCTCAAAGAAAGAACCTATCATTTTTTCCGTTTCTTCTTTTGAAGTTGAAACGTATTTACTCTCAAAGAAAGTTCCTAATATTTGTTCTATCTCTGTTCTAACTTGAGTTTTTATTTCTGCTGAAGTTTCACTAAAGTAAATATTAATCAATTCTGATAAAGCATTATTAACTAGTTCAATTGGAGTTTCTTTAAAATTTAACATTGATTTTTCTATTGAGGTTTTAATGTTATTTTTTTCAACAGTTTGTAAAAAATTAGCCAGCATGGTTTCTGTTTCTGATCTGGAATAAGATTTACTTTCTGATAATGTTTCATTAAAATAAACATTAATCAATTCTGATAAGGCATTGCTTGTTAATTCTATAGAATTGTCTTTTAAGGTTAAGATAGAACTGTCTATAAATTCTTTAGACAATATTTTATCAAATGTTTCTTTAAATCTTACTCTCATAGTTTCATAAGAATAGCTATTTACAATAGCATCTCGAACTGTATTAAAAATAGACAAGAAACTTTCTTTTGTTATTTCTTTCGTGTCAGCTGTTTCAATGTCTTTTGTAAATCCTTTTAGTAAATCTCCGTTATTCACTGCCTCTTGATAAGTTTCTAACCCAAAATTATAAGTTCTTTTTTCTGTTGGTGTATTATCTAATAGTAAGAATTTCCAAACATCTTCAAATGGTCTAAAATTAAATATAATATCATGTTTAACAAAAATTGGTGTAAGAAAGTCAATATATTTTTTTAACATTTCTCCATTGCTTATGTCTTGTGCGGTATAAATAGAAGTTCTTTCTTTTGTTATTTCGTAGGTTACAAAATTAGTTTTAAAGTAAATAAATCCATATCCATAATTTGCATCACTAGGAAGTAAATTGTTATTAACTGGAAGAAATAACTTATATCTTTGGGTAGGAGTTAATACAGTGGAATATAAATAATCGAAATACATTAAGTTTTGCGGAGCTACAAAATCCTCTTCTAAAACATAATCAGTTGGTCCTAATCCTGGGGGAATAAACTCTGTTGGCCTTTGAGTTGTTAAATAATAAGTAAATTTAGTTTTATCTGTAAATCGTTTATCTGCTGGTTCAGCATAATTTATATTAAAAAATCTTTTATCAAACCAAAATTCTGTCAATTCGATTGAAAATCCAAGAAGATTAAAATACAATTCGAATGAATAAAGAGACCCTTTCCTTCTGTAAATTTCAATTATATATTTTGAAAATTCTCTAAACCATTCGTCTGTTAAATATTCATCTCTTGTATTCCCTATCATTTCTCCTAAGTAATACATAAATTCATTTTGAACTTGTGTAATGTCATAATTTTCTGCTGCATATTCTATCATCTCAGCAAGTTTATCAAATTCGTGCATAAACGATTTTAAAAGAAGAGTTCTTTTTTCTGCACTTTCTAATTCGTTTAAAAAATATTCTGGTAAAAATTTATGATAATTATCTTGAAAAAAAGTTCTTACAGTAACATATTTATAGGCATAAATTATTTGAACAACTAAATAAGAAACTTTAGTAGATTCCCCCAACAAAGAAGGAATAAGAGTAGTTATCAATTCCTTTACCCTTAAAATAACTGGTTCGCTACTCGTTGACAAAGTAGTTGCGTCTCCAGATTGAATAACATCAATATCACTAATAATTATCTCAACAATAGAATATATAAATTCAAAATACAAAACAGAATAATCAGTGGTTTCAAACTTGTCACTTTCGTTAACAATATCAGTATAATATGGATTATAACCAAACAATACAAAAGCGGCAACAACCTCTGCTCTTGCCATTATTAATTTTGCTTTTCTATAATTGTAGGTAATCATTATTTTCCTGCCATCACTTTGTAGTTAATTAAAAATCCAGCAACTTGTCTGGAAAGTTCGATAACGTTTTCACTCAGAACAAGAAGTTCGTCGAAAGTACAATCTATAAACTCTCTTAGTTTTACATCAGTAGAAACATCATTATAAGATGTTTTATAAACAAACTCTTCTTTGGGATCTTTCCCTAAATATTTAAAATCAACAAATATTACCCCATTAACCTTAATCATTTCAGCTATGATCTCTGATTTAGATAACGAAACTCCTATTTGAGCATTCTCTAAATTATATCTTTGATAGATTGCTGCCTCTAAACTTCTTTTTACTTGACTAACTCCAATAGAAGCAGATACATAAACATCAGCAGAAATAGTAAACGGAGTAATCACAGGTTGTTTGAATTGATTTTGTATTCCTACAATTCTGTATGGTTCTAAAAACGAATTTAATTCATCTTCATCGGTAACTACTTTATATTTTTCAAAATAAGCATCGTAGAGTTCAGAGCTAACATTAAGATCATCTCCTCTTTGTGCAGCAACTCTACGAATTAATCTATTATCCTCTACAAAATGGAAATAATTTACTCCGTCTCCAATAAGAGAAAGTGGATTGTTCGTAACAGAGAATTTATATTGGTAATTATCATCAATCCATTCTAATTGATAATCTCCATTTACATAATAATATGTTTCATTTGCCCAAGTATTATAAACAGTAACCCCAAGAAGCAAGGAAAGAAAATCACTAGAAGCTGACTTTACAAATATAATCTTACCAACAACTCCGACATCTTTTGTTGTAAACTTAAGAACATTTGAAGTGCTGTTATAGCTAACAACAGTGACTGGTCCATTATAAACCTGTGGAGAAAGGGAAGCGTTTAAATAAACACAAACCTTGGCAAAAAAATCATCATTATCTACCCAAACACCGCCAAGAGTTGTTGAATTAAGAGTAAAAGAAGAGGGAGCAACTTGTGCATCAATTTGTATTTTGAATAAAAATGTCTCACCTGTTCCAATTGCCGCTAAAGAAGAAGTATCAAACTCCTTAATTGCAGGAGTTGATACAACAAGATCCATTCCGGCAATACTATAAATTGCTGGGGCTTGAATTGGATTTTGTGTTACTTTTACTATTGGTATTGAAAGAGTTTTATCAACAGTAACTTTTAATACTGCACCGACATTTCTTTCTGTTAAAATTGTGTTATAAATTAATCTTGCTGCTTCGGCTCTTGTTGCTAACAAATGATCTCCAACAAAAATTGAATCATTGTTTTCATAAACATAATTTAAATAAATTTGTGGTTGTGTTGCATTAAAAGCTCCACCTTCATAGTAAAGTTTTCCAAAAGTAGAAGAAGGTGAAAATGTATAAACGCTATTAACAAGAGAAGGAGTTCCAGAAACACTAACTGAAAGACGTTTCTGCCCATAACAGTAAAGATTTTGGTTTGAATATGTTATACCAAAAACTCTGGTATAAGCTTGATTTTCAGTGGTCTTAAATGTTATTTTAGAAGCAAAACCTTTTACTGGGCTTCTCATAACAAAATAAGTTTTACCAACAACTGACGAAGTATCAAGAGAACAAACAGAAGCATAACTAACAGTTCCTGTTGTGTAAGCTACTCCCGTAACAGTATTATCAAGAGCATAAAATAAATTAGGATTTGCTTCGATATTAACATTTGTTATTGTTACAGAAACTGGGGTTGCAATATTATTACATCTTAATCTTAATTTCCAAACGTTAGGACTATCATCTTCTATAACAAAATAAACATTTCCAGCAAGAGTTGGTTCCAAAGAAATTAAATAGTTTAATTTATCTGCAACAATAAACCATCTTTGATCATAACCAGTATTTATTGTAAAAGTAGTAGGAACACCATCAAGAATTATTTCTACACCGTAAACTGTGTTTTCAATATTTTCAATGGAAGTAATAAACGAGGTTGGAGAAGAAATAGTATAACTAAATTGATAATAGGGATAAGTGGTTTCTGAATAAAGATTATCAAATAAATAATTAAGAACCTGAACGAATCCTTTTTTTAAAGCATCATGTGCAGGATTAGTAGGATCTGCAGTTCCCAGTGGGATACTCCAAGTAAATCCACCATTAACATCAATCATATTTGTTGGTCCACTGCCAGTAAAAGCAGCAGTCCTAAAATCTATTAAAACGTCTGCGTCAATAGAATCCAAATTAATGAGAAGATTTTGTGCAACTATTCCTATATCAATACTTGAGTTTAACAACCTATCTGTAATATCTAATCTATATTCTGCAAATATATCTTCAAACATCTCATAATAACCTCTATCCAGAAAATCATCCGCCTTAATGAATGTTTTGTCAGAATCTGGTAATATTTGATAGCTTGAGTTTTCATATTCTACTCTTTTTTTAGCTCCAACTGTTGTCATGACGTTAATATTAGAAAAAGAAAATTTAACATCTAAGTTTCTATTGTCAATTGTCAATGCTTCGCCAGCATACCCAACTGGTAATGTGTAAACATTATCCTTGAATTCAAGCGGTGTATCAAGGACATAATAATTTTTAAGAGTTCTCGTATTTCCATAACCAAAATTAACTGGAGCGGCAGAAGAATATTTTAGATAAGTATCTGGTGTTAATTGAACTCCTAATTCACCTTTTCTAAAATAGTATTCTCCATTAAAGTGATTTTGTAGATTTGTTGTTAACCATTCAAAAGAGGAGTATTGAGAAGGAAGTAAGGTTTCCCAGTTTGGTTTTTTCATAAGAACAAAATTCCAAACATCCATTGGGTTTGGGTAAAATCCATAGCGTTCTTCAAAATCAGGCGGTAGGTTAAATTGCCCGTAAGATTTTGATTTGATTACGTTTGGATTTGTTCCAATAATTGTTTCATAATCTTCTACAGTAACAAGACGACCAGCTGTTCTGATTTGTCTCGGGGCACGATAAACGGCCTCAACAAGAGTTTCTGCATCAGATCCTTTACTTCCTTGTTGTGAGTTAATGTAATTAACTACATAATTAATTGTTGATCCACTTATTACTTTAGAAACACTTTCATTTAAGTTAATAGTTTGAACAGGGACATTACCGGCCAACCCACCACCAACTCGGTAATAAGCTCTTATTGTATCCCCTCTTTTTAATCTTCTTTCTGGAGTAATATTTTCCGAGCTACCAAATGCAATTTTAATTGTTCCATCAATAGAAACTTCTCTAACATAAGGTTTAGGAAGTTCTGTAGTTCCCACAAATTGGTTTTGAGCTTTTGGTTCCAGAAAACTAGTTACTTCTTGCAGTTCATTATTAATGGTATTTCCGCTCAAACTTTCTGTTTGATAAACTACTAATGAGTTTTTAATAACTGGTTTTTTAGATAAAGTAAATTCAGCAAAATTTTCTCCTTGCACAAGAAAATCTTCCCAAACAGTAATCCCTTCATAAGCATTAACTCTAAAAATATTATCTGTTCCAATTGTTAGTGAATTAAGAACCACATCTTCAAAATAATTATATTTATCTAATTCTTTATTAAAACTTATAAACTCAAAACTTTTTATATTGCCAGTTGCATCAATACTAGTAATTGTTTTTGGAGAGAAATTTATAGCAGGAGTAACCCCTACACCGTTTTTATATCCAATAGTAATTGTATGGTCAAAAAGAGTAATATCTCCTCCACCAACAGAAACTTCAACTGGAATTTCTGCAGCAACTGTTGTGGATAATTTATAATTAAGCAACTTAAGAAATCTAAACTTAGAAACATCTTGTGTTGCCAGACCAGTAAATCCTTCATTTGTTATAAAATCAATTCTTGAAGAAAGAAGATGAGTTATTTGAGAAAATAGAGAAATAAGAATATTTGACGGAGTTGAAGTAAGAAAATCTTCCCAAGCAGTGCTATAATCTGGATTCTCTCTAATAAAATTTCTTATATCGTTTGCAATTAGGTCTGCATTTAAACCTGTATAAGATGCTAATGGGAAATTTTGAACCACTTCATTTGTCACGTCTTACTCCTGTGTATCGAAAGGCAGTTGAATTGATAATTCTTCGAATGTTGAATTAATTAATATTTTTAATACTATAAATAACTTATTTGGCTCAAGAGTTTTTCTTTCAAAAGAAATATCTTGAATCGTAACCCTAGGTTCATAAATTATAATTGCTCGGGCAATCTCATCTCTGATTAAATCTGTCAAATTATAATCAAGTTCAAAAAGAAACTCATTTAATCGGCACCCAAAAAAAGGATCACCAAGTATTTCTCCTGGTGATGTCATTAATATGTTTTTAATGGATTGTGAGATGCTGTCTTTTAAACTACCTGTCTTAAAATAATCACTAGAAAATATAATTGCCATATAATTTATCTTGACGATTATTTTTTTGGTTAATTACGGAGTTGTTGATAGTTTTAATTCGGAAGTAAAAGTATAACCATCTAAGTTAATCCCACCAAGAGGATTAAATACGGGATAAATCCAACTAAGTTTTCCAACACCAAGTTGATCCGTAAGTTCTATAATTCTACCAGTTGGTCCAGCATTTCCGTAAATGTTTGTATATCTTGCTGTTCTTAATATTATTTTCCATCCAGAACTAGTTATTACATTGTATACTGGGTTATAAAAATCAACATCATCATACCACTCAATAGTGACAGAATTTTTTACATATAAAGTATAATCATATGGCAAATTAGTTGGCATTATAGTTAACAAAATGGCGTGTAATTGTTGTTCTGTATAATTTCCTGCAGGAATCGAATAAGATGGAACATAAGTTGTTACTAACGGCAACGTTGGTGAATAAATTGGGTAATCTATATCATAATAAGTTCGGTAAATACAGGTAATGTCAGTTGCTGTCTTTGTAAGATCTTTCGCTACTCCATTACCTCTTCTTAAAATAACATTACTTAAGAAAGTATTTGTGTTTGCTATTGGATAGGGAGGTGATGAAGAAACGATATTCTGAAAACCATTTGTGAAATTTCCTCTTATTCCATTACCACCAGATGCTGTGTAGGAGCCATTATTTAAAATAGATGTTTGATTTCCTGTTAAAACACCTTTAGAATATTCTTGAGTGTCAAGAGAAACCACTGCGCCTTGATAAATTTTTTTGTATTTAAAATATATACTATAATTGTTATAATTACTAAGAGATGTGGCACTAATTGTTGCCGATGGCATTCCATCTGAAGCAATTATTGGACTAAAAGTTACATAAGCTTCGGTATCAGCAATTTTACTCGTATCTGACACGATGTTAAATATTTTAGATGCACCAGTGTTTCCATATAAATTTTTATAGAAATATTTTATTGATCTAATTTTGCTGTTGTCAATAATTATTCCCCCAGAATAAATTTCCCCTTCACTAACAACAGCTCCAGCTCCATAGCTAGAGTCATAAGTTTTGTAATTTAAAACATTCCCATCTTTTATCAAACCGCTTCCAAAAGAAATTTGGAGAACATTAAGAGCTACATAATAATAACTAAACACCGAATCATTAGCATTAAAAACAAAGTTTTCTGCAGCAGGGGTTGAAAATAAACCACCAACTTCGTTATCTAATATTAATTGTTTGTAATAATAAGTAATAGCAGCAATTGATTTTCCACCAATTTCTCCAGGGCCACTTTGTGTTGCAGCAGAATCGTAACTATTATATCCGTCTCCACCATAACCAATTTCGGATTTATTTGGAATTTGCAATGTTAAATATTTTGATTCTTTTTTTAAACTTGGTTGCCAAGCCAAAGAAGTTCCCGCCATTCTACCATTAACATCTTTTTTAAGGTTTATTTTCTGGCCTCTATAGCCACCATCATCAGGAGAATCAAAAATAATATTATAGATTGAGGCAACAACACTGCCATTATTTCCGCCAGAAACTCGCTGCCAAAACGAAACACCTTCTGTTTTGTTGGTATTTTTTTCATAATACCCAAGACCATGAATTCCAACCATAGTATAACCAGCTATATCATCCCTAGTTCCACTTTGCCCTCTTGAACCACCAGCAGCAATTTGTGTATCTAATTTTATGACAGAGTTATTAAAAACTACTTCTGTATTCCTTTCACTACCATTAGAACTTTCCCATAATATAGTTGGTGGATTTGTTTCCCAATTTAAACCAATTCCATTAGTTCCAGACATTCCTTTTTGAAGTGTGGTGGTAATTTCTATATCATCTGGATAGTCGTCTGAGGTTTTCTTTTTCCATTCGTTAGAAAAAAGATTTACTTGCCCAGAGCCACCAGAGCCACCATAACTAGCTTTATGCCCCCAATACGCCCCTCTTCCACCGCCACCACCATGTCCAGAAACTAATCCAGCAATAAAGAACTCATAAACTTTTTTATTTTTTAAGGGAATTGTTTTATTCACTATTTGATAAACTTCAGTGTCTGTTTTTTCAATTAATAAACTTGGTTCATAAACTGTTTTTTTACTGTAAAATTTATAAGTTTTAGACACATAAGCTGTGCTATTAAAATATTCTTCTAATCCAGTTTTTGGAATTAATCTTATTTTAAAAATCCCTTCTCTAACATTAAGAGAGGTTAAGTTGTTAGAATTATCTTGAACGGTGCCATTTGGTCTAAAAATTACTTTGCCTTGTTCTTCTAATTTAATAAAGTGAGATCCTGAAGTGCTATTATAAAACGTGCCATTAAAATTAGTGATTTCGAATTGTCCATAAGTATAATCATAACTTCCTATGTCAAGTAGGTCATCTTTTGTTATAACCAAAGAGGATACTGAATCATTTTCGTTGTAAAAATAATCATTTTTAAATGCATCTTCGACAAGAGATGTGTTCCAGTTTAGATTAGTGTTAGAATAAAGCACTGCTCTTACTATAGGAGAAGAAATATAGTTAGGATGCGAAATTCCAAATGAAAAATTTTGTCTTAGTGTTTTGAATTCCATTTGAAAAGTTGTTCTTAGACAAACTAATCCAGCGTCATAAGTGGCATTATTTTCAACTCCATTGATAGAAATTTTAGCATTAGAAACAATGTCATCTAAATCTCCAATATTTCCCAAATAAAGTTCTACAGTAACTTCTTTTACAAATCCAGTTCCAAATAATATCTTATATTCAGTTCCAGTTATGTTAACATAATTTCCATCAACTTTAAATTTCAAATTATTTTCAGTAGTTAATAATATTTTATTTTTAACCATACTAACAACCACATTATCTTTTCCAATCACCCAATCAAAAACAATTCTTCTGTCAACATCGCTATTGTCACTTCTTTTGTCTGTGATTATATACTGCCCACTAATATCCTCCCAAAGAGCATTGTCAGGAGTTTTGTAATAGTTAAACTGAACAGAGGTATCTTCATTAATGTCGCCTGTAAAATTTTCTAAATCTGCTGGATAGATACTATCAAGAAGTGTATAACCCTCTGTTTCTTTATATGTAATAATTTTAGAATTATCCGCAACACAAGTTCCAAGAGGGAGAGAAGAATCTCTATCAACTTTTAGCTTATAAATATTTTTTGCACCAAATCCAATTTTAAACAACCTTGTATCATTATGAGTTTCTTGTATCGTCTCTACTACACCCATTTTCCCTTTCGTGTAAAATATTACAGTTCTACTAAAAGACCCTGGGTGAAAACGAAGTGAATTTAATCCTGTAATTTTAGGAGTAATTTTAAATATATAAGCAGTTGCTTCTTTTAGTCCACTTATAATAACAGTTTGATCCGCAGTTCTTTTTATTAATGCAGCATCATTTGGGTTTGTGACATAAACGTTAGTTGGTGAATAAGTTAGTTTAGAGAAAGAACCAGAAACTATTTTAGGAACAACAGTTAATTTTCTATATTCAATCTCATAGTAATTTGGTTCTTCTATACCGTTTGATCCAAAAAAACTCTGAACCAAATCTAAAGTAATGCTATTATAATTTGGCTCAGATGCTACATCATACTCAACTAATGGGTTGTTTTTAAAAATATCAGTATTATATGTTGTTAATATTCTTGTTGTTGGTTTTCCAAAAGAATAAAATTCATTGATAACAGTGCTATTTATATTGAGATAATTCATCGTAAATGAATTAGCAACATTAGGAGCATCATAAATTGGAGAACCATAACAACTTACAATTATGGCAGCATTTTTTGTGCTACAGTAAACGTAAAGTTTATTTTTATTAATTCCATCACTATAAATTTTAAACTCTGGTGTAGACGTGGTTATTGGATTATTAATAGAATTATATCCACCACCAATTAATTCTTGAGAGTTTGTTTGAATTGTTTTACTAAGCTCTGGAATATTAATTTTCCAATAGTTAATTTGAGAAAGATCTCTTCCGTTTGAAATTGTATCAGCAGTTATTTCTGTAACAAAATAATCTGTTAATTTACTTGTTAATTCTTTTGTTCTGGAAATGAAGGTTATAAAATTTGAATTAATATTAGAAATTTCCCTTAAAACTTCTGTGTTTCCAAATTTATTTGTTTCTGCTACTCTATAAACCTCTGTAATTGTATTGTAGTGGGTTTGTGCATTAGTATTACTTGCTACTAAGGAAAGTTGAATAGTGTCTCCTTCGTTAACCAGGAGGGTTATAGTGCCAGAATTAATAACTTCTATTCCGTTTGCAAGAATAGAATCGGCATTAGCACAAGTAATTTCACTAAATGTTATATTATAAGAAACAGATGTAAAATTAACATCAATTGGCAATCTTGTGTAAGCTGTTTTATAAAAAATGGTGTCCTGAAGAGGATTACCAAAATTATCTAACCTTTCACCAACTCTAAATTTTGTAGTATAAAGAGCTGGGGCGACAATTGAACCAAAAGTGTTTATGTTATAATTTGCAGCTATAGAATTTCTATACCAAATTTTTACTCTATAGTTTGTTCCATCTTTTAAATTATACTCTGTGTAGGTTGAGGAAGGGGTGTAAATGCCAGGGTCTGTTGGCGGAATTAAATCTGTTGATTTATAAACTTTATAGGCAAATTCATTATTGCCCCCAAAATCTCCCATTAATGTTACTGTAATTTGTTTTTGTGTTACAGTAGAAACTTCAAAAGTTGGTATTGTTACTGATTTTTTAAGCGGAATTAATCCACCAAAAGAATAAATAACATTACTATAATCAACAGAAGCTCCAACGGTTGGTATTGCTTCAAACGTAATCGAATGAGGAGAAGATGGAAGAATTTGATATAGACCAGTAGTATCAATATAACCAATATTTGATGTGGCGTATTTTCCTGCTATAGCATTCCAAATACAATCATAGGTCCCAAAAACTCCATTGTCAATTTTAACAATAATTTTTTCTATGTTAGTATTTTGTAATTCATTGATTTCTATTTTAAATCCCCAAACTAATGGAGTGATTGTTTTATTAATTTCATTAGCAATTACTTTCTTCTTGAGAGGAACAAACTCTTTGTAATTAGTAACAGAATTATTATTAATAAGAACTGGAAATGTTGAGCTTTCTATAGCGTTTACTTTATCTGTTGGATAATATTGAGAATTTCCACCACCTTTGAAGTAAATTTTATGAGGAGTAATGCTTGGCAATAAAGGAGTATCAGTTATTAGTGATGGATAGGTTATTGTTTTGTCTTTAATAGAAATCCAAGAATTAGAATTATCAAGATTCCAAAATATATTGTCTTTATCATTAAAATTATTATAGTAATCACCAATCTTTAGAGTGAAACCATGCTCCCTAGATTCAAAATATGTAATAAGAATTAATGGGTCAATAGAATTTTGTTTTCTTGCTACATGAACATTATCAACAAATCCATTAACCATCGTCTTTACGTCTGTAAAATAAGATATATCTACATAATCTCCATTATCTTCTGTGTCAAAAGAAATTAATAAAGTCAAAGTTTCTTCTGGATTTAATCCAGTAAATGTTTTTGTCCAAGATTCTGAATGAAGGAATTTTCCTTCCGATCTTAATGTTGGAGTGCTATTGCTTGTTAACTGAGACGTTAATCTATAAGAAGCAGATGTAATAAATCCAACTTCTACAGCATTTACTAAATAAGTATATTTATTATAGGCAAGAGTTCCAGTATTTATTGTAAAAATAATTCCGTTTGTGTTGGTTAACACATAAGAAACTGTGGGTGATTCATCAATTCTTGTTTTGCCAGTTATAATATTATAATCAGTTATTTGATTATGATACCAATCGTTATTTCCAATATCTGGTTCTGCCCAAATCTTTAACTGTTTACCAAACAACTCACTTGGTTTAGTGGTGGTTAGTGAATAGTTTGTAAAAGTTGCACTTGCAGTAAATAAACTATTAATCGTGTTATTGTGGGAATATTTTAGTGTATAAGCAGAAGATGGGCCAGTTTTTTCAAACACTGGACTTGCAGCAACATAAGATAAAGAAAATTCGCCAAACGTTTGTGCAAGAAGAACTCTAGGTATTAGCTTCTTCCCCTCAGAAGAAACAATACTTTCAGAAATAGGTGTGATAAAGAATTCTGGTTTATATTCTATGGAGAAACCTAATTCCAAATAAATTGGGCTTGTTTCTTCTATATCTAAATAATTCGCATCAGAATAGAGATTGATAATATTTTCTGTTCCTACAGTAGGTATTCCACCCGAATAACTGGCAATACCTAAATTATCTCTAGAAACATTGATATCAATAATTCCAGTAGAGCTTTCAACAACCTCAATATATTTTCTGCTACCGATTTGTGGATTTAGATAACTTACTTTATGAGTTCTATCTGCTTGAGTATAAGTAATATCCCCAATAGTATAAACTGTTGAATTAAATAAACTAGTAAAATCCATAGTAATACCATTATTTAATTTTGTAACAGTAGGAGTAAATGTTGGGGTTGTTTTTCTAGACACAATAACTGCATCTGCAGTTATTGGTAATGCTTCGTATTTTTTATTATTACCAACTCCATCAATTATAGGAGTGAATGTGACATACATCGGCAATCTACAATCAATGTCGTTAGTTACATCTATATATTTATTAGGAATTGCACTCCAATCTGCCACAGAAGTACTTCCTAAATTTTTTGGAGCATTTGTTCCAACAACAACGGAAGTATTAAAAGAAATCACTACACCAATACTTGTTCTAATTCTGTTAGTAGCAGCAATAGAAATATTATAGTTGGCTTTCCAATCATTTACGCCCAAAGCGTAAGGAGTTCCTACAGTAGAATTAAAAGAAACTTTTTCTTTTGGAGGAGTAAAACTAATAATACTATTTTTTTCTCCAAATCCAGCGTTCTCAGAAAAATTAATTCCTATGTAATAGGTATCTCCATCTAAAAAATTCATAATGACAGAAGAAACATTTCCATTAAGAACTTGGTAATCAAGAGGTATCCCAGAAAAATCTTCAATTGTTGAATAGAGAGCTTTGTTTGCCCCATCCGTTCCAACACAATAATAAAAACTTGATACAGGAGGAGCGACAGAAAGGTTGGTTGTGTAGTAAGTTGCTGCTGCACTAAGATCTGAATTTACATTGGCTCTTAGTTTATCAATAAAAATTGATATTCTAACCTTATCAGATGTTAAATCAAAATCACTCAAAGAATAAACAGTAGAAGCATTAGAAAAAATTCCTACTGGTTTTGTCCAAGATATTTTTTGATACCAAGGTTTAGGAGGAGATGTTTCGGTATCTTTGTAAATATCTGTAGATATATTTGGTGAATTTTGTTCTTTCTTGTCTATAACTATTCTCAATTGATCTATGGTTAAATAACTAGTTGGAATAATTTTATCAACAATTATTTTATAAGCATAATCATAATTGGTTACAATAAACCCATTAACATCGGTTTGTAGCTGCCCAACAGTATAAGTTGGAACACGAGCTTTTACAATATCAACAACTATTGTTTTAATCTCTGGTAAATTTACTCCATTAGAATCTTGTCCATTGGATATGATATAAATTTCGTCTTTAATACTTAAATTACTAATATCAGAAACAAACACTCTTGTTCTATTATCAGCATCAAGAAGGATTTTTTTCACTGTGAAATTGTTTTCAATGATATTATTACTAGCTTGTTTTTGTAGAATTGCTCTCTCTAAAAGATCAAAACCTTTTTCGGATTTCACGAGACTAACAAGAGTTCCAATTGCTTTATCTAATCTTCCACCAATATAAACATATTTTTGTTCACCGCCTTCTGTAAGAAGTTGCGGAGTTCCTCTGATGACTTCCCATCTTTTTTCAAAAACATCATTTGCAATGTCTTTAAGAGTGTTTAAGATGGCAGTAGATCTATCACCAGATGTTGGGCAGCCGCTTATTCCATAAACACCAAAAGATGTTGCGGAAGTTGTTGCATTATAATCAACTTCAAAACTAACACTATTAAGAAGAGTTTCTATATTTGATAATACAACTGTTAATCTTGTGTTAATAAGAATATTTTGTGCTTTTACTACAGCAGTTGGTTCATAAAAAGAAGAATAATTAATATAAAACTGCCATTCTTCAAAAATTGCTTTTAATTTATTAACCAAGGCAACTCTTATTGTGTTGATCATTGTTGTTGATAAAGAACCAAGATTTTGATACACCTTCACGTTAGCAGAAAGAATTCCATTTTCTACCATTACTTCAAACGAATACCTATTTGTTCCGGCATCTTTTACAATAACTTTTGCTAAGGCCACATAATTTTCGTTATCATCTTTAATAAGAACAAGTGTTCCATCTGTTATTGATGTATAGCCAGTTAAAATAACAGAAGAGTCATTTGCAGGAACGGATGAAATATAATCAGAAACAGAATTTCCAGCAGGTGCTCCAGTTTTTATTCCTTCAAATAAACTAAAGTAATTAGCCAATGTAGCAGATTTAAAAAAGTATCTTGTATCTGGATAGGCCGCAAATTTACCAACACCTTCTTCCCAATTGTTGTAATGAACCAAAGATTCTGGTGTAGTATAAAATTCAAAATCAGTAAGTGCTCTTATTTCTGTGTTATAAATGTCATTCAGATCTTGATAGAAATGATAAGTTGCATTAACAACAGAATCTAATGTTGCCACTTTTTTAAGAACAGGAGAATCCCAATACTCTCTCGTAATAACATTTCTTAAGTTATCATATTTTTTGTAGTAATATTTTTTAACCCTAAAATCTGATGGGATAAACTCCCCACCATTGTTTCTACCAAATTTATAATTATTTATTAATTCAAGCTCAAAAGAATAACCAGTTGTTCTGGAGTTTTCAATATGAAAACTTTCTCTGCTTTGTTCATCTTGTTCGTATGAAATGTAATTGGCAACGCTTTTATATTCTTGAATAAGTGCGTTTGAGGTGCTCTCAATAGAATTGAGATTATCAATAAATGTAGAAGTACTACTTTTTCTAAAATTAATATCGCTCATGTGAAATTAACTTGTCGTTTTTGAATAGTAGTTTGTTAGTCCAAGTAGAATACTTTTTGCTTGTTCATCAAATTCAAATCGTGCATACTCTATAGTTTTAGAAAAATGGATACTCTTCCAAACACTTTCTAAGTGAGCTAAAACACTTGCTTTGAATGCATTGCTATCTCCGGCTGCCGCCGTATAAAACGTTTCTAACGATGCCTCTAAGTTGTTTATGCTTGATGCCAATTTTATTTGCACGACGTAATTTATAAAATAAAGAACTCGTGTAAAAATTCTATAACGTTTAGAATAGGATTCAAAAAGAATATCTGTGTCCATTAGTTCATTAAGTGATTTAATAATCTTTAATTTAAAATCATCAAAAATAGAATTGAAAGCTACCTTTAATCTTTTTTCTTCATAAATTTGTTTATTGTAATTTAAATCATTAATATCAACATCAATTCTTTTAATAATGTTAGAAACTTCATTTCTTACTTTTACTTTATTACTATCAAAAATTATATCAAAACTTGTTTTTAAACTATCAAATTCACCACTAGTTAAATAAAAGTTTGTCGAACTCAGTTTCCTTAAATCACTCTTTTCCAACAAAATCAAATCAGAAAACAAATCTAAAGTTTTTTCTTTTACTGAATCAAATTCTGTATAAGATGCAGCAATTGCTGCAAATCCATTTGTATATTCTGTCTTTAATAAATCAATATAGGTATCATATTTTGTTTTTGCGGTTGTTGTTGCATTAACTATATTAGTATTAGAAAAAGAATCGCTATTAATAGAAAGCTCTTCAAAATCAACATCAATAACAGAAAGAATACTGGTGAGATTCTCTGTAAATAATCTCAATGCCTCTATATAATAATTTACATCAACATCAAGAAAATTTTTCATTGCTTCTCTTAATTTATTTGATAATGCCGAATCAATCAAAACTCTTAATTTGCCAGCATTGTTTGAATAGTTTTTCTCAAAATCCTTTATTATTTTATTAATTAAATCCGTGAGTTCTTCATCGGTTAATATGTTTTTTATAAGGTAATCAGAATAACTATCAACATAATCATTCACGCTTTTAATGCTATCCAAATCTAGTTGCAGCAATTGATTATAAGTAGATAAATCAACTGTTGCTAATCCTAATTTATCCATAGTTCCCTGAAAATCTGGTCTTTCTAATAAGATACTTGCTTTAACTAATTTTGCGATTTTTTTAATTAATTCATCTTGTAGTTGTTTTAGTTTTGCAGTGTTAGTTGCATCAATAAAATATTCATTATTATAATAACGATAATATCTCTTCTCGTCTAAAACAAATGTGTAATTATTTGCAACACCAGCAGGAAGATCAGTATAAGTATTGACTGCTGTCAGGAAAATTTTGGCAACATCAACTATTCCATCTCCTAAATTTGTATTGTCTAATACGCCACCTTCTCCGTAAATAGAGAAAAAATATTTTCTTACTTTAAGAAGTTTTAATCTTTTATCTGCCTCTTCTACAATTTTCCAGCCGGTCACCAAAGCAGGAGTTTCTAACGTTCCTGTGGTTGTTATGTCACCACTTATTTCATCTATAGTAATATTTTCGATAGCTTCTTTACTTTTTGTTTCTGATAATGTTTTTTGTGCATTAGTTGTTTTGTTAAGAGCATCAATTATTTCTTTTGCTTCTGACGAAGTGGTTTCAGATACTGGCAATTTGAGGATAAATTCTAAGGATAGTTTTAAAAGTTGCATCGGCATTCTGGATGTATAAGCTTGGGCAATTTTTATAAAGTCATTTAAAGCTACTGGAATGGTTGTTGGGTTAGTCCAAGCTCCTGCTAAAAGTGAAATATCTTTTATTATAAAAGAAATAGCTTCCATTGTTTGTTCAATCTTTCTATATGTTCTCATTATTTCCATAATGACTTTCATAGATTGAGAAGCTGCACCAATTACTTTCTTTACTTCTGGGTTATTCATAGCAGAAGAAATTAGTTCGTTTGCTTTTTTTTCTACACTATCAGCTGCTTCTGAGATGTAATCTTTTACTAATTTTACTGTTTTGGTTGTAGTAATAACAATTGTTTTTCCACCAACTACTTGTTTTGATTTGGTTTTAGTTATTATCACGCTTTAATCTCCGAACCATGATTAGTTCCATCAATTGGGAAAAGAAGCGCGCCATCTTCTGTCTTGAGAACATTAGTTGATTTTGTTCCTACAAGGTGTAGCCCTTCATCGCCCAAAACAATATCTTTTGTGTCGAGGATGATTTTAGGAGATGTTAATTTTATTCCATTTGCTGTTATGGTTATTTTTTGAACTTGATCTGTTAAATCTGATCTTGTAACATCTAATCCAAATTCATTAATCAGTATTTTAGTGGCATTATTTTGTGTGTCAGATGAATTTATTGTAATAGATCCATCTTTCAAAAGCTTAATAAAAGCTGTATTTTGCTTAGTTGTGTCTCCATTGATTGTTTTAATAATAATCCCACTATCATCAGCAGTAATAATTGATGTTGTTTCTCCATTATTGTCTAATCCTTTTCTTATTCTTAAAACAATTCCAGTGTCTCCCACAATAATTTCTTGAAATTCATTGGGAGTGCTTGGAATTTCTTGATTATCCATTGAAGGTTCTGTTTTTTTATACCAGCTTGTATAATGTCTAATGTGATATTGCTCATCACTAGCAGCAAAAAGGTGCTTAGTTTCTCTATTCATCCAATTAACATTCTTAATGTTTTTAAAAGTATCAAATAATCCTTTTTTTATTCTATGAACAAATCCAGTGTCATTCACATCATAGTTTTTAATTCTTTCTGATGTAGCAAACCCAACATTAGAATCTGCGTTTCTATTGGGGGCATAAATATTTTTTATATTTCCATCTTCTTGGGTTTCAGGAAGAGAAATAGAACCCATCCAAACAGGAAGGAATACCTTACCCTCAAAAAAAGAAACTACCCCCATCTCATTAACTGTTGGTAATGAAAAATAACCATGCCCATTTCCAGCTCCCATAGGAGAAAAAATAAAAGCTTCACTATCAGCACCAGAAAAGAGGTCTTCTTCTTGAGTATATCTATCAAGAAATTTTATTTTATCTCCATAAAAATCTTTAATTCGAACGCGAATTTTACCAGTTTCGAAGAAATTATTATTATCGGTAACAATAGCAAGATATAAACCTGCTTTCATAATAGTCGCACCTCTTTTGGATCTGGAATTTTAATTAATCTATAAGTGTAATAATCTTGTGGTGAAAATTTGAAATTATTATAGAGAGAAATTTCTTGAGAATATTTAACATCTCCATAAAAAAGAAAAGAAATAAGATCTGGCCTAAATGTATGTTCATAAGGGATTTTATAAAGAAGATAACCAAGAGTTGTTAATTTAGAAAGATATGAATCATCTATGGGGCCAGCTACAGTTTTTTTTGTTGTCTCAATAAATACTGGTTTATATCTCATTTATTTTAATCCTTCGTTCTTAAATATGAATGCTTGAATATCACCATACAATTGTCTCTGTAAAACTTCTGCTGCATTTTGTTGGTTTTGTTGATTGGTTGTATCAATTTTTGATTTCCAGGATTGGTATTTTTGATTATAATTTTCTTTTATACCCTCACCTGTTCCTTGTGATCCTAGTGCTGAAAACGCATCAAAAGAATTATCTATTGTTGTTGCTTGTGTTGTTGCAGCCAATAAATAATCGTTTGTATAACTTTTGTAATAATCATAAAAATCATAATAATAGTTTTCATAACTTGGAGTTACTTCTTGTAAAGAAATACTTACGTCAAACATAATACTGTCATAATTTCCGTTGTCGCTTTGAAGGCTTTCATCATTTAATCTTTCTTTTGTCCATTCATTTTTTTGATGAATGATTGGATTTGTGTTGTAATCTTTTTTAATATTAACAGAGGTGCATATAAATTTCTTTAAACTAAAACCTTTCCCGCCATTATTTGGTTTATAAAAAGAAAGATTTGCTGAACCTTCAACGGATTTTGATTGTGAAAAACCATCAATTCCATTTGCTGGGTTTGCATCATATAATTCTTTTCCAAATTGTCCAAAGATAACGTTTATATAAGGAGGAGCAAGATAAACTTCGCCATTTCCGCCGTTGGTAAATTGTGGCAAAGCAATTGATCTGAACATAGTTTCTATTTTTTTTAAATAAGATGGGGTGTATTGTTTCATCCAACTTTTACCATAATCATTTCCACTATATTTATCAGCACTGTCTTTTGCTGTTACCATATATTTTAAATTAATAGTTAATTCTGGAAGATCAGTTCTCAAATAAGAATAGAGATTTCCAACCCTTCCTAAGATTTGAATGCTTTCATATTGAGCGGCGATACTCCCTTCGCTAATGTCTGGATTAAACTGAAATGGCAAGAAAATTGTTTTAGTGTTTGATATAGCAGAATCAATTGGTCTGATTACCAATCCACCAAGAAGATTGGCATCTCCTTTTGTTTTTTCAAGCATCCTTTTTTTCTTTCCGTAATTTTCTTTCTTTTCACCAAAATCAAGATCAATATTTCCTTCAAATTCTTGTGGGTTAGTAGTAATATTTTCCCTTGTTCTTAGTTTAACAGAAATTCCTCTCTGGTCCATAGTTGCAGGAGAGAGAAGAGCTAATCTTAAAATCTCTTCATTGGTTAAATATTTTAATTTATTAACTGCATCTACCGTTCCATTAAAAATATTACCTGCTGCTTTTGTAGCAGCAGCAAGCGCAACTGCTCCACCTTGTTGGATTGCTGCTAAATCATTTGCTGCACCAGAAACAGCACTTGTTATCCCTGCCACAGAAAGAGGAATTAATCTGGAAAAATAAAGCCTTGTGTTAAAATCAAGAAGTTCTTCAGTTCCACCCCTTATAGTGGCTTGGGAAACATTATTATCTGATTTAAATTGGGAAATAGAATCCGATGTATTTGGCGCGCTTTCTTTTTTGCCTAATTCTTTTGTTTCTATTAAAACATCTGTTGAATTACTTCCTCTATTAATATTTTTATCAACAACATTATCAGGAACCACGTTACCTGATTTGATTGTTGTTTTAAACTCTGACTCTATGTTTGGTGAATTTGATTTGTTTGTTTTAGAAGGATCTAAAGAAATAGAATCATCGCTTAATTCTGCTCCGTTTCTTATTGTATTATCAAGATTACTATCAATAACTGGTGTTCCAATTCCACCTTTTAATCCACCACCAGCAGTTTGCTTTGCTATTTCAATAAAATCAGATATTGTATCATCTTTTTGAAGATCATCAACCCCACCGCGAATAACATTAGTTGTTTCTAAACCTTCAACGTTAACTGAGCTGTCATATTTTATTCCGTCTGAATTAAGAGATTCGTTTTTATTAGTATTTTTAAACTCTGATTCTATGTTTGGAGAGGTTGATTTGTTTGTTTTGGTGGAATCTAAAGAATAAGTTTTTTTATCTAAATCTGTCGCATCTCTTGTGTTTAAGAGTGTTTTATTTGGACTAATTTCATTAAGAACATCTGGTTTTCCACTATCTATTGGAGTGGAGACATTTTCAATGTTTCTAAATTCATCGAGAGAAACTTCTTTTTTCCCATCGGTTGATGTAAATGGAGTTCCAGGAGTCCTTGCTTTTATTTTTGCTAGTAGTGTATTATTATAATCTAATAGTGCTTGTTCGTAATTACTTGCCATACAATTAACTTTGCTGACGATATTTGTTAATCAATTGATTATATTTTTTTTCCTTTCTTACAAAATCGCAAGGATCTAACATAAGATCTTTAAAATCTTTTTCAAATTCTTCGGTGTTTTTTATTTTGAGTGTTTCTATAATTATATTTTTTGCTTCTTCAAAGTTCATTAATGTATCCCAACAAGAGCTGTGTTAGCATCATTTACGTTGAGCGTTCCAGACCTAATACCACTAACTATCTCTTCGAGTTTTGTTCTTCTAATATCTTCTCTGGTTAGACCATCAATTCTTGTTTGAATTATTTGGGCCAATTGCTCTTCTGCTAATTTATTTGCTGCCTCTTGAAGTTCTACTAATCTTTTTTGATAATCTGTTGTTTTTTGTCTTTGTTCTTCGGCAATAGCTCCAGAACCAGTAGAAGAGTAAACTGTTTGATTATCAGAAACCGCTGTTGATCCTGGAGTTCCCTCGTTCACATTAACCCCCAATGTTTTTAGCCAAGCTGTTGTTTTTTCTAAACTACCCGATCTTGATATTTTTTCTAACAACGCATTTGGGTCCATATTTTCTGCTATTATTTTATTAAAATCACCTAAGATGTTTGCAGATGGTTTTTCTCTTAGCGCTTTTGCAGCAATACCAGCATTAATTGCATTTTCCATTATGTTGCGTTGATTATCAGTTAAAAGGTTTTCGTTTGACACACCTGCTGTTTTTAAACTTTCTGTAGTTATTCTTTCTTTTTCTTCCATAGCGTTTGCTATTAATTCATTTATCTTTTTTTGTGATTCATCAGAACTACTTATTTGGAATTTCCTTATCATTTGTCCAAAATTGAGAGAGCTATTATTCTCTCCAGATAACATTTTTATCATGTCACCTGCAGACCCAAGGCTATTTATGAATTTTGTTAATCCGCTATTTCCACTAACCATTTTCATAACAGTATTTTTTATTTCATCTTTTCCAACACCAGCAGTACTCATTTCTGCTATTTTTTTGCTAATGTCAACAACTTGTTCTTGCGCTTTATATTGTGACATTTGAATGGTGTTTTTATTTAATTCTGTTATATTTTCGTTTATGGCTGTTATTTGTTGATTACTTAGTGATGTTTCTGCTAACATTTGTTTTGTAATTGTTCCACTGTGATCACCAAATATTTGTTTTGTTATTTGTGTTCCTTTTTCGATAATTTTTACTCTTTGCGCCTCTAAATTGGCAAAATTATTTACACTGTTACTCATTTTTTCACTAGCATCCCACATAGTATCTGCTGCATCGGCCATTGATTTTCCAACATTTTTTAAAGCATCATTACCAAATGCTGTTCCGATTGCGCCAACAACAACACCTAAAGCTTTAATTAAAAGACTAAGAAGCTTTAACAAAGGAGGTAATAATGTTTTTACAAGTGGCATCAATACCTGGTTTAATAAGGTTATAACAACAGGTAGTAATGCCTTCATAACTGGTGCCAAACCTTCTCTAAAGGCATCTGCAAACTGTTGTAGTGGTTCTTTAAGCATGTCTAATAATGGCCCCAAAAACATTCCCAATAGCATTAAAGGACCTGCAGCTTTTGCCATAACTCCACCAAATTTTTTAGCACCATCTTTTATGGTGTTTCCTAAACCTTTCCAGCCATCTTTAAGCACAGATTTTAAATTATTACCAACAGAATCTAAACTGTTTCTAAATTTTTCTCCAAAGTTTGTCAAAACACCCATTACGTTACTACCAAACCCACCTTTAGCGCCTTCTTGTTTTCCTTTGGTTATATTTAGTTCTTCTGTTGCTTTTATTTGGTCTTTTAATGTTTTTGTTTCATATTCTGCTGATTCAAGTGCAGATTTTGCTAACAATTTATGTTGTTCTTGAAGATCGTTCAACATTTTTTGTTTTTCAATCCTGTCTTGAGCAGCAAGGTTTCCTTTTAACTCGTTTTCTAAACCCTCCACAGAAGAAGCAAATTGTTTATTAAAAGTTATTAATCTTTCTTGAGATTCTAGTGCTGTAGATTTTGCTATTTTTAATTCTTCTGTTGCAGCTTTTTGAATTGCCTCAGCAGCATCAACTCTTGGTTGCCAAAAAGCTTTGCTCATATATTTTTCCATAGAAGCTTTATAATTTTCGGAACCAGCAAGATTTATATCATGAAATTCTTTTGCTCTAATTGTTTGTTCTTTGATATCTTTTAATAATCGAGAATAAGTTATTTCAGTAACTTCTCCAGCTAATCTTCTTTTATTTAAATCTTCAGTTGTTGTTTTTAACTCTTCTATTTTTGCAGCACCAAGAGCAATATTTGATTCATAAGTTCTTACAGAGATGTCATAATTTTCAGAGTTTTTTCTGGCAATATTTGTCATAATATTATCAACAGAACCAAAGCCCTTATTTGTTTCCCAAGTATTTTTATGAATTCTTTCTGCTTGTTCTGCAATTTTTTTTGACCAACCAAAAAGAAGTCCACTATTTTTTTCAGCAGACATTATATCGTAATCCATTGAATTTATTGTTTTAGAGAGAGAAATTAATTCCTGATTTCCTGATTTAATTCCACCTCCACCAGCTTTTTGTGCCTGAACTAAGTTTCCTTTTTCTATTCCTTTTACATAACCAGTAGAAACAGCATCACTCATTGTTTGTGAGATTGAATCTACATTAGTGGAAAACGCTTTTTTAATACCACCACCAAAAATATTTGCCAACATCGGAACAAGCATCATCAGCATTGGACCTATTTTGCCAACAAGAGCTGGTAAATCCTGAAAAAATTTTACTGCCTGTTGAAACATTTCTGGAATTTTTTTAATTTGTTCTATAAACCCATCAATCCCACCACCATTTAGTAGTTTGTCTAAAAAGTTAGACACCCACATAGTTCCTTTTTTAAGATTTTGAACAAGACCGCTTTCCACATTCGTTCCAAGATTTTTTACTATCTTATTTATTTTTTCCAATAAAGGAACAAGCATTGGCATAATAGCATTAACAACAGATCCAATAGTTCCTTTAATAGAGTCCCATATTTGAGATATATTATCCATAACATCTCTGTTTCCATTTGCTTGTTCTGTTAAAACAGCAGAGGCATCTGATGCCAGACCAAATTTTTCTGCAATGGCTTGTGGGTTCATATCTGCCATTTGCCTAATATCAGTTAAAGACATCCCCAATTCTCTTGATAAAGCAGCAGCGGCAGGACCAGTCATCGAAGACATCTCTTGCCCCAAATTTTTAAAGCCAGATATCAGCGTTCCTGGATCAATACTTCCATTAATAGCATCACCGATTCCAACACCCAACTTAGCAAAAAGAAGTGCATTATCTTCAATTGCGCCTGGATCAAGTAATCTGTCAATTATTTTTGCAGCTTCTCCTGCTTCCACGCCAACTGACGAGAAAGCTGCTGCTAGTTTCATAGTTCCTTTTGAAAAATTTTCAATCTGTCCAGAAGACGAACCCATTTGTTTTAATCTCTGTGTGGCAAGCAACAAGCTATCTGTCAGTCCTTCTGCTTCTTCACTCGTCATTCCAAAACTCTTTTGAACCTGAGCAATACTTCCTATTACTTTACGGATGGAATCGTTACCCATTTTGCCCATTCTGTTTAATTGTCCAACCAATTTGGCAGCAGCAGCATCACTAACACCAGTTGCTCTGGAAAATTCTTGTGTTGTTTTTAACAAAACTCCAAAATCTTTAACAGAAACCCTCATTTTAATAAGAGTAGCTCCCATTGCTTGTAATTTACTAAGTGATTCTCCCGTGGCGGTTTGAACTCTCAATACTGAATCAGAAAGCTGTTCCATTTCTCCACGACCCATAGCCATGTTTTTAGATAATTTTAAAAATTCTTGTCTTAAATCACCAACCTGAATTATTGTTTGCCCTATTCCTAGCGCAGCGATAAACCCACTAGTTAGTCCTGTCATGCTTCTGATTGTGTTTCCAATGTCTTTAAAAGCTTCTTTTAATTTTCCAGATTCTTTATTTGAACTGCTTAATTCTTTTCCTAAATTTTCAGCTTCAGCGTTTATATTGCTGAATGTTTTTTGTGCTGAATTAGAGTTTCTATTGACACTTCCAAGAGCTTCATTGGCTTGTTTCGTATAATTGGTGACCCCAGACATAGCTTTTGCCATATCTTGAGTAGATTGTAAAATCTGTCTATTTAAATCAATTAAAATTTGTTCGGACTGTGATAACGCCATATAATATAACTTTCCTGTTATAAGTTGATAAAAACCGGGCGGACAGTTTTGTCTTTTTATTGGACAGGAGTGTCCGGTCTATATAAAACAACTTAAATAAAAATCTACTACTAGAATTTTTTAATCTAAAGAACCTTCTCTCTTGTTTGTGGGATAATATTTCATCAAATCAAGTGTTGTTGAAAAACCTCCACTTGATATGTTATGTGTAATTTTAGATATTAAATAAAATCCAGACAAGTAACTTCTTTCTCTGACAAAAGAAGAACCACTTTCTGGTTTATTAACAGCTATACTTTTATTTCTAAAAACATTAATAGCAATTAAATATCCATATTTATTCATTTTTTCATCAAACAAATAAAAAGGATCACCAGGAATTTCTATAGATCCTTTTGAAAGTATTTTATTCATATTTGCTACAATTGATTGAACAGTGTCTTTAGAATTAAAAGTATCAAACCCATAGTTAACTAAACTAATTTTATTACTGTCTCTTTTTGACTGCATAAAAGAACTTGAAATTCCAGCATTAACTCCTGATATGGAAGAATTTTTAGTTTGTGTTCCATCTGTGTTTGTATAAACAACATTTGTTTCCATATTAGAGAAATCAAGATCAGAGTTTATGTTAAAATTTTTAATTAAACTTATTTTGCTTCTTCTCCAGGTGTATAGACGAATAAAATCTTGATTTGATATTTTTTTGTTTGGATAATAGAATTTAATTCCAGTTTTTTTAACTTTTTTTTCACCCTCTTTTGTTTCAAATTCCATAATCATCCACTGCAACGGAATTACTTCATAGTTATCATTAATTACAGATTGAGTATTTGTTCCAAGAAGTTGATTACTTAATTGATTTTCCACCTCATATTCTTCTTTAATTAAATCTGTTCCAGTGGATGAATTTTTTAACCTATATTTTTTGGGAGATAAATTACAAAACTCGTTTAAAATTTCTTTCAGTGTTTTATATTGAACTATTTCTTTCACCTCTCCAGGTAATATTTCAAATTTAGGTTCTCCACCTAAAGTCATTTTTATTTTTTTTAAAATATTTACTTGACTTGTAACATCATCAGTGATAATAACATCTTGTTTTTGTTGATCTCTTGTTGTGCTTCCGTTTGGATTTGTTGTTGTAATTAGTTCCACCACAAGCCCGTATGTTTTGTCTGTGATTGATGATACTGAAGAGGCAGCGATTTGTCCCTTATCAGAAACTACACCATTAATTTCTATTGGAGTAAAAGTAACCGTTTTTAATTCTGTTGTTTTAGGTATTAATTGTATTCCATCTGTTGATGCAGCAGGAGTGGTTGCTCCAGCAGTTGTTGGAGTTACTTTATAAGAAATTCTCTGCCCAGATAAAGCGCTACCTATTTCTGAAAGCACTTTTGTGTAAGAACGAGAAATATCATGAGACATGAAATCAACACCAACCGTTTCTGAATTTATTGCTGTCATTCCTTCTTTTTTTTTGTTTAATGCTTTTTTTTCACTATTAATATAAAAAGCATTTCCACCAAAACTTTCTGAACCAAGAAAAACAATTTGGTTATTAGAAGCTTTAGCTAAAGATTTTCCAAGATCCCACCAAATCTGCTGAGGAGCACCTTTAACGGCAGCGTTTTTTTGAACCAACTTTGCCTTGTCTATCACTCCTTTCCCCATAGAAAAGCACTTTAGAGAAACGGAAACACCAGATTGAGTAAATTGAAACTGAGAGTTCAACATATATAAATTAATAACAGGAGATTTTAAAACAATTTTATCCTTATTATCAGTATGTGTTTTTTTTGAAAATGTTGCTATGTCGCTTCCTTCAAAAATGTTTGAACTTGATGCTGGTGGATAATAACCGAACTGCATTCTTAAATTAATAATTTCGGTATCTGCCATACTAAATTCAAACAAACCCATTTCTTTTTTTTCTTTTGATTGTTCGTTTAATTGGGTTAATCTGTTTCCAAGTTCTGATTTTGTTGATGTCCCTGCTGTTGTAGATGATTGTGTAAATTCTCTGTTGGTAGCTAATTCTGATAATTCCTGAGCTAGTTCTGAACTTTTATAATCTAATAAAGCTTTCTGTAGAGTTTCAGATGATTCCCCCTCTGCTAGAAGTTGCGGGTTCAACGCAAGAAATGTCTCAAAAGAATCAATATTATTATCACCATTAATATCATAAAAAGTTCTAGATTTTGCAATATTTTCATCAATAACCATTTTTGATGTAATTCTGGAACGAATTAAGGCATCTTCTAATTCATCAAATTCAGAATCCTTTAAATTAATATTGACAGAATAACCACCACCATTATCCTCTAATGTCATAGAACCAAAATAATTGTTTCTTGATTGACCACCATCCACAACATCTGTGGTTCCGTTTCCTGTAATAGATGAAAATGTTCCAAACTCTTTCCATTTATAAACAGGTTCTCCGATATCATTTTTGCTTATTTCTGTTAATATTTGAACACAAATAAATGGATTGTTTGGGTTTATAGAACCAGTAGGAGTTTTTATTCTCCAAAACTCTTCTTCGTTGATAAATTTATCACTTTTGTCGTTTCCATTATAGGTTTGTGATTCATTAAAATCTTTTAATATTTGTTCAAAACTTCTAGTGTCTTTTGCGTCTGCCATTTTTTACCTCATCCATGGGGCACTATTATTTTGTTGTGCCCAAGGAGCATTATTTTTTTTACTTAGATTGATTGAATTTTTCGCTTCCATAATTCTTTCTTGTAATTCATTTGGAGAATAAGCAACCTGAATACTTGTTGTTCCAATTTGTTCTGGTGATATAAATTTGTTTAGTTGTTGAACCCAAGGATCTCCGAATTCCTTTACAAGAACTCTATTGTCGGTAATACCCTCGCTAACTAATTTGTGATTCATTATCATACTAGTAAAATAAAGCCTATATGCTTTCTTAACAATAGTTGGTCTGTTTGATTTTAAAAATTGATAAAATGTAAATCCATCAATTTTTTGTGCGCCTTTTTTTATATTATAAATTGCTCGCATTAGCCAAACCTTGTCCCCATAATCAATGTAATTTAAATTAATTGCATGAGTATATTTTTGATCTGAATACTGAACCCACACAAGGGGATTTGGGTCGTGTTTAAAGTTCTTGTAATAGAATTTATACACACAACCAAAAATAAGAGGATTTCTTAAACCACCAGAAATAGAATATTGTATATTTCTTAGTTTTGATAATATAAAACCGAACATTCCGTTTGCCATTTGTATTAACTTTATCATAAACTTGGCAAGTTAAATTAAAGCACGGGGAGACAATTTAAATGGCAACACTTTTTAATATATTAGAAGAAGTTCGTTATGGTGAAGATTTTATTAAAACAAAAATGAAGTATGGCGAAATTAATGAACACTACAATACAGAATATGGATATTACGATTACACAAAGAGAATTAAAAGCTTGTCGGAGGCACTCACTCTAAGTGCAGCTTCTTCAGCAATTGTTGGAAAAATTACAGAAGACATTCAGGATTCTGTGACTAAATTTCTTGAAGAAGGAAGGATTTCTTCTTCTTATAGAAAAATGAAAGCTGATTCTGTTTTTCTTAATATTAAAAAGCTAAAAGAAAGTGTCGAAAACGTAACCCTTCTTGAGGGTAGAAAACTTAACCACGACAAACTTGGTAAATTGTTTTCAACAGCTTATGCTGCCTATGTTGATATTCTTGAATCAACTGATTATAGTGCAAAAAACCTTCCAGAATCAAAGTTTGATAAAATTCAAAAAGCTATTAATGAAGATTTAAAATCGTTGAGTAATTATTTGGAGGACTAATTGAAGTTCTCTGTATTAGAAGAAGAAATTATTGAGGGAACAAATGTATCATTTTCTCAAGGTGAAACTAAACTTGGTGAGTCAATTATTATAATGACAACCGAGAATGGTAAAAAGTATGTTTTAAATCAAAGTAGAAATCCAGAATATTATAAAGAATTGTCCGAACTTATTGGTAGCACAATTAAAGTAAAAACAATACAAACATTTGAAGATAAAAAATATAAAGTAAAAGAACTTCAAAAAGATGGAGAAAATAAACTTTTAGTGTTGAGATTGCCAGTTGCTAATATAAATATTCAGTATTTGTTAAATAGGCATAATAAAATTTCTCAAAAAGATAAATTCGAAGATTTTAAAAAAGAATTATAAAAACAAAAATCATACATATTTTAGTATTTAATATAAAAGGAGAACTATATGCCTGGAATACCTCCAAGTAAAGATGATTTACCTAAACCCCCAATTCTTGATTTATCTGCTGTGTCCAATCTTGGTGCAGCTAGAAAAGCAGGTTTGAGAGTTGATGATGTAGAGGAAAAGAAAGCCACACTTAATATTCAAAAAAAGAAAGGTGGTAAGTTTAATTTTACTGCGCCACAAAAGATTTCGCTTCCATCAAGAGGAATTCCGTATCAAGGAATAACTGATGATGAAGATGTTCTTGGTGGAAATATTTTGATGTATCCAATGACGACAAAAGATGAAGAAATTCTTTCTACTTCAAGATTTCTTAAAGACGGAAGTGCACTTCGACTTGTTTTGGATAATTGCATTGCATCTAAAATTCAAGCAAAAGATATTGTTCTTTATGATTTCAATTACTTGCTTTTTTATCTTCGTTCAATTTCTCTTGGTGATGAATATAGGCTTACTCTTACGTGTCAAAATTCAAGTTGTGAAGAAGAGTTTGAGCATAGTGTCAGAATTTCTGAAATGGAGTTTGATGAACTACCAGAAGATTTTGAAGAGCCAATTATTATTGATTTGAGTGTTGGATATGCAACTTTCTTAATGTTGCCAAGAATGTATCATAGTGAAGTAATTTCTAATATGGCAAAAAAAGTTAAAAAATCTACAACTGACCATGATACAGACAGTGTTGATAATTTAGTGGCAACAACCATTAAAATAGTTGACGCAGACGGCAGTCTTGTAGATAAGAAAGATTGGCAAGAATTTTATGAATCACTTCCAACTCGTGATACACAACTTATTCGTGATAGAAGAGATTTTGTTAATGGATTTAATGAGATCAAAAATGATTGTTCCTGCCCTTATTGTGGAACAAAATACAAGGGGTCCGTGCCAATCACTGGAGAGTTTTTTCGTCCACGCAGAAAGTAATTTAAGTAAAATTAGAAACAATAATTTTGTTTTAATAAAGCACGGATTTAGGTTGGAAGAACTTAAATCCATGCCACTTGATGAATTTTATGATTATATTCAGTTATATAATAGAATGGCAGAAGAAAAAAACAAATCAGCTTCACCAGATTTTAGCGAAATGTAAAAAGAGAGCATGTGCTCTCTTTTTTTATGTCAAAGTAAATATCTGCTTGAATTTTTCTGGTATTGATTTTTTTAGTTCAGCTATAATAATAGGGTCTAATGGTTTTATTTTATATCCAGTTTTTGTAATCTCTTTTAACATTCCGTAACCAAACATACATTTGTCAGTTAAAACTGGATTTTCTTCGTAATCATTTAAACAACCAATTTTTCCAGCAACAGATTGATGCATAACATCTGGTAGAAACACCCATATATTTCCATTGTAGGTTATAAACTTCACTTGTGTTTGAGAGTGCCCAGAAAATCCAGATCTTTTAACAAGTTCTGAAACTTCTAGTGGCGTTGGGTTTTTAAACACAGGAAGAGTTTTTTCTGGTCCGGCACCCCACTCTTTCGTGCCTCTTCTTCCACTTTCTTCTTCCTCTTCTCTTAATATTTCTTTAACTCTTTCTTTAAAGTTCATATGTATTCCTATATTTTATCTTGACAAAAAATTTTTTTTAAGTTATAATAAAGTTTGATATGTAAAATTAATAAAGAGGTAAAGATGAAGAAAAGAATATTGTTTATTGTTCCAATGGTTTTGTTGCTCTCCTCCGCTCTTCCATACAACAATAAAAAAGAATTAACACTCAAAATGATAAGAGAAAATCCAAACAAAAAGTATTTATTTACAACAGAAATTTTAGAAAAAAATCTAAAGTATATTGCTTTTTCCACCGAATCTTTAAAATATTTTGAGTTAAGAAAAAACGCAGAGGATGTTGGTTATAATTCTATACCAAGAGTATATAGAAAATTTGCTGAAAAAATATATACAGAATATGGCATTTCTTATGATGTGATATTCAAGATTATTTTTACAGAAAGTGGATGGAAAAGTAGGATGATATCAGGACCAAATAGAAACGGAACACTGGATCATGGATTGGGTGGAATTAACTCAGATTACATAAATTATTATAGAGATAATTTTTATGATAAGGAGTTTTTAAAAGGGTTTTATAATGGGCCTTTTAATATTATGAACCCCTATGTTAATTTACAAGTGTCATTTAGATATTTAAAACATTTAATAGATCATTTTGATGGTGATCTTAACAAAGCTGTTATGTCCTATAATGCTGGGCTTAATAGAATTAAAAGAAATGATATTCCAACAAGAACAATAGCTTACAGCAAGTATATACTAGGAGAAATTTAATGAGCAAGTTTGACACCTTAAACGAAGAGGCGTTGTTTGATTTGATGATGGATGACTTTCTTTCGGGAAAAGACATAGAAGAAAAGTGGGGGGTTAAAGATATTAAAAGATTTAGAGATGCTATTTTAGCTACTTATAAACTAGAAATTAAATTTGGAGATGAAACCAAAATATTAACACCAAACAAAATAGAACAAGTTGCCTTTAATATGAAATTTCATTTCACAGACAATGAGTGGAGAATTATGAAGAACACATCTTCTAAAGATAGAGTAATAATAGGTAAAAGTGTTTCAGTAAATGAATTAGTAAATGGTTTTGTTCAAGAAATTGGAGGAAAAAGTTTTAAAATTCGTTTAAAAAAATGATTCCTAAAGTCGTAAATATAATATAAGAAACAAAGGCACAAAGTTCTATGGAACAATTAGCCAAATTTTAAAAGGAGGTCTTTAATGACCGAACAAGAACACAAGGATATGCTTTTTGAGATGTCCAAAGAAGAGAAGGGAACAAAGAAATTTTGGTCCCCGAGTGAAGGGAAAAATACAATTCGTATTCTTCCACCAATCAAAACTATTGGTGAAAAGTTATTTTATTTTCATCACAAAACACACTGGCTTGCTGGAAAGCCTTTCGAGAGTTGGAATCAGCAAATTGTAGATGCAGATGGAAATGTTCATTCTCCAAAATTATCAGTTATTGATAAAGCTGCTCAAAAATTTTGGAATGCGGGAGAAAAGGGTTCTGACGAGTGGAAAATTGCCGCTGCGCTATCCTCTACCGATAGATATATCTATCGCGTAATCGTTCGCGGTTCAGCCGATGAAAAACTTCCAGAATACTACGAATCTGGTCCGCAGATTTTTAAGGTCCTAAAAGGTCTTATCATGGAAGGCGAGTACGGAAACATCGTTGATCCTTTAACAGGAAGAGATTTTTATCTTATTAAAGAAGGAAAGGGTAAAAACACTAGTTATGATCAGTCAAAGATTGGACCTTCACCTAAACAAATCTTTGAAAGTAAAGAAGATATTAAAACAGCTCTTATTAATGCTTCTGAGATGAAATACAATTCACTTATCAGTTTAACTGACGAAGATGATATGCAAGAAGCTCTTGATGCATTTTTTGAAAGTAAGGGTATTTCCACAAAAGGATACGTGAGTGGTGGTTCTGCCCCATCAAAGAAAAATGATGATGAAGATGTTGAGATTAAACCAAAAACTGTGGCTAAACCAAATATTAAACCAGTTCAGGAAACATCTTCTGATGATGTTGATGATTTATTGAAAGATTTCCTTTAAATAAAAATTTCCGAAAGGGAGTAGATTTCACCTGCCCATAAATCGTAAATGGTTTATGGGTTTTTTCTTAAAGGAGATTACAATGAATGAATTTAAAAATGAAATAGCAAGAAATAAAATAAAAGAAATATTATACGAGAACCAATTCGAACTAATGAATGACAATTTATTGGCCAAAGCTAAACACAGAATACAAGATGAAATGTTTTTACTTTTTAATCAAGAAATTAGTTGTAATACTTCGTTTAATTATGAAAATCACGGAATAAATGGCGTAGTAATATTACCAGGAATAATGGAAAATGTTTCCTTATCTTTTACTGTTTTAAATCAAGCTCCAAAAAAGAAACAGCGTATTTATATTGATTTAGGAGACGATTAAGTTGGCAAAGGAAAAAAAAGTAGCAGTAGTTTCGGATGATAGTGCTTTAGATAAATTAATTAAAGATGCGTTTGATAATTCTGGTAGTGCTGTTAACATGGCAGAAGTTGATACAAAGGTAAAAGCTTGGTTAGACACAGGGGTTTATGCCTTCAATTATAATTGTTCCAAAAATTTGAAAGGTGGAATTCCTGTAGGAAGAATTACAGCAATAGAAGGTCTCTCATCTACTGGTAAATCTTTGTTTATGGCGTCTATTATGAAGGACCCGCAAATTGATAAGATATTTCTAATTGAATCAGAGGGTGGTGGAGCTTCAGCAGAGTTGTTTGATTTCGTTGGCGTAGAACTTAAAAAAGTAACCCTTTTCAAAGCATCAACTTTATCTAATTACAAAGTGAATAAAGAAACCAGCAAAATTGAAGCGGTGGCAGATAAAGATATGCCAAAGAAATTAGATACAGATACCTATAGATATTTTGAAGGTGCAACAAGAATTATTAAGAGAATTATTGATATGGTTGAGTATAATAACATAACAGCTAAAATTCTTATTGTTCTTGATAGTATAGCAAACCTTCAACCAATTCGAGAACTTCAAGGAATTGCCTCAATGGGATCAAATGGTGTAGAAATTGGAACTTTGTTTAGAACGTTTGATAATGCTTTTGAAAGAACAAACATTGCTTTCTTATTTACTAATAAATTATACACAAATATTGGTAATGAGTATGATCCGTGGAAATCTTCTGGTGGAGTAAATGTCGAATATAATCCAAGTTTAACTGTTAGATTATCAACAACAAGTGAGACAGATGATGTTTCTGCTTCTGGGATTGATGCAGAAAAAGCAAGTAAAAAAACTGGAATGGGAACTTCTCTTAAAACAATTAGAGCAACATCAAAAAAGAGTAGGTTTGGAACAGAAGCAAGGAATGTTTTCTTTATGATAGATTTCTCTACTGGTCCAGTTAGATATTCTGGGTTGTTTACTTTATTAAAAGATTTTGGAATTATGATTCAAAGTGGGACAAGATATTCACTACCAATTGAAGGTTTTGAGAATTTCTTTAAGAAGGATTTTATAAATAAATGTATATCTTATGGTGATATTATTATTGATAAATTTCAAGAACTTCTCAACAAAAAAGAACTTGAAGTAAAAGAATTAAAATTGAAATTCCAGGCCAATGACATAAGTGAAACAAAAGAAATAGATTTGGGTGGAGAAAACGACACACAAGAGTTAAGAAACGCAATAGCAAGAGATCTGGAGGTCTAAGTTGGCAACAAAAACGGTTAGTGTAGATATTGGTAAAATCAGACCAAGTGCATTTTATATTTTATTGGAATTCGAGTTTTATACATTAGAGAAAAAGACGAAATCTGGAATTATTCTAATGGACAACCCAAATGCAGAGAATGCAGATAGACAGAAAATGAGGGCACGAATTATTGAGTGGGGTTCTCAAGTGAAGCCAGAAGAGTGGGGGTTTGTAAAAGGTGATTGTGCCATTTATCTTGATGGAATGGTTAAAACCTATAAACAATTTTCTGAAGAAAAAGGTGATTATAGCGTGGGATTAGTTCTTCCAAGAGATGTTGTGGGGTTTTATGACTCTTCGACAGTCAAAAATGAAGAAACAGAGGAAGATGAAAACAGGATTGTAAAAACTCCACTTGTATTAGTATAAAGTTAAGGGAACCAATTGGTTCCCTTTTTTTATTTTATCATTTTTTTAAAAGGAGTTTCTTTAAAGACATTAGTTTTAACTTTTATTTTTCCCTCTTTCTTTTCTTTCTCTGCTTCATTATAGGCAGATAGAACATTGTTAATAAATTTTTGCCAACCCTTTCTTTCTGTTTTTTTTATTAATTTTACTATTTCTTTATAAGCTTTTTCTTCTGTTGGTGTTTTCGATTCAACAGTTCTTTGTTCGTTTTTTTCTTTAGCTTTTTGTTGTCCGCTAAATTTAACATATTGAGAAATAATCGCCTCTTCGGTTGGTGTTTTTTCTTTTTTATCTAAGATACTGTTTATATCATTTATTGTATTTTTTAAAATAGAAAAAGGCACTCCTCTTTGGCTCCAAGTTCTCCCAACTTCAATTGCAAACGCCCCTCTTTCTTGTGGATTTGCATAATAAAAATAATCCTTAAGTAGTTGAAGAGCTTTTTCTTCCCTTCCTAAATCTGGTCTTAACTTATTTCCTAAAACTTTGTCGCTTGCTACTTTGCTTCTGTTGTATGATAATGAATCTTTTTGATTTGATAATTTACTTTGTTTTCTGTGGGTTGTTTCGTGGTTAAAAATTAACCTAGATTTATCTAAAAAATCATTTAAAGATATTTTTTTATTTGACAAAAGAGCTACCTTAAGCAAAGAATTTAAGTTTTTAAAAATAATAACAATTTTATCTACATCTTCTTTATAAAATCCGTCAATATTTCTAATTCCATAAAAACTGTAAAATTGATCCTCGTCCATAAAAATAACATGGCATTTTTTATTTACCTCTGTTATTAACATATTTATAGAACCTTGAATATTTTGCCCAACTTCGTAAGGCCTTTTAGTAGAATTATAATATTTATAAAATATCTCTTTTATTGGTTCAAAAGAGTCCACCGTTTTTATTGATTCAATTATTAATTTTAGTGTATTATCTATGCTCATGTCATATTTAACTTACCCTATGAAATTACTATTAGACAACCAAAGAATTTGTTTTATCCTCACAAAAGAAGAAAAAGAAGAAATACTTCCTATCATAATTAGAAAATTTTCGGAAAAAGATATGTCAAATGCTTTTGCTGGTGGAACCTTTCACAACGATAGAATAAAAGTTGTTAAATTTGTTTACAAAACAAAAGATGTATATTGGTTGAATAACGGGTTCACAAAAGAATTTTTAGTTTTTATTAAAAAAAATGGGTGGAAAGTTGATGAAATACTTGACAAAAGAGAAAGGTTTGATTTTCAAAAGAAAGAATGGACTGATGAAGAAATCAAATCTTATCTACCAAATTTTGATTATGTAGAACATCAAATTAGATTAGTAAGAGCAGCATTAAAATCTTCTGTTGGTATATTACGGGCAACGACTGGTGCGGGGAAAACAATTTCTTTTTTGGCACTTATAAAAATAATAAAATTAAAAACTTTAGTTCTTGTTAATAAAATTGGGCTAGCATCTCAAACACAAAAAGTATTAATAAATGGCGGATTAGATTTTGGGATATCAACGGGTGGTGGGTATAAAGATGGCAAAGATGGCGTGGTTGCAACGATTGGGTCTGTTGGTAAAGTTCTGGATCTTCATAATTATAAGTGTCTTATAATAGACGAATGTCACGTCTCTTCTGCTAATGGGTTTCAAGATTTTCTTGAAAAATTCTCCCCTGCCATAAAATGGGGTTTTTCTGCTACACCCGAAGGAAACTCTGATTTTAAGTGGATTAAAATTAGACAATATCTTGGTGGTATTTTAGAAGAAGTTAAATCAAAAGAATTAATGGACAACAAAGTAATCACAAGACCAGTAATCAACATGATTAAAAACCACGTGGAGAGAACACCAGATTGGGAATCTGCCTATAAATTATCTATTGTTCAAAATTATGAGAGAAATAAATGGATACAAGAATTAGTTGAAAAACATAACGAACCAACACTTATATTAATAAGGCAAATTGAACATGGGGAATTATTGCAAAAACTTTTACCTGATGCAGTTTTTGTGTCGGGCATTCATTCTATTACAGAAAGGGAGCAAGTGATTAAAGATTTTGAAGAAAGAAAAATAAAAACAGTTATCTCGTCTAATGTTTTCAACGAGGGTATTTCTATAAATATTATCAGAGTTCTTATTATAGCGTCCGCCTATAAATCTTTTACAGAAACAACTCAAAAAATTGGAAGAATTTTAAGGTTAGATGAAGGAAAAGAAGAGGCAATTGTTTATGATTTTCTTGACATAGGAAATAAATACACACAAAAACACTCTAAAGAAAGAGTTAAACATTATATGAATGCCGGATTTGATGTTTTTGTAGACGGAAAGATTTTAAAAGAGTGATAGTGTTTAATATAGGAAAGTTAATTAACAAAGAATGAACAGGATTAACTATGCCAAAAAAGACATTTGAAGAAATAATTGCAGAAGAACTTAATGTTAGTGAAGATTTTATTGAACTAACAGAAGAGATGTTAAATGAAGTTTATATTCCCATTACCCCTCTTCTTGCTTTTCTTTCTTTTAAAAGAAAATCGTTTGATTATTTAAAAAATAATAAATTATTCGTTGCACTAAAAAACCTAAAGAAAAAAACAATCAAGACAGCAGGTCAAATAAAAGGCGAAGCAAATACTGGTGTAGAAAAAATAAGATCTGAATTTGGGATAACTTCTGGAGAGGGCGGAGATGCTACTGTTTATTCTTATAGTAAAGAACAACTTGATTTTTTAACAGATTTAAGAAACAAATACGGGAAAGAAATCATTAAGGAAATTAAAGAATTTAGAAGAGAGGTTCTTGCCCCCTATCAACTTTTGAAAAGAATAATTAAAAAGAATTATAGAATAACCCCAAAAGAAGTTCTCGGGATGACAAGACAAGAATTTGAAGCAGCTCTTGAATCTGGAAGAAAGAAAATTGAAAGACGTGGCCCTTGGTTTAATGAAAAATTTGATGAGCATAAAGGATCTGTTTCTTCGCACTCTGAAAAAATAAAGGAAAAAGAAAATCTTCTTACAAGAGTTGAAAATGGAGAAAGGCCTAATGAAGATTTATTAAGACCAGTTATTGAAAAAATATCTGGTTCAACAAAAAAAGAAGTTCTTGGTAAATATGAATTCTCTTTTTCTGATCTTGAAATGTTAATGGATTTGTATAATAAAACAAAAAAACAAATTCAAGGGTTTTCTGAAAAAAAAGTAAGAACTTTTGATGACAACAAAAGGCTTCTTGGATACTATAAAACATTAAGAGACATTGAAGATGGAAAAATAGAATTCAAAAATGGCGATAGAATTGATCACTCTGAATCATTACTAGACCTAAAAGAGACCTTTAAAAAATATAGAAATAGAAAATCAACAATAGCAGATAAATCAAAAGTTTCTGATTCACAAGTTATTGAGGAATTTAAAAAACAACTTAAAGATGAAATCAAAGACCTTAAAGGAAGAAAAAGTGAACACCAAAATACAATGGCAAAACTTCGAGTTTCCTTAGAGTTCAATGATAACGAAGCAAAGATTTGGAAATTAAAAGATCCAACAAGAAGTGAATATTCTGGTAAATTATCTGATTTTATTCAGGCAATTTCTATTGAAGATTTTGACAGAGTATCTGTTCAATATTTAAAAAAAGACGACGAAATAATCACAGCAGAAAAAAGGGTAGAAGCAGAAATAAAAGCATTTGAAAGAAAACTTCAAAAAATAGTTGATGAAGAAGATTTTAAAAGATTAAAATCACTTCGTTTAATTAGTAACATAATTACAATGAAAGAAATTCGAGACCCTTCTAAAATTATGAAAACAAACTCTGAGTTGGACACAGAAGTTTCACAAAACACAGAGCAAGAGGAAAACATTCCAACAATAGAAAAAGCACTAAATAGATTTAGGGAAATTGCTTCTAGTGACTACCCTTCATTGGAAGAATTAAATAATGATAAAAAAGAAGCAGAAGATACCTTTAAAAAATTTGAAAACATTGATGACAAAGATGCGGTTAACACGTTAAGGCCATCACTGAATTTTATTAGAAACAGAACAGAACTTAAAAAACAAAATATATCTAGCATTGGTGGTGGAATTGAAACCGACATTTCTGATTTAATTGACATTAATCAAATTGAAAACATGGCAAGAAAAATCATTGCCAAAGATTACAAGAATGATGCAGAAGATTTGAAACAAGATATAAGAAGATTAAACAACTTTATTGATAAATTTAAAGAACAAGATGCCAATGCTGAGAAAAAACTAGAAGAAATTACCTTCCTATTAGACAGAGCAAAAAGAAAAACAAGTATAGAAGTTAATCTTGGAAGAGAAGAGGGAGTAAACGACTGATGGCATTTATAAATGGTCTTTGGAGAACTGAAACTCCTATTTTAAAAGAAATTGAGATTTTAAAACTGAATAAAAATCAGATTGAAATAAAAATGTATAATAGTTTACCATTTAATTCTGATTATAAATTCAACTTTATGATCACTCCAAAAATTGGTGACATGATTGGGAAAAAAATAGATTTACCTTCTTTAAAAAATGCAATTCTCGATAAGATTGGGGAAGATGCCAGATATTTTTCTGTATATAATTTAGAGCCGGGAAAATGTGAACTTCTTTTTGATTATAAAACTTGGATAATTGATGCCTTTAAAACTATTGTGGCAAAAAACGATTTTTCTACTTTTTCAAGAAGTTATCGTTTTACAAAACAACTACCACTGGTAATTAGAACAGATCTAAATAGACATTATTTTGCTCCATTTTTTGCCAGAAAATTTAAAGAATATTTAAGAAAAGAAAAAGCAATGAAGAATTTTTTAGAAACGCTAATTCCAGATTTTGTTATGGATAAAATGAAAAATGCTGCCGAACATGTTTTGGATTATACGTTTGATTTTCAATCTAACTCGTTTAGAGTTGGGATTAAGCCAGAATTTATTGCGCCTTTTGTTTATACAGCCAACCAAATGATTACCCACACGAAAGGATTTAAAATGGATCTTAATTTTGAAAAAGAAGTTCAAAAAAATATTGATATGTATACTAAAAATAAAAAAACATTTAAAACATTATTCTAATTTTTTATTAAGTTGTAAATATAAATAAGAGAATAAATTGATCCGTTGGATATTTTATTCTCAACCTGACTCGTTGAGCGGGTAAACAAAATAATTGCTCCACAGGGAGGATTCGTCATGTCACGTTATCCACTATCTATTGTCGATGTTTTCGACAGTCTTTTTAACAAATCATTTAATGATTTTTTCAATTCAGGTTATGAAGAAGTTTATTCTTCATCTTTCCCCCCACTTGATATTTATATAGATAAAGAAAAAAAAGATCTTCAATTGGATTTTGCTCTTGCTGGCTATTCAAAAGAAGAAATTGATCTTAAATTTGGTGGGGATTGGCTTTATTTGGATTTAAAACCAATAAACAAAGAAGAAGAAACTAATCTAGTAAGATGGAAAAAAGGAATTAAAAAAAGCAAAGTATCTATCAAATATGGTATCCCATCCGCCAGGTATGATCAAGATAATTCTAAAATTACATTTAAAGATGGAATATTGAGAATTGTTATTCCCGCTCTTCCAGAAAAAGAGAAGAAAAAATTAACCATTGAATAAATAAAAAACCCACTCTAAAAAAGTGGGTTTTTTATTTTAAAAAATTAACTAAATACCTGTAAGATTAGCACCAAGGGCTGTAAGAGTAGAGGGAAGTGCAGAATCTGGGGTTTTAATAGCATAATCGAATCTAAAAGAAGCAGTGACTTCACAAACAGCATCGTCAGCAGCAGTTAAAGATTCTCCAAAAGTTACGTTCTTTGGCCACATATAAAAAATGTTCCAAAGACGAGCAACAGAACCTTTTGGATCAAGTTGTGCCACGACAGCATTTCTTGTGTATTCTGCTTTATAAGAAGATGTTCCTGTTGTTAAATCATAAATAGATGCACCCCAATTGTACATAATTTGTCCGGCAGAATCGGCACCAACAATGTAATCATAAAAAGATGCGTTTAATTCTGTAAACTGAACCTTACCAGCAGCAAAAAATGTATCATTTAATCTGTTCATGGCAATTTCACCATAAGCAAGGGTAGGAACAGTTACTGTGTGACAAACGAAAGCTAATTTACTCCATGCGTCATTATTTGCTCCGTCGCCACCATTCTCGATTTGAAAAATAAAACGGTTCTTCTTGTAGGGTTCCAAAATCGAAGAACGGCTATCTGTAAGTTTTAAAGCCATAATATAAACTCCTTTATATAAATAACTTAAAATGTGGTTCAAAAATGAATATATGACATAACGAAACTCGTCCATTTGTAAAGATAATTTTATGAAAACCTGCACTGTTTGTAAAAAATTGAAAAATATTGATGATTTTCACAAAGACAAATCAAGAAAAGATGGAAGAAAATATGTTTGCAAGTTTTGTTTAAACGTTAAGAGGGTTAATTCTACGCACCTTTCTTTTGACAGAAGTTTGGCTACCTCTATCTATCAATCAATGAAAATAAACAAGACAGGATACGCCTGGGAGAAGATTGTTGGTTTTACTATTACAGATTTAAAAGAAAAACTGGAAGAAACTTTTGATGACGAAATGAACTGGGAAAATTATGGAGAAGTTTGGGTTATGGATAAAATAATTCCACCATCTTATTATAAGTATTCTGATATAAAAAACAATGAATTAAAAAAGTGCTGGAGTTTAAAAAATTTTAGAGCTGTAAAAAAAACAGAAAAAAACAGAAAAAACTCTACTGAATTAAGACGACTGATTATATTTTATCAACTTTTTGATATTCTTCCTGTAGGATTAATAAGAATGAATATATTTAAACTAGATGAACTAAATCAGCAGAGAATTTTTGTTTAACCGGGCGGACAGTTTTGTCTTTTTATTGGACAGGAATGTCCGGTCTATATAAAACAACTTAAATAAAAATCTACTACTAGAATTTTTTATTTTTTAGTTATTTTAGCAATCAATTCGGTTCCACCAGCTAATCCAAGAAACCCAAAAAATAAAGTTTGAATCATAAAAGCATTGTTTGGGGCCACATCAAGTGCGCCAGATCCTATTCCAAACATTAGTAAAATATAAGCAACAGAAATAGGAACAGCAAAAAGTAAAGCAATTAGTGCTGCCATACCCCAAGACAACATTTTCATTAATCTGCCAGAACTTTTTACACCACTATCTTCTTCGAGATAACCAATTTCAGTTATTTGTGGCATAGATATCTCAGTAGAATCTGGAACTACAGGTTCTTCTATTTTGTTTTCTTCTTCGTTCATAAAAAACTCCTTTATATTAACTTTAAGAAAATATTGACAAAAAAAATTATTTATTGTATTATAAAATTAAAAAGGATTAAGAATGGCAAAAGTATTAATTGCTAATGATATTCATATTATAGATGGAATTTATAACGAAATTACATTACAGTGGTTTGATAAAGTTTTTGAATATATTACTAAAAACGAAATTAAATATTTTATTATAGCAGGAGATCTTTTTGAAAAAGCTTCAAGAATTAAAAATGAAGTATTTCTTCCTCTGTTTTTTAGATTAATGAGGTTTCACTCTGCTGGAATTAAAATGTGGTTTGTTCTTGGAAATCACGACATTTATAATAATGATAACGACAGTTTGGTTGAAGCATTTGCCCCCTTTGGGGAAGTTGTAAAAAACTATAAACAAATAGTTATAGATGGAGAAACAATTGATCTTCTTGCTTATACAAAAGAAGAAGAAGATATTCCAGACACAAACAACATCCTCATTACTCACTTGGCGATTGCTGATTTTCAATTTGATAATAAATATAATGCCAATGAAAAAATGGCTTTTCCAAGAAATTTATTTAAAAAATTCAAATTGGTTATTACAGGACATTTCCATAAATATCAGCATAAAGGAAATATTGTTTATGGAGGATCTCCATTTCAACTTGGATTTGAAGAAATGGGGTGTGAAAAAGGATTTTTGGTTCTTGACACAAAAACCATAACAGTTGAGTTTGTAAAAAATTTGTTTTCCCCCACCTATATGGAAATAGATTTAGATAAAATTACATCAATTGATGATTTTTCTGAATTAGATGTAAAAAACAAATTTGTTGGCGTAATTATGAGAGAGAAGGTTGATAATTTTATTAAATTAAAACACGTTCTTTATGAAAAAGGAGCGCTTGACATCACTCCGAAATATGAAAATGAAAAAAATGATATTTTAACCAGTGATGAAAAACCAGTTGAATTTAATAAAAATGTAGATGATATGTTTTTGGAGTTTATCAAAAACAACATTAAACTAGAAGGAATAGATAATAACAGATTGGTTGATATTTTTGAAGAAATTAAAGAGGAAATAGAAGCGTGAAACTACAAAGAGTCATTTTCAAAAATTTTAAAAGTTATCCAGACAACGATACAGAAATTGACTTGTCTTTTGTTGGCAAAAAACTAATTTCTGGGGAAAATGGAGTTGGTAAGAGTGTCATCGTTGATGTTGTTGTTTGGTGTTTGTTCGGCAAGACAATTGGATCCGCTGAATCAGTAGTTAATAGAGATACTGGATGTAATTGTAAGGTTGAATTATTATTTCAAATAGCTGATAATAATTATTCCATTATTAGATACAGGAATCACGAAGAAAAAGGAAACAAGATTTTTGTTTTTAAAAACAAAAAAGATATTACTGTAAAAAATGCTCCAGAAATTGAGAGACAAATCTCTGAAATTACTGGGCTTACTTACACTTCATTGGTTTCTTCTTGTGTTTTTTCAACAGAAACATATACAGAATTTTTAAGAGCAAGACCAAGTGATAGATTAAAAGCAATTGAGTCAATCCTTCCTCTTGGGTTTATTGCTAATTATGTTAAGCAATTAAAAAAAATGATAAAACCAATAGAGGATAATCTTGAAGAAAAAAGAAATGAATTAAGAGATCTGACAGCAGTCATTGGGTCAACAGAAAATTCTAAAAAAGATTATTTATCCACTGCTACTATTCAGATTGCAGAACTAAAATCCGAAAAAACATTACTGGAAAACAGTATTGAAAAACTTAAAAATGAAATAGAAGTATTTAAACACACAAATGTTGATAAAGAACTTTCTTCTATAAATACAAAAGAAGAAAATTCTAAATTACACGAAACAATTAACACGCTTAAAAAAAGTATTGTAGATACAGATTTTCTTTATGATAAAATAAAAGAAAGAAAATCAGAATTAGATGAATTAAGCGAAATTGATATTTTCGAAAATACTAACAAGATTGATATTTACAGTAAACTTTCAGCAAGAAAATCAGAAATCAATCTTTTAATTTCTAAACACAGAATAATTGATGATGAATATAAAACACAAAAAGCAAAGTTTGATAGTTTAGAAACAGAACATAAATCTTTGTTAAATAAAATTTCTTCTTTTGAAAAACATCTTGAAGTTTGCCCAACATGTAGCCAAATTATAGATAAAGAAAGACAAAACATAATTTCAAAATCTTATACAGATGAAGTGACAAAAATAGAAACTCAAGTCAATGATTTTATTCCTAGAAAAAAAGAATATGAAAAAAATCATTTAATTCTTAAAGATTTAATTATTGAAGACAATTCTTTATCACCTCTTATTATAAAACCAAACTATACAAAAGAATATCTTGATGAAATTCCTGTTAAAATTTTGTCTATTAAAAAAGATATTAGTTCATTAGAAACACAAATTAAAGAAATCACCCAAAACAACAATGAAACTCTTAATAAAATCTTAGCGTTGGAATCAAAAATTCTTACAGTAGAAGAAGTAAAGTTTACAAAAGAAGAACTTCTTAATATTAAAGATAAAATTAAAATTAAAGAAGAGGAAGTTTTAAAAAAAGAAAACGATTTAGAGTCAATTAAGAAGAGAGCGATTAGCGTTATTGATAGAAACTTTATTAGTAAATTAGACAAGTCCATTGCTGACAGTAATTTAAGAAAAGAGGTGATAGAAAATGAAACAAGAATCGTTATTAATACGAAAAAACATTATGACACAATGTACGAACTCCTCAGTAATGGGGATGCAGGATTCAAAAAATTCTTCATTAATAAAATTTTGGGCATATTCAATGAGCGGATCAATATGTACTTGCCCTATTTCTTCAACCAAGAAATTGGTATCGTCTTCGATAAAAACCTTAACGAAAGTATAGTATTTGATGGGCACAACATAGAATTTTCTACATTTTCGTCCGGTCAAAAAACAAGAGTAGAATTGGCAATTGCACTCTCTTTGTTTATTATGGTAAAGACATTCTTTGCTACAAACATATCTTTTCTTGTTTTTGATGAAATACTTGATAAGAATCTTGATGTAGAAGGTTTGAATGCAGTAAATGTTATATTAACAGAAATGGCAAAAGCAAATACAATTTTCGTCATGTCTCATAATGAAGTTCTGAAAGATAAATTTAGTGAAGTAATATCAGTTGTTAAAAAAGGAAAGTTTTCTTATGTTGTCTGAAAAACAAATAGATTCTATTTTATTTTCCTTAAAAGTAATTGAATTAAATGGAAAAAAAATAGAATATGTTTGTTGTAGATTTTTGGGGGATAAAAAAAACATTAAAGAGGGTGTAAAAATAGAAAACGTTCGTAATGTTTTACCAAAATATTATTTTTTAGAAATTGAAGATGAGAATAAAATACTAGAACTCTCTTTGAAGGATGTTTTAAAAGTTTTACCAATAGAAAAAATGTTAAGTAGCGTGTGAACTAATCACCCGTCTTTAACGGGTGATCTTCCTGCTTCAACGTCCAAACTTAACTTTGATTGCTCAAAGCCAGAGGTTTTAGACTCCACAGGCTTAATATCGGGCTGTCCCAGCCCTAATTCTTTTAAACCATAATTTTTAAGATTGATTCCTGCATTTTGGTCTCTATCAATCTCATATCCACAAGACGGACAATTAAATATCCTATCTTGTAAAAGCAAACCTTTATGAACAAACCCACATTTTGAACAAGTCTTACTTGAAGCAAACCATTTATCTGCTTCAATTAAAATCTTGTTGTTCCACAAAGTTTTGTATTTAAGTTGATACAAAAATGCACCGTAACCTAAGTCATTTACACTTTTTCCAAGCTTCAAACATTGAGCCATAGCTTTCAAATTAAGATTTTCAACTACTATCACATCATTCTCTTTTACAAGTTGTGTTGATAGTTTTTGAGTAAAATCTTTCCTTTTATTAGCAATTCGTCCATACAATAGATTAACTCTCATTTGAGCTTTCTTTCTGTTGTTTGAACCTTTCTGTTTCTTAGAAACTCTTCTTTGGAGGAACTTTAATTTTTCTTCATTGTTTCTGTAAATCTTTTCAAAAGCTGGACTATTTCCTTCATCATCTACAAAAAAAGAATTGCAGCTCATATCCAAGCCCTTGGTTTTCAGACTCGGTTTAAGTTCTACTCCTTTTAAGATCAATTCCTGTTCAAAAAGAATTGAAACAAAATATTTTCCAGTTGCAGTCCTACTAACAGTAGCTTGCTTGATTTCTCCTTTTACATTTGTTCTTAAGTCTTTGAATTTAATCCAATCTATTTTTGGTAGCTTGACTTTTCTTGATTCAAAATCTATTTTGATGTTATCATTAGTAATAGTTTCACGATAAGAATCTTTTCTACCTTTTCTATGGAACTTAGGGAAACCTGAGTTTCCTTTTCTTTTTCCAGAAAGTGACTTAAAGAAGTTTTGATAAGCACCTGACAAGTCCATTCTGGATTGTTGCAAAGCAACAGAAGAAACTTCTTTCAGGAATTCAAATTCAGCTTTGTATTCTTTTTCAGTTTTGTATTTTAGGTTGAAGAGGACTTTTTTGTCTTGACTAGATTGTTTCCAAGATTCATAATTTTTGATTTTTTCTGCAAGCATATTATTATACAAGAATCTGCAAGAGCCAATTGTTTTAAGGATTTGAACTTCTTGTTCTTGAGTAGGGTAGATTCTTATTTTTAGAGTTTTCAGGATTGTTCCCATTACTATTATCTTGCTTCCTTTTTTTAATTAGTATCAGTTTTTGAAAAGGTTTGTAAAGCGCCATTCATATCACCGGCTGAAGACCGATGATTTTTCTGGCACAATGTGTATAAAAAACCGGATTTTATTCCGGTTAGTTTTTATCCAACTGTTAGATTAAATCCTTTTAATTTATCAACCCTGGCAAGTTTTGCTTGACCTTCTGGGGTTTTGTTAAGTTTATCTTTAACTCCCTCATACTCTGAGTTTTTAATAGCGTTTCCCATAGCATCGAAAATATCAAACACTTTCTTTTGAATTTCTTGTCTTTTTTTCTTATCATCTATTTTAAAAGAATTAATTCCTATATTATAGAGTTTATTTTTAAATTGGTCATTTTCTCCCCAATTTACATTTTTAAATTTCCCCAATCTATCAACATAACTGTAAAATGTTTGTCTATCAATAGCGTTTGTTGCTACAGATGTAAGTCCAGCTAGTGCTCTTGCTGGAATACTTGATTGTAGATTTTTCCAAACAGGGGAACCTTTAATGGTGTCAACGGTTCCTTTAAAAGAAGATCCGATGGTTTGGATACTACCAAACATTTTTGCTTGGTTTTCAGCAGAATCTAACTTTAAATTAATATTTCTAAAACGAGCAATTGTTTCTCTGATTGTTTTTCTGGCAACATTTGTTCTATCTTTAAAATCATCATCTGTTAGTTTTAATATATTTTTGTTTACCTGAAAAACGGCATTGTTTCCCTCTAATTTATTAGTAATTCCTATTTCAGAAAAGTTTTGTGCATCTTTATTTATTTCAATAATAAGTTTATTAACATCATTTGCTGTTTTAGTAATTTTAGTTTTTTGAGACGGAGTGATAGAAGCATCTTCTGCTTTTTTTTGTGCAGTTGTAATATCAGTTTTTAATTTTTGATATCTAGTATGAACATCTTCTGCTGCTTTGAGAGAGGCATCTTCAAATTCTCCGATGGTTTTTGCTTTAGAAATATTAGCAGTGCTGTCATCAGATGTTGGTTGGGTTGTTTCGGTTGGTGTTGTTTTATCCCCAGTTTCTGTTGTTGGAGTTGTTGTTGGGGTTTCTTTTTCTGGTGTTTTTGTTTCATTAGTTTGTGGTAATGGTTCTTTTTTTTCGTCTTCAACTACACCCTTAATAATATATCCTAATGCCTCTGGATTTAATTTGTGCGGTAATTTGGCATTTATAGAACCTTGAATTATATCACCTTTTGCTGATTTTGGATTTTTTATTTCATTGAAAAATAATCTATTATCTGGCTTTAAAAAAATCTTAATAGGATCAAATGCACCCTTACTTCTTTCTGATATATAATAAAATATTGTCATAAGTTTTAAATTATTGTCATTAGTTGGGGAAAGAGCTTTTGAAAAAGTTGTAAATGTTTCTTTGTTGTTTTCTATAAAAGAATTAATTTTAGATTTATAAGCGTCTTGTTCTGGGTGATTTTTTATCAGATTTAACATTTGGCTAAAATCGTTTTTGTCTTTATCTGAAATAACAGAAATTAATTCACTTATTTCATCTTCTGATAAATCAGCCGAATTTGTTTTCATATCTTTTTCTGTTGTTGGTGTGTTTTCTTTATTTACTTCTGCTGGTTTTTTTTCAACTAAAGTTTTTGGTGTTGTTTCTGTTTTTTTACCTTCCCCAATTTTTCTTACGAATGGTTCAATATCTTCTTTACTGTTAGTTAATTGGTCCATAACAAAATTTTCTAATTCTTTTGGATCTATATCGCTTGGGTTAATATATTCAACAATATCTTTTTCTTTTCCTGGAATAATTTCGTATCCATTTTTTCTTAAAATTCTTACCAATCTTGTTATATTTTTATTTTCTTTATTTGCTTCACTTAAAATGCTTCCAACTTTATCTTGAAATTTTGTCATTATTAATTTCCTCGTTTATATTATCTTGACAAAAAAATTTTTTTGAGTTATAATTAAAGGAAGTCATATTTAAATTTAAAGAGGTAAAAAAAATCACACACCTTCATTTGCACGGAGTAAATTCTATCCTTGACGGGATTGGAACACTTGATGAATACGCAAAATTAGCAAAAGAAAAAAACCATAAATCAGTTGCTTTAACAGATCACGGAAAAATGTCTGGTTATCACGAGCACCAAAAATCTTGTGATAAATATGGTGTTAAGCCAATCTTTGGAGTAGAGGCATATGTTGTTGATAATCTCATCACATTAGAAGGTGAAAAAAGAATTCGAGGAAAAAATAATCATCTTATTCTTCTTGCTAAGGATAGTGTTGGTTATAAAAATATGCTTAAATTAAATTATATGTCTTTTGCTGATGATTCACATTTTTATTATAATAACAGATTTTCTCATGAAGAACTTTTCGAACACTCACAAGGAATTATGATTGGAACTGCTTGCATTGCTTCTCCATTTGCTTATAAACTAGCAAAACAAAATGAAATTGAAGCAGAAAAAATATTTAAAATGTATCTTGATGTTTTTAAATCTAATATGTATGTCGAAGTTCAAATTAACGAAATCACAAATAAAATGGATAATTTAGAAAAAGGGCAATATTCTGTTAATGAGTTTTTGATTAAATTAGCAAAAAAATATGATGCCCCAATATGCCTTACGGGAGATGTCCACTATGCCAATAAAGCAGATGCCGAGATACAGAAACTTTCTTTATTGATATCTCAAAAAAAGACCGTGTTTGATACAGATGGATTTGAGTTGGAAGGGAAAAATTTGTTCTATCAAGACACTGATGATTTTCTAAGATTGAATAAAGAATTTAATTATAATTATCCAGAAAGAGATTTATATGAATGGATGGATAATACAGATATAATTGCAGAACAATGCAATTTTATTATGAAGCAACCAAAAAGAATGAGATTTCCAAATTTAACTGACGATGATGATCTTCTTTTAATAACAAAATCAAGAGAAGGATTAGAGAAAAAAATAATAGAAAAACAAATAGTAAACAAAAAAGAATATAGAGATAGATTGAATTACGAATTAGAAGTTATTTTAAGAAAAGGTTTTGCCAGTTATATGATGGTTTTGTGGGATATTTTTCAATTTACAGAAAAAGAAAATATAATGTCTGGTTCTGGACGCGGGTGCTTCTTGCCAAACGAAATGGTGTCTATGCTGGATGGTTCTTCAAAGCAAATAAAAGATGTTATTGCTGGAGAAATGATAAAAACAGGATTAGGTTTAGAAATGCCAGTTAAAAACGTTCTTGAATATGATTGTGACGAGAATGTTTCTAAAATAAAATTAAAAAACAATGAAGAAATAAATTGCACCAGTGATCATAAGATTTTTGTTGTCAAAAAAGGATTGGATAAAAAAATAGAAAACGCAAAATGGGTTAAAGCAGAAGAAATAAAAAAAGGCGATTTTCTTGTTAAAAATTTATAGATAACACAACCTAACGTCCTACCTGTAAAGATAAACATGGGTGGTTAAAAATGAGAAGTTTTGAAGAAATATTAGAACAAAGAAAAGATTTGTGTTATGAATTAACACTTGAGGAATATTACTTTAATATTAACAAAGTAAAAAAATCAATATATTGGTTTATAATTGGGAAGTGTGGTATTTGTGGAAAAGATGTGAGAGCTTGTGTAAAAAGTTTTTCAAAAAGATTGATGATAGAAAATAAAAATATTTTATTTTGCTCTGGTGGTTGTGCTTCAAAATTTAATTCCAAACAAGATAGTTGGAGAAAAAAGAATAGCGATGCTCAAAAAATAGCGCAAAATAAACCAGAACAGATAGAAAAAAATAAACAGGGTGTTTTAAGATCAAGAAGAGACCCTGTTAATTATAAAAAATGGTACGATGCTTGTCTTTTAGCAAATAGAAGTGAAAAAAGACGAAAAGAAGCTTCAATACATTTTAAAGAGTTGTGGAAAAACGCAGATTTTGCTAAAAAAATAATGAACAATGCTGGAGGTTGGCATAATTCAATAAAAGGAATATTCAGAAGTAAGTTTTCTGGCGAAATTTTCTTTGATAGTTCTTATGAACTATTGTTTTTAATATTTATGGATTTAGAGAAAAAAACAGTAAAGAGATTTGATGGGTATATTCAATATAATTTTAATGATAAATTTAGAAGATATTTTCCTGATTTTGTTGTTGAAAATAAAATTTATGAAATAAAATCTAACAAAATACTAGAAATGAGACAGTTTGGCTTTGAAGAAATGAAAGCAAAAATGAATCATACTTATGAGTTTATTAAAAATAATAATTATGATGATTTCTTCTTATTAAAAGAAGAAGAGTTAACAGAGTTGAGTGGAAATATTTGGTATAGAAAATATTTATTTAGTTGGATGGTGGATGATGGTTTTATAATAAACCATAAAAATGGTTCTTCTTTGATGGTAAAAAAAAGAGAGGGATCTTATATAGCAAATGGCGCAAAGGAGATTTATAAAATATGGAATTCGTTGAAGTAGAAGATATTGAAGATTTTTATTATAAAGGAAAAGTGTATGACTTAACAATACCAGTGGATCACTCATACAAAATAAATGGATATACAGTTCATAATTCATTTTGTGGAAGCCTTACTGCTTATTCTCTTGGAATATCTACAATAGATCCAATAAGATTTGGGTTAATGTTTGAAAGATTTTTAAATGAACAAAGAGTTCAAGATTCCGTTTTCAATTTTTTTGGAGAAGAATAAATAGTATAAACAAGACAAGATAATTTTATAATAGTTTTTTGGAGGGCAAAATGGCGGTCTCTGGAATATATAAATCTCACAACGGTGAAGTAATTAAAGTGATTGGAGTTGGAGCAAAAGAAAATGGAGAAAGATATGTTATTTTTCATCCAGTTGGTCACGTAAAAAAATTCTTTGTAGAAGAAGTACAAAGTTTTCTTTCAACTTTTATGATTGATGGCAAAGAATATACTAAATTTATTAAACTTTCAAAAGAAGAAGTAAAAAGAAAAGTAAAAAATTATATACAAGAGGAAGCTGTATCTCTTGATTTGTTAAGTTAATACAAAGGTGAAATATGGACTTTAAATCAAGAGTGAGAGAATATATCTCATTAACAGAAGCAGAACAAATAAGTCAACAGACAGAAAAAAGTCAGCAAATAATTTTAATTTTAAAATACCTTGTGGATAATAATCCAAATGCTTCCAATGAAGATATTTTAAAACTAGCAGAAGAAAAACTGGGACCAGTTCAAGGAAACAATAAAGAACAAGTTATTAAAACTATTGAGCAACTAAAGCAACAGAAAAAACTGCCAATCAATGCTTTAAAAAGTGGGGGCAAAAAACCTGGATTTTTTAAGCGAGTTGTTCTTAGAATAATTGCTCCTGTTCTTGGTATAGTTGGTGGCGTTGCTGGAATTGCTTCTTTTTTTACCCCAGAAGGTAGTGAATTAAAAAATACACTAAGAATGGTTACTGGCTTTACTATGCCAACAAGTATGGCAATTGGTGTTGGTGCTCAAATTTCAAACGCAAGAAGTCAGGGGCATGTATAATGAAAAAACAATTTGTTAAGTTTTATAAACAAGAAGATTTAAAAGAATTTGTCGTAGAAAATAAAGAAATATTAGAAGAAGGTTGGCTTACACAATTTTCTTCTAATTGGACCGGGAAAGATGTTACTGATAAAGCTGGTAAATTAAGAGAAGTTATTTCGCAATTATCTTCAGAAAGTAGCAAAATAAGAACAATACAAGCAAAATTTGATGTAGTTCTTCAAGAGTTAAATGATTTTGAAAAAAAAATGGGGGCAGGTGGCTCTGCTGGTGTTCAATCTGAAATAAATACTAATGTCGAAAAAGCAAAAGAAGTTAATCCTGTTAAAAATTTTAGTTTAAAAACAGAAGGATTAAATTATTTTAAAAAACTTTTGGAAGCAGGTTTGGTTGGTGATACAACAAAAAAAATAGCACAAACAAATGCAGATGTTACCGAAGCGAAAAGAACTGGTAGTATTCCAGTCAGAAATCAAACCCCAGAAACAACATCCAATACAATTCAATCTGGGGCGAGTGCAGTTGAAGGGATTAAAGAGTTAAATACCTTAAAAACAACAATTTCTGAACTTAAACCTCAACTTACCTCTTTAGAGGAAATGTCAAGAGAATTAATTTCTGAACTAAATCAAGGTGTTAAATTTTTTCAAGATGCTGAACCACTTATTACAGCAAAAAAATCTGATGTTTTCGAGGGAAAAGTGAAGAGTTTTGAAAAAAACATCACACCAAAACTTGATGAATTTAAAACGAAATTACAAAAGTTTTATACTGATATTGGTCCTATTGATGAAGTTGTTAAATCAACAATTGATTTTAGCAAGAAAATAGAGCTTAGTAAAAAACCAGAACTCTTATCAACAGCAACAGCTATTAAAAATGCTATTGTTGGAAATCTTGGTTCCATTTTAAAAATTGGAGCACTTTCTCTTGTTGGAATAACATTGCTTACTGGTGGAGTTGGTGGGGTGATTGCTTTAATGACTTGGTTTATTACCAGTATGACAACTTCTCTTGCTGGAATAAGCACTACGATTACTACTGCTGGAATCCCAGGAATTCTTGGCATTGCAACGTCTGCTGGACTTGGTGGAGCCGCTGCTAAGGGAATTATTGATAAGAATAAAGAAAAAACAGCAGAGCCAAATAAAGAAAAAGGGAAGGTTGATACATCAAAACCTCTTCAAATTTTTGGAGAAGGAAGTATTCCATTTGAAGTTAGTAATGGTCAATCTCTTAAAAAAGAAGGAAAAATTATTGCTACATTTAAATCTGATGGTGGAAAATGGACATTTGAAATTCCAGGAGGAAAACCAACAGAAATAACAAACGAAGATGAGTTTGAACTTGAAATAGACGGAGAAAAGTTTAAATTTTTAGCAAGATTTGCTCAGTTTTCTGTTAAGGTAAATGAAGGATGGATTTCAACATATTATGATTTTAGAACTCCATATCAAAAAATTCTTTCTGAAAGTAATTATAAAAAAGTAGGTGTTTAAATGTCAATCAAAAGTGTTATTTTAAAAAATAGCGGTTCTCTTTTTGAAGAAGAAGTTGAAAAGAAAGAAGAAATTAAAGAAGTTCCTAAGAAAAAAAAGAAAAAGAAAAAACCTTTTGATAAAGAATTAAAACCAAAGAAAGGTGTTAATGTTGTTGATGCAGATAATAGTGGCTATACTGGATGATCTATTGACAAAAAAAATTTTTTAGATTATAATTAACCTATCTAAACTAGATAGGTTTTTTTATTTGGAGGAAAAAATGGATGAATTGAAATGCCCAAAGTGCGGAAACGATTGTAAGGAATACGTGACAAGGTTTAAGTGTAGGAATTCAACCTGTGATTTTGAATATACTAAATATTTTCAAATAACAAAAGAATTCAAAGAACTAGAAGATCTTGGTGAAGAAGAGTTTCGTAAAATAGTAAAATCTGCTTGTGAAGGTTCTTCAAAAAAAATGAAGGGGGTTTAAAATGTTAGCAATATTTAAGTGGTTTTGTTATGGAGGTGGTTATACTTGGTTATCAGATGAATATATTCTTTTAGGTGTAATTGAAAAAGAAAAATTTGAAGAATTTATGCTTCCATTTTTAGATAAAGAAGAAGATGAAGGTTTTATTCAGTATTGTTATAAAAATATTGAAATTGGCGTTCCTATTGATGAAAACTACCAAATGTTTGGAATATAAGGAAGAAAAGAATGAAACCAGTTGGTCTTTATCCAAAAGAAAATTATACATTTGTAGATGAAAAAGATTTAAAACACGGGCGATCTGGTCATCACAAAATGAAAGCTTCTATGAGAAGGTTAATTCGATCTATGAAAAGAAGTTTTAATAATAAGTTTAAAAAAGAATGTGAGGATTTAAAATGAATAAAGAAGAAAAGTTGATATCTATTTTGGAAAAATTATTAACAAGAATTAATGGGGTTACAGCATACCACAGGCACGGAAACGCAATACCGAAAAAATCTCTTGATAGTTTATCAGACCTTCAAATAGATATAGAATATGAGTTAAAGGAAATAAAAAATGATAAAATTTTATAAAGTATATGATAGAGGTGTAGTTCTTCCTTATGGATGTTTTTCTAATTTCTCTCCTCATAAATTAATAGAAGATGGCATTGAATACAAAACTTCTGAACATTACTATCAATCAAAAAAATTCTTAAAAAAAGAAGATGAATTAGAAGTAATTAATTCTGCAACTCCATCACTTTGTGCCAAAATAGGAAGAGATAGAGAAAAAACATTGAGAGAAGATTGGGAAGAAATTAAAGATGATATTATGTATAATGCTTTAAAATTAAAATTTTCTCAAAATTTCTTTATTAAGAATATTTTACTATCGACAGCAGAAGAAGAATTAATTGAGGATTCGCCTGTCGATTCTTATTGGGGTTGTGGTTCTGATGGGTTAGGTAAAAATATGCTTGGAAAACTCCTTATGAAACTAAGACAAGAATTAAGGGAAATGGAATGACAATAACACCAACTTGTCCTAAGTGTAATGGGAAAGATGTAAGTGTGGTTCCGTATTTTGATGTTTTTAATTACTATTGTCAAAAATGTGGAAAGTATAAATCCTATATAAAAATAGGAGGTAAATCAATAGAATATATTTTTGATAGTGGAGAACAAATAATAAAGGAGAAATAGGTGAATTATGAAGAAATAAAAAAACTTTGTGACGAAAAAGTAAAAGAATTTCCAGATTATGAAAAAAGATATAAAAAAGAGTTAATTATGATCAAAAGAATTTACGACTCTGGAAGAAATCTTTATGATGAGTTTATAGAGAAAAAAGACAAAATTGATGATAGGTATGTTATTCCTTTTTTAATGGGATTAACAAAAACATTATCAAATAAAACACCAGAATATATTCAAATCAACGAAGGAAACAGCGGAGGTAAACGCTTAATGCCTCTTACATCAGAAACGGTGTAATTAAACGTGTTAAACTCGGCGAAAACCCTGAGAAGGACAACACCGAAGCAAACCCTTCCGGTAAATTATTTACTGATAGAAGTGGGAGCAGTAGAGACTATAATACACTACCTGAATGCTTATGTAAAAGGTAAAGGAATAGTCCAGACCACACACATAATCTAAAAAAGAAAGTGTGGAAAAAAATCTGATTGATGTTGATGTTGACTTTTCTCCTTCTGGGAGAGAACAAATTATTGATTATTTAAAATCTAAATATGGAGAAGAAAGAGTGTTTGGTGTAGGCACATTTAATCAAATGAAGATTAAATCTGCAATTAAGGATGTTTTTCGTGTTTATGGCTTCGAGGAGTTTGGTGAAATTAATGCTTTTACGAAAGTTATGGATGATGCTCTTTCTTATGATGAAAACATTGCTAATGTAAAAAGTAATTTTCCGCATCTTTATAAATTTTATCTTCAACATAAACAAAAATTTGATTTAGTTCCAAAATTTCTTGGAAAAGTAAGATCGAACGGAATGCATGCTGGGGGCAAGTGCTTATTAGATAAACCCATATATAATTATATTCCAGTTGAAAGAGCAGGTAAGGATGTTGTCACTGCTTTCCCAGAAAGTGGCTCTGATGCTGTTTTGGATCATTATAAAGTGATTAAACTTGATCTTCTTGGAATTACAGTTCTTGATGTTATTAAATCAACATTAGAAATGATAGCAGAAAGTGGAGAAAAAATATTTGAAATTGAAGATAGTGATGGGAAAATTGTGTGGGTATGTGAAAGTTATTATAATAAAATGATAGGAGAAAAAAATGGATGAAGAAATGATTACAATCACTAAAAAAGAGTATGATAGATTAAAAAAGAGATCTCTAAAATTACAAGCTCTTGATAATGCTGGTGTTGATAATTGGGATGGGTATAGTTATGCAATGGAATTGTTAGACGGAGAAGAGGAATGACGATGTTTATTTTTGCTGACGAGCAAGGTGGTTTTGTTCAAACTTTTATTGAAGTTGAAAAAGTAGATATGGAAACTTTGAAAGAGATTGAAGAAGAATATTCAGATTTTACAAATAAAAAATTAACTTGTGTTAATTGGAAAAAGATGGAATGAAAAAGGAAATCAAATGGCAACAGTCGTAACAAATAAAATGCTTGACGAACAAGTAAATGAAAAACTGATTGAGATGCAGAATTATCTAAATACTATGGAAGAAGAGATAGGAAAAAACGAAGACGCAAATCTTGCTTCTTTAGGAATTATGTTTGGAAAACTACAGGGAATATATAAAGAAATAATTCAAATAAGAAAACCTTTTGATGAAAATGAATAACTATTGACAAAAAAATTTTTTTAGAGTATAATTAATATATAGGTGAAAAATGATAAATAAAACGGGTTTGGGTGTGGTATCAAGCACAAAAGGGATTTTACATCAAAATGTTTTTGATGTTGTTTTAATTAGAAATTATAATGAAAGAGAAAGAACATCAAAATTTAAATACTCTGGAATTAGAAATACGAAATCTATAAATGAAATTATGTATTATTTTTCTTGTAGTTATCCATTACAGGATTAAATAATGAACAAAAGCACAAATGAATATTTTGTAGTTTCTGGGAAAAATCTTATTGGTTCCTCTGTAAGAGTTAATAAAGAAATAGAAATTACTAGTAATGTTATTAAAGATTATGTCATCATTAACAATAAAAGTGAAATTGATAAAAACACTATATTTTTTTATAATTACATAAATTGTTTTTACATTATTTGAGGTATAAAATGTTTAAAGAAAAAAAAATAAAAAATTACAGTCGAGAAAATAAGATTTTATTAAAAACAGAAAAAGACAGAATAAATCATACTTTTCTAATTTGTGCTGGTTTTATTAAAATTATAGATAGAGCAGGGAAATATTGTAGCATGCCAAAAACTATAACTTCAGGAACGTATCAAAACAATTACATAGAATAGTATTGACAAAAAAAATTTTTTAGAGTATAATTAAATAGAGGGAAAAATGAAAAGGAGAAGAAAATTGGACATCGACAAAGCAGAGTTGCAAGCTCGATTCATTAAAGGCGATACAAATTATCTTTTGAAAAAAACATATGATATCGCTGCGTTCATAGTGAATAATTCGCAGTCAGGCATCTTTATACAAGACAGAGATTATAGAGAGGACATGATACAAGAATGTGTATCACATTTTTATTTCAATTTAACAAAAAGTAAAATTGACCCAAATAAAAATATATTTTCATTCATATGGATTTCTTCTAAGAGAAAAATCTTAGAACACTTACGAACAAAAGTAAGACGAACAAAAATTAGAAACTTTGAAAGTTTAGATTTTCAATTAGAAGAATTTAAGGTTGAAAGTGATAATAGTAGTCAAGAGTTTTTGATTGACAAAAGTAATATGGTAGATGACTTTGTATCATTTACATTAGACGATAAAGTAATAACAATTAGTAAAGACAAATTTAGGGATAAAAAAACTTTAAAAAGAGCTTTGATTAGCAAAGGTATTAAAATCTAAATCATAATTGTCTTTTGAGGTGAAAAAAATGATTGATCTTAATAAATGGAACCTTGTTACAAAAGATATTTATGGAGTAAATAGGTTATTTCCAAAAAGCACAGAAGGATATGATTTGTCAAAAAAATATTTTTTTGATGATGACACTTCAAAAGCAATAGGTTATTTACCAATAGAGGAATTTAAAAAAAATGTTATGTTTAGATCTGTAAGTAGTTCTTATTTTGAAGAAGGTTTTTTTACCTATTTAATTCTTGATGTTAACGAAAAAAACTATTGGCATTTTGTTTTAGAAAAAACAAAAGTAGTAGAATTAAAATATGCTAATACATCTGATTTGTTGGGAATTATATGAAAATCATAAGAGAAATAACAATTGAAGAGTTAAAAAAAAATCTCTATAATTTAGATTTGTCTGATAAAAATATTTACATTGAAGCAAACAATCCAAACACAGTTGGGACGTTTCAACTTGATAGTTCGACTTCGTCCCGAGTTCTTGAAAAAGTAGTTCCACAAAATTTTGAAGAAATTGTTGCTATATCTTCTTTAGCAAGACCAGGAACGATTGATTTTACTGATGAATATGTTGATAATAAAAATACTGGAAATAGGAAATATCCAGAAAAAGTAAACGAGATATTAAGCGATAGTCACGGTGTTATGTTGTTTCAAGAACATACGTTAAAAATCTTTAATCAAATTGGCGGATTTACATTAATTGAAGCGGATAGTGTGCGAAATTTAATGAAGAAGCTGGGGAAAGCTGATAAAAAGAAAGAAGATGTTGAAAAATGGGATAAAACAATAGAAAGGTTTAAAGAAGGTGCTGAAAAAAATGGTATATCAAAAGAGGATGCTGTTCTTGTAGCAAATGATCTTCTTAAAATGTCAGGTTATAGTTTTAATAAATGTTTTTCTGGTGACTGTGTAATAACTTCGCCAAATGGAAATTTTAGAATAGAAGATTTATATTGTATTGGTAAAAAACTAAAAAATATTAATTCTTATTCTCTTGACATGAAGGGTGATTATGTCGAAAATAATATAATTGCTATTTATTGGCAAGGAAAAAGAATTGTTTATGAAATAATAATTGATGATGGGAACAAACTTAAAGTAACCTCTAACCACAAATTTCCAGTAATTAAAAATAATGAATATATTGAAACTTGCATTGATGATGGGTTATCAGTTGGTGATTTTATATTTTCTTTAAGTAATAAAACCTGTGTAAGTCAGAAAATAATTTCAATAATTTTAATTGGAGAAGAATTTGTTTATGATGTAGAAATGAGAGCACCTTATCACACTCTTTGTGTTAATAATATATTTGCCTCGAATTCTCACGCAGTTGCTTATACTTATATTTCAGCAATGACACTTTATCTTTCGTTTTATTTTCGAAAGTTTTTTTACTCTGCTGTTTTATCTTATGAAGTAGATAGAAAAAAATATCTTATTAACAAGATGATGTCAATTAAAAAACAAGGTTTTAAAATTCTTAAACCAGATATTAACAAATCTAAATTAAAAATTGCCCCTGTTAGTGAAACCGAAATTGTTTATGGACTTCTTGATATTAAAAATCTTGGGAAATCAGTTGAACAAATTATTGAAAATAGACCTTATAATTCTTTTAGAGATTTTGTTATTTCTTCATTAGCAACAGAAGGAAATAAAGTTAATTCAAGAGCAATTGAAAGTTTGTTAAAAGCAGGAGCATTTGATTGTTTTGATGAAAATACAACTTTACTTTTGGCAATTTTCAAAAGTTTCTGGGAAAAGAAGAAGTCAGTTAAATTAAGGGAAAGATTAGAAATAATCTATGATGAAATAGAAAAAACAATTTCATCATTTAATTTTGAAACTACCATTCAAGACCATATTGATATGGAAAAAGAGATTTACGGGCATAATTTTTTCACTTCTCGTTTTATGGAGGATAAACTTGCCGCTATATTAGCAGAGGGTTTAGCAAAAAGAAAAATTGTTATTTCTTTTGACGACATTGAAGAAGAAATGTCAGAGCGAGTTCCTGTTTTTGTTTCTAATATGAGATTTCATATAGACAAGAAGGGTGGGAAAATGGCGTTTATAGAAGTAGAAGACCCAACAGGCGACAGCGTTGAAATTCCACTTTTTGCCTCTGTGTGGAAACATATAGAAGATAAAATAGAAATAGGAAACATATATATGATGGTTCTTAATAAAAACAGTGAGAATAAAATTATGTTTGGTCGTGGTGGTTGGGAAATTAAAGCAGAAGTTTTGCGTAGTTGGATTAAAAAATATTCAGGATAGGTAAAAAATGAGTAGAAAGGTTTTAGTGTTTAATAAAAATTATCTCCCAATAAACGTTTACAATATAAACAAAGCATTTTCTAAAATATTTGCTAACAAAGCAGAGATAGTTCATATTGAAAATGGCGTTTATCAATCTTTTGATTTTAACTCTTGGGTAGAATTTTCAAAAGATAAAACAGGAGTTTTTGTGGGAGATCATAAAGTTGCTATTCCAAAAATTGTTAGAATGATTTATTCAGACAGTGTTTATCAAAAAAAAGTTAGATTAACTTTAAAAAATCTTGCCATTAGAGATAATTATAAGTGTGAATATTGTTGGAGCCATACAGATTTAGAAAGTGCTACGTTTGATCATGTAATTCCAAAATCAAAAGGTGGAAAACTTGTTTGGCATAATGTTGTCTATTGTTGCAAAAAATGCAACGCTAGAAAAGGCAATAAAACAATTGAAGAACTTGGTATTAGATTGACTAAAAAACCAATCAAACCACAATTTGATGCAGAAAAATTTTACTCAATTAGGATAGGTGAATAATAAATGACTTTAAGTTTTAGAAATCCTTTTAAAGATATCAATATAAAGGAGTTGTCAACTAAGTTTTTTTATTCCTTGTTGTTGGTTTTAAAAGATATTTCATTCTTTATTCTTCTTGGTTTTTCAACAATGGTGTCAGCATTTTTGTTTTCTTCTGTTATGCCAGAAACAGAAATGTTTAAGAAAATTATGTTCGGGGTTGTTGCCATTGTCATAGAAGTTATAAAAGCTTATGCTCTTGTAAAAAGCAATTCTCTTTTTGATTATTCAAGAACATTAAAACCAGAAAAAGAGAAGAAAATAGAAAGAAAAACTGAAGTTACTGATTTAAAAAAGAATATTATCAGAAAAGCAAAAAACAATTTTGCTATCTATTTAGGGCTTGCGTTTCTTTCTATTCTTTCTTCCTATGCTTTTTCTCTCTACTCAGTAAATTCCGTTGGGGATGACGCTGCAAAAGTAAAAATAGAAGCACAATACATAAACATTGATAACGAAATTTCATCCATAGATGAAAGGAATGCTTTAAATAAACAATCTTTGGTTGATATGAAAAAAGATGTTGAAAGTTTAACCTCTGATTATGATAAACAAATTATAGAATATAGAAAGCAATTAAACGATGTGTCAAACACTACAATGAGAACTTCTGCACTTACTGGTAACATTAACTCTTTTATTAGTAGAAAAACAACAGCAGTTGAAGATTACATTACTGCTAAACAAAAAATATTAGATAAAATCAAAATAGACACAGATAAAAAATCTGCTCTTTTAGAAAATAGAGGAAAAATAAGTATTGAAAATGTATCATCAAAAGATAAATCTTCTAATATTTATGAAATTTTAGGACAAGCTCTTTTTAATATTGGAACAAAAAATGCTATGTTTTTTATGCTTATTCTCCTTTCTCTTATTGTAGAGCTGGGAACTTATTTTACATCACCACATCCACATTGGAGAGATGTGATTGATGAAGATGATTTTCTTAGTTTTGATGATAAAGAACAAAGAATAAAAACAGTTGAAAAATTTATCGAGAAAGAAGTTTTTGTAGACAGAGTTGTTGAAGTAATTAAAGAAGTTCCTTTTGAAACTATAAAAGAAGTAATTGTAGAAAAAGAAGTTTTCGTAGATAAACCAATAGAAGTAATTAAAGAGATTTTTGTAGACAGAGTTGTTGAAGTAATTAAAGAAGTTCCTTTTGAAACTATAAAAGAAGTAATTGTAGAAAAAGAAGTTTTTGTAGATAGAATTGTCGAGGTGATTAAAGAAGTAGAAAAAATACCAACAGAAAAAGAAGAATTGGTTTCTGTAAAGGCAGAATCTTTAGTTGAAATTATTGATCCATCATTTATTCCTTTAATAAACAACGAAGAACAATTTATTATCAATAATAAAGGAATTGATGAACTGACATCTTGGGTTAAAAAAGAAGTAAGAGAATTAGAGCCACTCAGATCAGAGAAGCAAAGGATTGGTAAATAATGCAAATTATCAATGAAAGTCAAAGAAATTTTGTATTTTCTTATAGTCGAAGTTACAAAACAAGTGGAAAGGATATTTCTGAAATCACAAAACATTTTTATTCCGTAGAATTAATAAAAAAAATTAATGAAAGTTCTATAATGAATTGTCATTCTGCTATCATAAATAGTGATAAATAGTGATAACAGGGGTTAAGAGTTGGTTAGTGATAACATTACAGTTCCAAATAAAGAAGGAAAGAATGGTTCTTATGAAGCGTCTATGTTTTATGAAGTTCTTGGAATAAAAGATAATTCAAGTCATAAAATATCTTCATCTTCACAAGTTCTTAAAATAACTTCTTCTGGTAGTTTTTTTAATGTTGATAAGGTTCTTATTGATCGTTCGGCTCCGTCAAGTAACTATTGAATGAAAAAAATAATCAAAATAATAAAAGATGAAACACTTATTTCTTATGGAGAAATAAATAATATTAATTTTCTTACTGATAGTAGTTTTAGGCAAGAAAAATATGTCTATATATGTTCATTAAAAACGATAGGGAAAAAAACTATAAATAGAACACAATTAATTTATTGACAAAAAAAGTTTTTTAATGTATAATTAAATAAAGGAGAGAAATATTAAAGACAATATAAGTTCATATTATCTTGAATGTATGGTTGTTATCTTAAACACCAGTAGTGTGGTAAATGGTTCACAGAGATCATTTGTGTCTTATGATAGTAAATATTTGAGAGATAAAAAAAAGATTACATCAGGGCTATTATTAACAAATAAAGTAACAGAATTCGAAAATAAATTTAGAGGATTAAACGAAAAACTTGGTAATTCTGTGAAATACGATAAAAACAAATCAAGTATTATTTTAAGTATGTCTTTAAATTAAGAACGAAAAGTATTGACAAAAAAAATTTTTTAATGTATAATTAAATAAAGGAGAAAATATGATTTTTGGAACAAAAGATGAGATTGATTTTATATTCAAAACCTACGGGAAAGTTCTTCAAAAAGAATTGGGGACAAAAGATATTACCTTGTTTTTTTACCCTAACATAGAGAAATATGTTGACAAGGTTAAAAAAGTTGAGACAGGTGGTAAATATTCTAAATATAGTGGATTTAAAATGACATTTCTTCAGGATTTCTCGTTTGATGAAAAACAGAAGTTGTCAGATATAAATATTTTAGAAATTGAAGGGATTAAATTCTTTAAAATTGTTACGCCTTTTTTGAGAGCAAATTCTTATGATTTTTGTGTCGCAAAAAGAGGACAAGCAGAAGCAATCATTGACCTTGTTAATAGAAATAAAGAATTGGTTAATAAACCAAATCTCAACATGCCAATCATTGGTATTGATACGGCGATGATTCAAAAAGAAGTAATTGATTTCTTGATGAATGAAGAATTTAGAAATTTTTGTAAAACCAGAGGCATTAAGCTAAAACGAGGTTTATGCTTTGAGTCGCCCCCAGGAAACGGAAAATCGAGTATTATTAAAATTCTTAAAGCAAAAGCAGAAGAACACGGTATTGATTTTCATTATTTCAAAAATCCAAAAGAGTTTCAGGATTCAATGGGGGAGTTTTACTCTGCGAATAAAAAGATTTTTGTGTTTGAAGATTTTGATGCAATTTTAAGAGAAAGAGATGACACAGGAAATTCCGCAAATACAATGCTTTCTACTGTTTTAAACCTTCTTGATGGAGTAGAAGAAATCACAAATGTTGTGACAATTTTTACAACGAATAAAATTGATTTATTTGATACAGCTTTTCTTAGACCTGGAAGGATTGATAAGATTTTTAAATTTGCTCCACCATCCAAAGAAAATGTTATTGAATTTCTTAATGCTTATATCCCAGAAGCAAAAGACCTGCATGAAGAATTGATTGCTGAAATTGTTAAGAAAAAAGATAAAATTTCGTATGCAATTCTAAAAGGAATTTGCGATGACATTAATATTGATTTGTTTAACAAAGTTCCTCTTAATAAAGAAAGAGTTTTTGAACTCATAAATACAAAATTTAAAAGTGCCAACAAAAACAAAGACGTGAAAGAAAAAGGTTTTGGCTTTAATGTTGAAAGTTGAGGTTTAAAATGAGAACTAGTAAAAGAGATCTTGGATCTAATGTGGTAATTAGAGATTTATCTGCTTTATATTATAAATACAAACAAGAGGGTGGAAAATCTCTTGAAAATTTTAAAGAAGTAGTTATTCCTGAAATGGTGGATTATTCAAATCAAGAAGCAAGAATTGTAAAAATAAATTATGAGAACGAAGATCCCGATGGATATTATTATAAATATAAATATCGTCTAAAAATAGATAAAAAAACTTTCGTATGGTATGAATGGATGTTTAAACAAGAGGACGGAGATGATTTTTGCCCTTTATTTTTTAATCCAATTGTTAAAAATAAACAATTCATGTTTGATTTTATGAGGGAATAAGATGGTAGGACAAAAAAGAAAAACAAAAGATGGGAAAATAGTTCAAATAATAGATTATTCTGGCAGTTCTTACACTTGTGTAGATTTAAGTAGTGGAAACTCTATATATATAACAGAAGCAGATTTTTTACCTGTTGAAAAAAAACTAGTAAAAAAAGAAACTTCTGTTATCGTGGAGCAAAAAAAACAAGAATTTTTGCAAGATGATTATGAATATCAACCACAAAAAGAAGAAGTAAGACAAGAAATTCTTATTGATACAATAGAACAACCGAAGTTAGAAATCATTAAAGAACAAGAAGTTTTTATAGAGAAAAAGAAAGAAAAAATTGAAATACAAACAATCATTCCAAATTCTTATAAAGATAAATATAAGCAATTGGAGGATTTATAATGGTTTATGATAATGTAATGAAAGAAAGAGTAAAAAAAATTTTTGAAGATAAAAAATTAAATGAAGTCGAGATTACTCCAGAGTTAAAAAACAAAGAAGAAATGCAAGCAACTCACACAACATTAAAAAGTATCCCTATTCTTATGGGTGAATTAGATGAGTTAGTTAAAACTTCCGGAGTTGATTTAGAAGGAGAACCTCTTTCACAAGAAGAACTAAAAAAATATGGAGAAGAAGTTTTTAAAACATTAAATGAAAAAAATCCTGTCATTCAAACCGTAAATAAAACAGCAGACGAAGTAAGTAAAAATACTGGAACAAATAAGATTGTTGATAAAGTAATGGACAAAGTTTCTTAAACTAGAGCAATCTTGAAAATTTTTAAACTATATTTAAAGAGTGAAGGAAAATAAAATGGATGAAATAACTATTAAAACAAATGAATTTGGAACTAAATTTTGGTATTTGAATGACAAACGACATCGAGTTGATGGACCAGCTATTGAATGTGCTGATGGAAATAAATATTGGTATTTGAATGACAAACTTCATCGAGTTGACGGACCAGCTATTGAATGTGCTAATGGAGATAAATATTGGTATTTGGATGGCATTGAAATATTAGAAAAAGATTTTGTAATTAAGAAAAAAAGTCAACAATTATTTCTTTTTGAAGATGATTAGTATTGACAAAAAAAATTTTTTAGAGTATAATTAAATAAAGGAGATTTATGCTAACCTTAGATATGTTAAGAATTAGCGAGGGACAAATGGAACTTGGGTTTTATATTAGTGGAAACGAAAAGGATGGTATTTTCGTTCGGTATGACAGAAAAGGGAACCTTCTATTGAGAACAAAACATAGAGAAGGCAGACCAATTGGAGAGTATTTAGTTTGGTGGCCAACTGGAGAATTAAAAATTAGAAAAGTTTTTAGTGAAACCGGAACGGAAATTAGCGAAGAGCTATATACAAAAAAAGGTGTAAGAGTTTTTGATTCAAATAAACTAAAAGGTTTATAATATGTCAGCATATTCTATCGGAGAAGAATATCTTAAACAATATTCCAAAATAGTTGGTCGTCGTTATATAGAAGCAGATATTAAAAAACATAAATGGTGGGATGCTTTTGTTGCTATCGAAAATAAATTCGGTTACAAAAGTGAATTTAATGCTAAAAAATTTATAGCAGCAAATTTTGAAAAATATGGAAAAGTTTTTCCTTACCAACTAACAACAAAAAAATCTTGGGAAACTTACTCGCAACAATTACAATTAGAAGATGAAAACATTGATATAGAGAAAGTTCTTGCTGAGAAAGTTGTTTACTTTTTAAGAGTTCTGAAACTTTATACGAATAAAGGGAAAAGTATAAAAGATTTTGTTGTAGAAAATTGGGTTAAAATTAAAAATAATCAATATGATTTATATGTTCTTGTTTTTTCCAAAACGTTTTTAAATAAAAATGGAGAAGAAGGAATAGTTTCATCACTAGAAATTATGGCAAAGAGGTTTGCTGTTAGTTCTTATGAACGTATAAAAAAAGTTATTGAGAAAAATCTTGGAGAAGATTACAATGAATGATGTGGTTCTTGTTGATGCGTTAAATTTGTTTTTTATTAATTTTCACGTTGCCAAAAAAATGGTAATTGATAGTGGAAAAACCGAATTCACAAGAGAGGATCTTCCTCTTTTTTATCATATTTATGTGAGTAAAATAAATTCACTTTTTGAAAATTACGGGAAGGCAATAATATGTTTTGAAGGAAAAAAATCTCTTGTTTATCGTAGATCTTTTTATGATGGATATAAAAGAAATAGAGATGCATCAAAACAAGAACCAATATTTCAAATAATTTTAGAACAAATACCAAAAATAGAACAACTTCTTTCCTATTATCCAACAAAATTACTCAAAATAGATGAATGTGAAGCAGATGATTTACTTTTTAATATTGCTGTGAAGTATGGAACCCAAGGTTTAAAAACAACCATAATCACAAGTGATAAAGATTTATCACAGGCATTAAATTATAGCGATAATATCAAAGTATTTAATCCTGTGAGAAAATCATATTATGAAAAAAACGAAAATATTGTATTAGAAAAAATAGTTATTGGCGACAAGAGTGATAATATTCCTGGTATTGCTGGAATTGGCGAAAAAAGATTTGAGAAGATGATGTTAAATGAAGAAGAATATAATAAAGTAATGAACAAACCAGATAACAAAAAAATATTAGAGGCATTTTCTAATATTGTAGATTTAACAAGAATACCAGAAAAAACAAAACAAGAAATACTTGACAAAGAAAATTTTTTAGAGTATAATAAATTTGACCCGGATGGAATAGAAATGTTTTTTATGGAAAACAAACTTAAACAATGTTTAGAAAAATGGGGAACTATGAAAAATAAAATTTGGAGAACTATTGGAGAAAATAATGAATGATTATGAAAGAATAAAAAAAGATTTTACTTCTATGAAAATTAAAATTCAAGAAATGAATACACTAGAACAAAAAATAATTACTATTTATCAAAGCAATTCGTGGGCGCCTACTGGTAAATGTTCTTTTTATTTTGATAAAGAAACTGGTGTTTTTCTTAGCGTAGATATTGAGGATATGTAGGAGGTAAAAATGGGATATATAACGCCAGTATTATTTTATAATGATAGTATTGATAGCATAGAGAAAGATTTTTATTTTGGAAAAAGATTAGTTAATCAAATTTCAAGAACAACAGAGAAAGAAAGAGTGAGCAATGTTTCTGTTCTTGGTTTTAAAGAAAAGTGGATTGATAAAATTCTTAAAACTTTTGGTTTAGCAAGAGTAAATAGAACTGATTGTCAAAGTGTCAGTCAATGTGCTAATATCCTTAAACCAGAACATATGGATACCCAAAGGGTAATTGTTGTCTACGGAAATGATTGGATAGATTTGACAGATCAAGGCGAAAGAGAATTTACAGAAAATAATCCATACCTACTATCTTGTCTAACTATAGCAGATAGACATGTGAAATTATACAAAAGATATGTAAAAGAAAATAAGGAAAAAGAAAATGAAATTAGGCGGAACAGTATCGTATAAAATACTTATTGCTCCTTATGAGACGATGGAAGTGTCTTCTTTTATGGAGTTAGAAGTAAGCGGAGAAAATACACAAGAAGAGATTTCTGAAAAACAAGATAAAATTTCACAGGCATTAAAAAACGATGTGAATAAAAAAGCAAAAGAATTTATAAATAATTATCACGAAAAAATTAAAAATCTCAAAAAAACTTGGGAAAGTTGAATATCTTAAAGGAGAACAAATGACAAGAGGAATGGTTCCAGTAGTAATTGAACAGAGTGGTTCAGGAGAACGGGTTTATGATATATATTCTCGTTTAATGAAAGACAGAATTATTATGTTAGACGGAGAAGTCGAAGACGAGATGGCAGATGCTATTGTTGCTCAACTTCTTTTTCTTTCTAACGAGAGTGAAAAAGATATTGATATTTATATCAACAGCCCAGGTGGTTCTATCACAGCAGGATTGGCAATTTATGACACAATGAAATTCATTGATTGTGATATTCGCACAATTTGCATTGGACAAGCAGCATCTATGGGTGCATTGTTGCTTGGTGGCGGAACAAAGGGTAAAAGATATAGTTTACCAAATTCAAGAATTATGATTCACCAAGTTTCTGGCGGAGCAGTAGGACAATCAAAAGATGTTCAAAATCAGTTAAAAGAAATGTCAAGATTGGAAGATATTTGTTTTTCTATTTGGGCAGAGGAATCTGGTAGAACACTAGAACAAATTAGAACTGATACAGACAGAGATAAGTTTATGTCTGCACAAGAAGCTCTTGAATTTGGATTGATTGATAAAATTTTGATAAAGAAACCAAAATAAGGAGGGAAAGATGGGAAAGAAAAGTAGAGTGAAGAAAGAAAATCCAGGGAGACACGCAGATATTGTTTCTTACAGAGGAATGGGTCCAACTATGGAGTGGTTTACTGATAGTAATGGAAAAAGATTTATCATTAATATTTCTAAGAGAATGCTCAACAAAGGAACATATATAAATCAGGACGTTCAAGAAGAAGTGTATCGCAGATTAGGAAAGTATATTAAAGACAAAATAAATTCAAGAAAGGAGAATGTTGATACAAATGCGCAAAGTGTTATTGATGTCACGCCAAATGCAGAAAATGTTTGAGGATGAAAATTCTCAAGATGATGATTGGGATGACGAAGATGATGACAACGACGATGAGTTCGATGATGATGATAGTGATTTTTCCCACGAAGATGATGAATGGGAAGAAGAGTGTGATGACGACGATGACGAAGAAGAATACGAGGACTACGAATCCGATGAAGATTATGTAGATAGAAAAAGAATACGCTACTAAAGAGGGGAAAATGGCAAAGGTTATTGATGCTCAAACTAAGCAAGAGTTTGACGATATTTTTGATGATTATTACGATGCTTGCGAACGTGCGGACTTAATCACAGAAGAAAAGAAAAGATTGAAAGATAGAACTAAAATTGCATTAGAAATATCTTCAACTGATGTTAGTACTTTATTAAGTTCTCTGGTGGATTCTAGGAAGGGAAAGACACCAAAATTAGAGAGTAATGACGAAATTAAAGCAATTTACGAGGATCTTAAGTAAGTTGGATAAATTAATCATTGGTGGGGTAATTATTGGTTCCCTTCTTATTGCTGGTTATTTTCCATCAGTTGCTGTTCTCCTAACAGCAGTCCTTATTGTTGCCATGTTTCTTGTGTTTAGTAAGATGTAAAATTTTAGGAAAGTTAATTTTAACGAGGGATAAATGTCTGATTTAAGAGATTGGTATAGAAAAATGAATGGGCAAGAAGAAGAACCAACAGTAATAGTAAAACCAATAAGTTCTACAGATACTCTTCAACAAGTAAATCCCAAAGAAGAAATGTTCAAAAAAATAAACAATCTTTTTGCAGCAAAAGACCAAAGTGGGAATAATACAGATAATTTTACAGAGAAAAATGTTTCCGTAAATATGCCCAATGGAGAAACACAAAATATAGTTGTTCAAAAACAAGAAGTTAAAGATGATTTACCTATCGTTATTAATCCAAATTCGGATGCTGAAAAAATTCAACAAAACGATAGATTGGATAGAGATACTGTTGATCCAAAACCACAAGAATATGTGGAAAAAAGAGATGATGTTTTAGTTGATAAACTCATAGCAATAAACACATCAGCAAGTTATCTTATTCAACGTCTTTCTCTTTATTCTAATTATTTGACACAACCACTAGAACATTTAGAAAGAAAAAAAATATTGGAGCAGTTAGCAAAAATACAAACAACTTATGGAAGTATTTTATCCGAACTGAATATGATATAATGGACAAACAAGAACAAATTTTAGAGCAGTTGAAAATGTTAAATCAAGGTATAAATAAATTGATAGAGGTTAATAGCAATTTATTTAGATTGTTCAACCAATATAATAGCGAATATCATGAAGCAATGAAAGGCGAAGTTCGCCTAGAAGATAGTTAAAAAAAAATACAAAAAGTAAAAGATTTTAATAGGGGACTTTTTTGTCCCCTATTTTATTTAAACAAAAGGCTTATATGGCAGAGAGACAACATCACGGATTTGATTTTCAGAAAAAGATAATAAAAGATTTTAACCTCACAGAAGACGGGAATTACACTGGAACTTATGATGCTTATGAAGAAGATGGCAGACCAGTAAAAATAAAATGTATAAAACAAGGAAGTTCAATAGACCTTGGTGATATAAAAAGAAACGCAGAGGAAGAAAAAGACCACCTTCTTGTAATTGGATGGTGGAGTGGCGAAAAAGATAACATAATAAAAATTGACACAATAGAAGTAAAAATTGAAAATTGGAAGAAATTATTTAATGTTGAAGTTATAAAAGAAATGAGAGAATGGATAAAAAACATTAGCAACGAAAAAGAGTATGATAAAAAATGGAAAGAGGAAGTTTCTTACTATAAAGAAAAGTATGGAAATTATATAATAAAACCAAGATTTAAAAGAGATCATAAATCACAAAAAAGAATCCAATGTGCCATAAATAATAGTGATTATTATAATCATTTTCTTAAAGAGGGATTTTGTGGCAAAGAGAGTTGTTAAATTAGAAAAGTTTTATACAAAAGATGAAGTTTCTTCTTTTTGTATATCAAAATTAGATTTTAGGGATTATGATAGAATAGTAGAACCTTCTGCTGGAAGCGGTTCTTTTTCTAAAAAACTAGATAAAAATAAAATAGTTTCTCTTGATATTTTACCAGAAGATGAAAGTATTTTGCAGTTTGATTTTTTTGATTACAAGTTTGACAACTCTTTAAAAACCATAGTGGTTGGTAATCCTCCTTTCGGACGGCAGTCATCGTTGGCATTTAAGTTTATAAATCATGCCGCTAGTTTTGATTGCGTAAAAACTATTGCTTTTATCCTTCCTAAATCATTCAAAAAAGAAAGTTCTCATAAAAAAATAAACAATTTCTTTTGGTTAAAAGAAGAATATGATTTAGGAGAAAAATCTTTCTGTTATGGAATAGAAAATGTTGACATACCGTGTGTGTTTCAGATTTGGGAAAGAAAAGATGTTGTTAGAATATATGAAAAAAGAAACTTAAACTCTTTTTCTTTTGTAAAGAAAAAAGAAGAACCTGATTTTTCCATAAGAAGAGTTGGTTTTTATGCCGGAAAAGGATTTTTAAATTGTGAAACAAAAAATGAAAACTCTCATTATTTTATAAAATTAAACGATAGCGGTAATTTAGAAAAAACAATAAACAACTTAAATAGAGTAGTTTGGGCGCATAATAACACGGTTGGGAGCAGAAGCATTTCAAAGGATGAAATTATAGATGTTTTAGAAAACATTATAAAATAAAAGAGGAGTATTTATGGCGAAGGAAATTACTTTTGTCATTCGGGTTATTTATGAGAAACACGATGATTTAATTTATCAAATATTTCAACATAATAGAAAGAAAAATTATAAATATATTTTAGATCAAAGGTTCTCAATTTACTATAAATTAAGAAACTTAATGAAAAATCTCATTCTTTCAAGTGAATTTATATTTGAAAGAAAAATAGAAAGAGAAAATGATGTAGTTATTATATATAAAAATCCAGAAAATTTAGAGCCAGATAGAGAGGAACATTTTTTTACATTGGCCTCATTTGTTGCCCCCTCTGCAAGTTGTGAGTTCTGCATTTTTAAAAAAGAAAAAGATGATTTGTTTTTTTATTGTGAACTTAAAAAAAAGGATATGGTTAAAGAATTAAAAAACTGTCAATTTTTTAAACAAAAAGAATTATTTAAAACATAAAACTATTGACAAAAAAAATTTTTTATGTTATAATTATTATAATGAGATTGGAGGAAATATGACAGCAGAAGAATATGATCAATTTACAAGAAATAAAAGAATTGAAGAACAACAAAGAGATTATCGCAATAACATTGCTGCTGGTTTTGGTTCTGGTGGCAAGATTGATATTAATCAATTTGGAGTTAGTAAATCTGGACAAGTTGTTTTTAACAACCAGTGCTCAAGAGTGCTGGTTGTTAATTCTCAACTTTATAGTAATGCTCCTGAAGAAATTGCATATATTGATACTTCAGAAAAGTCATTAACTTATGTAAAACCAGACAGTAGAATTGGCAAATTAATAATCTCTTCTGGGAAAGAGGAATTAATTGTTGGTGATGAAATGTTTAAATTAACAGATCCGCCAAAAGAAAAAAGTGATATTGATAAATTAATAAACAATATTAATGACAGTAAATTTAAAAAAGAAAAAGATGTTAAAAAGTTTTTAACACCAATTTGTTCACTTGCTGTAGATGTTTTTAAACTATCTACAGCTTATTTCAAAATAACTGAAAATATTAATAAGAGCGGAATTTTCTATGTTGTTGAAAACGAAGACAAAAAAACATCAATCAAAATATGGATGAGTTTTGAAGGTTCATATTATAATATAAGATTTTTTATTGTAAAAAGAAAATTTTATAATTTTTTCTTATTTAAAAAAACAAAACAAGAGCAAGAAAGAGTGTTGGAAATTAAATTTGAAGATGATAAAATTGATTATATATATGATTTTGATGCCAGTGAAAAACGCTTTGATGAATGGATGCCAAATCTTAACTCATTAATAGAAGTGTTATCTAATAAAATTATTCAATACTATGAAAAAATTAAACAGAAAAAAGAAAATATATCTTACAATGATTTATATAAATATGAAATTCCAAACAAAGTTAAAGATTATAGATTAGCAATTAAAGAAATAACAAATATATGAAAATTCCAGAGGGTGTTATAGAAAGATTTATAAGAGACGAGTTTCCAGAAGTTAAGAATGCTGATAATGGAGAACTTAGAATAAACACACCATTTTCTTCCTCTGATGGAAAATTTCGTCTTTATATAAATCTAAAAAAAGGAACTTACTTTGATCAAAAAAATCAAACAGGGAATACTTTTATTAATTTCGTTCAAGAATATAAAGGATTTAATAAAGCTCAAGCCCTACAATATCTCATAACATCGTTTAATACTTCTTTTTTGTTTGGTGATATTAATGAAGAGATTATGTTAAAAGATGTAATACAAACAGATTTAGAAATTCCAAAAGGATTAAAATTCTTTGAGGAAACTAATTCTGGATTATTTAGACAAGCAGCATTAAATTATTTAGAAGATAGAAAAATTAGTCCAGATGGACTTGGGTTTATTGTTGATAACAAATCTCCTTATGATGAGAGGATATTTGTTCCTTTTTATGAAGATGAAAAACTTGTTTATTTTATTACAAGAACTTGGGATGAAAATAATTCTATGAGATATGTTAATCCAGATGTTCCCAGAAAAAGTGTTGTCTTTAATATAGATAAAATAAATGACGAAGTGTTTATATTCGAAGGGGTGTTTGATGCTTTGTCTTTGAGTAGGCAAATTGGAACGTGTTTATTAGGAGCCAGATTAAGCAAAGAACAGGCAATTAAAATTTGGGACAGGGCACCAAAAAGAATAATTTTTGTTCCTGATACAGACGAAACAGGAAAAAATACATTAAAAGGAAACATAAAAACTTTAATCAATTTTAAACCATCCTCTTTGAGTGCTAGCAAAATTTATATTTATAATATTCCAAAACCATATAAAGATTTTAATGAAATGAAAGTTAAAAACGAAAAAAGTTATATTGAAATAAGTGAATGTGAAGAATATAACACTGAAAATAAAATAAAAGAAGTGGATAATATCATAAAGGGGTTGAAATTTTGAGTAAATTTAAAATTAAAGAAGAAGTGATAGTTAGGAAAATGTCTGATGAAGAAATTTTAAGAATTGAAGAAAAATATTGGCCAAATGATCATAGCGAAAATTGGTTTTTAAATATAAAAGATTTAATTGGGAATGTAATAATAATACATCCCCAAGAAAGCAGAAATGGTGGCTTTATCTATACTGTTAAAGATTTTGGCTATGCCATTCCAGAAGAAATGTTAAAAAAGAGATCATCACGAATATTTTTGGAGGGTTTAGAATGACAGAGATGATAAAAGATATTGCTGAGGCAATTACAGATTTAAATGAAGAATTTTACGAATTAACAAAGAGGGATGATTGTGAATTTATTACTCTTAATTATTATTCGATGGGATTGGTTGCAAAATTTAGGGATAGGATTATTTGGAGCACTCAAGATGATGAAAGAAAATTTGATGAAGTAAAGGGTGAATATGAACCTTTTAGACAATTCTTAAAAAGAAGAGTGATTTCATATTTGAAAGAAGAAAAGAAATTTTTGGAGAAATTAATAAAATGAACAAAATAGCAATTAATTTTAGAGATAATGATTTTGTTCAAACACATCTTGCTTTTGGCAATGCTTTGTTGAAAATATTATGCGATGATAATCTTGCTAAAAAAATTGATAAAGATTATATCATTGAATTATACAAAAGATCAATATCAGGGATTTTTTGGGCATTTCAAGATCAATTAGATGGTGATTTAGAATGGGACCCATCAACCTATCTTAAATTAGAACACAAACATATTTTCTTTGATGATGAAGTAAATAATCTACTTAATGGAGATTATTTTACGAACAGTGAATTACTTATCGTTGATAAGTATGCCAGAGAAGAAGTTATAATAATTTAGGAGTTAAAAATGACAACTTATTTAGAAATTAAAGTAGATACAAATGATGCTGATTATGTTACTGAAATGTTTGAAGCCAAAGAAGAAGTAATTGAAAGAGTTAAAAGAATTTGGAATTTAATTCCGATAGGAAGACATAATTGGGGAACAAACGAAATGAGAGATATTGATCCTCGTATTGAATATGAAAATATATTATCAGAAGAAGATATTGAATGGTTTGATGGTATGATGCCACATCCAGAATACGGATTTCATACCATTGAAAGTATTAGAGTTCTTTATATTGAAAAAATAGAGTTATTATAATGAATAAAATAGAAATAAAAGGCGATAATGATCTTGTTGTTTGTTTAAATAAATTAGCATCAATTGAATTTGAATATAAAACTATGGAGCATATTCTGAATTATACTCCTAATATAACTGTTAGGGTTAATGTTTTTTATGCTAATTTTATAAAAACAGAACATTTGTATGAAATTAGTATATGTAAATTTGATGGGCGAGAAACTGTAAAATATGATAATTCAAATATTATTCAAAAAATATTAGTTTATTTTGGTATTCTAAATAAGGAAATGTTTATAGAAAATAAAACATTGGATAAGATTATAAAAATTGCCAATTTCTATTATGAAGATTTAAATAATATTAAAAAAGAAGTTTATTATTTAGATGAACTTAAAGATTTTATTAAAAAAGTAGAACAATATTTAAATACTACATATCAACAAAAAGAATACGAAGAAGAGAAAAGACAAAAAGAACTTAATAAAATATTAGAACAAGAAGCAGAGTTAAATAAAAGTATTTATGGAGATAATAAATGAGATTTGGAAGATATGAAATAGATATTACAAAACCACCAGAGGGACCGCCAGGGACAATTATAAGAGAAAGTATTTTTGGTGATAAAGAAACAAAAGAAAGCATTAGAGATAAAGAAGATTATAAAATGTATATCCAAGAATTTAGAAGACAAATGGATAAAAAATACGGAGGAAAGAAATGAAACTATCAGAATATATTAAACTGCTACAAACAGCAGAAGAAAAACACGGGGATTTGGAAATTGTTTATTCCGCAGACGACGAAGGAAATAGATATCAAAAATTTGGCGGATTTACGGGAGCGGGTATGTTCTTTAAAGAAGATTGGGATTTTCGTCCCGAAGAATATTTCGAAGATGACGAAAAAGTTAATGCTTTTTGTATTAATTAGGAGAAAATATGTGTATTGATTTTTGTAAAAGATGTGGAAAGCAAACAATTAAGAATTCTGGTGATCTTAATTTAAATGGATATTGCGAAGATTGTGCAAGATTATCATATTGTAAAAAGTGTGATAAATTAATTGACAAAGATGTTTCTCTTTTTCATAATGGAAAGTGTTTTAAGTGTTTTACAGAAGACGAGTATAAACTTTATACAGAAACGCAAATATTTTCAAATCAAGGATGGATTTGTCCTAAATGCGGGAATGTTTATAGCCCGTATGTCGAAAGTTGCTGGAAGTGCATGAATAAAGAAATTACTTGTTAAAAAAAGAATGTATCTTCTTTTGTAAGAATTTCACTTAACCAATAACAGCCCCAATTTTTATAAACAAAATTGGGATCAAGTCCTTCAACATTTTCATTTAAAAAAACAATTCTTTGTTTCATATTAAATTTAACTATTAGCATCGGTTTTTTATTTGCCCTTGAAGAGTCCAATAAAACCTGCTCTATCCATTTATTTATATTTGAACTTTCGTTAAAAAAATCAAATATATTAAATGGGGTTTTATATGCTTTGTGTTCAATAACAAATTTGAAACCATTGGCAAAAACATCACCAAGAAAAACAGTTTGTTGTTCTTCTGTTAAAGAAGAAGATCTTCCGTAATTGCTTTTTCCTAAATAAGCACCAGATTGTATGGTTCTTTTAAACTCGTTATTTGGAAATCTTTTGTTTAATAAAGTTTTAAGTTCTCTCTCATTATTTTTACCTTTCGCACAGCTGTTGATTTTTGCCATTTTTTACCTTTATGTTATCTTTATAATATATGATATAAAAGAATAAACTATTGACAAAAAAAAATTTTTAGTGTATAATTAAAGAAAGGAGTGATATTATGAATATATTCTTTCTTGATTATGACACTAAAAAATGTGCTCAATATCACAACAATCTACATGTGTCAAAAATGACATTAGAAACCGCTCAAATGTTGTCCTCTGCTTATAGATTTTATTTTGGAAACAAAGATGAAAAATATAAAATGATGGGAGAACTTGACGAAATCATTTACAAACCATATGGAATAAATCACCCTTGTAATATTTGGGTTAGAGAAAGTTATGACAATTATGTTTGGCTTTATAATCTATTTATTGAATTAGGTGCTGAATATACTTACAGGTTTGATAAAGTTCATCTTTCTATTAGTAAATTAAAAGACATTTTAAAAAATCCACCAATGATGAAAGGCGGGAAATTTACAGAACCTCCTTTAGTTATGGATGAAGAATACAAAATAATTGGCGATGCAATTTCTTCTTATAGAAAATACTATAAAGAAAAGAAGGGTGATTTAATGAAATATTCAAAAAGAGAAAGACCAGATTGGTCCTATTGACAAAAAAAATTTTTTATGTTATAATTAAATAAAGATTTAAGGCGGTAAAATATGGTGAAACTTGATGATAGAAAAACAGCAGAATTTACTGCCGACGGGTTCATATTAATTATTGATACTTTTTATAACGCTATTGAAAACGAAGAACAAGAACTTTTTGATATTAAAACTTGGACAAAACGAGTTAGAAGCAAAAATGGATCACTTTTGTGGAGTAGAGGAAATCCTGAATATTGCGACTGGTCTGATCATAAATCAATTACGAAAACAGATAGAGATTATTATCTGTGGGTTTTTGAAAAACTAATTATCAATGGAGATAGACATAATTAAAAAAAGAGGGATAAAATGAATATTACACAAAAACAATTACAAGAAAATTTTGAAGAATATATTGAAGCTTTTGAAGAAAATGAAGGTTTGGAATATATTATAGAAAGCGAAGATGGTAAATTATTGAAAATGATTAGTTATAAAAAATATGAAAAATTATTTGGTGAAATAAATGCCAAACAATAATTCTATGGATTTTCATTCAGATGTGCAAGATTGGATTACAGGATTGGGAGTTTCAAGAGGGAATTTATTAAATTTGTATGGAAATGTTTATGATGGCACAGGTCTTATGAACGATAGCGTTCACATAACAACAATTCAACAAAATCAAAATTTCGTTCTTAAAGACAATAATGGTAATAAAATAGAAATATCTGGAAATTTTCAAGATGGTTTTTCAATAAAAATCGAAGGTGATGTAAGGATTACAAAAGGGCAACAAATTCTTCTTGATTTGTAAATGAAAAGATAATAGTATGAATTTAGAAAATTATCTATTAGAAGTAAATCTCCAAGATGAAAGTTTAGAAGGTTATTTTAACGAGGGATTAAAACAAGTTTTCTCCCCAGTTTTTCTTTCTAAAATTAACAAAAAAATACAACATTTAATTCCTATTAAATATGTTGAAAATCATAACAATTCAAACGAAGTTGTTTGGACAGAGAATAATGAAATATCTGTTAATAAAAAAGAATTTGAAAAAATTGATGTAGTTAAAAGAATTAAATATCTTCTTCACGAATTTATTCATATTCTTCTTAATTCAAAATCATTTTTTGTTATTAATGCTTTTATTGAATTAAGAAAAGTTTCAAATAAAATGCACCAAATTGTAGAACAATATGCGATTGGTAATGTTGGTGCATTTCTTATTAATAAAACAATTGAAGAAAAATATTTAAATAATCAAGAAAGCCTTGCTTATTTTATGAATGGAAAAATGAATTGGAAAATGATTAAACCAGAAGGTGCAAAACTTCTAAAAGAAACCATAATTAATTCAGGATTGTTTAATACAAGTTCTGAATTTTGGAGAAAAAGAATATAAAAAAGGAGATAAAAATGATTGAAAAAACTTATTATTATGTTTCAACTATTTTTATTTCTTTCTTTTTTTCGTTGTTGTTATTCCCATTAATGCAAATATGTTTTCTCTTTTTTTGGTATGTGTTTTACATATTATTTATAATTATTAACGTATTTAAATTTAAGGTAGGTGAAGAAGGTGATATATGAACCAAGCACAAAAATTTGGATGAAATTAAAAAATCAATCTCCTAAACAATATGAGTTTGATTTTAGTGAAAAACCGAAAAGTATTTGGGAAAATACTCCAGTTACTTATAATTACACATCATCAACAAGTGGAACTTATAAAGTGAGTGAGGTTAATTTTTTTTGCGTTTAAAGGGGGAAATATAATGAGCGTTCAAACAACAGCAATTTCTGGATTTGGCATAAAAATAACAAAAGAAATTTTAGATATATTAAAATTTAATGAAGAAATTAACGAACAACAAAGTTTTCTCGAATATATAATTGAAAAATTAGAATATTCAAGATTAGAGTGTTATGGTGATTGTAGGTTCGAAGAAATAAAATATGTTTTTATGCCACTACATTCAAATTATTTTGGTAATTATTGCGAAAACGTTTTAAGGTTTTTTGAAGAAATGGAACAAATTGGAATTATTAATTTATTTGTTGAAGATTTAGAGCACATTAGTGAAATTTTAGTAATTTAAAAAAGGAAAAGAAAGTGGCAAGTTTTTATATAGATAATTTCAAAATAGAATATCATTGGGAACCAGAGGAACTAAACGTTAATTACCCAGAGAGTTTTTTTGTTGAAGAAATCTATCACGCAGGAGAACCAATTTATCAATTTTTGGTAAATAAGTTAGGATTAAATCAAGAAAAGGTTGATGAAATTTGTCTTGAAATTATAAGGAGAAAAAATGATGATTAAGAAAATGCTTGATAAGATTAGAAGTTTTTTTATCACAATAAGAGATGGTTATGATGATTATATAGATCGTGAAGTTGATAATGAAATAAGGAAACAAAGATATGAAGAAATGAAAGATATTTTTGATAGTTTACCGAGTAGTTTTATGCCTTTTAGAACAACAACTACAACTACTTATTCTACAAACCAAACAAAAAAAGTTCGTTGTAATTATATTACTACAAAGAAAAGTCATAATGGCTATTAGTTATTTATGTGTAGAAGAAAATAACACTGAAATTGGTTATATTGTTCATGCTGTAAAATCAACAAGAGAAAAAGCAGAATTATTTGTAGAAGAAAGTAATAAAATATGGAATAATTATATTTTAGAACAGGAAGAATTATATAAAACCAATCCATTAGACGGGGAAAGAAAAGAAGAATTTATGGCCATGATTAGAAAAAACACTTTTAACGAACAACCAGAGTGTATAGATTATTTCAACAAATGTAATGAATTTCATAATAAATACAAAAAAGTGTTTATTATAACCGATATTTTAGAATTTGAAATTGACTAATTTATTGACAAAAAAATTTTTTTAATGTATAATTAAATAAAGGAAAATAAAATGAATGAAATAACTACAAGAACAGATGAATTTGGAAATAAATCTTGGTATTTGAATGGAAAACTTCATCGAGTTGATGGACCAGCTGTTGAATATGCTGATGGAACTA
>Ga0172379_10000202_pt1 | contig 159549 bp, 143 predicted proteins | sample GrowelOW334metaG_FD_119756 | JGI IMG/M metagenome (GOLD analysis project Ga0172379, IMG submission 119756) | Groundwater microbial communities from an aquifer near a municipal landfill in Southern Ontario, Canada - Groundwater well OW334 metaG | ecosystem: Environmental > Aquatic > Deep...
TATCTTTGTTCTGCATCTGTTGGGTGTATGTCTGTTTTTGTTGTAACGAACTAAAGATAAGCATTTTACCTGACAGATGCATCTTTTATTTTAGAAATTTAGGTTTAACAAAAAGTTCCGAATTACAAATAAAAACTTGTAACTGCCATGCCTAATACCGTGGGTTACGGGCTGTATATTGGCTGTTTAATAAAACAATCTATATAATTTAATAGTATTATTATCAACCACTTCCATTTCAATCCAAAAATATTTATAATTATTTAATTGTGAATTTAGATATCTAAAACACAGCAATTTCTTTCCTTGATTATTCCATAAGCCATGCTTTATTTTTTTTTCAAAAATGTCACCTATGTTCCAAAACGAATTGTCAAAATATGCTAAATACGTCAGTGGGATTTTAACAGCATTCCTACTTGTGCCCATACTATTTTGTCAGAAAGTATATCTCCATCATTAAAAGCTAAAGCATACTGAACGGGTTCACTTCTTATGAAATCTCTATCATCTTGGCAATCATAGTCATACTGCGTATTATAATAAACAATACAATCCATTGTATCATTAATCTTTTTTCCACACACATATAAAGTATCTTCAATTTCTTTGACAGCGATATCAATTGAGGTTGTTAAATAATCAATACTAATACCCTTCATGCCTTTACCTGTTAAAGTGTCAATTTGATTATTACTTTTAAACGAGAGTTTTCCAATGTCACTAATATCTAAAATATATTCTTGATTAAATGGTGCAGGCGAGCAATAAGTAATATTTAACTCTTTAATAATAGAACTAGAGCCTGAACAATCTATAATAAATGAATTATCAATACTTAGTTTTTCTTCACTTTCACAGCTGATTATTAACACTAGTGATATTATTATTAAAACTACATTTCTCATAGTCGATCCGTAAGTTTTCTGGCCAACGCAATATTTAGTCATTGATTTCCTGTTTTTATATTTCAGTCAAATTTTATCATTTTTAAGTCCATTTACGCCATTCATATTATGTTCGCCTAAAAAATTAATAGAAACTGATAAATAGATAGCTTTCAATTCAATCTGTTTCAGAAGTTTATTTATGCGAGATATTGCCCGTAACTACTGTATATTCCCAGTTCTACTGGCCTTATTTCACTTTTACCCTCAAATTATTAAATTCATTTTAATCATCTGCTTCCTTGTTATCACAAGTATAATATAAGTTAGAACTAATGTAATCTCGCAAACCAAACCTGCATTTTTCCAATCCCTCTATTCGACCACAGATAATAGGGAACCAACCTAAGTTCCTTGCCAGTCGTACTAACTTCAATTTCATTTATATTTTCCGATAAAACAGTCTTTTCCCCAATTTTCAGGATTGCATTATCTGAAATAGAAATAGGTAAAAATGATGGGTTGTCAATTTCCTCCGCACAATAAACTATCGGGCCATATTCAATGGCAACTTTGTTGCTGTCGTCGGCAACCATATCATTAGCAATAACTTTACGAATAGTCATGGGTAGATCCAATTCAACGCTATCACCTACATGCCACTCTTTTGTTATTTCAATAAACCCTTTGGTTACTGTGGGTAGCATTTCTTTTCCATTAACCGATAAAACAAACTTATCCGTTTTAGCATCCAAATAGGCATAAAGAATCCCTGGAACAGCTTTATTTTGAGCCCATCCGGGGATTCGCACCTTTAATGTAAACGTGGTGGGTTTTTCGGGATTAACGGCAATCTTTATTTTCCCATTCCAAGGATATCCGGTTTCCTGGTTTACCTCAACCCTGTTTTCATTTATCACTACATGGGTTTGGTTCGATATAAAAAGGTTCACATACAAACTATCCTTGTTGGTGGCATAAATAAGTGAAGGTATAGAGGGTAAAAAACGGATTAAATTGGTTGGGCAGCACGAGCAATCGAACCATGACTGGCGGGTACATGCCCCCATATTAAAAAGGTATTTACCATCCGATTCCAATGGGTTGGGATAGAAAAATTTGTTTCCATTAAGGGATATACCGGCAATAAGTCCATTATACAAAGTGCGTTCAATAATATCATAATACTTAGAGTCGCCCGTAAGTTGAAACAGCCGTTGGTTCCAATACACGCTTCCAATAGCGGCACAAGTTTCATTGTATGCAGTCAAATTGGGCAATTCGTAGTTTTCGCCAAATGCTTCGCCATCGTGCCGTGCTCCAATTCCACCGGTTATATACATTTTTTTATTCACCATATTGTCCCAAAGCTTGTTAACAGCTTTACGGTATGCTGTATCGCTGTATATGGCCGCTATATCTGTCATTCCGGCATACATATAAACACCTCGTACCGCATGGCCAACCACTTCCTCTTGCATCACAACTGGCAAATGGTCCTGGTTGTAAGCACCATAAAGGTTATGCGTTGTGGAGTCGCCCCGCACATCGAGAAAATATTTTGCCAGCTCTAAATACTCGGTTTTATTGGTAATTTGGTATAGTTTAATTAATCCGGTTTCAACAATCTGGTGCCCAGGAGGCCGAGTTAACTTTTCAGGTCCAAAATTAGCAACCAGCAAATCAGCGTTCAGTAAGGCTATATCCAGAAAAGTCCTTTTGCCGGTTGCCAGGTAATGTGCCGATGCGGCTTCAAATAAATGCCCGCTGTTGTATAGCTCATGGCTCGAAATTTCATTTTCCCATCGGCTTTTTGAGGGTTTAACCCATGAAGCCGGAGGGTTTTGGCGGTCGATGGTAAACCATGTAGTAAGGTAGCCATCGGGTTCCTGCCCTATTTTTATGATGGAAATAATGGAATCAAGATAATAATCAAGTGCCGGATTGGGGTTACTTATTAATGAGTAGGAAGCCCCTTCAATTATTTTATAAAGGTCGGTATCGTCAAAAGGCATCTTACCACATACTTTACCTTCTTTCTTTCCACCGGCAATCAGGAAACTTTCCATTCGGCCCTCACTGTTGCATTTATTGAATGAGTACGGAATGGTTGAATCCTGGATTGTTTTTATTTTTGGCAACCAGAAACTGTCATTTATCACCACATCTTTAATGGGTAATGCCGAAATGGGATACTCATTATAATTTGATTGCTTTTTTACACAACCGGTAACTGCAATTACAAGTAAGAACAAAATTGTCGTTTTCATATTCAATTTATATTTATTCAAACTTAACTTTTATTTCCAAATAAGCCAATATCAGATACGGAATGATAAGGAAATCTCTTTTACGAATTAATTAATGTCCTTATATTTACCTAATTGATTTTTATAAATAACTTAAAATGTTTTACATGAAAAGCACCTATTTATTTTTCTTAAGCAGCCTTACTGCCATTTGTATATTTAACTCGTGCAATGCAGGAGGCAATCAACAATCAGCCGATGCTGCAAAAAAAAGTTCAACAATAGAAATATTGACCGAAGCTGAAAACACCACCGATACCAGTGACTATTTAGCCATAGTGACCTTGGAATTGGGCGAAAAGCACCTAAATGCAACCTCAAATGGATCCATAGCCCTCGATGTTGATATTCCTGTTGCTGGCCGCTACGTATCGCAAATAAGAGTATCCTCGGATGCAACCACTACTGTGGCTTGCTGGGTTGAAGATTATTACAACAACACCGACGAAAGAACCTACAATATCACAGGCAATTTGGAAGTACATCCCTCTGGTGAATTTTCGGTGGTTAGTGTTGATGGCAGCCCTTTAAATAAAGGAATTCACAAAATGAAAGTGCATTTCAACGGTCCAGTAAAAATTGACTGGATTAAATTTACCTTGATAAAAGAGCATATTACTACACCCAAACTTTTAACACAGAATATGGAAGGTTCGGAATGGAATTTAGTTTGGGCTGATGAATTTGATGGTGCAGCAGTGGATACTTCAAAATGGACTTTTGACATTGGCGACTGGGGATGGGGTAATTTTGAATCGCAATATTATACCGATAATAAACCCGAAAATGCACGTATTGAAGATGGTAATTTAATAATTGAAGCCCATAAAAATACAAACGGTGAAAAATGGACTTCGGCAAGATTAACCACACGGGGCAAAGTAAGTTTTAAGTATGGAAAAATTGAATTTAAAGCTAAGGTTCCCATTAACAGAGGCAACTGGGCTGCCGGTTGGACTCTTGGCGATACATATATTGACGAAATTTCGTGGCCTTATTGTGGCGAAATCGATATTTTGGAAAGTGTGGCTTTTGAAAGGGATACGTTAAAAGATCAAGGTATTGCTCATGCATCAGTTCATAGCAGGGCATATTATTTTAAAATTGGAAATCAGGTTTCCTCATCGGTGCCAATTCCTAATATGGAAAATTCTTTTCACACTTATACTCTGGAGTGGACCCCAACCTACATACATATCTTTCTTAACGGTGTGCAATATTTTACTTATACTAAAACTGATGTAGAAAATTCATGGCCTTTTGATATACCTCAAAACATTATTCTAAATCTGGCCATGGGTGGTGGCTGGGGAGGAGCCAAAGGCATTGATGAAAAGATAACTTCCCAAAAATTCATCATTGATTATGTGAGAGTTTATGAGCGGAAATAGAATAATATAAAAGAAAAAAATGCCTCTTTTAGAATTAAAGGAGGCATTTTTTTCTACTTCCATGTTTACCAAATATTTACTAAATTAGCCCTAAACATTCATACCATATTTTATGGCAAAAGTAATATCGGTTATCAACAATAAAGGGGGAACCGGCAAAACAACTTCCGTGCTCAACCTGGGAGCCGCGCTTAAAAAATTGAAATACAAGGTACTGCTCATCGATTTAGACAGCCAAGGAAACCTCACCCACTCGCTCCATATTACCGATGCCAAGCACCATATTGGCGAACTGCTGCTCAATAAATGTTCGTTACAAGATAGCATTGTGGAAGCCGAAGGGATGAGCATTATACCGTCAACCAGCAACTTGCTCGATTTTGAATACCTCATTAACAATGAGCCGGGAAGGGAATTGCTGCTGCGTGAGGTGTTGAGCAATACCAATACCTACGACTTTATTTTAATGGACTGCCCGCCCAGCATGGGAACACTGTCCATTAATTCGCTGGCGGCGGCCAATTTTTACATTGTGCCCATGCAGGCCGAGAACTTCGCCTTTATTGGCCTCGACCGCATTTTGCAGACGGCCCAAAAGGTTAAAACCCGCATGAATGCAGAACTGGAATTGGCCGGAATCCTGTTTGTGAAATACCAAAACCGCACCAAATTCGGGCAAGCAGTAATTACCAGCATTGCCGAAAATTCGATGCTCAAGAACAAGTTGTTCAACGGATACATTCGACAGGATATAGCCCTAATGGAGGCGCCTGCTTTTGGACAATCAATTTTTGAATATGCTCCCAACAGCCGCGGTGCATTCGATTACATGAACTTTGCAAAAGAATTCGTAAAAAATTATGGCAAAAAAAACTAAAAACACCAAGCAATTCCAACAGGCCCTGCTTTCAAATACCGACTTCATTCAACATACCGAGGCAACTTTGAATGAGCCCTTGATTAAAGAAGTTTCGATGGTAGACGATGCTATTATGGAAAAATTCAAGCTGTTGGCAACTTTTGAAGGGGTTACTGAAAAAGAGTTGATAAATCAGGCGCTAAATCATTATCTTCGCCTCAAAAGCCTGCAATTGGAACAGGCCATGAATAACAAAAAATAAAACCATGATTTCCGAACTAATAAAATACTTGCTTCCCAGCCTAGTGGTATTATTGACTGCTTGGTTAGTGCTATACCTGATGATAAAAAACGAGGACAAACGCCGTAAGGTGGAATTGATGATCGGGACCCAGAAGTTAATGACTCCCATCCGCATTCAGGCTTATGAACGGATGGTACTCTTTTTGGAACGTATTGCTCCCCACTCGCTGGTCATCCGTACGCAAAAACCCAACATGACCAACTTGGAACTGCAAAACGCCTTGCTGAAGAACATCCGTTCCGAATTTGAACACAACATGGCCCATCAGCTATATATCAGCGACAGGGCTTGGGAACTGACAAAAAATGCCAAAGAAAACGTTATAAAAACTATCAACCAGAATGCCATCAGGGTTAAACCCGATGCACCGGCCCTTCAGTTAAGCAAATTGATTCTGGAAAAGATGCTCGACGACGACAGCAACGATCCGACTATAAAAGCCATCGGTTATCTAAAATCGGAAATCAGGCAGTTGTTTGTGTAGGGGAAAGATGTGAGATGTGAGATGTGAGACGTGAGACGTGAGATTAAAGGTTGGAAGATAGAAGTCCGAAGACGGAAGCTGGGAAGAGGGAACTTGCAGCGCTTTCTGCGAGATTTTAAAAGATAGGAAAATGGAATGGTAGAATGGTCGAAAAATGGGAAAGTGGAAGTCCGAAGACGGAAGTCGGAAGACAAAAGTCCGAAGTTGGAAGTTGGAAGAATGAAAACGGAATTAAGAAGATGGAAAAGCCCCAACGGGGCGAAAGAACAAAGCCAAGGGCAACGCCCTTGGTAAAGTGGCATAAGTAGTAAGCGGTGCATCCTACTAAGTCGTAATAGAATGGTAATATAACATGCACCGCAATAAAGAGAAGTAAAAAAGCCAGAAACCAAAAGTTAGAGATTAGCAACCAGCTACCAGTAACTAGAAAACAAAAAACCGGATACCAGACCCAACGCCCAATATCCAGTTTCTAATCTCTAATTTCTAAAATCTATCCTTCTATTTAATCAATTCAATGCTCCTAGCCACAAATCGGTTCAAATCCTCGCCTTTCAACATGTTGTTGGCAAGTAACGCTAAATCAACCAATTGTTTAGTGAGTTTATTATCTTTTCCAAAAGCTTCCAACTGATTGTTTTCCTTATTTGAAAGTTCAGTAATCTGCTTATTCAAATCTTCCAATTTGTCTTTAGTTACCTGTGGAATTTCCTCGTCCTTTTTTCCCGATTTTTCTTTCTCAATGGCAGATTTTTCATCCACTAATGGAAGTTTCTCGTCACGGATAGCTTTCAATTTAGTGCCCAGCGTTTTTTGCTCTTGAGCCAGCACTTTCTTAACCAATGGATGCGATGCATTCACAACCAGGTTGTAACTGTCAGGCATTTCGCCATAAAAGTTCATGCCGCTCATTCCACCCATGTCTTTCATGCGGCGCATAAACTCGCTTTGTGTAATTATCATAGGCCGGGCTTGTTCTCCCAAGTCTTCAAATTCAATTAAGAAATGATTTTCTTTTGGCGTAACGGCTTTGAACATATGTATCAATTCATTGCGTTCATCGGTTGACAAATTAACGGCAGAATCCTCTTCTTTTGGAATCAACTTGCTAACCACATCGGAATCAACCCGCACAAATCGGGAGCTTTCAAATTTCTGTTCCAATTGGTTAACCAAATGCACATCTAATTGACCGTCCATTAAAAGCACATCGTAACCCTTGTCTTTTGCGGCTTCAATGTAACTGAATTGGGTTTGTTTGTTGGTGGCATATAAATAAACCAACGATTTGTTTTTATCGGTCTGGTTTTCTTTAATCAGTTTTTCGTACTCCTCAATGGTAAAGTAATTTCCCTCGGTATTTTTTAGCAAAAGAAAGCCTTTTGCACGGTCGTAAAACTTCTCATCGCTCAACATTCCGTATTCAATGAACAGTTTGAGGCTGTCCCATTTTTCTTCGAATTCCTTGCGTTTTTCATTGAATATTTCGCCCAACCGATCGGCTACTTTTTTAGTAATGTGGCTCGATATTTTCTTAACATTCGAATCGCTTTGCAGATAGCTACGCGAGACATTCAATGGAATATCGGGTGAATCGAGCACGCCATGCATCAACGTCAAAAATTCAGGTACAATTCCTTCTACACTATCGGTAACATAAACCTGGTTGCAATAAAGCTGGATTTTGTTTTTCTGTATTTCGATGTTGTTTTTTATTTTGGGGAAGTACAAAATCCCGGTCAAGTTGAACGGATAATCAACATTCAAATGGATGTGGAACAATGGATCTTCAAGCCCTGGGTACAGTTCATGGTAAAAATCATTATAATCTTCTTCCTTCAAATCAACCGGTTTTTTGGTCCAAGCCGGCTTGGTATTGTTAATGATTTTATCTTTTCCGGTATCCTCCATCTTGCTTTCCTTCCATTCCTGTTCTTTACCAAAGGCAATAGGAACGGGTAAGAATTTGCAATACTTGGTTAACAATTGATTGATTTTTGAATCCTCCAAAAAGTCTTCATTGTCTTTATCGATAAATAAAATGATATCGGTTCCAAAATCTGCCTTTTCAGTCTCTTCCATGGTGAACTCGGGACTACCGTCGCAACTCCATTTCACAGCTTTTGCACCTTCTTTGTACGATTTGGTGATGATTTCAACTTTTTCGGAAACCATAAACGACGAGTAGAAACCCAGCCCAAAGTGGCCAATTATTGCATCAATATTGTCTTTGTACTTTTCCATGAAATCGCCGGCACTTGAAAAGGCAATCTGGTTGATGTATTTTTCAACCTCTTCGCTGGTCATACCCACGCCATGATCGGAAATGGTAATGGTTTTGGCATCTTTATTTACCGCAATGCGAACGGTGGTATCGCCTAATTCGCCTTTAAATTCACCCGATGCTGCCACTGCCGACATTTTGTGGGTTGCATCAACGGCATTCGAAACAATTTCGCGTAGAAAAATCTCGTGGTCGGAATATAAAAATTTCTTAATAATGGGGAAGATGTTTTCACTGGTAACACCAATTTTTCCTTTTTGCATATCGTATAAATTTTAGAGTTAACATTTTAATGAAACTCCGCTATTCAAAGGGTATGCCGCATAAAAAAATTGCCAGCGTGTCATTAATTAAAATCCTATTAAAGACAAAAAGACAGTTTTCCTAAGACATCAATAAAATTATAAGTTAAGGTTGCAAGTTTTTGATTAAAAAAGAGAAACCTAACGGTGTCAGGAAAAAAAAGAAAATAAAAAATGAAGCGATGAAAGTATAACCATTAAAATGAAGACAGCTAATGCCCATTGAAACCTTTTTTTCTTTTGATTCAGAATAGTATGGCTATAATGAAAACGTATGGTATTTTGCAAACTAGAATAAGCAAATTCCGATTTTTTAATAAAGTCAATCACATTGGGCTCTTCTTTTATTAGCTTAAAATCGCTGTTTTCATCATTTTCGTAAGCCGAAAAAAGAATGACATTAACTTTTGGAAACTTTTGTCCCATTATTTTAATAATGGCTAATCCATTAAGAGCCTCTTTATTTTCATTGGTTTGTAGAAAATAATCAAGAATTACATAATGATATTTTGGGTGATACCCATTTTTCTCATAGTCGGCAATCAATTCTTCACCACTACTAAAGGTCGATATTATGAATTTATCGTTCAATTCAACCAGTTTATCATGAAGTATCTGTGCTTGAACCGGATCATCTTCAACTATTATCAACCGAATGTTATGGGTAATACTCACAATAAATTAATTTAATAGCTTTATACAGGCAAGTTAAGCAATAATGTTCAAAAAAAAACACTTAGTTACTATTTTATGCACTACCTTTTTTGTCTGAAATACTTGTTTTTATTTGGTTTTTTATAATCAATCGCTGGAACATATTCCCACAAATCGTTGATGTATTTAAGTCCATCATACGACAAATCGGGTCCGTAATATTTATAGTTTCCTTCATAAATGGAATTGTTTGGCGCCAAATGATCCATCACAATCATTTTGTATTCATTATCCCAACGAACAAGCATGGAAACCATTCGTGAATACTCAAAAATAATCCGATTGGTTTGTATCTTTTCCGCTTGAAAAATAGGTGCTCCAAATTTTGGAATTTCTTTTTCATCAAAATATAGTACATCAATTACTTTTTTATGGGTATATAAGTCGTTACCATCCCAACCAATTAAAGTATATCCCATTCCCCTTGAATTAGTTATCTCAATTAGTTGATAGTAGATGGCACCATACCAATTATCCGCCGATAAAATCTTGCTTCCGGGATTGTCAATGCTATCTGATTTATCGTTTAATTGATGCAATAAAACCAGTTTCTCATCTTTTAATTGATATTGGATGAATCCAAACTGCTGGTGCGTTCCATCAGCCTTTACCAGGTTCCAGGTAAATATTCGCAACAATCCATTGTTAGATGCTACTTTTCCAACATTTACAATCGAATCAAAACCATAATCAAAAGATCCTTCTGTGTTTAAAGTTGATTTAAATTCACTAACTAATTGGGAATTTATTCTAAACAACAATGTATCGTTAAAACGAACTTCGGTTAATTGCCTTGCCAGATTAGCTATTTTTTTTTCTGCATCTGCAAATTGGACTGCTTTATCATTTTCACCTTTTACGATTGAGGAAAAAAAGACACATAGAATTACAAAAAAATAAAAGGATTTTAAACGTATCATATCTCTGAAAAACGAAATCAAAGTAATTATATTTTACCAGTACTAAAAATCACCTCATCCATAGCTTCCAGTAAAAGCTTCGCAGTTTTTTCAATTTCCTCAAAGGTTATGGTAAGTGGCGGTGCAACACGAAAAGAGGTTTGACTGAATAAAAAATAATCGTAAATCACTCCTTTTTCGAGACATCGTTTAAAAAATGCATCCTTATCGAATCCGGCTTTCAGTTCAACGGCCAATAAAAGTCCTTTTCCGCGAATAGTTTCAATGGCTTCATGTTTTAGTAATCTGCGGAATAACTCCTCTTTTTGTAAGGATTTAAATGAAAGTTCTTCTTCCAGAATTAGGTTTAAAGCAGCTAAACCAGCAGCACATGAAACCGGATGTCCGCCAAAGGTTGTAATATGTCCCAATGTTGGATTAGTGGTTAATGTTCCCATAATTTCTTTTGAAGCAATGAATGCGCCAATAGGCATTCCGCCTCCCATTCCTTTGGCCAAACATAGAATGTCGGGGACAACCTGAAAATGTTCAAAAGCAAAAAGCTTTCCTGTGCGACCAAACCCGGTTTGAATCTCATCAAAGATTAATAAAGCTCCAGTTTCATTACATTTATGACGAACTTGGTTCAAAAAGTCAGCATTTCCAATTATAACTCCAGCTTCAGCCTGAATTACTTCCATTACCACACAAGCGGTTTTATTAGTAATTAAGGACAAGGATTCTACGGAATTGAAATCCATAAAAAACACTTCAGGCAACAATGGTTGCACCGCACTATTCAATTCACTGCCCCCATAAAGACTCAATGCACCATGAGTACTTCCATGGTACGCATTTTTAAATGCTAGCATTTGTCGGCGTCCAGTAAAACGTTTGGCTAATTTTAATGCTCCTTCAATGGCTTCACTGCCTGAATTGACAAAATAGATACTTTGAAGTGTTGTTGGTAAGTTGTCGGCAATTTTTTTTGCAAAATTCACCTGTGGTTGTTGAATAAACTCACCATAAACCATCAAATGCATGTACTTATCGACCTGATTTTTAATGGCTTCCACAATTTTTGGATGGCAATGCCCCACATTGCTCACTGAAACACCTGAAACTAAGTCAATGTATTCTTTCCCCTGTGTATCATAAATATAAATTCCGCTGGCTCTTTCTACTTCAAGCCCCATTGGGCATGGCGAAGTTTGTCCTACATGCTGTAAGAATAAGGTGCGCTGTGAAACCATACAAATGGGTCTTATTTTGAAATAAGGTTCAAGTCATCCATTAAGTTATCGCGGTACGACTTGCCAATGGGTAATATTTTGGTTCCTGATTCTGTTTTAATTACCACATTGCTATCTTCAATATATTCTATCCTATTAATATTTACAATAAACGAGCGATGAATTCTTTTGAATTTTGATAAAGGAAGTTTATTCTCGATAGATTTCATGGTAAAATGAATGGTAAACTTCTCTTTAAAGGTATTTACTGTAACATAGTTTTCCAATGCTTCTACCCAAAGAATATCGTCGTAACGAAGTCTAACTAAAGTGGAATTTTTCTTTTTTATAAATATTTCTTCCGGATATCGGGAAATGCTTTCCCTATCGAGATGTCGCTTTTGAGCTTTGCTGATTGATTTATAGAATCGGGGAAGCGCCAATGGTTTGAGCAAATAATCCACTACATCGTACTCAAATGCCTCCAAGGCATATTTTTCTTTCCCTGAAACAATTATTACCATGGGAGGAGAATCGAGGGTATTGATAAATTCTAAACCTGACATTTCAGGCATTTCAACATCCAAAAATATCAAGTCAATGTTATCCTCCCCATCAAATGCTTGAAAGGCTGTTATAGGGCTTTCATAAGAACCCACTAAATTCAAGGAATCTGTTTTATCAATAAAACCTTCGATAATTTTCCTGCTTAGAGGATCGTCGTCAATTATAATACAATTCATACAATTCAGAGGTTAATCACATTTTTGACAAATATAATCATTAAAAAATAACATTTAATCAATAGAACCTTAATTTATGTTCACCTATTCAATTATACTTGATTTGATTGATATATTGACTTTGGTAACAACTTAAAATTCAATTATGTTCAAATTTACTGTAAAACCATAAAAAGAGTTAATTTTGCACTTGGTAAAAACGTTATGCCAATTTACTATAAAAAATCTGCATTCAACTAGTTAGCTACCAAAAAAGATGAAAAGAATACTCCTGTTTTCACTAATAACAATAATGCTGCACATAATAATATATGCCCAGAATGCTAATTATTATTCCAATAAAATTGTTGTCAAGGTCATTCCTACTGATTCAAAAACCATGGTGAGTCAAAAAATTATAGGGCAAATTGAACTTCAGTTAGGTGTAAAAACAAGTAAGCTACAACCTATGTTCAAAGGACATCAAGAAATAAATTCAACGCAAAAAAGCAAGTATGATTTGAGTTGCATTTACGAACTAGAAATATCAGATGGAAAAAGACTGATGGAAACCATTAACCTATTAAATCAGTTGGACGAAGTAGAATATGCGGAACCAATTTATAAGGTAGATCTTTTGGAAACACCCAACGACCCTCAAATTGGATCGCAATACTATTTGCCTTTAATAAAAGCATTTGAAGCTTTTGATATTACTCATGGCGACACAAATGTAGTTATCGGAATTGTAGATACGGGTGTTGATTTTTATCACGAAGATTTGAAGGCAAATTTCAAATTTAACTACAACGACACCATTAATGGAATTGATGACGATATGGATGGATTTATTGACAATTACAGGGGTTGGGATTTTGGTGAAAATGACAACAATGCCCAAAGCGAGTATAACCATCACGGTACCTTTGTTGCAGGATTGGCATCGGCGGTTACCAACAATGCCACTGGAATTGCAGGAATTGGTTACCAAACAAAAATGCTCCCTGTAAAAGTTATGGATGATGAAGGTGATATGAGTACCGCCTACCAAGGAATTGTGTATGCAGCCGACCATGGTTGCCAAATAATAAATTGCAGTTGGGGCGGAACCACAAAATCATTATTGGGCGATGATGTTATTGATTATGCCGTAAACAATAAAAACTGTGTAGTAATTGCGGCAGCAGGAAACAGTAAAACTGAAATAAATTATTATCCGGCATCATTAAAGGGGGTTTTAAGCGTTGCAGCTACCGATTGGGATGATTTGAAATGGACTGGCTCCTCGTATAGTATAAATGTTGATATTTGCGCCCCTGGATACCAAGTTAGGTCTACTTATCAAAACAATACTTACATAAATGGAGATGGCACATCGTTTGCATCACCTTTGGTGGCAGGTGTTGCAGCACTGGTAAAAGCTTACCGGCCCGAATTAAATGCCCTTCAAATTGCGGAGCAACTACGAATAACTTCCGATATTGTAGATACCATTGCCGATAATCAATATTTTTATCACAAAATGGGCTATGGAAGAGTAAATGCTTTGAGGGCTCTTTCAATTAATACCCTTCCCTCAATTAGAATTGAAAATATTGAATTTGTTACAAACCACTCCTATACCTTATTCAATGGCGATACACTCCAGGTATCATTTTCTGCGATAAATTATTTGGCGCAAGTAACAAGTTGTGTTATAAGGCTTACCAGCGATTCTGAATATATTACACCCATTGAAAATACAATTAATACAGGGGTTTTACAAACCATGCAAGCAGTTGACTATAAGGAAAATGCTTTGGTATTTAAAATTAGTGACCAGATGCCAGAAAACGAAAATGTTCAATTCACTTTTGAAATGGTTGCCACCAATTCCGATGGAGTAAATACAGCCATAAATTATAAAGATTATCAAATAGTTAATTGTGTTTTCAATAAAACATATATTGATGTTGAACCCAATAAAATTGCTACCTCGCTTACTAGCAATGGAAAAATTGGGTATCAAAACCGAGCTGCAAAAATTGGAAAAGGATTTATTTATAACGGACAGGAAAATTTGCTTAATGAAGGTGGAATAATTTTGGCTACTGACAAAGATAATATGGCCAGTTCCTTGCTCAAAATAATGGAATTTAATACTACTGAAATTATTGATACCCTTTGGGTTGACAATGAACAGATGATTGGTAATACCAGTTATCAATCCATTGAAGAAGTGAATTTTCCAATATCAATAAAACAAAAAACAATTGCATACAAATCGGGTATATGGGAATCATCAATTATTCACGAATATAGTATCACAAACAATGGGTTTACAAGCTTAAACAATCTGCTCATGTCAATTTTTACCGATTGGAATATTGTTGACCCTTTAAAAAATGAAGCTGCATATAACCATGAGCTTAACTTATTTTACACGTTCACTCATTCCAATCAAACTATGTATGCCGGAATTTGTTTGCTTACTCAAGGAACTACATTGCCTTATGGATTTGACCTTGATATAGGAGGAAATGGCGGAATTGATATCGTACGGGATTATACCAATGAAGAAAAATGGTTTACTATGAACAATTCGCGTCCGTATGCAGGAAACATGGGCGATTCCCTTGATGTAGCCACCTTATTAACTGCTGGTCCATATATCATAGCAAAAAATGATTCCCTAACGATTAGTTGGGCATTAATTGCTGCAAAAAATTTATATGAATTAACTAATACAGCCCAATCCCTTCAGGAATACTATTTACTGGCGAATAAAGATAAAAAAACCTTAAAAAAACAGTGGAATGTTTATCCTAATCCGGCCAAAGGGTTCGTTTTTATTGAAAGCAATGAATTAAGTTCCGGTATTGAAGTGCGGTTATACAACAGTACTGGTGTTTTGTGTAAAAAAATATCAACTGATGAAAAATCATTCAAGTTATTGACTCAGGAACTGAAACCGGGATTGTATTTTATACAAATAACTAGTGAAAGGGGAAGCTCTATTGAAAAGTTGATTATATCAAACTAATTTCTTGAAAGTTTAAGTTTTGCTCTTTACAATATTTTTTCAAAATTAGGTCCACTTTTTTTATAGATGCTTTTGTCCATTGGTAAGTAAGTAATTCCTTTTGTTCGGGCGTGAGTCCCCAGTTTATATCGGAATTGCGGAGCTGCAAGTTCAAATGGTGCAGAATAATGGAAGCACTGACAGAAATATTGAAACTTTCGGTAAAACCATACATGGGAATTTTTAGGTACTCATCGGCATTATCAATTACCGTTTGGCTTAACCCAGTTAACTCAGTACCGAAAAACAAAGCAACTTTTCCCTTTTTTAAATCGAAACTCTCTAATGTTGAATCCTTGACATGAGGCGTAGTAGCCACAATCCGGTAACCTTGCTTTTTCAAATTATTGAGCACTATCAATTCTTTAGAATGATATTTTTTAATGGTCAAGTATTTATCAGCGCCCATAGCTACTTCTTTATCAACAATGTAATCATTACCCGTTTCAATAGCATGAATATCCTGAATGCCAAAACAATCGCAGGAACGCACTACGGCACTGGCATTTTGAGGTTGATAAATATTCTCAAGAACTACCGTAATGTACCTTGTTCGGTTTTCAAGGATATGCTGAAAAAGTTGGTACCTATTGGGAGTAACAAACTGCTTAAGATACTGGGTCAATTCATTTATTTGGTTCATCTGAAAAGAAATAAAATTGATGCAAAATGGAGGTATCTATAACAATAATACCTTATACAAAGTAACTATTATTATTGAATTTGAAACCTTAAACCTTTGGAAATGATTATTGAGATAAATATCCAAAATAATTATCATTAAAACTTTGACAATCAACAGGATTGATTCAATTATTCAATTATGATATTTTTTTTTGATCCATCTGCTTGCAGTAATTAAAATTTATTCTACTTTTGCCCCCGGAGAAATGGCAGAGCGGTCGAATGCGGCGGTCTTGAAAACCGTTGTACTGCAAGGTACCGGGGGTTCGAATCCCTCTTTCTCCGCCAAAGATAAGGCTTACTGATACTCGGTAAGCCTTTTTTTATTGAATGAAAACCAGGACAGCAAGAGGGATTTGACCCCCGGGGTTCGAACGGCAAGGCCCTCATGGAGCGAAGCGGAATAATCCCTCTTTCTCCGCCAAAAATAGTAAAGGTCAATCAGCAACGGTTGACCTTTTTTTTTATGAAAAACCCGAACTGCAAGAGGGATGAGAACGGTTGAGCGATAGCGAAACCTTTCATTTATCAAGCAATAAAAATGGGCAGTGGACTTGCAATTTAGACCAGGAAAGAATTTTGCCCTGAGACATATAACATTCTGTTATTTATGATTAAAACCCTATTTTGGCCTGTGTTTTATCCTGAAAATCAACATTCTCCAGATTATAGATATCAGCAATGGTCATTGGTTTTGGGTCAATCATTTGCTTTCCCAATTTTTGGGTTAGCTCTATGGTTTTTTCTTTCGATAATTCCCTGAACTCATAACGAGCCAGCATCCGGCCTTTGCGCAGCAGTGCTTCGTCAATTTTGGCCACGTTGGCATTAAAGGTACAAATAACATTTACTGAAAGGGCATCGGACAAAAGTCCATCGCCCAGATTTAATAAATTTGAAAGAGCGTTGTTGTTCATATTGCCTTTTTCACGATGCATCAATAGATTTTCACAATCTTCCAAAATCAGTACCGAATGCGGATGTTCGGTAATAAATGGCAAAAACTCAGGCGAACTTATAGCATCAATCATGTATAATGGGAAATAAATAAACTTACGGTTAATTGTGTTTATTAAGTGCCTGATATAATAAGTTTTACCTGTTCCATACAGTCCGTGTAAAAGTATTATACCGTTTTTGCTTTTATCGTTTAGTGAATTTTTAATTAATGAATCAATCTCCAAAAAATCATCGTTATAATGGGAATCCAGTTCAACTTCGTGGCTTTTTATCTCAAAATCTTTTAGATACATGTCGCCATTATCGCGGCAAACCATGTGAAAGTACTTTTTTTTCTCTTCATGTCGGATAGATTTTTTTGCTATATCAATAATTTGTTGGCGTTCATTAATTTCAATTAAAGAATCATAGTAAATAGTGATGTCAGCATGACCGGTAGCCACCATAAATCCATTTTTTATGATAATTATGGCATCTATATCCGAAACAGGTTCATCATCCACAAAAAAACTTTCATTATAAATTATATCCGTTTTGCTAACGTTGTATTCCAAAATTATTTCATCAATAAATTCTTTTTTATTCAGGTTTACTCCAAATTCAAATGCATTTGGAATAGAATGATATAGTGATAAAAAGAGACTTGGAACATGAATGTCTCCATGCTTAAAATAATCTGCATTCTGTTTGAATTTGATAGCTCTCATGATTTTTATAACATTTAAATTGAGGTTGTGTATGCTCGTAAAATTAAATAAAACTATTTTTTATTTTTTAAGGCAATATTTATGTCCCGGCATAAATCAGAACTTCATGGCAACCAGGTTGGTCTTAATTGTTTCATATAAATCGTTTTTTAGCCCGGCTTTAGTTGCATAATGCTGCCATTGAGTAACTACTGACTTAATTTCATCCACTATCTTATCGCCCTTTTTAATACTGTTGGCTTTTGCCAAAGTCAATAAATCATCTTTCGAAATCCCAAGGTGTTTTCCATTTATACTTAATGTATGCTGGTTTACCCAAACGTTGGTCGGGTCGTAAGAGTAACAGATATCATAAGCTGGTGCCAGTTCCCATTTCCCGTTTTGCTTTAACCGGAACGAAAAGTTCTTAGTGTGATCATCGTTATTGGTTGCCATCACATTAAATACCATCTGCCGGAACATCTTTTCTGCTTCAGGATATGTCATTTTCAATATCCGCATGGTTTGAAACAACTGCTCATAACTGTAACCAAATAGATTATTATAATCGAAATGCTGGATGCCACAGAATGTTTGGATGTGGTGCCTCGTATCATTGCCCTCCCGGTCAAATCGTTTGGTCATGAAGTGGGCACGGTTGTTTTCTTCAAGCAACCGGCATTCCATCATATCAATGCCACAATCAACCGCCATCAAATAATAAGCATATTCTACCCTTCCCCATCCGAGGCTTTCACCGAATTGGGAGTCGCTCACCCCATCCAATTTAATCAGCCAATGTTCAAACCCTTTGGGGGCTTTTGCCTGACCCGATTTTACTTCACCGGTAATATGATTATAAGCTATTACTGCTTTAGGCCTAGCCCCTCCTGCCGAAGTCCCAATTTTTAAGATTTCGCTCATTGCTTTTTGCTCATCATCCTTTAGATTGGTTTCAAAACCTTCCCGTTTTGAGAGCATGTTATGTGCGGCTTCCACCAAAGATTTTATTTCAATTGAAAAAGCCTGTTTGTCAGCTTTTAGCTGGGCCGGTTCAAACTCCAACGCACCCATACCCCTGGAACCGATAAAGCATAACTGCTCCACCGGATTCATACTGTTGGCCGGACGTCCGATCTGAGCAAGCCAGATATTTATTAACTGGTTTCCGTATTTATCAGGTAACGCATCGGCTAATAAGCCCGGCAATCCTTTAAAGGTGCTGTATTGCTCCTCTTTCGACATACGTAATTCCGGGAATTGGTAAATACGATCGCCATTCCTGATGGGCATTTTTATGGGGGACAAATCCCATCCTTTCAATAGGAATTTTTTGTCAAACTGAAAACTGGCCAATTGCTGATTTTCATTCCAACGGACTGCTCCCACCAATTCGCCCCATAACTTTACTTCTGCGACATCTACCATCCTATATCATCTTTTAAATGAGTACCTTCTTTTTTGGAACTAGCCCGTTGCCTTTTGTTTTTTGCTAATTTGGCGTATTCAATAGGGCTGATTTCATGGCTCACCTTAAAAACATCCATAACATAAAGCAGATCAAGCACTCGAAGCACCTGTAAAAAGGTAGAAATGGTCACCGTTTCGCCCCGCTCCAACAAACTCATGGTTGATCGGCTGATGTTGGCCGCCCGGGAAACCTCATCTTGGGTTTTGTTCTGATTGACACGGTGGTACTTTACAAATTCACCAATGGTTTTTGATAAAGCCGCATCACTCATCGAATGCCACACTGTGTACGATTCGTCATTCATTAAATCTACTTTTTGTTTTTACTGACTGCTTTTTCATTCAAATATATCGTTAATATTTTAAAATCAAACTAAAAACATTAAAATAAACAAACATATTTGTATGAAATAACATTCATAAATGCAAATTTATTGCATTAATGAATGTTATTTCATGCAACAAAATAGATAATGGAAATTAAACTCATGAAAATGAAATAACACGAAATATAATTACCATTGAGGTTTTGGAGTTCTTTTGGACGCATATTGGAAAAACGTATCAAGAGTAATACACAAAAAGGACTTACTGAGGACTTGATTTTTGACTTTTTTATAATATTGATTATGTGTCTGTTATGGCGTTTTTTCAGTTCCCTCTTTCTCCGCCAAAAATTACAAAAGGTCAATCAGTAACGGTTGACCTTTTTTTATTGAATGAAAACAATAGATGAATTATCTAACACGATCTCAAATTAGATTAACTCAACCTAAATACAAATCCCCATCACCAACACATCATCAATTTGCTCAAAATCATCTTGCCAGATTTTAAATGCAGAATCTAAGATGCTTTTTTGTTCGTTCATCGGTTTTGAATAATTTTCGAGTAGCAATTGTTTAAAAGCTTTGTATCGAAACCTCTTTTTTTCAGTGCCCCCAAATTGATCGGCAAAACCGTCGGAAAATAGGTATATACAATCACCTGCATGGATTTTTAATTCCTTCAATTGAAATTTTTCCATCTTTTCATATAAAGCAATAGGCATTTTATCTCCTTTAATTTCATACAAAATATGGTCACCAAATTCAGTAGAATCAGCACCATTGATTGATTCCTCATTTTTTGACCGAATAAGGTACAAGGGAGCATTTGCTCCTGAGAATTGGAGCTCCATTACTTTTAAATCAAAGGAACAAAGGGCAACATCCATACCATCGCGTTGTTCCCCAATAACACCTTCCTGTTGCAAAGCGTGAATTATTTCTTTTCGCAACTGCTTTAAAATTATCGCCGGATGAGTAATGTTATCTTTGTTAACAATTTCATTTAGGAATGATACTCCTAACATACTCATAAATGCCCCTGGCACACCATGACCTGTGCAGTCAGCGGCAGCTAAAATTATTCTACCTTCAATTTCAGTCATCCAATAAAAATCGCCACTGACAATATTTTTGGGCTTATATAATACAAAATGGTTCGGAAATAGTTGGCTTAATCGCTCTCTTTTAGGCAAAATTGCCCGCTGAATATACTTTGCGTAATGAATACTATCGGTTATTTCTTTGTTTTTCTGAACAATATCCTCATTTTGCTGAATGTTTGTTTCAAGTGTAACATTTAACTCCTCATTAGTTTGGTTAAGCACCTCGTTTGTTTCTTCAATTTGTTTTATTTGTAAGGCAATAATATTTTTTGCTTTTTTAATTCGAACATATCCAATAACAATAAGAAAAACAATTAACAAAACACCTATCAAACCTCCCAAAAGAGCATTTTGCTTAATATGTTGCTGTCTAATTTCAACTGCTAATTTTTCCAATTTTATTCTTTGCAGTTCAATTTCCTGTTGTTTCCGTTCTAATTCAAACCTATTTTCAACAATACTTATTTGTTTCTGGCTTTCAATAGAAAATAAGCTATCGTGGGTTATTTTAAACAAAACCGCATATTGATAAGCATCCTTAAACTTATTTTGTTTTGCATAAGCTTTTGATAACAACTCAGATGCCAACCTAACGTTTTCTTTCGAACCAATATCGCTAGCTATATTAATTCCCTTTAAATTAAATTCAACTGACTTGTCATAGCTATTCATTTCGTAAAAAGCCAATCCAATTTTTATATAATCGGCTGCAACCTTGCTCTTTTCACCCAATTCCTCATGCAAAATTGATGCTCTCTGGTAGTGTTCAATGGCTAATAAATAGTTACACTTTAGCATGAATGCATTGCCCAAATTATAAACCGATTTCGCCACTTCACTTTTATCTCCTATTTCATTACTCAAATCTATTGCCCGTTGGAGGTTACTAATTGCCTCTTCCAGTTTTTTTTCCTTTATATTTAACTCACCAATAGTATTTAAAATGTTTGCTTTGATTCTCTTATTTCCTGCTTTTTCAGCAATTGCTAACGATTCGTTAAAGTAACTATGAGCCTTATTGAAACTATTTTGCTTAAAATGAATCGATCCAATATTAATTAATGAAATGGCAATTCCATTTTTATCGTCAAGTTGTTTATCAATAGTTAATGATTTTTCATAATATTCAATAGCTAATGCATAATCACCCTTGTGGTTATAAACTTCACCTAAATTGTTATAACACATTGAAATACCCACACTATCTTTCAATTCACTTTTTATAATCAAAGCCTCCAAATAACAGTCACCGGCATCGCTGTAGTTGCTTTGTTCATCATACGATGCCCCCAGGTTAATCAATCGGGCAGCTATCGCTTTTTTATCTCCCAAATTTCGGCAAACTTCCAACGATTTTTTTTGATATTCAATTGATTTGGAATGGTTTCCCTGATAATTGTACATTACGCCAATATCATTCAAACAAACCGCTATTCCATTTTTATTATCCAACAATTCATCAATTTTCAAAGCCATTTCATAATTTTCAATAGCTTTTGAGTAATTATCTTGAAAAGCATTTGTAATTCCCATTTTTTTATAACAATCGGAAATTCCCGATTGACTTTTGAGATTTCGATATAAAACAATTGCTTTTTCAAAAAAATCGGTAGCAGAAGCATAGTCAGCTCTGTAAAAAGCCTGTATGCCTAATATTTTTTGTGAATCAGCAATTCCACGGGTAAAATCAATCTTTTGGGAAAGTAATAAGGCTTCCTCCGCATAGATCGCAGCTTTCGGTGATTTAGCAATACGGTAAGCCTCGCTTAGGTCATTCAATAAGTCCACCTTAACCGTATCATTGGAAGTTTTTTCCAAACTTATTAACAAACTGTCAATCAATTTATTTTCCTGAGCCATTGACAAAAATGGCATCAAAAAAACTAAAGTAAAGAAAACTAAGGCTATACTTTTTTTCAAATTTTCCTATATTTAAAATCTATCCGGTATGCTTTGCTGTTTTTCAATAAAATTGAATATTTTTTAAAAATAATATTATTATAGTACGATTAAAACTTATTATGAAACTTTTTTCATGCATTAACAGCATTGATGGGCAATAGCTATTAACTAGCAGTATTTACAAGGTTTTAAAATCAACTTATTGAAATAACCTTTTATTAGTTATCTTTGCCCAACCGGAGAGGTGCCAGAGCGGTCGAATGGGACGGTCTCGAAAACCGTTGTACTAGTAACGGTACCGCGGGTTCGAATCCCGCCCTCTCCGCAGAATGAAAGGCTTGCCAATATTTGGTAAGCCTTTTTTGCGTAAATATTCAATAACCTTTAAGCGGGATGAGAACGGTTGAGCGATAGCGAAACCTTCATAGCCTGTCCTGATTTTTCATCGGGAACCAGAGGGAATAACTTACCGGTTCGAACGGCGAAGCCCTCATGAGGACGACTTTAGGAGTTCGAATAATCCCGCCCTCTCCGCCAATTGAAACAACAAATATCATCAAATGCCCTTAAATGTTTGTATTTAAGGGCATTTTTGTTTTTCTGGTTTTGTGGTTGTTATTTTGCTTAATGTTTTTACATTTAACAAACCACAAGTATTACTTAACCGTTCTACAAAACGGTTAAATGAAAATAAATAGAATAAAATGCTTTGATTCAATTAAAATGAAAAACAAGTGATTGAAAGTAAAACTGATTTAAGTTCACTTAACGATAAACAGCAAGAAGGGGTTATTAGCGAAGACAAGCGCATACTGGTTTTGGCGGGAGCCGGTTCGGGCAAAACCAAAACACTTTTGCAAAAAATCATCTACTTGATTGAAGAAAAAGGAGTAAGCCCATCTAGCATTCTTGCTATCACTTTTACTAAAAATGCCACCAATGAAATGCTCGACCGTTTAATAATTTCAGCCGATACCACCGGATATTACGAAAAAATAATGTTGGATAGACGTTTTTCAAAAATAGAAAGAGAAAAAGAACGGTTTAGTCATCAGAAAAAATACAAATGGATTGACGGCTTGACCGTTAGAACCTTTCACAGCTTTTGCTACAGCATCCTTCGGAATTATGGCGTAAATGAATTTGATAATAAATTCAAAATAATAGGTGACGAAAAAAGAGACGAAGAAGATGAACTTTCAAAAAATGTTGCCCCCGAAACAGTATTTGAAGTAGTGCATAAACTACTGATTGAACAATGCAACAATACGGATTATTTGCTTCAATTGAAGCGCTATATTTTAGATTACATTATTGACAAAATTCATAAAAACGAAGGCAATTACCTTCCAAAAGATGGTAAGTATTTTACCTCACTCGACGGTACAAAAGTCCGCTCCAAATCGGAACAATATATTGCCGATTGGTTTTATAGGCATAGCATAAAATACGAATACGAACCTTTGCTAAATGTGAAGGGTTTTGATTTCCGTCCCGATTTTTACATACCCGATGCCAACCTTTACTTGGAGCATGTTAGCGACAAAAGCTATTCAACAAAAAATAAGGAAGAACAATTTCAAAATGGCAATTTGCTCCTAGTAAAGACGTATGAGAGCATGACTAAAGATTCTGCCCTATTCAATCATACACTGGATAAGGTTGTAAAGAACCGGTTACCTTCAAACTATCACAATACAATTTCGCTCACATATAAGGAAGAGTTTAATGGTTATCACGAAAACGTAAAAGACTTTGTAACTCAAATAATGCGAATCACCGATATGATAAAGGTTGAGAACATTGATTTAAACAAAGTTTTGGAAGATGCCCGAAAAGACCAGCACGAAAGGGTTCGGAATTTCTATGAACTGGCCATACAAATTGTTGCCAAATACAATAGTTACTGCATCGACAAATCATATCTTGACTTTAACGATTTAATATCGAGGAGCACTTCGCTATTCCAAAACCAAAACGATATTGCAAACAAATACAAAAGTAAATACCAATACATTCTAGTTGATGAATTTCAGGATGTAAACAATTTACAAGTTGATTTACTTAAGCTTCTACTGACCGATGAAACACAATTGTTTTGTGTTGGCGATGACTGGCAAAGCATTTACGGATTTCGAGGCTCAAACGTGAGCTACATAGTTGATTTTGAAAAACACTTTCCCGATTCAAAAGTTGTAAAACTGAATTTGAATTACCGCAGCACCCAGAACATTGTTGGAGCAAGCAACGAAGTTATTAAACACAACAAATTCAAAGTTGATAAGGAAATACATGCTTCAAAAAAATCGGAGCATAAAATTGTGGTGTATTCGGGTGGCAGCGAGGATGACAACATTCAATTTTGCATTGACAAAGTGAAAGAATTGCAAAGTGAAGGAATGACACATGAAGATATTTTGTTCCTATATCGACGTAGTAAAATGTATTCCCCTTATTTTTTTCGCTTCAGAAACGAAAATATAAGGGTTCAAGCAAAAACCATTCATGCAGCCAAAGGACTGGAAGCAAAAGTGGTATTCATTCTTGGTTTGACTGAAGGCAACGGCGGATTTCCCGATATTTGGTTAGAAGATCGGATTTTTCAGGTAATTAAAAAAGCCAACCACGATTTATTGTTGGAAGAAGAAAGGCGGTTGTTTTATGTTGCCATTACCCGAGCCAAAGACAAACTTTTCTTGATAACCGAAAAAGGAAATGAATCCAGTTTCTTGAAAGAGATTCCCGATATTTTTACCGTTAAAACAAGTATTCCTATAAAATCGGTAGTTGAAAAAGTAATAACTTGCCAAAAATGTTTTAGCCAACTTGAAAAACTTTGGGTGGTTTGTCCCTATTGTGGCGAGAAAACTTCAAAGGAAAATTGTGATTAATTATACTTAAAAGGAATTTATGGAACGGTATAATTATGATACACCGATGATGAAAAACCCAGTGAAGACGGTGACAATTTAAAATAACAAATGATGATTAAACAAAGAGATAAAAATGTCTAGTCTTTTTGTTAATAAATTGGACAAATGGATTATGTTGAATGAAATTTAATTCGAATACACTTATATGGAGTTTTAATATGACAGAAAACAACCGCATAGAATATAAACAAGAACTAACCGATGATTTGGAAAAGGAAGTGGTAGCTTTTCTGAATGCACAGGTAGGGGGTATTTTGTACATGGGAATTAATAAAACGGGTAAAGCAGTTGGGGTTTCTGATACCGATGGTTTACAACTAAAAATAAAAGACCGTCTGAAAAATAATATACTCCCCTCGTGTATGGGTTTGTTCGATGTTATTCACGAAACTATTGAGAACAAAAATATTATTAAAGTGAATGTAGCCAGTGGAGCCGAAAAACCCTATTATATCAAGAAGAAAGGTATGAGCGAAAAGGGCTGTTACATACGCATAGGAAGTGCAGCCGAACCTATGCCTATTACCATGATCGAAGAACTATTCTCAAAACGTACCCGAAATTCGCTGGGTAAAATAGTTTCAAACCAACAAGACTTAAGTTTTGAGCAATTAAAAATATACTATGAAGCTAAAAAGCTCAAACTAGGTGAAAAATTTGCCCAAAACCTTGAGATGCTTACAAAAAAAGGTGAGTATAACTATGTAGCCTACCTGCTTGCCGATGAAAACGGCAATTCCATTAAAGTAGCAAAATATGCCAATACCGATAGGGTAGATTTGATAGAGAGTAACGAATACGGCTATTGTTCACTTGTAAAGGCAACCAAATCGGTGTTAGATAAACTGGAACTAGAGAACAAAACCATTACAAAAATAACATCAAAAGAACGCATAGAAACCCGTTTATGGAATGCTATTGCATTACGTGAGGCCGTAATTAATGCCCTTATTCATAATGATTATACGCGAGAGGTTCCTCCCAAGTTCGAGATTTTCTCCAATAGGTTAGAAATAACATCGTATGGTGGTTTATTCGAGGGTATGACTCAGAATGATTTCTTCGATGGTTTATCACTACCCAGAAATAAAGAACTGATGCGTATCTATAAAGACTTGGATATGGTCGAACAATTGGGGTCAGGTGTGCCTCGTATTTTACAGGCTTATAGTAAAGACTGTTTTAAGTTCTCAGATAATTACTTACGAATGACTTTGCCTCGTTCGGTTATCGAAAATAACAAAGTGAGTGATGAAGATAGTAACCAAGATAAAGAATTAGTTTTTAATACAATAGAAGAAGTAATTGTTTTTAGTACTCAATTAAGTAACCAAGTAAGTGACCAAGTAAGTGACCAAGTAAAGAATTTAGTTCATAATGAATTTGGAGCTAAAGCACTTAGTATTTTAAAGTATGTAACTACTCCTAAATCAAGTATTGATATTTTTAATCATTTAGGAATTAGCAATCATACAAAAAACAAACAAAAGCATCTTGATCCAATTATTAATTGTCATTGGGTTGCTTATGTAAATCCTGACAATCCTAAAGATAGAAATCAAAAATATACAATTACAAAAGCAGGCTCAATAGTCTTGAAACTATTGAGGGGCAATAATTAGTGTAAATTAACAATATTGAGCCTTCGGGGTTCAAGCAATTAGTGGCAAAAGTATAATGAAATTCACCAAAGAAAAACTTGAACATCCTTTTAATGAGTTGAATTATACGAAAGAGCAATAAACGAAACATTTCCGAGCATATTGGCAATATCTTCAGAGAAGGCGGACTGGACAAAAATTCAGTTATCAGGAAATTCAGGGCAACCACTCAACACGGTGCTATGGCGGGAAAAACGCAAGAAGTAGAAGTAAATGGTTACAATAATAGAAAACAAATATTTAAAGAACAATGACACTTTCCACCCTAATAAAATCAAACTCCTGGCTAAGCATCCAATTGGTGTTGCTAAAATTGTACCCCGATGAACAAGAGTTTATTGAGGAGTACGAAAGGGTATTTAATGAATTAAAGTTAATGCAACCGTTACCCGGCAAAATCACCATTGTTGTAAAATGGGTGCACAATACTTATGATGATACCCATTATGTTGATGTTTCGGGCTATTATACCAACCCTGCCGAAAGAAATGATGAGTATTCCAACTCTTTGGCCATTGAGTTTGTAGCTTGGAATGAGTGGTTGGGCATGGAAATTGACAAAAAATCGCTTACAAACTTTACCGAACTGGAAATTATTGCCCATTGCCTCAACGAAATGACCTTTGCCGGTTTTGAGCAAGATGATATTCAAGCTCAAATGGACCATTTTAACCGTATAAAGGATGAATACGAAAACCTTACACCTGAAGAAAAGGCAAAACGTACCTATACTTTAGAGGAATTAATGGAACGGTTTAATGATGATACCACTGAGGACAGTGACAATTTAAAATAACAATTGATGGGTGATCCCAATAATTGTAACGTACTTATCCTATTTCCAAAGCAACTCCTATAATGCCTCAATTAATTCTTCTTTCAACTGATTGACCAAAGTTTTTACCGAAACAATTTCAGTACATCGGTAAGCATTAGCACCAGCAAACACAAATGAGTTGAGCAATTTTCCTTTTGAAGCATCTCCTAACACTTTGCCAATGCAATAGGGAGCTGTTCGCGGATTACAGGTACGCAGGCAATGATAGGAACATTTAAACGGAATGGTTTCACCTTTCATTACCCGTTCTGTAAAATCGTTCTTAATAACCCTTCCAGGCAAACCCACTGGACTGTTTACAATGGTAATGTCCTCCTTTTTAGAGGTAATGTAAGCATGTTTAAAATCGTCGTGAACATCACATTCGGTTGTGCAAACAAATCGGGTAGCCATTTGAACCCCCGATGCACCTAACTTCAAAAACTTAGCAATATCATTTCCATCAAATATTCCACCTGCTGCAATAACAGGAATCTTCTCATCCAAAGTATTAACAAAATCTACTACCTCGGTTATTAATACTTCCAGAGTTGGAGCGGTACCATTAATTATATCATCATGATGAAACCCAAGGTGGCCACCTGCCATCGGACCTTCAACAATTACAGCATCGGGAACTTTATTGTAGTTTTGTTTCCATTTACGGTAAATAATATTCAACGCCCTAGCTGATGAAACTATGGGTATTAATTTAATATCGGTACCAACAACAAACTTAGGAAGATCCAATGGAAGGCCTGAGCCGCTAATAATTACATCAACCTTTTCCTCCACACTTGCTTTTACCAACGATTCAAAGTTTGATAAAACCACCATTACATTCACCCCAATGACACCCTTTGAAAGCGATCGCGCTTTTCTAATTTCTGAGCGTAAGGCATCCATATTTACCTTTTCAAACGTTGCCGAAGTTGAATTTTCATAATCCCCTAATCCCACACTGGCAATTATTCCCACACAACCTTCATTGGCAACAGCTGATGCCAGGCCTGAGCCTGATACTCTCACTCCCATTCCACCTTGGATAATGGGAGGATTAATTTCAAGATTACCGATTAATAAGGATGGTATTTTTTTTGATTCCATTGTTTTTCTTTTAAAATTTTGATTACTGATTGTAATTGCTAATTACAATAGATACGCTAAAGCTGCCAAACTAAAGGTTTTTGTAAAATAATTTACAAAAATAGAATAAAACAACCACTTTTCAAAGTTTTGAAAAGTGGTTGTTTTATTGGTTCAACTAAATCAATTATCACAAATAAATTTTATAAAGCGGAACCCTACTTTTTGAAGTAAATGCTTTAGCATAATGTTTGGTCACATATTTCTGATTAAGCAAATAAAGTTGGCTATTGAATGAAGGCATAAACAATGCATTGGTAAGATTGAAACTATTCGGTTCGTGCTTTTTAAAATTCAAATGACAAACTGAAAGTTCATAGGCATCACCGGAAGCATTTTGGTATAATAACGGAAACCCTTGAGTACGGCAAATAATGGGTCGGAATTCATAAATTGAACAAGCTGAGTGCATTAAAAAATTACACGACTTACGATACTTGTTAAACCGGCGCTCCTTGGGAAGCATGATTTTATCATTTTCAATTGCGTATTTTATGGCATCCAATTCCAACGGAAAAACATTGATACTCTCGCAACAGGAATCACACCCTTTTCGGCATTGCATGTGTCCTTTATGCTGCACTGAAAGAGCCTGCCCAACAGCATCTATCTGATCTCTCAATTCAAAATACCTCTCAAAAAAGTCCTTTTTATCCATAAAAAAACCACGTTTTACCGTGGTTAAAAGTAGATAATTTTTATTTTACAAAATGCCTAAATTCACGCATGAATTGCGACCTTTCCCATGATGCAGGATTATTGAGTGATTTATAATTTAATTTTCCCTGAAATTCGGAAATTGACTTATAGCTTTTACTTTTCATCCAATTAAGTACAAAATCGTTGAGTGAACTTATCGAATTAAGGCCATTTTTATAAATTATTGAAGCTACCTGAACGGCTGAGGCCCCAGCCAATAAAAGCTTAACTACACTTTCGCCATCGTGTACACCGGTTGAAGCGGCAAAATCAACGGGCAAGCTACCCGACGATAAAGCTATCCAACGCATCGACATGGCTATATCTGATGGACTACTTAATACAAACGACCCCGATATTTCTTGAGCAGTTATATCAATATCGGGCGAATAATATCGGTTAAAAAGTACGATTCCTTTTACCTTTGTTTTAGAATATTTTGAGAGCATTTGACCCAATGCTGTATAGTAATAACTCAACTTTATGGTGACTGGAATTTTTACCAAACTTACCACCTTTTCAACAATTGAAAGATACATTTCCTCAATTTCACCAGCTGGCATTTCAGTAGTACTTGGTAAATTAAACAAATTTAATTCCAATGCATCGGCACCAGTTTTTTCAATTTCCTGTGCTAAATAAGTCCATTTTTGGTTCGATATGCAATTGATGCTGGCAATGATAGGAATTTTAACTGCTTTTTTACTTTCACTAAGTAATCGCAAGTATGCGCGAATTAAATCTTCATGAGGTTCCTCATCGAGGTAATCCATTGTTTCAGGAAATACATAAGGTTTCCCTGTCATTTGGTGCTTTACCTGATCCATTTCCATGAGTATCTCTTCTTCAAAAATAGACTTTAACACTACTGCTCCTACCCCTGCTTTTTCCAATTCAATAATATGATTTACGGAATCGGTTAACCCGGAACTTGATGCAATAATTGGACTTGATAAAGTTAACCCCGCGTATTTTGTAGCTAAAATTGACATAATTCCATTTTTTAAATTTACTTATTAACAATATTACGTGTGGTTTGTTCGAATTCAAAATTATTAAAATAGTGTTGCAATTCATTAATAGCACTTCCTATTTCATGATACTTAATAACATTAAAATATTTTTGCCCCGAAATCATTGCAGAAAGCTGCCTTCCTTTAGTTGTATTGAATAAGCATAGAACAGGTTTATTTAAAAACATGGAATAAGCTAATTCATACCCAACTCCAAGCGATGGTTGGGTTACTTCAGCCACCACAATATGGCATTGGTTTAACCACTCCAAATCCCTATCATGGATTTGCTGGTCAGTTAAGTTTTTTTCATTAGCCAGAAGGGAATCCTTAGCTATATGTTCCGTTAGCACGGTTCCAAATTTTTGTAAATTCAGAATTAAAGATAAATAATCATCGGCTGATTCCCTTCCACCTCTAATGGATCCGGCAAAATAAATTTTAATTGGCATTGCAAATTTAGGTTTGAATGAATGTTATAAGTGGTAAAATAAAATTTTATTATAAATTTACACAAATAAAAATTAATAGCCGAATGATAAGCAGCTACCTTAAAGAATTGCTGGAGAATAATAATAGGATCATAATTCCTGATTTTGGAGCCTTTATGATTCAGGATTCTCCTGAAGGAAAACAAATTTCTTTCAACGATTTTCTGAAATTTAATGATGGATTACTTGTAAATCAAATCATTAAATCGGAAAAAATAAGTAAGAACCAAGCTTCCGATATAATTAAGGAATTTATTAAAGAAGTGGAAAAAAGTTTTGCTAAAAATAGCTCCTTTGAGGTAAAAGGGATTGGTTTTTTAGTAAAAGACAATCAGGGAAATATTAAATTTGAAAGCAAAGTAGCCACACCCCAAGAAAAAAAGGTTCTGTCAACCGATGAAAAACCAACTATTGTGCTTGATGAAATACCCAATATAGAACCGAAAAAATCAGAACCTACTATAAAAGAGGAAGTTAAAATAGAAAAAGCTGCTGAAATAAAATCACCTGAAAAGCCAAAAGCAGCAGTTGATAAAACCGAACAACCTATAAAAAAAGTTGCTCCGCCAGTGAGCCCATCTAATACCGTAACAAAACCTAACCCAACTAAAACAACCTTAACCCCTAAAAAAATGAAGAGCAACACAACTAAAATCGTCCTGATTTCCATTCTGGTAGTTATAATAATTGGCGGAACCATAAGTGCATTTTTTATATTTGACTTGGGTGAAAAATTATTTCGCAAAAAAACTGTTTCTACTGAAATGGCTGTAGTGGATTCCGTATCAACAGTTGATACCTTGGCTCAAAAAGAAAAACAGGTAGTTGAAGAACCCGTGATTGTTGAAGAACCTGTGGCAATAAGCGACCCCAACGCAAAAAAATATTACATTGTTGCCGGAAGTTTTAAAAGAGCTTCAAATGCGGAACGTTATAATAAAAAACTGACTGAGGAAGGATATTCGTCGGAAATAGTGATGCGGAGTAACGGATTCCATATTGTAACCTACAAAATGGTTTATAACCGGAACGATGCGAAAAAAGAATGGAGCAAATTGCGGGAAATTAATCCAGAAACCTGGATTTATATAAAATAACTTTAAAGGCCTTTTTAGGCCTTTTTTCTTAACATACGGTTCAGCAAATTAAATTCATGCTCAAAATTTGGAGTAAACAAGCCAAGCCCAATTGAATGCTGAATTTCATTAAGTTTCCAAAATCTGCCCCCATCTAGTTCAGTGGAACTCAAGTTAAAATTGCCATCATATTTAGTAGTAAAACTAAACACCAATTCCGATTCAATATCTGAGTTCCAAAGATATTTCAATGTTAAATCAGCCTTAAAATTTTCAATTCCAAGCTCCTCTTTAGCCTCGCGCATTAAACTTTGCTCAATGGTTTCGCCCAATCCAACATGGCCACCTACAGCAGTGTCCCATTTTCCGGGTTGAATCAACTTATTTATAGGTCGCTTTTGCAAAAAAAGTTCTCCTTTTGAATTAAATACGTGCAAATGAACCACCGGATGTAACAAATTTTTATTTTCATGAACCTGACTTCTTGTAGCTTTCCCTATTATTTTACCTTGTTCATCAACCAAAGGAAGCCACTCCTCACGAGCCAGTTTCTTTAATTGAAGTTTTTTATGAATGAATTCAAACAACACCCAAACTCCTAAAAGAATATATAAAAGAACTCCACTAATAAAGGCCCAGGCCTCTTTAGGCAAAAACCAAACCGAATAAAAAACTAAAAGGGTGTGAAATAGAACAATATAAAACAGAACTTTTAAACTCTTAGTAAATTGGGTTTGTTGCTCCTCACTAAATTCAATGTCTTTAAAATATCGGGCTGACATTGATAAAATAAAGTTTTTGGGTGTAAACACTGAAACGCCAATAAGAATGCAAAAAAGAACACCTAAAATAGCTGGTTTTAACTTAAAAAAAACCTCATTATCGAGTAGCAATGACACACCACCTAATGCCACCAGTAAAGCCGTATCAAAAAGTATGAATTTATCGAACCGGCGTTCTTTAAACCACAACGCCAAGGTCTCAATAAAACCAAATGTTATGGCTACCATCAAACCTACTTTTGTTCCCCACAACTCATCGGCTATTATGAAAATGAAAATGGGAAGAATACCCGGTAAAAATTTTAATAGGAGCGTTTTGATATTCACAAAGTATTTATTTATGAGTTGAACAATACATACCTTTAAGCACTATGCAATAATGCTACTATTTAATATTATGTAGGATATGGTTATCAAATTTGTAACTATTCAGCAATAAAAAAACACAATTAAAAATGCCACAGGTTCACAGATTAAATCAAAAAAATAATTTACTCAGATTATTCGCTTCGCTCAATTTTATTCGCATGGCGAATAATCTGAGTAATTCTTGTCATCAATTTGGAAATTTTTTAATCTGTGAATCTGTGGCTTAATTGGGGTGAATAGTCACCCCAATTTATGTTTGCAACCTTTTTTATGGTAGCGGAATTATTAATTCCTGCCCAAGTACCAACGAATTCTCCTCTTCCATTTTATTGGCACTTTTAATGTGCTTAACCAACACCTTGTATTTTGTACTTATTGACTTAAAATTGTCACCTGAAACTACTTTATGTATAGCCGTTATAGGAATCTTTAGTTTATGACCCGTTACCAATTTTGTAGCTGTTGTTCCATTCAATTCAATTAATGTTTGCTGTGGTACATGGTATCGTAAACCCAACCGATATAAGTTTTCGCCGGCATGAATGGTATGTTCGAGTATTCCGGTTTGTTTTTTTTGTACCGAAGTTACTTCTTGCTTTGGCTTTGGTTCCTTTTTTGGTTCGGTATTGGTTACTTTTTCCGAATTGACCGCTTCTGTTTGCTCTAATTCATTACCTTCTGAAATTTCATCCGGATAGGTTACCTCACTTTCCGAGGCCGACTCGTTTCTTATGGTCTCTTCTGTTTCTTCGGTAGCGGATTGTGAATCATCGCCCTGAACGGTTTCTGGAAGCTCATTGTGCGCAACTATATCGGGATAAAAATGATATCCCAAATAACTGAATGCTCCCAGTAAGATTATTATTAAGCCCAATATAATGAGTGGTTTTAGGTTAATTGGTCGCTTTGTTTTAACAATTTCTGTTGCCGGGCTAAACTCAATAACCTGCACACTAACATCGCCTATTCCATTTACACTTTGCACTTTCTCCATTAAATGAAGACTTTTGTGTTCGGGTGACGTATTTTTATCGTTCAGTAAACTTAAAATTTCACTATCACTCACTACATCGGTTAATCCATCGGTACAAAGTAAGAATAAATCATCCGGTTCAGCAGATAGAGGGTTTTTACATACCCCAAACCGAACATCTTTATTTTTTCCTAACAATATACTTACTTCAGCCTTTGATACATCGCTATTGGGTACAAGATGATCGCGGGTAAGAAGCTGCAATTCGTTGTTTTTCAATAAATAAATCCGGCTATCACCGGCATAGGCATAATAAACTTTTCCTCCCCGGTAAATAAGTAATGCCAATGTACTTCCAATGCCTTGATATTTTGGCTCTTTATTGGCTTGATCAAAAAGGGAATAATTGGCGTAAGCAACAGCATTGGTAAGAGCTGCAGCCATATCTTTATACGACCGGTTAAAGAAGTACTTTTTAATACTCTCAGTCACCAATTTCGAGGCCAATGCACCGTGCCCGCTATTGCCATCGTGGCCATCGCAAACAGCAAATACATGCCCATCGAGAATGGTAAAATCAACCATTGCATCAGTATTAAATTCCTTGGCACTTCCGGTTTGTGTATTTGAACCGAAACTTAGATATAATTTGTTTTCCATTGACTCATTTGTTTATATTAACAACAATTTGCATTTATTATAAAAAAATCCAAACCAAAACAAGCACTATCACTAATGCGGGTAACATATTCACCACTTTAATTTTTGTAATATCCAGAATATTCAATCCCATTCCAATAAGCATTAATCCACCCACTGCTGATAGTTCATTAATATACACAGATGAAACCCTATCGTTTAGCAATTGAGCTAAAAAAGTAAGTGCTCCTTGGTAAATCAACAATGGTACCACCGAAAACATGACACCAATTCCCAACCCCGCAGTAAGGGCAATGGATGAAATTCCATCCATCAGCGATTTAGCCAACAATAAATTGGGATGATTCCCCAGACCTTCCTCAAAAGCCCCTAAAATTGTCATACTACCCATACAATAAAGCAGAAATGCCGAAACCAATCCATCGGTAAATTTGCTATCTTCAGCCTTAATTTTTTTCTTAATCCAACCTGAAAAACCATTGATTTGATTTTCAAAATTTAATAACGTTCCAATAATTGAACCCAATACAATGCTAAAAACAAGTACCAAGTAATTATTGGTTTTTAAAGCCATGGCGATGCCCACAAAAAGTGTAAAAAGACCAATGCCTTGAAAAATAATTTGAATGTATTTTTTTTGTATCCGTGAATGAAAGAGCAAACCTATCAAGCTGCCAACAATTATTGCTCCTGCATTTATAAGGGTTCCCCACATACTAATTACTTTTTATTACCATCGACTTTACCTGAATACCTTTTAGCATTCCCAATTGACCGGATAGCGAACCCAATTGATCAGTAGTGCCTTCAAGCACCAATGAAATAATGCTTTTACCTTTTTCTTTGAGCTGTATTCCTTGTCGGCCAATAATAATTTGGCTATGATCCGAAATTATCTGGTTCAACTTCATTACCTCGTCCTTTTGTTCTACAATAATTAATATCGACCCAATACGCTCTTCCATAGTAATTTTAAGTAAAATTAAGCCTAGTAGTTACAGCAATTGCAAAGCTAATAAAACCGATGATTATTTAAAGTTAAAGAGCTCCACTTTTACTTTGATTAAATTTTGATTTATTTGCAATGCCTTTTTAAATTCGAAATACTAACAAAATTAGGCGCTGATTGTATTACCAGTTATTCAAACTTAAATTTTATTCTATGCGATATTTACTAATTATATCTATTCTTTTTGCAGTTACCATAAACCTTCATGCACAAAAAACTATACCATACCAGCTATTCGATGCCAAGGGTAAAAAAACCACTTTTGAGAAAATGTTAAGTCAATCGGCTAAAGCTGATATTATTTTATTTGGCGAAGAACACAATAACCCCATTGCCCATTGGCTGCAATTAGAACTGACAAAAGGTTTATTAAACACCAAACCGCTTATTCTGAGTGCTGAAATGTTTGAAGCCGATAATCAGGAAGTTTTAAATCAATATTTGGCTGACACCATTGATGATAAAGGCTTAGATAGCTTAGCCCGGTTGTGGAAAAACTATAAAACCGATTACAAGCCATTGGTAACAATTGCCAAAGAAAACAAACTTCCGTTTGTGGCAGCCAATATACCCCGGAAATTTGCTAGCAAAGTGTATAAAAGTGGTTTTGAGGCATTGGATAGTTTGACTAACGAAGAAAAAAAATGGATAGCTCCCCTGCCCATTGTTTACGATTCTTTATTGGCTTGTTATGCTGATATTTTAAAAGAAAGTGATGGGCACGGTGGGGCAAATCTTCCCAAAGCTCAGGCTGTAAAAGATGCAACCATGGCCTATTTTATTCTCCGAAATTATAAAACGGGAAGCCTGTGCATTCATTACAACGGAAGTTATCATTCCGATAACTACCAAAGTATTTTGTGGTACTTAACCCGCACAAAACCTGAATTAAAATACCTGACTATTTCAACTGTCTCTCAAAAAGATCCTTCAAAATTGGATAAAGAAAATCTTGAAAAAGCCGATTTTATTATTTGTGTGGATGAAGATATGACTAAGACATTTTAATTGGCAACTCAATTATTATTGTAATCTAACGGATTGGAATTATAATTAGATAACTTCATTCCGTTAGATTTATCGTTTAAATTTTGCAACTATATTCAAATTCAATTCCTTTAAATGGGTTCAACAAACCATGATTAAAATCATAAGGTTATTTGAAGGCTTATTCAATGCGGATTCCAATCTATCTGAAAAAGATTACTAAATTTGAAGATTATCTTTCCAATTCAATAAATCGATGACTGAGAAGAAAGAAATAATAATCTGTTTGGGTAGTTCCTGCTTTGCCAGGGGAAATAAAAAAACGGTTCAAACCATTGAATCCTATATAAAAGAACACAACATTAAAGATTTCGTTAACTATCATGGGGGGCATTGTTTTGGATTATGCGACAAAGGCCCGATTGTTAAGGTAAACAAAAAACTTTTTGAAGAAGTAGATTCAATAAATGTGTATGATATTTTAGCTAAAGAAATTGATGAGTCAGAATTGTAATATTCCTGTTTCATCTAATTTAAGTCCAACCCATCCAGTGTTTCAATATTAAAAATACCCCTATGGAACTTATACAATCAATAGCCGAAAACTGCAAATTATGTTATGCCTGCATTCGGGTTTGCCCCTCAAAAGCAATTAAAATAGAAGACAACTATGCCCAGGTAATTCACGACCGTTGCATTGGTTGTGGTAATTGTGTTATGGTTTGTGCTCCAAAAGCATTGACCTACTTTGATTCTATTAATAATATAAAAGATTTATTAAACTCCAATGAAAATGTGGTTGCCATTGTAGCTCCCAGTATTTCAGGGGAGTTTTCAGATATTAGCAGCAGGCGCAATTTTGTAGGAATGATTAAAGCGCTGGGTTTTAAAACAGTTTGCGAAGTAGCCTTTGGTGCCGATTTGGTTGCTTTAAAGTATAAGGAACTGTTTACTAGCTTTAAAGGAAAATATTATCTAACCACCAATTGCCCCCCGGTAGTATATTTTATTGAAAAATACCATCCTGCAACCATCACCAATCTAGCACCCATTGTTTCGCCAATGATAGCTATGGCAAAGGTAGTACACAAAAAATATGGCGATGATGCTAAAGTAGTTTATATTGGTCCGTGTACTGCCGCTAAAATGGAGGCTAAACGTATTGATGATGACGGTAAAGTGGATGAAGTACTTACGTTTGTAGAATTACGGAAAATGTTTCAAGAATACGGCATAACTGAAAATACTGTTGAATATTCCGATTTCGATCCTCCGCATGGTGGAAAAGGGAATCTTTTTCCAATAAGCCGGGGAATGTTCCAATCGGTAGGTATTAACGAAGACTTGCTCTCAGGGCGTTTGATAAGTACTGAAGGAAGGTATAATTTTTTGGAAGCCATTAAGGAATTTGAAAACCTGCAAACAATAAAAAAGCACCTCGACCTTTTTTACTGCGATGGCGGCTGTATCATGGGCCCCGGTACATCTCCTGGTGGTCAAAAATTTTTGAGGCGTACCTTGGTAATTGAATACACCCAAAAAAGGCTTGATACCGGTAATAAAGAAGAATGGAAAAAGAACGTTGATGAATACCTTAAGCTTGATTTTTCCCGCACCTATCATCTCAATGACCAGCGGATGGAGGATCCGGATGAGGAACGGTTAACTAAAGTATTGAAAGCATTGGGAAAAGAAAAGCCATCGGACCATATTAATTGTGGAGCCTGTGGTTATCAAACCTGCAATAATTTTGCAGCTGCCGTGAGCCAGGGGTTGGCTAAACCCGATATGTGTATCACTTTCAACATACGTAACAAACAGGAATACATAAAAACCTTAAAAGTTACCAACGAAAAACTTGAAAAAACACGCCAAGCATTGGAGGAATCGGAACGTACCGCATTGTCGGAAAAAGAAGCCGTAAAAGAGATGTCGAATACTACCAATGTAATGCTTCAAAAAATTCCATCAGGGGTGGTAATCATCGATAAAGACTTGAAAATAATCCAATCGAACCGCGGATTTATAAATTTATTGGGCGAGGATGCCGAAACTATTAATGAAGTAATTCCGGGCCTTAAAGGTGCCGATATAAAAACATTGCTCCCATCGAATGTAATTACCTTGTTCCAATACGCTATTAACAGCAACGAAGGTATTGAAAACCGCGACATTCAGATTGGTACCCAACTCCTAAACATCTCCATATTCCCAATAAAAAAGGGCGAGATTGCCGGAGCGGTTATCCGCGATATGTATTTACCCGAAGTGCGGCGTGAAGAAGTGATGCACCGGATTACCGATGTGATTGATAAAAACCTGAAGATGGTGCAAAATATTGGTTTTTTATTGGGTGAAGGGGCATCAGAGACAGAACAGATGCTTAAATCAATCGTAAACTCCTATAAATCGGAGAAGAAAAAATAGTATTTAACCAGGCAATTAAAAATTAGGTTTCATGATGAATCAACCCTTTTATATTGAGGTGAATTGCCAGCAAAAGAACCACGAAGACGAACGAATTTGTGGCGATGTTTTTTTAATGAAGCGGGTGAAAGAAGAAAACCGTATTATTGCCGTTCTGTCCGATGGTATGGGTCATGGAGTTAAAGCCAATATATTAGCAACTCTCACTGCTACCATGGCTCTTAGCTTCACCAAAGAGCACAAAGATTTTAATACCATTGCTGAAATAATTATGAATACGCTTCCGGTTTGTAGCGTGCGTAAAATAAGCTATTCCACATTTACCATAGTTGATATTGAAATTGATGGGAAAGTAAGTATTCTTGAATACGACAATCCACCGGCAAGCATATATCGAAATAACAGGAATTATGATCCTGTATGGCAATGCATCTTGCTCGACAGTGTTAAAAACCAAGGGAAAGAATTGCGGTGTTGTACTTTTTATCCTGAAAAAGGCGATCGCATTGTGTTTTGCTCCGATGGTGTGGTTCAGTCAGGTTTAGGATCGAAAAGGCTTCCTTTTGGTTGGGGAAACGAAAGCTTAGTAACATTTGTGGAAGAAACGATAGAAAAAAAGACGTTTAGTTCAGCGAGGCAATTGGCTAAAAAGGTTTTAATTGCTGCCGTAGGTAACGATAATTATCATCCAAAAGATGATACTTCGTGTGCCTCGATATATTTCAGGGAACCCCGTAAGTTGCTCATTGTCACCGGACCACCCTACGAAAAGAAAAAAGATATTGACCTGGCCATGGCCGTGCACAAATATGAAGGAAAGAAAATTATTTGCGGAGCAACAACCGCCGAGATTGTTGCCCGGGAATTGGGCCTTGAAATACGGGACAGTTTTGATTTTTTAGATCCTGAATTGCCCCCACTCTCGTTCATTAATGGAATTAACTTGGTAACCGAAGGCATTTTAACTTTGGGAAAAGCCACAGAAATACTACGGAATTACGACAGTAATTATTCCTTAGGAAACGGTCCAGCCGACCAAATTGTGGAATTGATCCTGAAAAGCGATGAAATTCATATAATAATTGGTACCCGCATTAATATTGCCCATCAAGACCCAACCTTACCGGTGGAACTTGAAATACGCAGAACCGTTGTAAAAAGGATTGCCCGCTTGTTAGAAGAAAAATTCCTAAAAGAAGTTACCATTGAATATATTTAATCTATTTGCTCATGTGGTCATGTGACCATTTGCTCATGTGTCTATAACCTAATGAACTAGTCGAACGTGAAAAACCCTACATTTTTTTCATTCTTTGTCCTTTTGCTTGACCAAAAGGACCAAAAGTCAAGCGAAATTTCCGAATTTAGATAATTCTAAAATTTCTCCGAATCACCTTCTGCGAAAAAGAGCATCTGTTGTTTTCCAATTGATAAGGCTACTATTTAGGAATTGTCTAAATTCCACGCCAAATTTCGCCTGCCCACCGCACCAGTATAGTTTAACAAGGTACTTAAGCATTAAAATCAGTTAACAGTAAATATGTATTACAACTTTTTATATCTTTCACAGTTTAACAGAGAATAAAAAATTAAGCAAATTCTACCAGAAAATTCATTTTAGGTGTAATAACCTGGTAGATTTAACCACATTAAAAACATGCCTTAAAATATTCATGTGCAAGATATTCAATATATTACATGCTTGTAAATTGTTTTTCATGTTCGACAATCTTATGAGCTAATAAACCAATGAGCTAATGAACTAATTTCCACTTGTGCGGCAAAAATCTAAAAAGGTTTCGTTACTTTTGACACCCAAATTATATGCAATTCATTTTGAAAAATAGGTTTTTATACTTTATCACCCTAATTGTTGCTTGGGCATTACCAAGTTGTAATAGTGCAGAGGTTGAATGTCCGGGAGATTCCACCGCACAATTACGGTTGGAGTTTACCCAAAAAGAGGATTCCACCACCACCCAATTCACCGTTTACTGTCCAGGTTTACCCGACAACATTAATGATACTCTTGTTTCGGACACTATTTACAACGGAAAAGTGGCTCCCATCATTCAACTTGAAATTCCAGTTGATATTACAACCAATATCATGGCCATTTATATGGACTTTGTAATATTGAAAACCGACACCACTCCATATAAAAAGGTAACTGATTCAATTAAATTTGAATATATAATGCATTCTTATATGAATGAACTGGAATGCGGAATTTATACTGAATTTGCGATCACAAGCAAACAAGTTTCCTTTTCCAATAGCCACATCGATACCGCCTTTTTTACTTACAAGCTCATTAATTCTGACAACGTTAATCATGTGGAAATATATTATTAGTTTTTTATTGCTAGTACAGGTGGCTACAGCACAAACCGAACTAAAAGAACCCGAACGTCAGGTTTTTGTAAGGTTTGGAGTTGACCTATCCCGCGTGGCATTAATATACCTTAGTGATTTTGATCAACAAGGATTTGAAATGAGTATGGATGCTGAAGTCAAATACAAATATTTTCCAACAATTGAAGGGGGTTATAGTAAAGTGGGTAACATAACGGAGGCGTTAAATTACCAGTCGGATGGTTCCTATTTTCGGTTTGGTCTCGATTACAACATGCTTGATTACAAACAACGGTTCGACCGGAATTTATTTTTTATTGGTGGACGATACGGTTTTTCTGCTTATTCACAGGAAATAACAAAGGCAGTAATCAGAAACGAATGGGGCACCATTAACACATCAGTACCTTCTGAAAATCTAAATGCCCATTGGCTGGAGGCTGTTATTGGATTGCGAGGTGAAATTTATAAGAATTTTTATTTGGGATACACTATTCGGGTTAAACAAATAATTAGCCGGGCTGCTTATGGTGATGTTCATCCTTATTGGATTCCCGGTTTTGGCAAAGGAAGTAAATCATTAGTCCTTGGCATGAGTTACTCCGCATTTTACGCCATTCCCATAAAAAACCCCAAACCCGATTTTGTGGAATGATTTCAAGATGAAATGATATGAATATCCACAAACACGTCGACGTAAATAAAACGGTGTTGTTGGCCGTAACCATGACTTCCAGCTTTGTAAATCCACTTATGGGAGCTGCCGTTAATATTGCCTTACCTAAAATAAGCAGTGAATTTTCATTAAACGCCGTTCAAATGAGCTGGGTAACCATGTCTTTTTTAATGGCATCGGCTGTTTTTTTGGTTCCTTTCGGCAAAATTGGCGACATGTTTTGCCGGAAGAAAATATTCCTTTGGGGAAACCTCTTTTTTTTAATTGCCACCCTGTTTTGCGCACTATCCGGTTCGGGCAATTTTTTGATTTTTTCGCGGGTTTTGCAGGGCATTGGCAGTGCCATGATGTTAAGTACCACCATGGCTATTGTTATATCAGCTTTTCCACCGCAAGAAAGGGGAAAAGTAATTGGACTAAACGTTTCGGCAGTTTATGTGGGTTTGTCGGCAGCACCCATATTAGGTGGCATCTTGACCCAAACCTTGGGCTGGCGGAGTCTGTTTTTTATAAACGCAGCCGTTTCATTGGTAGTAATTCCTGCCATCATCTTTAAAATTAAAGCGGAATGGATTGAAGCCAAAAACGAAAAATTCGATTGGATGGGAACCCTCATTTACATACCATCCATGGCAGCACTTATGTATGGTTTTTCAAAGCTCCCCACTCCTTTGTCCATTATTTTTACCTTAACCGGTATTTTGGGATTAGTGGCTTTTGTGTTGTTGGAAATAAAAAATCCATTCCCGGTGTTGAACATGAAATTGTTTTTTGAAAACAAAGTATTTGCCAGCTCCAATCTATCGGCTTTCATAAACTACGCGGCCACCTTTGCGGTAAGCTTTGTGTTAAGTTTGTATTTACAATATGCCAAACATTTAAATCCGAAAGATACGGGTCTGGTTTTAATTACTCAACCTATATTAATGGCAATAGTAGCCATGTTTTCAGGACGATTGTCCGACAGAATTAATCCCCGATGGTTGGCTTCCCTAGGAATGGCCATCAGTGTTTTTGGTTTGCTCATGCTGGCATTCATTGAACAGAACACCTCGCTTGGTTTTATTGTAATAGCTCTTGGCATACTGGGTTTTGGCTTTGGCCTGTTTTCGTCGCCCAATACCAACATGGTAATGAGTTCGGTGGAGCGGAAGTTTTATGGCGTAGCTTCTGCCACACTAAGCACCATGCGCTCCAGTGGCATGATGTTTAGCATGGCCATTGCCTCCTTATCGGTTCACCTGTTTATGGGGGAGCAAAAAATAAACGATGCCAACATTGATAGCTTTGTGCATAGTTCAAAAGTTATCTTTCTGGTCTTTACCGTGCTCTGTATTGTGGGGGTCTTCTCGTCGTTTGCAGGGAAGAAGGAGATGAATACTAATTCAATTAACAATTAGTAATTGGCAATTAGTAATTCAAGGTAGTTTGGTTATTGGCTTCAAGTAAGTCCTAAATGCTGCTGACGCTTTACTTATTTGTTTTGTTTAGTATCTTAGCTCTGTTGAGCATTTCTGTTATTTAATTCTCCAACCTTTCCAGTTCTCTAACACATCGGGACTACCGATAATTTGAGGAGTTTGTTGTTTTTTATTTATCAACAACGAATTCAAGGAAATTTCTTTTTTTAGGTATTCTTCCAATTCTTCGTAAGAGCAATTCCCTTGGGAATCTTGTAATTTTTTTAATAGATAGTAAGTAAACAATCCATGTTGTTTATCCTTGTATGAAGCGGACGATTCATCGCCTGAGCTTGAAGTAAACACTAAAAGATTATTTCCAACAACTTTTTCTTTGGGTCTAATTTTTACCCCGCGAAGTGCTACTAAACTTTCGTTACGGGCTCCACCGCTAAAACAAGCATCGATAAACACCGTAACTTTAACAGCTTTATTTTCAGTCAGTTTTTTATAGACTTCGGCAAGACTAACTGCATATTTCAGGTCACTACCGCTTACATCTACTGGTACTAAATAGGGTTCTTTGGTCTGTTCATCGGGTAAACCATGCCCTGCATAATAAAATATTATTTCTGCCTTACCATTAGTTGCTTTTGAAATTTTTGAAATCAGATCTAAATTCTGTAACATTTTACTACCGGTGGCATTGATAAGTAGAATACTATTTTTATCAGGAATACCAAGGGTTTTAACACAATACTCTTTAAATATTCTGGCATCATTTTCGGCAAATTGAACATTTACTTCAGCTTTTAGATTTGTTTGGTAGGAACTGTAATCCTCGTTCCCAATAATGAGGGCGTAAGTATTAGGCCTGCTTGAGCTACCAATAGGAATGTCAATATCTACGTCGGAAGGTGTAGTTTTTATTTGTTTTTCGTCAACCATAGAACCTTGTTTATTCAAACTCAGGGTTGAATTACTAATTGATTTGTTTTTAGCCTCTTTAAGAACGGCAACAATCTCGGTTAATCCACCCTCCTGTGCTACTTGCAGTGGGGTTTGAAACTTATGATTATCCGATACATTAATATCAGCACCATAGTCAATTAGAAGTTTTACCATTTCTGGATTTTTTGTTCCAACGGCATAAAATATAACACGCCAGCAACTGCTGGTAGCATTCATTGCATTATAGAGAATGCAGCATTGGTTTGCATCCGCACCACTTTTAAGTAGTAGGCGTGTCATATCAAGATTATTGGCCTTTATTGCAAAATATAAAGGAGGATTGTGGGGACTCTTGTTATACTCTTCATTCACATCGGCACCAGCGGCAATGAGTTTATCCACCTCAACCATATTGCCCGCTTTAATAGCCTTAACAAGCTGTGCCGGGCAGTTTATTGATATCAGTATTATGAATAATAAGCTTATGATATACAGCGAAATATTCTTCAACGTTTCTTTGGCTGAATTCCGTGCACTAAAAGCCTCGAAAGGTCTTTCTTTTACTGCTATTTCATATATAAACGTGCTTCTGTTCATAAGGATGATTTATAATAAGTGCTAATGGTAAAGGTAATCTATTACCGAAGGGTATTACTATAAATCCTATATCCTTTATTGTACTTTTGAATTATTATTATTTAAAACCACCATTTGTTGGGATAGGTAAATTGCTTTGCTGCTAGCGGTTGCGGTATAAAAAGTTGCCTATTATTCACTCCGCTCATGCGACCACTTCGCTAAGTTGGCAATTCTAGATCGAATAGTCGTATGAATATGCACCTTATTTCATGGTAATCTATTGAAAATAATCCGAATAAGGTTCGCATTCTGAAAAATATTGCGTCGGTGTTTTTCCTGATAATAATTTGTAATCATTTATCATGTGCGCTTGGTCATAATACCCGCAAGTATATGCCAGTTCTGTAAGTTGAATACTTTTATTTCTTTGCTTTTCGTGTAATGTATTTTGAAATCGTACGGTTCTTAAAAATTGCTTGGGCGAAGAACCTATGTATTCAGCAAAAGTCCGTTCGTATTGTTTTCTGCATAAACAGGCGGTTGAAGAAAGTGTGTAAATATCAATTACTCCTTTTGATTGATTTATTAAGGCAACACTATTCATAATTCGTTTTATTTCATATTCCTTCTTTCTTTTTTGTAATTGATTCATAAGAAATTTTTCAACAATACAAATTTTCTCTTCGAAAGTTACCGACTTATATAACTCGAATTCTAATTCACTAGCTATATCTTTCAAAAGGTATTTTAAAGGTATGTTTTGGTCGAAAAACTCATTTGAGGGTATATTAAAGAATAATTTTGCACCGAAAGGTTGAAATGAAATTGAAAACAATGAAAGTTTCCCTGAAACAACTATATCGTAGTAGCTTTTCTGCTGCCCACTCAGAATTGAGTTTTCTGAAAGATGTTTATTTTCATCTAAAGCTTTTGGTTTGTCACCTAAATAGAACATCAATTCCATTAATCCATTGGGTACCACCCGTTGTATATGCTCGCTCCCTTGGGGTAAACAATCATCGATTGCCCAATATTGTTTTACATATTGAGATAAAAAGAGTGATGGTTTTGAAATATGATAGCTCACAGTATTTTATTTACAATAAAATTACAAATTTTTAAAATGGGATTGTGATTACCAATTTTAAAATCACAATCCCATAAAGTCATTTGCTAAATATCGCCGTATAGCCCGAGTTTATTTCCTTCACAATCAATAAAAAGAGAAAAATAGCCCCGATTTTCAGCCTCAATTTTAGTTTTTGGTTGAATAATTTTACCCCCATTTTTCTCAATTCTACTCATTGTATTATCTAAATCATTTTCGGTATTTAAACTAACCAATATTCCGTCTTTTGACGGATTAAAACCGGGCGCAAAAGATATTGCCCCTTCTCCCGAAGGAAAACACGCCATTTTCTCTTTTCCACAATCTATCTCTTGCAACTCAATTCCTAAAATAGTGTTGTAAAACTTAACGGCTCTTTTAAAATCTACTGCTGGGATTTCAACCCATGAAACTAACTTTTTCATTGACCTAATTTTTAAATTAAACATTTAAGTACAATGCAAAAGTATTTCCGAAAAGTATGTTAGAATTGTAAAACTGCGACATTGTGGCAATTCGCTGCATTGCTTAAAACATTGAGTGTATGCAGCGTTCGGTAGTACGGAGCCACTTCGATATCAAGGTACAACGAACTTTGATGCTAGAACAGAAGCTCGAATAACCATCTAGCCCCAATATTTTATGATCTAAATGTTGTGTGGGGTATTTTATTCATTCCATCATGTAAATCTTTGAATTGTAATAATTTAAAAAACCTTCTTTTCCTTGAGATTTCAGTATCTTCTGATTTTCAATAAAATTTTGTCCATATTTTTCCCAGCGTTTAGTCCAACTTTTAAATCTCTGACATGGAAATTCATTACACTCATAGCAATGTGAAATCCCTTTTTCTTTGCAACATAAATGGAATGTTTTACAACTTTCACATCTTTTATTGTTAATCTCAGCTCCCGGACAAGGATTTTTATCCCTGGTGTATGTTGGACATCCTCCACAAAAACAACCACAGGCAGGAACTCTGCCTCTATATTCCTTTAATTCAAGTTTCTGGATTGATGATTTTACAAAATCAGTGGGTAACGTAATTATTTTTGAAATTTCTGTTATTGTTTTACCCTCTTTGAATAATCTATATGCAAGAAATTCCAAAGTTTCGCCAACTTCTATTATATTTCTGTCCAAGTCATAGAACCGAATTTCACGTTGTCTCCATGGTTGCTCTCTTGTTTGATGAATAAACTCAATATTATTATCAATCAGTTTTTTCTCAATTTGCTTAATATCATCAAATTCAAAATATAACTCAAAATTATTGCCTCCTGTTTTTATTTCTCTATTGTCAATTAATTTTTGATAGTGTGATTTCAAATGAATTGCAAAGTCCCCTTCAAAAGTTACATTTTCTCCAAAATCATACTTGACTTTTTGACCTAAGATGTTTTCATAAAAATTTCGTGCTTTTCCTATATCAGCAACCGTAATTAAAGGACATATATATTTCATTTTCAATTATTTTTTTTAGATTATTCTATTAATTTGTCTCTATTAATGGAATTTTCCATTTTATAAATAATCTAATCGAGGTGGCGTAAATACATCAATTACTTCTCCGCCAGTAATCACTTCCCATGAATGCTCCATGTTTTCTGGAATACAATAACTATCGCCTGATGTCAATTTTTCACGTATCTGTCCGTATTGAACGAAATATTCACCAGATATTATATATCCACATTGCTCATTAGGATGTGTGTGAAAAGGAACATTGTCTCCAATTTTATAATTCATTTTAGTAACCATTGATTTATCACCAGTCGCTAAAACTTCAAAATTCACTCCTTTAAATTCTTTATGTTTGGAATCACCTTTCTTACTAATCATTGTTATATGTTTTATCGCAGGGGTCTATTTTGTATTCCAGACAACGTTTTCGCATATGAAGCGGTTGCGATTTCTGGCGCTTCATTTTCAATTACCAACTTAGTTAATTTCTTATTCATAGTTTCAAGTCCGCACTTACCCGCAACTGCTTTATTATGCGGTGTTGTACGCTGAATTTTATTGTTTGAAACGATACGATATTTTAATGAATTAAGGAAAAAAGGACTCATATGAACAATATACTTTATTGAAATATTTTTTTTCGTATTTACACTAAATCCAATATTTGCCATTAAATTAAAATTATAAGTCCATTTGCCTTCAATAACTTCATCTGGGTAAGTATCCTTTTCTTTAATAATATAGGGATTAATACCTAGTTCGCCAATCGCGGAAAACAATTTATCTTTATTGTTAAAGCTTAGATAAATAGGTAAATTGAAAATGTCAGCACTTTTTGTATATGCCGTATTTACATTTCCATAAACTGGGTCAAATACATTCATTTCTCCATCATAACTATACATGTTATAGTATAAGCCATAGGAAAACTCAAAATCAAGAGATTTAGTAGGCTTATACAAATGAGATTCAACACCAGCACCGTAACCCCATGTTGGATAACGGTATTCATTCAAGTATTTATCCAATTCGATATTTAAAGAAAAATCAACTTTTTTCAAATGAGTATAAAAGGTCTTTATACTTTTACCTCTCATTCTATTATAGGTATCAACAGTTTCAGCAAGACTTTTTTCATTAAAATCAGTTTTAAGAATTTGTTCTGTCATATCTGGGGAATTATTCATTAATTTTCCCAAATCAAATTTAAACTTGTCATTTGTAATCTTTTTTGAGTCTGCATATGTAATTTCACGACTTAATTCTGTAAACCCATTTTCTCCAGATTTAACAAAAAATATTGAGGCTTCCGAAGTCTCGTTTAAGGCATATAAATTAAGGTCACCTTCAACAACTTTTCTTAAGAATCGCCAAGTAATTACAGAGTCTATTCTTATTTCCCTTCTTTTTTTTCTGTGGATTAATTCAAGTGATTTATAACTTGCAAATTGAATATTGTCAATCGAATAGCCTCTAATTTCATTTGGTCTATAACAAGTAAAAAAAGTTTCTACTTCTCCTTTAAAAATCACTTCCTTTGCAAGATAATGAATTGGATAATTCTTAATGAATCCATTTACTGTGTCACCAGTACTCGTAATTATAAATCCTTGTTTGTCGGGTATATCTGTTTGTCCTAAACTCTTTAAACAAGCAAAAGCTACAATAATTATTATACAAGATATTTTCATATTTCAATTTTAATTTAGCGTACAACTTTTGTATATCCCCAGTCCAACCGTGAATATATACCTAATCTGCTGTATAATCCCATATAGGGGTGGATATTCCACAAATAGCCATGGGTTTTTAAGTTGGGTTTTCGCTTATATTGTTTACCAAAGCTAACAAAAAAAATAAAATTCATTACTATTATGGTCGGCGTTCACTCCCGATGGTGGTTAACGCTTTGCTATGTTATGCTGTTTATTTCATTGGGGTTTACTGGTTATATAATTTGATTTTTACCCATTCTTATTTATCTGCAATAAATTTTTGCTTTTCTTTTTTGCAAATGAGTTGAACGGTCCACTTACCTGTTTGAGCTGACGGAGGAAGACCACCACTCTCGCAAGCCTTCAATTTTTAATGTCGTGCCTTGTTCTTTTTCCTTAGGTATTTCTTCTATTTTATTAGATATGCTAAACAGATCATCATCCATTAAATATTTAGTCCAGTCAACAACAATCTTCAAAGCGTTAACGGATTCTTTTGTTTGAGTAATAATTGTTAATTTTTTTCCTAAGCGTTGCGCAGAAAATCGTCCAATTCCTTTTTTACCTGCTCTGTTTCTTTTATATAGAGGAGAGACGGGTTCATGAATTTTTGATGTGGAAGAAATTCTCATAAAACCATTAATCAGTTGATCTCTGGTCATTCCGCTGCCATTGTCTTTAATGATTAAAGTTCCCCCAATATTGTCAACATTAACAAAATTTAAAGAAGCAAAATGAGCGTCTGCATCATAAGCGTTTTTCACCAATTCAGAAACAGCAGTTTCATGCCTTGCAACCAATTCTTTACCAAGTCGATCAATTACACCAGAATCTACAGAAAAGCGGACGTTGTCTTTATCAAAAGAGACTAGGCTGTGCGACAGCTTTAAAATTCGATCAAAATTCTGGGGATCTTCAGCTAAAGTTTTAGCCAACTCTTCCCTGATGTTTTTTTCATCCATATTATCCAGCATTAATTCTGTTGTTAATATACACGATACTATTATAAATTCATTTTGCGAATGTGTTTTTGAACTTCTCTTTCCACTTTACCAAAGTCGGGCAAATCTTTTATTTGGTCATTCATCGATTTTTGCCAGCGCCCCTTGTACTGAGGTAAGCGTTGTTCCAATTTTTTATGAAACTCAGATGGGTTCAATCCTTTACATTCACATTTCTCCTTGAATTCATTAATGTAAAAGTCAACATCCATTTCGTGAATTTCAAGTAAATACCAAATATCATAAAAATCACGTGCCTGCATACGTTGCATAACTGAGCGTAATTTTTCCACTAAAACTTCCTCCAAAGGATAACATAGTAGTTTGTGCTCTTCCTGATCAGAATAATTTAGAATCATTTTTTGTGAAACAGGAGCAAATACAAGTTTCTCACTTCTCGAAATATCTATTTTAACACGTTTATTATTTCCTTGGCCTCCCAATGGCCCTATGTAACTGATATAAAAATTAATACCTCCATCTTCATGCTCGTTATTGTCAATGACTTCCAAGGGTATGTTGGTCTCTTCTCTTATATATCCAAATATCTCTTCAAACCATTGAAAAATTTGGTCATTTGTAATTTCATCATTTAATAAGGTGAAATCAAGATCTTCAGAAAAGCGGTAGTCTTTAAAGTAAGCTTTTTTCAAAACTGTTCCTCCTTTAAACACAAGAGCTTTCGCTAAATTTTCATTTTCAGCAATCCCTTGTAAAATCCAGGAAAGGACATAGTCTTTTTCAATTTGTTGGTCACGCACAACAATTGCTCGTGCTTTATTTTGTATTTCGCTTGGTTTAATCATGTGTAAATAGCCGATTTAATTGTTTCAGTATCTATGTTCTGCATAATACTCCATTTGCTTAATAGCTTTCCATCCTTTGGTAATTCAGTATCGAGAACAACATAAGATGCTGTTTTTATTTTTTTCAGTTCTTCTGTGATTGATTGATTGATTTCCAATGCCTCCAATAAGAATCCAAGTCTTTTAATTACTGCTTGAGAATTAAATAGTTTTGCATACTCAAGTAAGTTCTCAAACCGTATTTTATCTTTTGAGATGTAGATTGCTCTTGCAATTTCTACAATACCACCAGCATAGTCTGGTTTAAAAAGGCAGTCGATAAATGTTTTTTCTAAATCTGAACATTTCACTTTGTGAAAGTTATCAATCCACATTTTTTTTACTCCAAAAAAGTGATCTAAATTATGATAGATAAACTGAAAAGTGACCTCTTTTACATTAATTGTCGAAGGTCGAATCTGTTTGGCTACAACAATCTGCTGCTTAAGTGAAGGTTGAGTTATTAAGTTGTGAATTTGAAGTGCTGAATAGTATCCTATATAGTGATCATTTCCATTTACGAGATTCTCTGTCAGTAAATGCCAGTCAGGCATAAAGCTTTCCGGATCTTTCTCATAGGGGATAATGTAATAAACTCCATCTTTTATTCTCATCAATAAACCGCGCTTTGTCATATCACTCAAAAGTTGATTTACAGTTGGTTTTGACGATTTAGATAGAATCTCAAATGCTTCTGAACTTTTAAAGCAAGCTTTCTCAATCCCATTAAAATGGGTCAAAAGTTCGTTGGATTGAGTTGAAATATTTTTACTTCTCATAGTTTCAATGTCAGATTACATCTTATTACAATGATACGAATAATAATTTATTAAACATGAGATTTTATCAATGGATTCTTTTTCATAGTCTATTTGTCAGCAAGGAACTTATTAACCAGATACAGAAGATAGATGCTGCGTGCGAAGGGAAAATTTTAGCTTTTTTGGGTTTCTGATGGTTGAATTGTGTGTCGGAGAAAACCAAATGTGCTAAAATGTGTGTTGGCTGTGTCTTTTTTTAGCATGAAACACAACTGTATATCCCCAACTTTTCCCGTGATATCAACTCCAATTAGCTGTATAATCACGAATTGGTGTGGTTATTTTACTAATAGTCATGGGTTGTTTTGTTGGGTTTTCGCTTATATTGTTTACCAAAGCTAACAAAAAAAAATGAAATTCATTACTATTATGGTCGGCGTACACTCCCGATGGTGGTTAACTCTTTGCTAAACTGTGCGGTTATTTGTTTGGGTTTACTGGTTACATAATTTTATTTTTACCCATTTCTATTTATCTGTGAAAAACTTCTGCTTTTCTTTTTTGCAAATGAGTTGAACTACCCACTTGCCCGTTTGCGCCGAAGGTGGGAGACCACCACCCGGGAAAAGCCATTGGCCTGCCATATAAAAGTTTTGCAGTTTGGGAAGGGTCATATCTAACGATTTCATCATGTTTTCTTTCGATGGCATAAATCCTTCATAAGCTCCATCTTTGACACCGGTGTACCGAACATCGGTTTTTGGTGTGGCCACATCCACCACTTCAATAAACTCCGTAATACCGGGGAATTCCGTTTCTAAATAGGCAATGGCATCTTTTTCAATTTGTAACTTTTCATTATTATATGCCTCTCCTTCCAAATGCTCCCATAATTTCCAAGGGCTTTCATACCGCATCACGATGGAAGTTTTTCCAACCGGAGCCATGGTAGTATCATACGAGTAATTCATAACGGAATATCCGTATTTAAGGTTTGTCCGTCCAATCTCCAAATCTTTTGAAGTATTGATAATGATGGGTGATTCGGATTTAACAACTTTTTTAATTCCGAATGAAACCTGCACTAACGGCGTAAACAACTCCCAATTTTTATAGGCATAATCCACTTTTTTTGAAACATATTTCCCGCCCAACATTTTATAAATGGTAGTATATCCATCGGCTGCACTTATTACATAGTCAGATAGAATTTGGGTTCCATCGGACAGGATGATGCCTTTTGCTGTATTGTTTTCAATAATTATTTTTTCAACTTTTGTTTTGTATAAAATTTTACCGCCCAATTTTTCAAATTTTTCAACCATCCTCTGTGCCAAAGGGAACGAACCGCCTTTTATATAACCCGCATTTTTTTGATTGAACCAACCTAACATGAAAATAAAAGCCAATGCCGAAAAATTCCTTTCACCATACAGGGCATCTAAAACCGATTTAATTTTCTCACTTTTGAACCCGAGTTTATTAAAATACTCTTGGCATGTTAAACGGCCAAATTTCCGTACCAAATTAATAATTGGCAGCATCACGGGAATAATTCTTAGGTAATCGAGGGGCTTACGCAGTTCGGGGGGAAGAGCGAAAGGCTCCAATAAAGCACTTTTGCGCATATCGTTACACATTCTTTTAATTGTCTTGGTATCTTCCGGAGCCATCTCAAGGAGGTACTTTTCCCATCGGTCGATATTCGAATAAATGATAAATTCATTTCTGTCCTTATCAAATATTTGAGAATGAATGTCATGATCAATTATTTCGGTTTCATTATTTATTACGTTGGTTTCTTTCCAAATATCGTGAAAAGCCCCTTTCGAAGTTCCCACCAACCAGTGCAAACAATAATCGAAGCGGTATTTTTTTCGTTCCCAAGCCGTGCATTGACCACCGGCAACGGAGTGCATTTCAATTATTTCAGTATCAAATCCATTCATGGTAGCGTAAATTCCAGCAGATAAACCGGCAACGCCTCCGCCTATAATTGTAATTTTCTTACTCATTTTATTAAGGTATTGATTTCCTCTTTCATTATATTTTCAAACCGGGTATTGCTAATGGGATGATGGCTTATGATTTTTCCATTATAAATGATGCTAAATGTACCAAATGCACCCGGTGTATTTTGCACGGCTTCGGCATCCGTTAAATCGACTAATTTTGTTTTTAACTTCATTTTATTTGCCGATTCAATAATGGCATTTACGTTCTTTTCGGTATAAGGGCATTGTGCCGAACGCAAAATGGTCAGCCCATCATGGTATTCCTTTAAATGCTCTTCCCTATTGTGTTTGAAACTTGGATCTTTCGATTTCTCATCAAATTTTAAAGCCAATAATTCAAAATCGGGTTTTGCCTTCTCCACACTTTGAAATCCTTTTTTTATAAAAATAGAATTATCGGCCATAAAAGAACCTTTTCGGGTAACCACGGCAACACCGAGCATTTTATTTTCTTTCGCATCATCTATACACGCATCAATTAATAGTGAAGCATAACCTTTGCCTTTAAATTCTTTTTTAAATCCAACAAAAAGGCAATGAATAAACATATATCCCTTGGCGTCAACCGGACGATGCGCATATTTTCCGGGAATGTATTCTAACATTCCCTGATATCCACCTTTATTCGAAATAAGTGTTTTAATCCGCAAACCTTTCGGGTAGTATTGAACGAACCATTCTATTTTTTTTCTCAATTCAAGGTGTTTATCCACATCCTTATATCCGCAAACTCCATATTCTGCGATGTTTTCAGGTGTAATATCTATAATTTTAATATCATCCATGTTACCACATATTTAAAAATTGTTATCAATACTTAACTCAGCATACTTTTTAAGGCTCTTCTGTAATGAAGCCCTATCATAATTCCCACAATAATTAAAACCAACCAATTTATGGTGATGGTTGCCACTTCGAACCGATAACTTCGTTCAATGCCATATTTAATTGAGTAAAAAATGAAAGCCACATTGTTTGCAGCCAATTGCGATATGAGAATTATGCGAATTGTCTTTTCTGCCCGGGTGTTTTTAGAGAAAGCAAATGCAAGAAAAAACAGTGCAATGGACATGGTGATATAACCCAATTCTTCCATCGCAATAAACAATCCATATTCATTGTATTGTGTTATCAGGGCAATTCCTTTGGCCTCCCCTTTCATTACGCTTATGGGGACTACTGAAAATTGGGTAAAATAGGCAATCAATAAAACGGTTGATGAAATGAGTGTGAATGAGAAGCTAAGAAACGTATAGAGTTTTTTTGCAGCATTAGCAATAAAATGATTGGTCGCAATAAATATCACAAAAGCAAACAATTGAAATATAGCTACATACATCCAGTAATAGTCTCTTGGGTAATATGAGAGAATATCCGGGAAAGGATAGCTCATGCAATTATTTGGGCAATAAGGTCCAGCTGGTGGTATTGCAGTCATAGCAAACCCAAATGCTACTATTGTAAGAAATGACAGAAAGAAGGACGAATAAAATCCAAATGTTAACTGACTTTTTTGTGATTCCTTATTTTCCATGGGATAGCTTTTTTATTTAATAACTCGCACTGTTTTTTATGATGCTTCCTAACTACTTTATATCACCACCTTATCGTTATACATCCCAAAAAGCTTCATAATCGCAATTAAGTGTGGTTATTTTACGAATAGTCATGGGTTGTTGTGTTGGTTTATTGGTTATTTTGTTTACCAAAGCTAAGCAAAATTAATGAAATACCTTACCCTAATGGTCGGTGTTTTCTCGTTGTTTGTTAGCAAAAAGGAGATGAAAACCGGTAAAACAATTAACAATTAGTAATGGGCAATTGGCAATTCAAGGTCGAATAGTTATCAGCCTCACGCAGGGCACTGCATAACGCTTAAACCCCTATTTATTGTAGGGCGTATTTAATTCATTTTTTACTTTTTCATTATATATCTAAATGTACCAAATATAACTATCCCTCCAATTCCTTGTTCTATAATATGATAAATTGTATTTGTAATCTGATAAGAAACTGATGATTCATGTACCGCAGCCATTGTTAATCCATGAGGAAATACCCATAAAATACCGATTATCGCACCAATCATAATCCCTTTTGAAATTGAATCTCTATTATTTTTAGAATTCAGATAAAAGTAACTCATTAGTAATCCAAGTAAAATGTATGCAATCAATGTAATTCCAAGTCCTTCATGATGAGGGTGCATGTTTTCATTTACAGCAGGCATTATTAAATTGTGATAAAGTCCTCCAACCACCCACATAGCAAATCCTGAAACGAACGAGGCAATTATCATTTTAAAAATGTTCTTTTTTGTGTCCATAATTATTAAAATTTAAGTTTACTAATATTGGTCACAAAGTTCATCATCCTAAATTTTAAAAACTTGAATAAACAGACTATTTTAAAACTTCCGAGGGTTTAATCCCAAAATTCTCTTTAAATGTCCTTGTAAGATGTGACTGGTCAGAAAATCCGCCTATAAATGAGGCTTGAGTTAAACTATTATTCTCATGTATTGCAGAAATGGATTTTATTAGCTTGCTATGTAGTACAAATCTGCGAAATGTAAGACCTGTTTCCTTTTTGAACAGTCTATTGAAATGACTTACTGATAAATTGACCATTTTAGAAATATTATCAACGTGCAATTTTTCATCCTCACTTTCCATAATTAGACTGAGAGCTCTTAAAATTCTATTGTCAAATTCTTCCTTTTCACTACATGTGTCAGGAATAAGTGAAATTGAATGAAGGATTTTTTCAACCATCTCTTGGGTATTATAATTCGAATAATACCAGTCTTTTATTAAGGATAAGCTTTGTTGAGATTTTAAACTATTAAGTTTTTTTATTGGTTTAGTAGAGTCTGTAAGTCTAATTCCTTCAACAGAGTAAGGTACAATATGAATAAAGGCAACATACTCTTCTTTGTAGGTTTCAATACTGAAGTCAATATTCTTTTGAATCAACGTAAATTGAAAATCATCTCGATAGCCCTCTGATGTATTTAACTTAAAAGTTTCTCCAAATGACAAAATTACAGTCAAAGCATAATGTTTATGGAAATTAGAGACAATATCTTTTCCAATAAAAATTCCACCGATTTTTGAAAATCCAATTTTTGATATTTTATTATCCTTGGTCATAGTTTGTGAAACGGCTCTATTTAATGCCCTACAACGGTGGTAGTATGAAAAGTTGCCGACTGCTTGGCACTGTCCTGTCAAGTAACACAAAAGTTAAAGCGGGCTACTCCAGAGCATTCGGGATTGAATAACCTACTGTCTCAGCAATTTTTTATACCGCACATTGTACTTTTGTGCATATTTTTCATATTCGTTTTGCAAAAGATTTCTGCTTATTTCTTTGCCATGTCCTGGTAGAAAGATTCTACAATCCGTATTAAGTAATTTACCCCAACTTTCTATCATTCTGAAAATATCATCTGAGTATGGCGGAAAAACAGAATTTTTAAACACTCCAAACATAACATCTCCAACAATTGCAATCTCGTTATCTACCAGTATGCTAACCGAATCTACTGAATGTCCGATTGTTTCTATTATTTTTATTCTACTGTTCCCAATATTAAGGTCATAATCTCCATTTACAAATATATCTGGTTTAAATGTTTCATATCCAAATTTACTTTTCCCCATCAAACGTCCTAATTTAGCGATCAATCTTGTAGTAAGAAATGTTCCGTCTGATAATTTTGAATACCCATTTTTTATTGAATTTGCCGCTGAACCAGATACAATAATCTGACAATCACTTTTTTCTTTTACTATTTTTGTGGATTGGCAATGGTCAAAATGCGTGTGCGTCAAAATAATGGCAGAGACATCATCAATGGTAACATTAAGAGATTCAATGTTTTTTGACAGAGTTTTAAAAGCAGAAGTTTTCCCAGTATCTACCAAGATTACGATATTATCTTTTAAAATCAGATAGGCATTACTCCGCCCCGATAGAACTTGAATTATTTTATTTCCATTTTTTGTCTTCCAGATTCTCATTTTTTTATATCAAGCTGTTTCCACCGTCTTTTTGCATGAAGCACAACTACTGCATAACCCCACCTTTTCCAAAGTTATACATCAAAAAAGCTGTATAATCCCAAATAGGTGTGGTTATTTTACAAATACCCAAATTGTTCGATTTGATTACTTTTCCTGAATTTTCAAAATACCTACAAAACCTCCCCTGGGGAGACATTTTAAACTAACAATATCACCTTTTTTTACCACTAGCGTCTCAGTTGTAAAAGATTTGTCATCATCCCCATCTTTGATAAGTTGCAAATTAAAATTTCCATCGCCAAGAAAATCAAAATTCACGTTGAGTATTTGAGGTTCATCTTTGCCATTTAAGCCACCTATGTACCACTGTGTTCCTTTCATTCGGGCAATAATTACTCTATCACCGGGATATCCGTCAATAAGCCTTGTGTTGTCCCAGCTAACCGGTACTTTTTTAAGAAATTCTTTGGGTTCGGTTGGCAAACTGTTGTAAGCTGCCGGATTGTCGGCAAAATGCTGAAACCCCGACTCAAAAACTACCGCCAAAGCCAGTTCGTGCCCAAACGAGGTAATATGCGGGTGCTGCGAATTGGAAAACGTTACTGGCGTATAATCCATTGAACCAATTACATTACGGGTAAAAGGCAATGTAGTATTGTGGCCGGCTGCTTTATTTGTAAGCACCGGTTGATTGTTATACCATTCGGCCCCATAAACTCCTTCTGTAGTCATCAGATTTGGATAGGTACGAGCCCAGCCGCGCGGAACGGTGGCACCATGAAAATTTACCATCAGGTGGTATTTTGCCGCTTCTTCCAAAATATCAATGTAGAATTTCATCATATCCTGTTGGTCGCCGGCAAAAAAATCGACTTTAATGCCAAATACCCCAATTTTATTGAGCCACGAAAACTCGTCAGCACGTTTTTGAGCAGTTAGCAACCGGTCGTTCGGTGTTGGATCGAGCCAGATTGTACCCGAATTATACCACATCAATGGTTTAATTCCTTTGCTTTTGGCATAGTTTACCGCATCAACAATATTTCCACCGTTACTCATTACATCCCATTCCCAATCAATAAGTATATAAGGCCATTTCATTTCATCTGCTAAATCAATATATGCTGCAACCTTTTGATAGTCTTTGGAACCATGGTTGTTAGCCCAATAAATCCATGATACAGCACCCGGTTTAATCCAGTCGGTTTCTTCATATTTATTGGATTCGCTAACATCGGTAATCAAAGTTGATTCAACAATATCCGACAACTTGCCGATTATAAGGGTATGCCATTGAGAGTTCCATGGCAGCTTGGTTATTACCCCTGTTTGCTTAAAATTATTTCTGGGTGAAGGGTACATTACTTTGTATTCATTTGGGTTTCCCCGATTGCAAAGATTTGAGGCACAGTTATTCTCATTGATATTTGCTTCGGAAATTAATACCCAAACCGGATTGTTATTTACTTTAAACAATGCAGGAAACCCCCATTCCTGCTCTTTTCTATCACTTTTTCCTGTTTTTGATAATGGAAAAAAATCTTCGTACGAAACATTATATGGCTGCATCCAACGGTTTGTGCTATCGGGTAAAATATATGTTGTGGCTTCGTCCAAAATGTTGACCAATGAATCGGATTTATTTGTGAATTCATATCGGAAAGCTACGCCATCGTTATAAGCCCTAAAAACAATACGTAAAGGTTGGTTATTGGAATTTACAAAATGGAATACTTTTTCAGTACCAAAATTTTCGCATGACTTTCGCTTACCGCAAATCATTTCATAGTTATCGTGTACCGCCATTGCTTGCGACTCACCAACATATTTGAGGCTATCGGTAAATAGTTGGTCATTACGCATTATCCCCAAAGGTGAGTTTGGTAAAACCTCTACATATTCCGAATTCATTTTATACAGAACCCTAAAATATACTTTACCGGAAGACATTTTATCCGATGTATTTTTTGCGACAAGTTCCACTTTGATGTTTTTATTCGGCGATAAAACTTCTTGCGCTTTAATTGCCAATGAGGTGGAAATAAAGATAAATATTGATAAATAAATATGATTCATCTATTTCTTTTTTAAATATTTAGCAATCATACAATAATTGGGTGAATTTTCAAAATTGATGGCAACGTTTTCAGGGAAATCGCTTTTAAGAATTTCAATATTGAATTCCCATTTTCGGCGCATGGATTCTGTACATTTTCAATTAAAAGATAGTGCTTGCGCCGATTTTATACCTGAAATTCATTTACCCCGGCTAATCCCGATAGCTATCGGGAGGGGCTATTCATGGTAAATCCCTCCGGGATTTCTTAAAAGCGATTTCCCTGGTAATGTTTTGCTGTATTAAAAATTGTCCTTTTGTGTTCGTTTACCATCTTTTTTTCTCCTTAACTTTTGGAAAAAAGTGTCAACGTATTTCAGGACAAGACACTTATGTTGAAACTGGTCGAGCAAAGGGAAAAGTAGTCATAAAACTTAATGTTGATTGATTAGATAAAACGGCACAAAATGACTGAGAACGTATTTTGAATAAGATAAAGAATTTTCTTTGCTACTATTTCCGTATTTTCGACAGGAATATTTTAACAACTCTAGCTACCTAATTTCGACCCTTACGGGAATAATAAGCTATCAGTATTTTTCATATTCCTAATATCCGCAAGTGAGGGTTTGACTCTTTAATTATTAGATGAATAAACAAGTTTTGATGTTCCTCTGAATAGAAAAGTCAAGCCCTCACTATCAGTAAGTTAACTTTTTACCTGCGGATTTAAGGATATTAGTCAATTCATATTCAGATATTTTTGCGTTTACAATAATCTTTTTTGTTAAAGTTAAAACAAAAGCCGCAGCGAATATTTTTCTCTGCGGCTCAATGTTGTTTGCTGAAAGGCTCAAAAAAGTATTATACAATTGCATCGGCCACCATTTTTGCCAACTGTGTTGTGGGGCGGCCAATCAGTGTAGAAAGTGTGTGCGAATCGTCAAATAATCCTCCTTTTGAAGCTCCAGTATCAGAGTTGGCCAACATCTTTGCTAATCCTTCAGGTAATCCGAAACTTTTCAGAATATCAGCATATTGCGTTTCAGTCAGGTTGTTATACGGAATGGTTTTTCCGCTTTGACTCGAAATTTCAGCAGCCAGTTCGGCAAGTGTGTAAGCTTCGTCACCTGCCAATTCGTAGGTTTTGCCTTCGTGACCTTTGCCTGCCAATACCACCGCTGCTGCTTCGGCAAAATCAGCACGGGCAGCCGATGATATTTTACCTTCTCCGGCGTTTCCGATAAATGCTCCTGCACCGATGGCTCCTTTAGCTGAACCGGTATAATTTTCGGTGTACCAACCATTGCGAAGAATCGTGTATGTCACTCCCGATTCTTTCAGGGAAACCTCAGTTCCTAAATGCTCTACAGCCAACGAAAGTGGTGAACTGTCGGCATGTAAAATACTTGTATAGATAATGTGTTTAATGCCAGCTTGTCTGGCAGCTGCAATCACAGCTTTGTGTTGTGGTAAGCGTTGGCCTATTTCATTGCCTGAAATTAGCAACAGTTTGTCAATTCCCTGCAACGAAGCAACCAAATTTTCTTTTTGCGTATAGTCAAACGCACGGGCTTCAACGCCCAACACTGTTGCCTTCTCTGGTTTGCGTACCAATGCCACAATGGTTTCTGTTGCAACTTTTTTTTTCAAATTTTCTACTACTAAGCGACCTAATTGACCTGTTGCACCTGTTACTCCGATTTTCATTTTATGTTTCCTTTCTTTAAATTATTTTTTAAATGAAATATTTTACATTACTTTTGTTACGCAAAGTAACTAATAATAGTTTACATTTGAAACAGGTTACATTTTAGTAACCATGAAAATAGTAGTAACCTAAAGGTAACCATTATGCCAAAATTGAAAGAAAAAACGCAATGTCCGGTAACGGCAACCCTTCAACTGATAGGAGGAAGATGGAAAACCATCATATTATACACTCTCATGCACGGCACAAAACGCTTTGGCGAAATAGCCGTTCGTATTCCCGATATTTCGCGTAAAGTACTTACCGAGCAACTGAAAGAGATGGAAGCCGATGGGTTGATTTTGCGTGAACAATTCAAAGAAATACCTCCACGGGTGGAGTATTCGCTAACTGATTTGGGCAAAAGTCTCTCAGCAGTAATTAGCGAATTGGAAAAATGGGGAATCGAAAAAGTGCTGTCGAATTAACTCAGTGACCTTACTTACCGGCGCTGCCGCTCATAATTGCTGCTGGTCTCTGGTTTCTTGTTGCTGGTTTCTGGTTTCTGGTTCTAACAGATAAGTTGTTAAAACAAATTAAGTTTCAAATCTGTTATTTTATCATTAAAAAAAACCAAAGAACACAGAATCGGAATAACACATTAGGTCAATGGAAAATAATAAGGAGTTGTCAGCAGGACATCGTGAAGAATTAATCGGAGTATTAAAAGCCCGATTTGAGAGAAACAGGAACCGCCATAAAGACCTTGAATGGGATAAACTTATAACAAGGCTGGATTTAGGGGGTAAACTTTGGTCGCTCAATGAAATGGAACGAACCGGAGGTGAACCGGATGTTGTTGGTTTTGATAATACTACGGGTGAATATATCTTTTATGATTGTTCCGAAGAAAGTCCGAAAGGCCGCAGAAGTATTTGTTACGACCGTGAAGCGCTGGAATCAAGGAAAGAACATAAACCGGCCACTAATATACTGGATATGGCAGCTGCCATGGGTATTGAACTTTTATCGGAAGAACAATATCGTGAGTTGCAGAAACTTGGAAATTTCGATACAAAAACATCGAGCTGGGTGAAAACGCCCTCTGAGATTAGAAAACTAGGAGGTGCTCTTTTTTGTGATCGTCGGTACGGTAAAGTCTTCATCTATCACAACGGTGCTGATTCATATTATGCAGTAAGAGGTTTTCGTGGCTATTTAAAGGTCTAATCGCTGTAACTTTCAGGATGGTACCGTTCGATAGAAAGAAGTGCAGGGGTACTTATCATCTACAATGGTTGGAACCATTGGATAAATACCGGGCTGGAGCCCGGTGATCCAACACGGAATAGGCATCTCTCGTATCAGTAAGTTAGTTTTTATCTGCGGTTTAAAATTCAACTAAAATACCGTTTCCTGAAATAAAACGCCACGCTTACAAGTCCAATCATTACCGGAACCTCAACCAACGGCCCAATTACGGCAGCAAAGGCTTCACCGGAATTCATCCCAAAAATGGCAATGGCAACGGCAATAGCCAACTCAAAATTGTTGCTGGCTGCGGTAAACGAAAGCGTTACCGATTGCCCATAGGTTGCTCCTACCCTTTTGCTCATGAAAAACGACAGCACAAACATGATGATGAAATAAATGAGCAGTGGAATGGCTATCAGAACTACATGAAGCGGGATTTTAACAATGTATTCGCCTTTTAACGAAAACATGACCACAATGGTAAACAGCAAGGCAATAAGGGTTATTGGGCTGATTCTAGGAATAAACTTTTGATGGTACCATTCTTTGCTCTTTACCCGGATTAACGTAAAACGGGTAACGAAACCGGCTATAAACGGGATACCCAAATAAATAAATACGCTTTTAGCTATAACACCAATGGTAATGGTTTCCACTTCATGGTTGGTAGGAATTCCAAACCATGCGGGCAACACGGCTATAAAAAAATAGGCATACACCGAAAAGAAAAGCACCTGGAAAATGGAATTGAAAGCCACCAAACCGGCGGCGTATTCGGTATCGCCTTCAGCCAAATCGTTCCAAACAATAACCATGGCAATGCAACGAGCAAGGCCAATCATTATGATGCCATACATATAAGGCAGGTTGGCATTGTTTTCGCCTGGGAAAAGTTTGAAAAACACAATGGCCAAGGCAAACATCAATACGGGTCCAATGATCCAGTTTTGAATTAACGATAGCGTCAATACTTTATAATTACGGAAAACATCGCCCAACTCTTCATACTTAACTTTGGCTAAAGGTGGGTACATCATTAATATAAGGCCAATGGCAATGGGAATATTGGTAGTGCTTTCGGGGGTCGATTTCAACGATTCCCAGAATTGAGCTATGGATGGCATTAGATATCCTGAAAGAACACCAACTGCCATGGCTAAGAATATCCATAGGGTTAGGTAGCGATCCAAAAATTTCAAACGTTTTTTTGAAGGAGACATAATGCTATTTTTTAAAGATGAAGTAAACGGCTAAAACCAAAAACACAAATCCGATGACATGATTCATGCGGAACGTTTCTGTTTTGAAGAAAATCAGGGTAAAGGCAGTAAATACTACCAAAGTAATTACTTCCTGCAACACTTTAAGTTCCACCAACGAAAAGGGGCCGCCATTTCCCTGAAACCCAATACGGTTGGCCGGAACCTGAAAAAAATATTCAAACAGGGCGATTCCCCAACTGATTAATACAATTCCCGAAAGGGTTAAGGTTTCGAACCATTTGAATTCGCGGAATTTAAGATGCCCGTACCAGGCAAACGTCATAAACAGGTTCGACATCACCAAAAGACCGACGGTATAAAAACTTTTCATGCTACAAATGAGGTTTTATTTTTTCGGCGTAAAGATTGTAAAAAGCTTTTTTAATCTCATCGCGTACCCGATAAAATTCACTCATCACAAATTCGGGGGTTCCAACGGCATGTGATGGATCGTCGAACCCAATATGCAAACGGGATTTTACTTTGCCCAAAAAGGCCGGGCAGTTTTCGTTGGCACCGCCACAAACGGTAATCACATAATCCCACTCTTGGTCTAAGTATTTGGTTACTGAATCGGAAGTATGATGGCTGATATCGATGCCGGCCTCTTTCATTACCTGAACGGCAGTGGTATTTAACTTTCCGGAAGCTTCTGTTCCGGCCGATTCTACCTGAATCCGTTTATCGAACGATTGAAGGAAACCATGTGCCATTTGGCTGCGGCAGGAGTTTCCGGTGCAAAGGATTAGAATTTTCATATTTTGTTAGATTATAGTTGATGGTTACTGGTTGCTGGTTGCTGGTTGCTGGTTACTGATTTGACACTTAATACTTGATACTTGATACTAATTATCTATTTTAACTGACATACACACGATCCTGACAGACGATATTGAATGTCTAATTTTATGGGTAAACCATCGTGTTCCCATTCCGCCATGCCGCCCGCTAAATTGGCGATGTTTTTAAATCCGGCCTCTTGGAGCATCAACATGGCTTCATGGCTATGCAACCCCACGGAATCAGCCACAATTATTGGATTATCAGTTGGTAACTCCTTCATTTTTAGCTCTAATTCGGTAAGTGGAATGGCAATTATTTTAGGAACATCAAAGCATTTAAAACCCACAAAATAGGGCAACCTTACATCGAGCAACAATGCTCCTTGTCGGCAATGTATATAGGCTTCCATTGGGGTCAGGTTCAGGAAACCGGAAGCCCAAAAACCTGATGTTCCAAAATAGGATTCAACTGCATTCATTGGAAGTTCCACTAATTAAGTTCTGAAAAAACAAATTGACCATCAATCCCATTTTCTCTATATCACAGGTGTTCAAACAATAATTGGTTTTACTGCCCGTAATAGTTCCTTTTATTAACCCGGCCTTTTTTAATTCAGTAAGGTGCTGATTCACCGTAGTCCGGCTCAATGGCAATTCATCGGAAATATCACCTGAAATGCAGGTTTTGGTATTAGCCAGAAAAGTCAAAATAGCCAACCGGGCAGGATGCGATAGTGCTTTAAAAAAAACGGCTTTTAATTGCTGTTCTTCTGTAAAAAGTTCCGATTTTGAAATTACCATGCCCTAAAATTTATGACGCAAATATACGACAGTTAAATTTATAACGTAAATATACGTCATGTTTTAATATTAAGAAATTGTTAAATATTTCATTATTCCCTTCTCCGATTGATTTCTGTCAATAATTGGTCGATTGGAATATATCCCGAATGCCGGAATATTTCCTTACCCTCCTTAGTAAGCAATATCTGTGTGGGAATAGCTGCCACCCCAAAATATTTCATCATAGCTTGGTTTTCAGGCTTTAAAATATTAAGGAAAACCACCTTAACAACTTCTGGATATTGCTTTTTTACCTCCTCCATTACTGTCTCCATTTGTCGACACGTTGAACACCCGGTAGCGCCAAATTCAAGAAAGGTAATTTCATAACTTAATCCGTTTTTTGAATAATTGAAGGCGGAATCAACAAAAACCGATGCTGATGTAGTAATTTCAGCACCGGCTTGAGCCTTAACTGCTGTTAATGCCATTTGGTTCAACTTGTCTTTAAATGCAAAAAGCAAGACTATAAACAATACGGTTGCAACCACACCAATTATTGGGAATGCCTTTTTTACTTTAACAAATACTTGGTTCATTTTATTCTTTTATGGGCAACCTCAAGGTTTAATTTTATTGTAAACCCCTGTCAAATATTGGTCGTAATATCCCTTGATGGTTTCTTCCACTTCGGCCATGGGTTTAACCGGTACAAGATCAACAACTTCATTAAATGATAATCCAGAATGGAAAAGGGTTTCTGTGGTACCTGCCAACATTTCCAAAACAGCGGTTTGGGCCTCTATTTCGTTCATGCCAAAGCTCACTGCCAGTTCTTTTAACTTTTGTATTTGATAAAAGAAATAAGTATGTCCCATTGCTGTAATTACGGCATACGCTTCTATTTTTGATTCTTCAACCACAGGAGTTGAACCGAGAGAACGCATCAATTCCAATAGTTTGTTTTTGGAATCAACCGGCATCTCTTTTGAAAATGAGATTGGATTAACCCCTTTGTTCACAATAGCAGCAGCGCTGGGGTTCATTCGGGCAATGTTTGCAAATCCGCCCAATGTGCCAGCTATTTTTTCGATAGTGAGTTTGGGTGCCAATGAAATCAATATTGTTTCTTTACTTATCAAATCCTTAATTTTTGCCATCATCTCCATTAATACCGGAGGATGGAGCGCGACAAATACTATTTCATTTTGCACCACTTCCTGCAAATTATTGGTACCAACTTCAATTTTCGAAAAGTGCAATTTTAGGGCATCCAGCACAGCTTGATTGGTGTCGGTAACCACCACTTTTTCAAAGGTAATACCATCGTTTTCAAAAGCTTGTAAAATAATTTTTGTGATTCTTCCACCTCCAATAAAACCCAATGAATTTGTTTTCATGATAATTTAAGTTTAAGTTAAAATATATAATTAAACAAATAACCTACAATCATTATTCCTAAACCTACAACTCCAATGAAAGTGAAAATTAACGGGAGTTTTAATACTTTCCGGAGGATAACCATTTCGGGCAATGAAAGGCCAATTACCGACATCATAAATGCCAGAGCGGTTCCTAGTGAAGCCCCTTTTTCAATCAACACCGAAACAATAGGTACAATACCGGCAGCATTTGAATACAAGGGAATGCCAATAACAATGGAAAGCGGAATGGAGTACCAAACCGATTTTCCCATTAATGAGGCCATAAATTCTTCGGGAACATAGCCATGGGCACCAGCACCTACAAGGATTCCCAGCGCAACATAAATCCAAACTTTGCCAACAATTTCCTTTACGGCATCATAGCCGAGCTTAATACGATTAGTAAAGCTTAGTTTTTCTTCTTCCGTATTACTATTGCCTATATGGGTTTGATACACCCAGGGTTCAACCCATTTTTCAAGTTTAAGCAAACCAATTACCCAACCTGCCAAAATAGCAATGGCCAAACCGGTTCCAACATAAATAGCGGCCACCTGCCAACCAAACATACCATATAATAGAATGATGGCCACTTCATTAATCATGGGAGCCGCAATTAAAAAGGAAAATGTGACTCCTAGCGGTACCCCCGATTCTACAAATCCTAAAAACAACGGGATGGCTGAACACGAGCAAAAAGGGGTGACAATGCCCAGCATGGCAGCCATTACGTTACCAGTAAATGTTTTTTTACCTTCAAGTGCCTTTCGAGTGCGTTCAGGTGTGAAATAGGTTCGGATAATCCCAACAAAAAAAATAATAAGAGTGAGCAAAAGCATCACTTTAGGGAATTCAAATACGAAGAACCGCAAGGCTTCTGTTAAATGTTGGCCTTTTTCCAACCCTAACATGGTATCAATAAACCAGTCGGTAAGGGGTTGCAAGTAGTGGTAAATAGCATACCACACCGGCAGAAGGAATAAAGGGATTAATATTTTTTTGTTCATTTTCAATGTATGCGTTTTAAGAATTATTTCATTGTCATTTTTTAAACTGATTATTTATCAATGTCTGTTTAGTTAGTAATTCCTCCCTATAATCCCCCAAGGGGGATACTTCCTTCGTAGCATCATTGCTAGTCCTCCTTTGAGGGATTCCGATAGCTATCGGAACGAAGGGTGGAGGGTGAAAATACTTAACTAAACGGCATTGGATTATTTATTGAAAAAACATGATAATAATATAATAAACTCCCACACCAATAAATACAATACCAATCACCCTACGGAACCAAAGCTCAAAACCTTTTAACCGGTTATAAAACTTCCCTATTGAACCTACCGAAAAAGCTATTAACCAAGCAAACAGGATTACCGGAATGCCGGTAGCAATGGCAAAAACCAACGGCAGATACAAACCGCTTACACTAGCAATGGTCATGGGAATGAGCATCCCGAAATAAAGAACCCCGCTATACGGACAAAAGGCCAACGCAAAAACAACGCCCAGCAAAAAAGCACCCCACGGACTTTGTCCGCTTTTTTTACCAATTTTATCGCTCAGTTTTGATAATCCCGGAAGATTAACCGTTAAAATCCCAAGCATAAAAAGACCGATAACAATCAATAAAGGGCCTATGATTTTTTCGCCGTTTTGTTGCAAAAATCCCGACAAGTGAAATTTGCCGGCTCCGAAGAAAAAGGCTAAACCCAACGCAGTGTAAGTAAAAGCCCTGCCCAAGGTATATATCAATCCGTTAACAAAAACCCGGTTCCGGTTTTCAATATCCTTGCTTATGAATCCGATAGCCGTAATGTTGGTAGCCAGCGGACAAGGGCTGATGGCGGTCATTAAACCCAACAAAAAAGCGGAAAGAATGGGTCCATTTGCCGATTCCAACAATTGCTGAAAGTAGTCCATCCGGTTTACAGTAAAGGATCAATGGTTTTTTTAATCAACGCTTTCAAATTCTCGGGTTTGCTGTTCACATTCATAAAAGCTTCGTTGGTTAAATCGAATCGTTCCGCATCGTTCACTATTAGCAGCGTTTGTCCTTCAATATTCAGCTTTTTAGCCAATTCTTCCGATTGGGTCTCATCTAAATTCACGGATGCGAATGACACTTTATTGCCATAAATTTCCTCCAACGATTTTTTGGTAACTTCCTCAACGGCATTGCAAGTAGCGCAACGACGGGTATAATGAAAATAATACACCTGCACCCCTTTGTTTTCCACACCCTGGTTTTCAACCGATGCCTTTTTATTATCACCTGACTGGGCATTACAAGCCTGCAACTGCGATGTAAACAATACTACCACCAACATCCATTTCATAGTTTTCATACGTTCTGCTATTTAGTTAGTAACTCTTTAATTTCATTGATGCTGGGAACTTTGCCATACACCAGCACTTTTTCGTCAACTACCAATGCCGGAGTGGACATAACCCCATATTTCATGATTTCCATAATATCTTCCACTTTGGTTACCACGGCATTCAGTTTCAATTCCTCAACGGCTTGCAGGGTAGCCTTTTCCAACATTTTGCACTTGCTACAACCGGTTCCCAGCACTTTAATACTTTTTGCTGTGCTGAATTTCAAATTGTTATATTCCATAGTTGTATAAATTAAATTTTATTGGCATAAACCGTGATACTATAAATTCCGGTTTTTGACTTTCTAAATTCAAGAATTTGATCGTTGGTTAAATACGATAATAAAAGTTCATCGCTCAATCGGATTTCCTTTTCCTTTTTCACCTGTATGTTCACAAATCCAGCTTTTTCAATTATTTCTAGGTATTCTTCTTTTTTAATAGCCCCTGACACACAACCGGCATACATTTCAGCATCTTTTTGGATGTTTTCGGGCAAATTGCCCGTAATAATCACATCCGATACACAAAAATGAGCTCCCGGTTTCAATACGCGGTACATTTCAGCAAATGCTTTCTGCTTATCGGGAACCAGATTCAACACGCAATTACTGATAATCACATCAAAGGAATTGTCAGGTAATGGCATACTTTCTATGTCGCCTATCACAAATTCCACATTCGTGTACCTAAGCTTATCGCGATTGGCATTAGCTTTTTGAATCATGGCATCGGTAAAATCCAGTCCGGTTACCTTTCCGGTTTCACCAACAATGGCGCGCGCCACAAAACAATCGTTCCCCGCTCCGGAGCCTAAATCGAGCACCGAGTTGCCCAACTTAATCTGAGCATATTCTGTTGGGATACCACAGCCCAAATTGTAATCGGCATCCTTGTTATACCCTTTCAGGTTCTCATAATTCTCGCTAAATACCGTGTAACTTTCAGGGCCACAGCAATTGGTACCACCTCCACAACAATTGGAACTATCCAAAACAATGTTGGTGTATTTTTCTTGTACTACTTTTTTTATATTATTCATAATTGTAAAATTTTAATGGTTTAGCAACAGGAACTTTTATTAGAATTCTCAAAAAATTCAGTAAATAATTTTTTAGCTTTTTCCCAATTATCTGATTGCAGACAGTATTTAATTTTGGGAGGATTGTATTCGCCTTGAATTAAACCGGCGGCTTTTAGCTCCTTAAAATGTTGCGACAACGTGGAACGGGCAATGGGCAACTCATCGGTAATATCGCCGGTATAGCAGCAGTCGCTTTTGCTCAATAAATTTAGTATTTGCAGTCGTATGGGATGACTCATGGCTTTGGCAAACCGGGCCATTTCGGTAAATTCCAATTCTTGTTTATCGGTTTTCATAATTGTTTCATTTTGTATTTCGCAAAAATACGAAATATAAATAAACAACGAACAAAAAACGAGAAATATTTTAGCTATTAGTCCCCTTCAAAAGGATAAAAAACTATAAATTAGTCAACTGATGAATTTCCAATTAGCTGACTACCAATATTATATTATCTAATATTTTAATAATAGATTCATCGGATGACTTTTCGGAAAGGACTCAATTATCCCATATCAAACCGTTCTTTCTGGTTTAATTCCAAATCGTGGGCAATACGTTCTTTAGTGGGAAACAATGTAATTAGCAAAATTAAAAGGGAAATTGATAGGAATAGGATTTGGGTATTATCTTCTAGTAGATAGTATAAAGCACTTAATAGCAAGCAAATATCCAAACCGATATAGGTCCACAAATTGATATCGCGGTAATCCATTAGCTTCTTTAAAATAGGAGCTGCTTTATCAATTTTCTTTATCCGGGAACGACCAAGCCAAATAGTAGAAGTAATTACCAAAATATAGGAGGCAATAAGTACAATAAATATTGAATTGGAGAATTTAGCCTGTTCAGTTGCTATTCCACCCTGAAATAAGAAAACAATAAAATGAGCCAACGTAAATACCACCAAGGGCAAAATTAATGCATACCAAAAATTTGTCTGAATCTGCCTGATTCCTTCCTTTGGTGTAATGGGTTGTTTCATGTGTTTATTTTTATTTTTTATATCAAGGTCACATGTAATACGCCATAAATTAAACATTTGCTTTTATATGCAATTTATTGCTAATGGCTATTTCATGTTCCTAGTTTTTAAGCAATACTCAAAGTTATAAAAATGATTGGTAAAAGTTGCGTTTTGGGTTAAGGATATCATAGTAAAACGAAAAAACCGGTCAGCTGAGAACTGACCGGTTTAGGCAGGAACATTTTATGAAATCTACTTTTACTACTACAACTAAATCTTATTTGACAAAAGAACCTACTACAATTCCTTTTTTCGATTTATTGAAACGTTTGTCAAATATGTTCCTGCATTATTTAATTACCCGGAACAAAAGTGATATTATTTCAACTATTCTGCAAATTTTAAATAGTCACAAATTCCAAACAACTACCATACTTTATACATACAACAGTTACTAACTATCATTAATATAAGGCTTTATGCACCAAAAATATATTAACCCGGATTAATATTTTTTATTCGATAAAAACAGTGGAAAATGATAATGTAAGTATCATAAAAAACAGATAATTAAATACATAAGATAATATTCATATTGAGCTTGTCGAAATAAGGTTGGTTTTGATTGTTGTTCTATTTCTACTAAGGTTTCCCAATAAGATAAGGTTTTAAAGACCTTATTTTTATTGTTTTAACCTTAGTATAAATAAAATTAAACCTCATGAAAACCTTATTACCTTATTGGAAAAATTGTGCGTTATTTTTAGCAATTTGGAATAATTCAAAAATGAATTTCCATAAAAAATGTCGAATAACCTTAACCCGGATTATTCATTAATAATCCTGACGATTAAGCTACACCTCAATATTGGGAAAATAAAAACTCCCATTTTTGGGTGTAGCTAAATCGGGGTTTCCCGCTTTGCAACCCAATACCCATCGCACATTCAGACCTTTCGCTGTGCTCAGGTATGAATAAAGCGGGTTAATATTCTATAGTAATCAATTTATCAGTCTTCCGCACTACCGTTTTAAATGATACTATGTTACTTGTTTCAGAATAAATGAAATCCGATGATTTAATTTTTTCTTCATTCACAATAATTTTCTTTGGTTTTTTATCAAGATTGTGGATAACCATAGTAATGGTATTATCCTTTATTTGGGTCATATTACGACCATGACCTTTCGAAATTTTAAGGTTTATAGTCCGGTCTTTATTATTGGCCTCGGCTTTGAATGTTTCATATTTACCTTTTCCAAAACAGTCATAAGTTTCACCGTCATCGGTATATAGTTCATAGTTGCTTTTGGGGGCAGTAGCATCGGCATAATAATGCAATTCAAAGGATTCTAACGAATATTGATTTGTCTGCTTTATCTGAGGTTGCATGGGTATAAATGATCCACCTTTGACAAATACCGGTATGTAATTGGTATCCGTTGTCACTATTATTTCTTGTCCACCTTGAAATACCTTGTTCGTATTGAAATCTATCCATTGCGAACCTTTTGGCAAATACACTTTCAGTTCTTTTAATCCGGCACTTTTAATAGGTGCAACCAAAAAAGCATCGCCAAACATATAGGCCGCATCGTAAGTTAAAAGCTTCTTATCCTCAGGATGATTAAAAAACAGAGGAATCATCAACGGTTTTCCGGTTTGGCTGTTTTCAAAGGCTAAGTTATAAATATACGGAAGCAGTTTATACCGCAGTTCGATGGATTTTTTTGCGGCAGCTTTAGTGGATTCCTTTTGAAACACTGGCTCTGAAGGAATATGCTCTTGCGCGTGGGGACGGTAAATGGGCTGAAAAACGCCATACTGCAACCAACGGGTATATAATTCATCGTCAATTTTTAACCCATCAGCAAAACCGCCCAAATCGGAGTGGGTATAGGCCATTCCTTGCATACCCATTTGGAGTGATAGTTCCGGTTGCGAAACCAATCCGCCCCACGAACGGCTAACATCACCAGTCCAGGGAATCATGCCATACCGCTGTGAACCAGCAAAACCACTTCGCATCAAAATAAAAGGGCGCACGGTTGGAAAATCTTTCCTGTATCCATCAAAGATAATTTTTGCCCATTCGTGGCCATAAGCATTATGTACTTCATTGGCTGAACCGTTTACATGCTGCAAGGCTTCCGGATGCACTTCCGGTTCACCCAAATCGCCCCACCAGCCACCAACTCCTTGCGTGGTAAAGCCTTTGTAAATATCCCAAAACCAAATGCGGGCTTCGGGTTTAAAAACATCAATCAATCCGGTGTTTCCAAAATAGAAATCGAATGTAAACGGGTTTCCGCTTTTATCGGTGGCCAGTACCTTGTTTAGTTTTGCTTCTTCCCATCGGTCCGATGAGGTTAAAATAAAGGGTTCAGTTACCAAAATGGTCTTTACTCCTTTTGCCTTTAGTTCCCCAATCATTTTATCAGGGTCAGGAAAGCTGTCTTTGTACCAATCCAATTTTCCCATACTGCCCATAATTTCTTTTCCAAACCAATAGATGTCAATTATAACTGCTTCAACAGGAATTGAATCGGTTAAAAATTTATTTACGGTTTGTAAAACCTCTTTTTGCGAATGGTATCCAAAACGGCTGCTGTAATTTCCCAAAGTCCAGCGGGCAGGCAATGGTTGCCGACCGGTTAATATGGTATATTGGTCAACCAAATCGTACCAATCGTTGCCGGTAATTACAAAATAATTCATCGTTCCGCTTACCGTTTGAAATTCAACGCTGTTGTTTTTTTTGCTATCTAAATCCAAACTTCCAGCCGATGCATTATCGAACAATACCGCATATTGTTTCGACGACAAATACATGGGGATTGAGAAGTTCATTAGCTCGGAATGGGTTTCGTACCCATAATTGGCTTTGTTGTATAAATTGAGTTTATTGCCCCGGCGGTTCATACCAAGTACACGGGCTCCACCCCCATAAAGTATTTCATCGGTATCGAGTGTCAAACTCATCAATTGCAACGAATCGGTTTTGCTGTATCCGTTTTTTTCGGAAAACAAAAGCTGTGAATGCAAATAATAGGCAATGCCAAAAGGCTTTTTTGTAATAATAGCCTTTAAACCGGTCGATTCAATCCTTAGTTCATTGGCTTCGTCTTTTATCAGGAAGTCCACCTTTTCGGGTTTCATGTCGGCTCCATAAGAATAATTCTTAACCGGATAATTGTTTGGAAAAAACGAAACATGAAATACCTTTTTGGTAAAAGGAGCAATTTTGATAACCCCATCGGAAACCTGCACTTGTATTTCACCCAAATTTTGCTTGTATCCCAAATATTCACGTTGAGTATTTTGCGAATAAGCTGTTAAAAATAAACTACTTAAAACAACAATAAAGAGACTTAAAAGAATTGATTTTTTCATGATTAATTTATCAAGAGATTATAACTTTCTATAAAACCTTATATCCACTGTAAGGCTTTAAACTATTGGTAGTCAGGGCTTGACTAATTATTGCCTTATTCTTTGATGTGTTGTTTTTCAATAAGTCAAACCCTGACTGGCGGATAGGTAAAAATAAAAAAACCGGAGAAATCCGGTCTATAATTAATGATATATTTTATTTTGTGCTGCCAACAAGGTATTTTGCAGCAAACAAATAATCGTCATTAAACCTACTCCACCGGGCACAGGAGTAATATAACTGCATTTGGGTGCTACCTCGTCGAATTTAACATCGCCCTTAATTTTAAATCCCGATTTGGTTTCGGTGGAAGGAATCCTATGAATGCCCACATCAATAACCACGGCACCCTCTTTTACCATATCGGCGGTAACAAATTCGGGTTGCCCAATGGCAACTATTAAAATATCGGCCTGTGCACAAATTTCCTTTATATTCTTGCTCCGGCTATGGCAAATGGTAACGGTGGCATTTCCGGGATTTGCTTTACGCGACATGAGCAAACTAATGGGTGTACCCACAATGTTGCTTCGCCCCAAAACCACACAGTTTTTACCTTCTGTTTCAATGTTATAGCGGCTAAGCAGTTCAATAATACCTGCCGGTGTAGCCGGTAAATAGGAAGGTAATCCCATTGCCATCCTCCCGGTATTGATGGGATGAAAACCATCTACATCTTTATGGTAATCAATGGCTTCAATTACTTTGCTTTCGCTGATGTGCTTCGGCAATGGCAATTGCACAATTAAGCCATCAATGGCTGGGTTGTTATTAATTTCTTCAATCTTTTTTAGAATTTCATCTTCAGAAGCGGTTGCCGGATAATGAAAATCGCTGGATTCAAAACCTACTTCATGACACGTTTTTACTTTGCTGGCCACATAAGTTGCACTGCCACCATCATCACCAACCATTATAACCGCCAAGTTAGGACGCTTTTTCCCTTTAGCAACCAAACCGGAAACTTCATTGGCAATCTCCAATTTCATTTCGGTGCTTATTTTTTTACCATCGAGCAAAGTCATGAATTTAGTATTTAGAGTATTTAAAGTACTTATAGTATTTAAAGTACTTAAAGTATTTAAAGTTTGAAGAGCCTTAATTGAAATCTGTAACTCTAAATACTCTAAGTACTCCTAACTTTAAGTATTTCTTCTATTTCATTCCACCCATCATGCGAGCCAGATTTTTACCGCCTCCATTGCTCATCATTTTCATCATTTTGCGGGTTTCGTCGAATTGCTTGATCAATCGGTTCACATCCTGAATGGTGGTACCGCTTCCAGTTGCAATCCGTTTACGGCGCGAACCGTTAATAATTGCCGGATCGTTGCGCTCCCCTGGTGTCATAGAATGGATAATAGCTTCAATTCCCTTAAAAGCATCATCGTCAATATCAACGTTTTTAAGTGCTTTTCCAACTCCCGGTATCATGGAAGCTAAATCTTTCAGATTACCCATCTTTTTTATTTGCTGTATCTGCGACAAGAAATCATCGAAGCTGAATTGGTTTTTGGCAATTTTCTTTTGCAGTTTGCGGGCTTCTTCGGTATCAAATTGTTCTTGAGCACGCTCTACCAAGGAAACAATATCACCCATTCCCAGAATCCGGTCGGCCATACGTTCCGGATGGAACACATCTAAGGCTTCCATCTTTTCGCCGGTTCCTACAAATTTTATGGGTTTATCAACAACGGCACGTATTGAAAGGGCTGCTCCACCTCGGGTATCCCCGTCTAATTTGGTAAGTACAACCCCGTCGAAGTTTAGACGGTCGTTAAATTCTTTGGCAGTATTAACGGCATCCTGTCCTGTCATGGAATCAACCACAAACAGAATTTCCTGAGGTGAAATGGCTTTTTTAACCGCTTCAATCTCATTCATCATCTGTTCATCTATGGCTAAACGACCGGCAGTATCAACAATAACTAAGTCAAATCCTTTTGATTTGGCATATTTAATACCATTTTTAGCAATTTCCACAGGGTTTTTACTCCCTATTTCAGTATAAACTTCAACACCAATTTGGGAACCTAATATTTTTAATTGCTCAATAGCTGCAGGACGGTAAACGTCGCAGGCAATTAACATCGGGGTTTTTCCATTTTTTGTCTTTAAGCGGTTAGCCAGTTTTCCGGTAAAAGTAGTTTTACCCGAACCTTGCAAACCCGCTATAAGAATAACGGCAGGACTTCCCTTCATGTTAATGTCCACCGCTTGTCCACCCATTAAAGCTGCCAGTTCGTCGTGAACAATTTTAACCATCATTTGCCCAGGCTTCACTGAATTCAGCACATCCTGACCAAGTGCTTTTTGCTTTACTGTATCGGTAAAGGTTTTGGCTATTTTGTAGTTAACGTCGGCATCAAGCAGTGCTTTGCGCACATCTTTCAATGTTTCGGCAACGTTTATTTCTGAAATCCGACCTTGCCCTTTAATCAGCTTAAACGAGCGCTCTAATTTTTCTGATAAATTCTCAAACATATTCTATTGATGTTGTTTTTTAAGATGGGCAAAAATAGATAAAATAAGTCAATCAATCAATTCAAATTTGGGAAGACCTAACAGGTTTTAAAACCTGTTAGGTCTATTTGAATTTATTCAATTCGGTAAGCTGCCAACGAATTTCCGAAAAATGTTGGAATAAAAAGGGTTTTTGTTTTGATGCAATAATCAATATCGGCCGCATTGTACTTTTCTGCTGCCAAATTTAACACTTCAACAGGAGCCGAATCGGTGGATACTACCTGCACTTTCCCAGTCCAATCGGAGATAATGAATTTGTTGGCGGTAAACCGCTCCAATCCATCAATTTCACCGGTACCTTCAATGAGTTTTTGAAGGATTTTGGTTGTCACATCAACCTTATAAATTACGTTGGCAATGCCAGCAAATAGGTTTTCGTTTTCCCAATAAAGGCCATTCACCTGCTGCAAAACGGAATCTTTCACTAGCAATTCAAACCGGTTGTTCCGAATCAAATAAATGGTATTATCTATCATATCGGAAACAGCCACAACTCCTTGATTGCTGGCGGTAACATCATTCAAAAACTTGGAACCGGGTATTTCAATAAATTGAACAATTATACCTTGTTTCCTATCAATTACGGCCACCCGGTCAACATCGGCTACATAAAGCAAATTGCCATATACAGCCATTCCTTTTGGTGCATGTAACCCAGTTACCCAATGTTGAGCAATTATATCGCCATTAGGTGTCAACCGGGAAATGTACCCGTTACTATCTTTTTCCGCAGGGCTTCCTTTTACGTTACTCACATAAATAACCGAATCGTCGAATAACACTGACTCTGGAACTTCAAGTATTGCAGGTGTTTCCCATATTTTTACGGCTTTTTGGGCATTGCCAAGTAATACTATTCCAACAAATGCAATAAGAAATAAAAACTTTTTCATTTTTTTAATTTTTAAATGATTCATCAAAGTAACAAGAAATTACTGGTCAAGTTCAATAATAAAAAAACACCATCAACAAATAAACCTGCACGATGGTGTTGTAATGAAATACATATTGTGTCGTTTTAATTCAACGCGGAAACTATCCGCATGGTATCTTCAGCAATTACCAATTCCTCGTTGGTTGGAACTACCATTACCTTAACCTTACTATCTGCGGTTGAAATAACCATTTCTTTTCCCCGCATGTTATCGTTTTTATTTTTATCAATTTTAATGCCCAGATATTCCATATTTTGGCAAATGGCTGCGCGCGTTTCCGGCCCATTTTCACCAATTCCACCTGCAAAAATCAAAATATCTAATCCACCCAAGGCAGCTATGTAAGCACCAATATATTTCTTGATTCGGTAATAATACATGTTGAGTCCCAATATAGCCCGTTCGTTATGCTCCACATTGGCTGCGTGTTCAATTTCACGCATATCGGACGAAACTCCGGTAATCCCAAGCATCCCGCTTTGTTTGTTGAATACCGTATTCAGCGAGCTCAAGCCTAATTCCTCCTTATCCATAATAAAACTAACAATTCCCACATCCAAGTCTCCAGTACGGGTACCCATAATTAGTCCTTCAACGGGGGTAAATCCCATGGAAGTGTCGATGGATTTACCATTTTCGATAGCACACATGGAAGCACCATTTCCCAAATGGCAGGTTATTATTTTTTGTTTTTCGATGGGTACGTTTTCTATTAAGCAAGCTCTTTTAGCAATGTATGAATGGCTGGTTCCATGAAAACCATATCGCCTGATTTTGTATTTGTTGTAAAGCGAATAAGGAATGGCATACATAAAAGCATGTTCGGGCATGGTTTGATGAAAGGCCGTATCAAAAACTGCTACCTGTTTAATTCCGGGTAAAAGCTGCATCATGGCTTGTATGCCTTTCAAATTGGCCGGATTATGCAAAGGAGCTAATTCAATACATTTTTCGATTTGATCAAGAGCAAAGGCATCAATAAATGCACTGTCTTTAAAATGTTCGCCTCCATGGGCTACTCGGTGACCCACAGCATCTAAATCATTGAGCGACTCCAAACATCCATGTTTTTTGCTGGTTAAAATACCCAATATATATTCAATACCCGTTTGATGGTCGATAATCTCCCCTTCAAACCGTACTTTTTCCTCATTCTCTTTCTCTAATTTCACAAATGAACCCTTCAGTCCAACTTTTTCAGCAATCCCGCAGGCCTTGCATTTATTTATATTCATATCCCATAACTGGAATTTTATGGAGGAACTACCACAATTCAGTACCAAGATTTTCATGGTTATATCTCTTTAAAATTTTTCTGTTCAATTATTTTTTATTCAATTCGTACTGGTAAAACCCACTACCTGTAATCCTACCAAATTTGTTGGCCCTAACAAGCTTCTTAATAATGGGTGATGCCATATATTTCCGATCACCAAATTCACTGTAGAGGTTTTCCATCCAACGCAATACTTTGTCCAATCCTATTTTATCGGCCATCTCAAATGGACCTAATACCTGTCCTAAGCCAATTCTCATTGTTTTGTCAATATCTTCCATTGACCCTACTCCTTCCATCAATACATCGCATGCCTCATTCAATTGAGCCATAAATACCTTTACACTAATTAAACCCGGCGATTCTTCGCAAAGAATGGCTTCTTTGCCAATCATGGTCACAAACTTTATCACCTTATCGTACACCAAATCGGAAGTATATAAACCGCGAACTACCTCAACCATTCTAGCATTGGGTGTATTGGTTAAAAAGTGGAGGCTCACGCATCGTTCACTATGAGTTAATTCCGATGAAAGTTCTGTAATTACGATAGTAGCAGAATTCGTTGCGATGATGCATTCAGGCGAAACCACTTCTTCAATCCTTTTGAACACGTCTTTTCTACTGGAAATACGCCTTTCGCGCGAATTACTGCGGATTGCTTCTACCACTAAATCACACCCGGAAAGGTGTTCATAACCAACAAATCCGTTTATTCTTGATAAAATGGCCCGCTTTTCACCGGGAGTCATGCCCCAATGCTCGATCATTTTATCGAGCTCTTTAACAATCTCCATTTTGGCATGTTCGATTTTCTCAATATCGAGATCAACAAACACCACTTCCATTTCTCTTTGGCTAATCATTAAAGCAATGGATTGACCAACACCTCCACACCCAACAATACCAACTTTTGAAAACATTTGCTTCGGCCTATTTTTAGAGAATAAACCATAATCTTCAATGGATTCTACAATAATTTCTGACATTTTTGATTGATTTTGTTTAATACTGCAAAATAAGGTATATTCTGAGTATAATCTGTTATTTTTTTGGGTGATTTTTAACAGATAATTTAAATATTTTGGAAAGAATCGGAAATTAGTTTACTGCTGACAAAAGCAATAACTTCTTCCATTTTTTTACGGGTTTTCCATGAAATGAGCTTCTTCTTTAAGCCGATTAATTTCACTTTCAAGCCACTTCAATTCATACTCATTCGTTTTCTGGATATCCAGTTTTTGCTTGTATTTCTCGTAGTAATATAAAGCTTTTTTCGAATCCTTCTGTTTATCGTTATAAAACCGACCTATGGTTTTATAAATTGCAATACCATCGGGATTAATCGATGCTGCCTCTAAATAATTATCGAGAGCTTTATTATAAAGTGGCTCAGCTTGGGTCTTCGTACTATCGCGAAAACCACAGTAATCAGCATATTTGGAAAAAGTATTCCCATTTTCTTCAAATACTTTAGCAATTAATCCCCGGTCGAATAATTGGGTCAATGCCAAATTCAAATGCATGAGGCTTTTTTCGTATTGATAATCTTTTTGGCAAGCCAGCCCCATAATGAACTGGTTTTTGGTATCGCCGGGCTGGTTTTTCAAGTACTTATCGAGCCAAAATATTGACTCCGCATATTGTCCGTTGTTAAATAAACTTTGCCCGTAATTTTTGCAGGTAAACTGGCTCGTATCACCCAATGAAACAATATAGGCAAATTGCCTCACTGCATCTAAACTGTTTTCTTGGAGTGCTGAAATATAAGCCTGTTGTTTAAGTATTTTGATATTATTTGGGTAGAGTATTAGAAAAGAATCGCAATAATACTGGCCATCTTCATACTGCTTTTTATCAACTAATTCATTTATTAACTCGTTAATACTCCGCAAATCGGAAGGGTTTAACTCAATAGCTTTCAAATAATAAGGAATTACAGGTTCCGAAAAACCAAATTTACTGCAACAATACGCCAGTTGCGAATAAAAATAACCGTTGGTCGAGTCTAACTGTACCAACTGTGAATAGGTTTCAATAGCCTTACCAAATTCCTTTAGACCTTTATAAATAGATGCCATCCGTATTTTTGAAGGAATATGCAACGAATCAATGGATAATAGTTCATTGTAGGAAAGCATTGCTTGCTTGTCGTTTCCAGCCGATTCCTGACAGATTCCCATTGAATATAAAACCTGAACTTTATTATCAGATAATAAAAGTGACTGATTGTAAGTCTCCACAGCTTCTTTATATTTACTTAAAGACTGTTCAGCCATTCCTTTATAATACCATACTTCAAAAGATCCGGATTGCTGATTGATTAATGAATCCGCCTGAGTAATAACCCGTTGATATTCATTGTTGGAATACAACCGCTGCAATTCCGCCGTGTTTTGAGCTATTGAAGGGAAAGAATAAACAATAATAAAAGCCAAGCAATAAAGAAATGGTTTCATGTATATTTTTATTTTTTAGATCAAGGCAATAGGAATTACTCACTCCATGTTTATTTTCAAAGGTGTTCGTGAACTAAAGGTTCGCCATAAATAACTTAGCGAAGCGTTCTCACCGGTATTTCCGGTAACTTAGCGAAGCGTTCTCACCGGTATTTCCGGTAATCGTTTGCTGTTTGTATGCAAATTCTTGCTAATGGCTATTTCATAGAATCAAATTTCAAATTTGTTTAGAAATGATTATTGTGAATGCAAAAAATTAAAAGCAAAGAACCGCAAAGTCAGAAATTATTGGACTTCTTTGCGATTCTTTTTGTTAATATTTTACTATTTTCTACTTATAAAAAAAAGCATTGAATATTATATTCTATTTCAATTTAAAATTGATGGGAATAGTAAATGAAACATTAACGTTTTTACCATTCTGCTTTCCGGGTGTCCATTGTGGAATGCCTTTAACTACCCTAATTGCTTCTTCATCGAGCGAAGGGTCAACACCGCGTACCACCTTAACTTGCTCTATTCCACCATTTTGATTCACAACAAACTGAACAAAAACCCTTCCTTGAATCCCCTTTTGTTTTGCTACCTCAGGATACTTAACACTTTGAGCAATAAATTCTCTTAGAGAACTATCACCACCTAGATATTCAGGCATATCTTCAACAATAAAAAATACTGTAGTATCTAATTCAGTAATAGTAACACTCTTATTAATATCTGCCGATTCGGTATTAATATTTCCCGTTGTTTCGCTAATGGTTGCTTTGTTACATGCAAACACAACAAAAGTCAATACTAAAATTGGAGCAACCCAAACAAAACGAATTTTTGCCCATTTCGATGATTTTATTTTTTTTAACATGATTAACCTCCTTTTAATTAATGAATAATTGAATGAATTGGGTAAGGTCAGCAGTTTCATTCCTGTTGCCTGCGCAAACAACAGTTCCTGATAGTCCGCTTTTTGAATACCCGATTGAATAGCCCCTTGGTCGGCTAAAAACTCATGAATTTCCTTAGCCGATTTCCGGTACCGATAGACAATGGGATGAAACCAGAACAGCACAATTAACAATTCATAAAACAGGCAATCAAACGTATGCCGCTGCCGGATGTGCACCAATTCGTGGGCAATAATTTTATCCACCTGCTCTTTTGAATACTTAGAACCATTTATATAAATGCGGTTCAAAAACGAAAATGGAATAATGGATTTATCAACCAAAACAACATTCGAAGGATATGTTTGGTTACTGCTATTTAATCCATTTTTAGCTATAAAAGCAACTTGTAACAGCCTTACAATAAATAGTAAACTTAGTACCACTACCCCAGCTAAATAAATAAGCGAAGCCCATTGCCAACCTGTAATGGTGTGAACCACTTGCATTTCGTACCCAGTGGCTGTTATAGTAACTGTTTCAAGTAAATTGTAAAACAGTGTTGCTGAACTTTTTGACGATTGAATTGAAATAGTAATCCAAGGAATAAGTATGGAAACTAAAGCACTTACCAGCAAATACAACCGGTTTGCCATAAAAAAAGTCTCCTTATGAAGAAATAGTTGGTAATATCCATAGAATAAAGCTATGGCAACCGATGATTCCAAAAGCATCAATACTAAACTATCCATGGCTTTCCACCTTTCTTGATTCAATTTGACTCTCAATCAACTGTTTCATTTCCTCCATCTCCTGCAACGACAGGGTTTCCTCCTTGGTGAAAAATGAAACCATTTGCTGATACGAACTGCTGAAATAATTCCCAACAAAGTTTTTCAAATAAAAGCGGGAATACTCCTTTTTGGAAATAAGTGGAAAATAACGATGGGTTTTTCCAAAGGCTTCGTGATCAAGGAAACCTTTGTCCTCCAAAATGCGGATAAATGTAGAAACTGTGTTGTAAGCTGGTTTCGGATCGGGAAGTTTTTCAATCACATCCTTCACAAATGCCTTTTCCAGTTCCCAAAGTACTTGCATTATCTGCTCTTCGGCCCGTGTTAATTCCTTTATTTCCATAAATTCGTGTGTTGTTAAGCTATCATCCAATTGTCTGAAACAAATATACAACTAGTTTTTTAGTTGTCAAACTAAATTCTTAGTTATTTTTAATTGAATATCTAAATGAGAGGTTAAATTATGGATGTCTAATCAAATTCGGTGATACTTTTTCAATGCCATAAATAAAAGTTCACCCACCGCCCTTCGTTCCGATAGCTATCGGAATCCCTCAAGGGAGGACTAGCATTGATTGAGGGTTTTGAGTTTGATAATAAGTTGTAATTGGTATAGCTAAAAACGAAGTATTTTCTAATCTCAGAACAATTTATCGCAGCAGCTTGTCCCAGCCTGCTCCGATTTCTCGGCGGCGCTGCGTTGTCCCTTTAAATCTAACTATGAACTTCTCAAAGTCCAATTTGTTATTAGCATCATTAAAAAGATTGATACCTTTGCCCCAACATGGAAAATTCAAACTTGTTATATACCAAATACAAAGTAACCGATTGGCTGCCCACCACCGTTAAAGAATCCCGTGAACGGGGCTGGGAGGAACTCGATGTAGTACTTTTTTCAGGTGATGCTTATGTTGATCATCCATCGTTTGGTCCGGCAGTAATCAGCCGTGTTTTGCAAAACATGGGTTTGAAAGTAGCCATTGTGCCTCAGCCCAACTGGCGCGACGACTTGCGCGATTTCAAAAAGTTTGGGATTCCCCGCTTGTTTTTTGGGGTTACTTCCGGTTGCATGGACAGCATGGTAAACCACTACACCGCCAACAAACGCTTACGGTCCGATGATGCCTACACTCCCGGAGGAAAAGCAGGCTATCGGCCCGATTACGCCACCACAGTTTATACCAACATTTTAAAAAAACTTTACCCCGGTGTACCTATTATTATAGGTGGCATTGAAGCTTCGTTGCGCCGTTTGACTCATTACGACTATTGGAGCGACCAATTGATGCCTTCACTTTTACTGAATGCAAAAGCCGATTTGCTGGTGTATGGATTGGGCGAAAAACCGCTACAGGAAATTGTTGATTTAATGCAAAAGGGCGTTTCCATTGAAAAAATACAAACCGTAAATCAAACGGCCTATTTAATTCCAAAGGGAACCGAAGTTGCCACTCGAAAAAACTGGAAATCGCAAACGTTGGATTCGTATGAAGCGTGTTTGGACGATAAAGAAAAACATGCCTACAATTTCAAAATAATTGAAGAAGAATCGAACAAATACGAATCGGACCGGTTGTTGCAGGATGCCGGGGATTTCACAGTGGTAGTTAACCCATCGAACGGACCCTTGAGCGAAAAAGAGATGGATGCTGTTTACGATTTGCCATTCACCCGCTTACCGCACCCAAAATACCACAACAAGCCCGCCATACCAGCTTACGAAATGATTCGTCATTCGGTGAATATCCATCGCGGATGTTTTGGAGGATGCAGTTTTTGTACCATTTCGGCCCATCAAGGGAAATTCGTATCAAGCCGCAGCAAGGAATCCATTTTAAAAGAAGTGGAACTGGTTACCAAAATGCCCGATTTTAAAGGTTATATTTCCGATGTTGGAGGTCCATCGGCCAATATGTGGAAAATGAAAGGCAAGATTGAAAATGTCTGCCGATCCTGCAAGCGGGCTTCCTGTTTATTTCCAAAGGTTTGCCCCAATTTGGATACCGACCATTCCCAAATGACGGAACTTTACAAGGAAATACGAAAAAACCCAGCTATTAAAAAAGCATTTATCGGAAGCGGTATCCGCTACGATTATCTAGACCACCAGGAAGAGGAACGTTCCCACTTTAAAGAATACATAACCGAAGTAATAAAACACCATGTTTCAGGAAGGTTAAAAGTTGCTCCGGAACATACATCACCAAAGGTGTTGCGGTTGATGCGCAAACCCGATTTTGACTTATTCAAAAACCTGAAAACTGTTTTTGACGAAGTGAATGAGGAAAGTGGCATGAAGCAACAGTTGATTCCTTATTTTATATCAAGCCACCCCATTTGTGAAGATGAAGATATGGCGGATGTGGCCATTCAAACCAAAAATATGGATTTTAAGCTGGAGCAGGTTCAAGATTTTACTCCTACCCCCATGACATTGGCTACGGTAATCTATTATTCCGGAATTGATCCTTATTCAGGAAAGAGGATGTTCACCGCTAAGACCCAAACAGAAAAGAAGAATCAGAAACAATTCTTTTTTTGGTACAAACCCGAAGAAAGCCGGAATATTAGGCAACGGCTAACCCAGATTAACCGCCCTGATTTAATTCAGGAGCTTTTTGGAAAAGGAAAGGATTACCAAAGTTATTCGCAACCTGGATTTCATACCAAAGGAAATAACATCCGAAACAAAACTTCACAATCTAAAGCAAAAACAGAAAAAAATAAGAGAAATTTCTAGTGTTAAGTTAATATAGTAATGTTGGAAACGCTCAATCGGAGCTAGTTCTCCCTTGGGGGAGAAACCCGAAGGGAGAGGGGAAAATTGCAATATCTATCAGCAAAAATAAACAAAACACTAGCTATCCATATTAAAATATCAAAAAAAAAAAAGACCTAACAGTGATTGAATCCATGTTAGGTCTTTATGTATTAATTTAACTATATTTTAATTTGCAGGTCCACCGAATGCTGGCGCATCAACAATAGCAATCCGGGTAACTTCAACCTTATCAATATTACCCCAACGGCCTTTTATTGAAACAATTCCTTTATATAGTTCATCGGTCATAACCACAATTCCCGGATAATAAACACTTTTAATTTCAGGTTCATAATCGGTATAGATAACAATGGAGCCATCATGCAATTCACTGGCTGATGCTTTGTGCCACTTAGTAAGAATATCGGTTGTCCATGTATCTTCCGGGGTTTCATCATTAATTACTATAAGTTGGGTTTGCCCTTTTGTAGCTGCACTGGGAAGTGTTTGAACTTTTGCCGGCAAATAGCGTTTACCCCAAAAATCACGTTCCTCAAAATAAGCCAAAACCACATCGCCCACCAACATAGGTGAAGCAACCGATGCAACAGGTTGAGCTATCGGTTGAGCCGTTGTTTGAACGGTAACGGTTGCAGTGGTTGCAGAAGCCGTTACAGTAACTGCTGGAGCAGCTGCGCCTGCACTTTCTGCATTTACATTGATGTCTTTTAAACGGAAAATCTTTTCGTTATATTTAAATTCAAACATGGAAACTTTTTCTACTTTGTCGAACTGGCATTCCATTTTTACAGGTACACCCGGCAAAATAGTTATGGTATAATACGAACTGGTTTGACCACCTGCTGTAAAATTTACCAATTTATGTTCCGCCCCATTTTGATCGGTAATGCGGGTATCATACGCATAATCTTTCAATTCAAAGTCGCTGGTACCACGGTTTTCAAAATCAAGATATAAACTCAGTACATTACCAAATACCTTGGAATTCCGATAGGTTAAAAATATTTCAGGAGCAATCTCTACTTGATAGGAACCCGTGTTTGATGACATTCCAGTTGTAGCCTCACCAGTTGCAGCAGCAACAACAGGCTCTTCAACATAAGCAATGGTAGCTAAAATAGTCATTGATTTATCGTAGCACTCTTTACAAACCGATGGCACAGATTTTAATACCTTGGTGGCATCTTTATTATTTCCTTGTTTTTGCAAGGCTGTGGCTTTTGAAATTACAAAGTCGCACTGCGAATTGTAGAATTCCAATATTTTTTCTTTGCCTTTGTCAACCATTGCTTTAAATTGAGCATTGCCTGCATTTACCGCTTGTAAACCAGCCATGTAAGCTTTGGTTTCATTTTGTCCTACCCCTTTTAATTCAACGGAAGTCTCACTATACACATTTCCAGTAAATGCATCTTTTATCGATAAGCTTAATTGCATATTCAAGGCATGCATGGGTGGAGCTGTGGGCGTTAGTTCCTTTGAAAGCACATCAATTTTTGCATCCATAATAAAAAATGGGTTTTCGGAGTCGCCGGCCAAACCATTTTTGGTGCAAATTTGCTTCATTTTGGTAAGCAATAAATTTTTTGCTGCCTGAGGAATTGCCTGATCGTTAACCTGAGGAGTAATGGCAATGCGTGCACCGTCGTCGGCTTTTCCAGTGTTGTTTTGGGCAAAATTGGGAACTAACCAACATGCCAACAGGCTCATTATAAGTATTGATTTCTTCATTTTATTAGATTTTAGGTAATTAGTATTTGGTAATGAATTCAGTTTATTTATAGAATACAAATGCCACCAAACTTCTATTTGATGGCATTTGTATCATTTAGGTTGCTATTTTTCACCTACAATTAACCAGGCTTCACCCAAACCCCGTAAATACACTTTGCTTTCCACTTGACAGTTTTCGCGAAGGTATTTGCTCAATTCATTCACAAACATCCGGGTATCTTGTGCCCTTTGTTTGCCGTTTCGCGTAATTTCCATAGCAATACGTACTTGCTCGAAACGCATCATGGTAGCTGTGGCATCGCTTAGGCTAAAACGTTTTTCCACTGTATTGTCAGCCATCCAATCCTCAATGTGAATGCTCAACATATCGGTAGTACCTTTCAAATCATACTCATCTTCTAATGTGATGCCGGCGTTGGCAAAAGTTTTAACCAGAATTTTTACTTCACGTCCATTTTTAAACATATCATCGAAATGGGTCATTAAACGGCCATTAAATTCGTCCATATAGCTCAATACAGCTTCTTCCAACAGAATTTCTGGTGTAGCTGCTGAACTGGGCTGTCCGGAACCGGAAGCACTGGCTACGTTTTTACTGGTATAAGCATCCAATCCATTTAATGTGAACGTGATGTATTTTTTAGGACCCATTTGCTTTATTTCAAAATCCAAATCCATAATAATGTCGGCTTTGGCAGTCCGTTTTAACACATCAATGGGTGATTCCGCAATGGCTGAACCGGAACTGGTACTGGCAATCATACTGGCTTCAGCGGCTTCGTTGGCCAAATTTTTCATTTCTTGTTCCAAATCTTTCAATGGGAAACCACGGTCGGCCATCATGCCACTCATTTTTGAAATAACCATTCTCAAGTCGCCATCGTTTTGAAAGGCTTTTTTATAATCGGGCAACGTTTGTTGCGAACCCTGATTATCAAAGGTCATGCTGTATCCTTTCGAAATACATAACCTATCACTGGGAACAACCATGATTGTTGGTTTCTTGGCTTGTCCAAAACTATTTAAAGCCAACGCAATAATAAATAATCCACTAATAATGCTCTTCATATTATAAATTTTTAAAATCAATAATTAATAAACAATGGGTTAGAAACCAGCATCCAATTTGCGGGCAATACCTTCTTTTTCTAAATCCTTACGCAATTCATCAAAAGCAATGGAAAGGACCACACCTACTTTGTAGGTTTTTTTGTTCACTTTAATGCGATCTTCGCCCGAAGGAGGTGCATCGGTACTTAAATTCACATACTGTAAATACTTGCCGCCTGGTGCAAAAAATGTTTCAAAAAATGCCATGTTCTTTTCAGCGGCATCGCTATCGGTAACAATGGGTGGGGTTTTTGCCGCAGCTCCGTTCGATGCAGGAGGAAACCCTCTGAAAATTGCACAGGCAATTCCCAATTCCTTTGCATGGCGGGTAGCCTCCTCTGGGGTTGGGCCATAGCCCCATACTTTTACTAACTTGGTGCCATCAACACCTACTGCTACAGTCGCAACTTCGTAATTATACTGACTGTTGTATTCCATCTTGCGCACCTTGTTCTTGCTTTGCGCTTGGCTTGTAGTAGAAGCCATAAAAATTAAGGCAAGTACCATTGCAAAAATTTGTGTTACTCTTTTCATTTTATTTCTGGATTTATAATTAATTTTAAACGATTAAAATTCAATTCGTAAACCAACATCAAACGACATTCCTTCGCGTTTCGCAAAGAAATCAGCATACCTATTATCGCCAAATATTTCTGTTTTTCGGTCTTTATCATAAACACCTCCAAAAGGGATATAGTAGTTGATACCGCCAATAATTTGCATCCAATAAGTAATATTCAATGATGCAGAAGCACCAAAATTCAAGAAATCGGTACCAATACTTTGACCCTCTTCATAATCCATATCATCTATCCAATCTTCGTTGGTAGCCGATTCCATACCATAGGTTGCGTAAAGGGAAAAGGATAAGCTGCGTCCAAAATACCAACCTTTTGAAAGACCTGTTTGAAATCGAATAAAATTCATGTCATATTTATTTGCCCCGCCAATCAAATTGGAAGAGTATTCCTTTGTTTGAAAATGAACGGAACCAAATACTTTCCATTGAACCAATTCTAAATCAATAATTCTTCCAGTCATTGCTCCAATATTAGCCTCCGCTTTTACATACCCACCACCCATTTCGCCATAAGAAGTTCCACCAGATATTCCAAGTCCAAAATCGTTGCGTTGTTGCATTAACATTCCTTCCATCAGACCAAATCCGGCTACTTGATAAAAGGTTGAGAATTTAACTGATTGTCCTGTGGCTACTTCCATATTATCGACCACTTTTTTAGTCCTTACAACCCCTTTACGCTTGGCAACGGTTTCTCCATTTCTGTTTTGTTCAAACTCAAAAACAAAAAAACGCTGTTCAGTATATAATCCTTCTTTCTTGCCAATTTTTGCTTTCAACGGGTTTGTACCATATAAAGGAGATTTGACTCTGAATTCCTCCCTTTTACGCTCAATTTCGAATACCACATTGGTTATTCCAGTATTTATCATCTTTTGAAACAGTTGGTCGCGGGTAAGTTGTACCGGTGGAGCCAAAATCTCTCCTTGATTGTACTGCGAACCATCCGCAGTACCATATACTTCAATAATTGAAACCAATGGGAATTGGGTTTGATTGAATTTTGCTATTTTTTCAGCTTTAACTTCAGGGCTGTCGTCTTCATAAATCCAAATATCATTATAAAAGACATTCATAACAGAATCGTTGAAATTCATTTTATACAAATAGGCTTTCACGTCACCTTCCCAACCATTGGTTCTTCTTATTACCGGTTTAAACTCTGTTTTGTTATTTTCGGCATATTTTTTTGCGGCAGCATCCTGCTCATCGTATTTTTTTTGCACATCCTGAATGTTTGAAAATTCAAGAACCATAACATAGCTATTATTTATTAACGATTCCCCGGCATCTTTAAGTTTAGCCAATCCAATTTTGCTAGCCGAAGCTTTTACTACCTCATCGTCAGTGGCATTGTACATTCCCCGCTGATGAATGACCGACATATCAAACTCGCCACTCTCTTTATGCGAAAACCATTTGGATAAAATATCGTTGGGAATTCCTTGAGTAATTAACGATTTGTTAATGGCAGAATTATTGGAAGCTGAACTCAAATATCTTTTTTGAAGCAGGTTATCGTCGAACTTACTGGGTACAATTATACCCGAAGTCGCATTTTTTAAATCCTGAATGTAATCGGTATTGTTATCAAGTATCATGGCTGTAATGGCAATACGATTGTATTTAGTAGCTATTTCACTGGTTTTAGAGCCATTGGTTGAAACATCTTGCGAAAATCCCCAAAAATTAATTAATATGAAAAAAGTAATTAAACTGAAAATAAAATACTTCATAAAAGTTACTAGTTAATTTTTTCAGTTTCAAATATACAAAATATGTTTACTTCATAATCATACATTGGTTAACTTTTCATGAATTCAAGTTTTTTTGGAATAATTATTCCAGCCAGTACTAATATACGGTTCAGCATTTTTTAAATTATTATTCATGGCATTACGCAGCAAATAAATTGATATAACTCAATTAAAACAAGATAAAGATCAACAAAAATTATAGTGTGATCCATACACTTTAATTTGTTGGTATGAATAATACACTCTATATTTGTTACAACAAAAAGGTTATAGTTCTTTGAATGCTTGTTGTAGGGACTCTTCTAAACTGTTGACTATAACCTCTCCTCTTTTAGGGCTACAGTAATTTTTTTTCATGGGTTAATTAATTTGGTTGAATAATATTGGACAAACGCCCTACAACAAGCATTTTTTTTCCAAACTCACAATCAAAAAATTTCTGTTTTTAATACAAAATTTTACTTCACTTTCAAGAATTGAGAATTTTAGATTTTCAAGAAAAACGCATTAAAGAACTCCAATTTTATATTTATCTATTTTCGGCGCATGGTTTCCTGCCAATTTAAATTAAATGCTAGTGTTTGAGCCGATTTATTACAAAATAAACCTCGGAGCAGCATACCCCAGCCAGCCCTGATTTCTCAGGGATGGTTCAGGAGTGCTCCGAGTTCCCTTTGCCACGCTATAACCCTGCCACCTTTCCACCCTACTATCTTGCTACCTTGCTACCTTACCACTTCGTGCACGGATAAACAGTTTGAAAATCTCATTGAAGGCAAGCGGCATCAATCCTAATGCAAATGTTATTAGCCAACCGCGCATATCGAGCATTTGTAAATGAAATGCCGTTTGCATGGTTGGAACCATAATTACAATTAATTGAAGCAACGAACCCAGCACAATGGCACCAGCCAAGTATTTATTGGAAAATAGCCCAACCTGAAAAATTGATTTTGACTCGTGGCGCAAGGCTAAGGAATAGAATAGTTGCGAAAACACCAGCACCATAAATGCCATGGTACGGGCATACTCCACGGTTTCTTTGGGTGCTGAATGGTTAAACGGACTGTATCCATGTTCATAGTATCCGAACCAGAATCCCAAAATAGTTAGCGTTCCAATTAACAACCCTCCAAATACGACTTGTCGGCCTGTTTGGCCTGTAATAAAATTCATTTTCAATTTTCGGGGTTTCTCTTTCATTACATCGGGGTTTTCAGTATCCATACCCAAAGCAATGGCTGGCAATGAATCGGTAATAAGGTTTATCCAAAGAAGCTGGGTGGCAATTAGTGGGGCTTCTAAACCTATCAACAGGGTGACAAATATGGCGATAACTTCACCTAGGTTACAGGTGAGGAGAAAAACAATCGACTTTTTAATATTGTTGTAAATATTTCGGCCTTGTTCAATGGCTTTTACGATGGTTGCAAAATTGTCATCGGTTAAAATCATATCAGAAGCTCCTTTGGCGACATCGGTACCGGTAATTCCCATGGAAACGCCAATATCGGCGAAGTTCAACGAAGGGGCATCGTTAACGCCATCGCCTGTCATGGAAACAATATTACCGTGTGCTTTCAAGGCTTGAACAATTTTTACTTTGTGTTCGGGCGAAACGCGGGCAAAAACTCGATAATGTTGAACCTTAGCGGCAAATTCTTTATCCGTAAATTCATCAATAGCACTGCCTGTAATTGTTTGATCAATAGTATCGGCTATGCCAAGTTCTTTAGCAATGGCAAATGCCGTGTTTTGATGGTCGCCTGTAATCATTAAGGTTATAATACCTGCCAATTTCGCTTTTTCAATGGATGCCTTTGCTTCCTTCCTTGGCGGATCAATCATGCCTACCATCCCAATCAGAATCAAGTCTTTCTCCATATTGGAAGCTTCAATAACGCCGTTAACCGTTTTATAGGCTACACCCATAGTACGCAGGGCATTTTTCGACATGCTTTCCGTCATCTCATGGTACTTTTTTTTGTGTTCACCCGAAATGGGAATCACAGTACCGTTTTCTAAAATATGCGTCGAAATAGTAATCAAGTTTTCAATGGCTCCTTTTGTGTAAACCGTAAACTTTCCATCTTTGGTATGAAGCGTTGACATAAGCTTGCGTTCCGAATCAAATGCGTATTCACCCGCTCTTTTGTTTTCTGCTAGTAAGGTTTTTCGGTTTATTCCAAGGTTGTCGCCTAAAATCAACAAGGCAATTTCGGTAGGATCGCCCGTTCCCTTCCCTTTTACAAAGGTGGCATCGGAACAAAGAATCAGAGCGCTTGCCAAAAGTATCGCCTCATCTGTAGGCTTGGTTTCCTTTTCGGATTCAATGGTTATTTCACCAGCCAACGAAAAATAAGTTGTAACTGTCATTTTGTTTTGGGTTAGCGTACCCGTTTTGTCGGAGCATATAATATTTACCGAACCGAGCGTTTCAACAGCCGCCAATTTCTTTATAATGGCATTTTGCTTGGCCATGCGGGTTACGCCAATAGATAGAACCACCGCCACAATAGCAGCCAGTCCTTCGGGTATTGCGGCTACCGCCAGCGAAACCGACATCAAGAACATGGTGGCTAAATCGCGGCCTTGAAAAAAGGCAAGAATAAAAATTAGGATGCAGATTCCAATGGCGAACTTGCCCAGCGTTTTACCCAATTTATCCAATCGGATTTCCAGTGGGGTTTTTGATTTTTCATGGGTATTAATGTGTTTAGCAATTTTACCAACCTCAGTATCCATACCAGTTTTAACCACTATTCCCATTCCACGGCCATGGGTAACCAATGTTGACATAAAGGCAAAGTTCAAACGGTCGGCTAGTGGGGTTTTAGGGTTGCTGATTAATAGGGATGCATCTTTAGCTGATGGAACCGATTCACCCGTAAGCACCGATTCCTCGATTTGAAGATTGACGGATTCAATTAAGCGAATATCGGCTGATAAAATCCTTCCAGCATCCAGGATAAGAATATCGCCAACCACAATTTTCTCGGCATCAATCTCTTTCGCTTCGCCATTTCGGCGAACCAGTGCTTTCGGGAACGTCATTTTTTTAAGCGCATCAATGGCGTTGCCCGCTTTAACTTCCTGCACCACACCCAAAACGGCATTGGTAATAATTACAAGTATAATTATGGTAGCATCAATATATTCACCCATAATAAGTGTCAATACGGTTGCTGCCAGTAAAACATATATGAGCCATTGATGAAGTTGTGCTAAAAGCAGCTTGAAGATGCTTTTTTTCTTTTTCCCAAGAAGTTTATTAGCACCATGTTTTAACAATCTTGCACCGGCTTCCTCTTCTGAAAGGCCGGTTTTTGCATCAACGTTCAATTCATTGAGCACTTCATCAATTGATTTGGAAAACCACATGGCATAAATGATTAGTATTTGGGTTCAAAACAGAATTTTATCAAGCTATAAATATAGATCGCCTATAGTTGCAAATCATTACACAACTTTGGCAAAAAGTTACATTATTCACTTGTTATTTGGCTTGATTATCAGGTTTTAAAATGGATAATTACTTTTTAGAGGTCGGTATTAACTATTGCCTGAAAGGCAATTAGCATTAGCATAGGGCAACGCCCTATGAAAGAATAGGAGTGAAAAAAAAATCAGGCTGAAAGCCTGAAAGCTTTTTGCTTTCAGGCTTTCAGCCTGATAAATCATTATTTGCTATATACATAGGGCGTTGCCCTATGCTGTTGATTAAAGGCTTACAGCCTTAAAACAGGCAAATAAAAACACAAATTTAGTATTAAGAAATTAGTGAGAATCATTTACCCAGTCAAAAAGGCATAGAACCAAATAAATTCATCCAGCGTTATTCCTTTTCAAACGTTATTTTGCAATTCAGTCTCCAAAGAACAATTTTTCCATCAATTACTTCGGCGGTTAAATTTTCCACATATACGGTATGTATATTTCTAACGGTTTTTGATGCTTCAATAACCGCAATTTGCGCTGCATCTTCCCAACTTTTTTTCGACTCAGCTATGAGTTCAATTGCTTTATATACTGCCATAATTTATTGTTTTATAAAATGTTTAATTACGTTTTTTCCTTTGGAACTTTTAAGCCGGCTTCCTTGGCTTCACTTATGCCTATGGCTATTGCTTGCTTTCTATTGGTTACAACGCCACCCTTGCCGTCCTTGCCCGATTTTAATTCGCCGTGTTTGAATTCATGCATTACCGTTTCAATTTTTTCCTGGGCTTTTTTCGAATATTTTGCCATAACTATTTGGTATCAAAGGTTGGAGGCAATTTGTCCTTACGGGTTGGATCGTTTTTAGTGGGTTCATTAATGCCTGGTTCAATTCGCGTAGGGTCGCTTTCAATGTCGGGCTTACCGGGAACACTTTTTGTAGGTACCGTTGGTGGAGGATAACCGGGAGCCGATTGGCTATTTTCGATTACATTTTCAGCTATTAAATACTTTGTAATCTCCTCATATCGCTCACCTTGCTTGTCGTTAAAATTGTTTTCCATGATTATTTAATTTAGAATGGTTTCGAAAATTTTAAGAAGTAAAGTTGATTCATTTTGCGCCAATTAGTATTGCATTATTTTGGTAATCAATTGCATTATTCACATGTTAAGGCTTTCGCATTTCATCAAAAAATGGGGTTGCATTTTCTTCAACACACTTTGCGGCGTAAAGGTAAAGGGCCGCGCTCCATGTTTGCCAGTCTTGTCCCTTAGGTTTGCCATCCTGAGCTTTTATCCATTCATTAAATCCGAAACCAAGTTCTTTGTTGGTAGATAGTTTTACCAGTTCAGTAAGGGACACAAGTTTTTTGCGCGCGAGGCTATACCTTTTGGCTGCAACCAAAGCAGCCACATAAAATCCGCATATAAAGGGCCAAATTCCGCCATTATGGTATTCGCCGGGATTGTTGAATATGGCATAGCGTGGATACCAGTCGGGATTGTTGGGTTGAACATACGGAAAAAAGTTGGGCGGTAAATCAACAGCCAACTCGCCTCGTTCTTGCATGGCCGAACATTCCGCTTCAATCCATGAAACCATTTCATCGGCGCGTGTTGGCGATGCCAAGCCCGATAGAATGGCCAGGCTGTTGCCTAGCAAGTCGAATCGTTCGCTGCTGTATATTTTATACGACCAAAAAGCAAAATAGGGTTTGTGTTTTACCACCAATCCCTCATGCACATGGTGGTGGATAACATCGCAGGTTATGGTGAATTGGTTCATTTCATGCCGCAAACTATCGGCACGGTCATGGTTCCCCAGCAAGCGCAAATAACTATATACCAAAGTATTTACAAACAAGCCGTAACCAATTACCCATTGTTCATCGCGCCAGTCGCTGGTAGGTTGTTGAGCCACCAAATAGCGGTCAGCCGGGCTTTGGTATTCCATCCAGATTAATGCTTTATCCACCGCTTCATTTAAAAAATCAGGCTCATGAGTTGCTTTTCTGAAAATACCAACACCCAGCAAAAACAGGGGAGTGCTGTCGCTTGAACCCCGGTCGTCACTGTTATGAACCAATGAAGGAATGTGGCCACGTTCGGTCTGATTTTTGGCTAACGTTTCCAATACCTTTCGAATACTCTCAAGTAATTTTTGGTTGCCCGAAACGGCTATTCCCAGAATGGAAAACATTAAATCGCGTGTATAAGGTTCCGGATATCCCCATCCTGCAGTACGGGGCAATCCGTGAAAAGGGCCGTGAGCATTATGAAGCAATACTTCAATGGCTGCTTGGGTAGCCAGTTCTATATCCTTTAAATTAGAGTTTTGCATGGTTTTTTTGTTTAATTACCGTGATTTCTATTTGACATTCCATCTTTCCATCCATATCTATCCATCTTTCCAATATTATAGGAAGCTTTAGTTAAAAAATCTCGCAGCAGGCGCTGCAAGTCCCAACCTTCCAATCTTCCAACTTCGGTCTTCGGTCTTCCATATTCCCAACTATCTTCTTAATTTTAATTTTATCACCTACAGGTATAACCACCATCAATAACCAATTCGCTGCCAGTAACAAACTTTGATTCATCAGACACCAAATATAAAATGCCAAAAGCAATATCTATGGCTTCGCCAACATGTCCAATCGGATGCAGGCTGTCGAGCTTTTTTCTGAACCCGGTTTTGTTTTTACCGAGCTCCTCCACCAAGGGTGTCCAAATAAAACCGGGGAGAACGGAGTTCACCCGTATATTGTTTTTTGCATAGATAAGTGCATCATTTTTCGACATTAATCGAACAGCACCTTTTGAGGCATGATAAGGAGGCAAATCACCGGCACCCACCAAACCATAAATTGACGAAAGGTTTACAATACTTCCGCCTCCTGAATTTAGCATTGGAACTATTGCGTTTTTTGTGCAGAAGAATACTCCTTTTACGTTCACATTCATAACGGTATCCCATTCTTTTTCGGTTAATTCATGGGTGGGTTTATCAGCTCCGGCAATACCGGCATTGTTCACTAAAGCATCAAGCTTTCCAAATTCTTTGACTACGTTGGCATAAACTTTTTCTACTTCTTGCTCATTTGTTACATCAAGATGCCAATATTTTGCCACTCCACCTGTTTGGTTGATTTCTTTAACCAATTAATGTCCTTCTTTGTCAAGAACATCGGTTACCGCAACTTTCGCACCTTCTTTTGCCAGCAAAAGGCACGTTTCGCGCCCGATACCCAGTGCCCCACCGGTTACAATTACAACTTTGTTATCTGTTCGGTTCATATTTGAATTTATTATTTAAAGTCATTTTTTTATAATCGGTCGTAAGATTAGCGGGGTAAATCAATTCATAATAACTTGGTAATATTTTTTTATCTTTATTATATCCAGACTAAATAAAGGTCGGAAGCATGAACCATAGAAGTGTTACACAACTTTGGAAAGGAATTACATTATCGACACATTTGCCATTTGAATATTATTTTTTTCTAAAACTACTTTTAATTTTTCCCCACCATCGAGATAAAATTTGTTCGTGGTCATCACACTTTTTTACATTTTTCTCGCCAATTATTAATGCAATTGGTTTTAGCTCCTCAAACTCATCACAAACAACTTTTAACATGGCGGCAAAAGGCAAAAACAGAATCATACCTGCCAAGCCCCAAACTGCAGCACCTATAAACAAACTTAGGATAGCAGTTAAAGCATTTATTTTTAAACTTCCCCCCACAATACGAGGTGTTAGAAAATTATCGGAAACCAATTGAACCGCCCAAAATAGAAAGGCAACGGCTACTGCCATCCAAAGAGAATCATACGAAACAAAAGCATAAATTATGGGAATGATAGCTCCCATTGTAGTCCCAATGTATGGTATGATAGCCAGTGCAGCACCTAAAAATCCGAAAAGGAAGGGATTGTCGATGCCAATAATCAACAACCCAAGACTGTTGGCTAATCCTATGATTACCGTGAGAATTATCATGCCAAACAGGTATTTTTGTCCAACCATCTGAACCGATTTAAACATTTTTAATACCTTTTCCTGTTTGTCCTTATGTGAAAAAGCAAGAAATGCCTTTACCAATCCATCTCTGTATATGAGAAATAAAAAAGTAAATACAATTGTTGCCAACAGTCCGGCTATAAAAGTTGCTGTATTGCTAACGGTTTTACTAACTAAAACCCCTGTTGAATCGGTAAGCCAAACTTTCATGCGGTTAAAAAGTTCACCCTTTTCCAGGTTTGGCACGAAACTTACGTGTTTATTGATAAATAGAGTGGCGTCGGCAAAAGTGCGGATAATTTTATCTTGAAAATGAGTGAATTCTTTTACTACATTAATTATTTGAGTTGAAAAAAAGAAAGTGACACCTCCAATTAATAAAATAACAGTGAAAATGGACAGAAAAGCAGCAAATGTTCTACCCATTTTCCATTTCTCAAACTTTTTTGCCAACGGAAGCAGTATGAATGAAATAAGCAAAGCAATACTTAAAGGAATGAGAATTGGTTTCGCAAAAACAAGTATTGCAAACAGCAAAAATGCAGTAGCAATGGCGTAAAACAACTTTTGAAACGATACATTCATTTTATCTTATTTAAAGATTTATCACACATATAAAGGTCAGGAGTTCTCAGTAAAAGAATCTTACACAATTTCGAGAATGTATTATATTATTCCCACATTTACTGGTTGCAATTTTAAAAGGGTAGTGATAGCTATTACAGCATTAATAGAATAAGAGGTTGCAATTTTTCTGAAATAAAAATGCTCAATAAAATCAATAGGCACTTTTTTGTCTAATATCTCAAATCTCATATCCCCAATTTATCGTGAATAATCTGCACAAAACGTTTGGCAACCACCCGATAGTCAAAATTCGCAACCACACGTTCCCTGCCGGCTTTGCCCATTTTATCGCGTAAAGCTGCATCGTTCATTAATATTTTCATATATTTTGCAATATCCTGAACGTTTGCCCGATAATCAACCGTGCGGGGCACAGTAAATATAACTTTGTGTTTGTCTTCAAAGCCTGATTCTTCGCCAAGAATAACTTCATTTATCACAATTTTTTTTGCCACCTCAGCCAGAAAAGCTGTTTTTTCATGAACCAATGTATCGAGCATTCCCATGGCCTTAATGCTAATTACGGGTTTTCCGCAGGCACCGGCTTCAACTTGTGGCATTCCAAAACCTTCGAGCCGCGATGGTGCTGCATAAATATCACAAGCCCCAAATAAGTAGGGCATAAAAGTTCGGGAAATGGTATTGGTAGTGTAAACCACATTTTTGTCGATACCCAATTGGGTGGCCAATTCCAAATCGAGCATGTTTTGAATTTTGGTGCGCGGCTGTGGCCATACCTTGCAAACATATTTCCAGTTGGGGGCATCGGCATCAATAATGGCTAATGCCTGCATAACTTCCTGTGCTCCTTTTGAGGCTGCATCGCCACCAACGGTTAAAATCATCAATTGGTCGGGCGAAACACCCAATGCCTCGCGTACCGCTAATATTTTTGGATCGTTTTTTTGATTGGGGGCAAATGAATCGGTATCGCAGCCCACCGGCAACACTTCAATTTTTTCGCCATCAATACCGTCCCGCACGTACATTTCTTTTACCCAGTTTGAAGTTACCAAAATTAGGGGCAATGCATTTAGTACTTCCTGATAATTTGCAATGTAACCATCGGCAACCAGCCAAGGTACGGCCTGAATTCCATAGCGTTGCGGGTGAAGCACCAGTTGAGGGGTGTGCCCCCAATAGCCCACGCCCACAGCCACATCGGGATTAAACCATCGGTAATACCACTCTTTTTCTTGTGCTGATTCAAAATGAACCGCGTGAACATCAACGCCCATTTCCGTCAAACCCCTGTAAAGTAGGTCTCCTTGTGTTGCCAGCCCGCCGGGTGATGGCGGATAATCGTACATTACCAATACTTTCATAATTGCGAGTCTTTTTAGTTGTTTAATTAAATTAGTGGTGAATGAATGGTGTATTTTTGAAATGCTTCGGCTTTGGGCGTGGTTTTAGCTTCCCAACTGTTTTTATTGTATCCATAAGTTTCGGTAATTATTTGGTATTTTTTTTTCCAAATGGTTTCTGGAAGTTTTTTGAATATGGTGGCATTCTCATTGGCTTTTGGGTAATACTCCTTATTATTGTCGCCGTAGGCAAATGTCCAAAGTTCATCGGCCAACAATTCTCCTTTTCTCCATAGGTTTGCAACGGCTAAACCAATTTCCTCATGTCTGATATGCCGTGTATATTCTCCCATCGGATTGTGGGTAATTATCAGGTCAAAATTTTTAGAAGGTAGGAGATGGAGGATGGTACTTTCAATTAATTTTTCATCCAATGGTACTTGTTCCGGTCCGTCATCCAATTCGCCCATCATTCCGGTTGCATTCAAAATTTTCATGGTCTTATAAAATTTTGGGGCACGGTCCAAATCATTTCCACGGCAAAGCGATACAATAAAACAGCGCCATTCGGGGTGGTTCAACAGCGTTCCACCGGCCCACAAAGTTTCATCATCGGGGTGTGCAACTATTACCGCAACTGATTTTGATGTTTCCATTTCTTGTTTTTTTGAAAGAATGAAGTTCCTTAACTTTAACTGGATTCATATTACACTATTCCGGTTATGAGTTGCATTATTCACATATTCAACCAATGTGGGCAACATGCAATCCTTTTATAAAATTATATAACATACGTTACTCAAACATGAATCACCTTTGTACCATAAATACTATAAAGAAGATATGTTGCAGTGGGTTTAATTCGAAATTGGATTGCTCCCAAATGAAATACTTAAAAACTAATATTATGATAGCATTACAAAACAACATGAAAATGTATGGAAACGGTCGGGTAATAAGTTTTACCGATGTTGGATTAGAGACATCCCCGGTTATCATTTTTATACACGGTTTTCCTTTCAATAAGTTGATGTGGAAAAAAAAGGTGGAGACCTTAGAAAACGATTTTCGCATAATTGCCTACGATATTTTGGGTACAGGAACTGATGATAGGAATTTTACCGATTATTCAATTGATTTCTATATAACTGAACTTCTGAACTTAATGGATATGCTTGGTATTGAAAAAGCAACGTTATGTGGCCTTTCGCTGGGTGGATATGTGGCACAATGTGCCATTGAAAATTATCCTGCGCGTTTTGTGTCTATTTTAATAAGTGATTTAAATTCTGATGGAAACATGTTTGTTACAAGGGAGGACGGAAAAAGGGCCATTGAAAACATTCGGATTAACGGAGTGAACGAATTTAACGATGAAAACCTTAAAATGCTTTTTTCTTCTGAATCATTAGCCATTAATTTTAAAGAGATTGCAACTGCATGGAAAATGATTGTAAAATCAGCTGCTCAATGGCATTTCAATTCAATTCAAGATAATGCTTTCCCAAGAAGTGGTTTTAAAAAACATCGGGAAACAATTATTGTATAATAAGAGTCAATGATTTAATTTTATATGGCGAAGAAAAAACTCACAACCGCAAGTGGAAGGCCTTATTCCGAAGCTGAAAACTCAATGACTATCGGACCACGTGGGCCAATCCTGCTTCAGGACTATTTCCTGCACGAAGACATGGCCCATTTCAATCGGGAACGCATTCCCGAACGGGTTGTTCATGCAAAGGGAACGGGTGCTTTTGGCACTTTTACGGTTACGCATGACATTACCCAATATACCAAAGCAAAAATATTTTCCAAAATTGGGAAGCAAACAAAGTTGTTCGCCCGTTTCTCCATTGTTGGTGGCGAAAAAGGGGGTGCCGACAGCGAACGAGATCCTCGTGGTTTTGCGGTTAAGTTTTATACCGAAGATGGAAATTGGGATTTGGCAGGAAACAATACCCCGGTATTCTTTATTAAAGACCCCAAAAAGTTTTCGCACTTCATTCATACGCAAAAGCGCGATCCCAAAACAAATTGCAAAAGTCCAACCATGATGTGGGATTTTTTCAGTTTGAACCCCGAAAGTTTGCATCAGGTTATAATTCTGATGAGCGACCGTGGAACGCCCTTTTCATATCGGCACATGCACGGTTTTGGAAGCCACACTTTTTCGCTGATCAATAACATGGATAAAAGGGTTTGGGTGAAATTCCATTTTGTTACCATGCAGGGGGTAAAGAATTTCGACGAGAAAGAAGCCAACGAAATGAAGGGCATTGATCTCGATCAGGCACAGCGCGATATGGTGACTGCCATCGAGAAAAAAGATTTTCCCAAATGGACTTTAAAAATTCAGGTAATGACTGATGAACAGGCGAAAGAATTTAAATGGAATCCATTTGATATCACAAAAGTATGGTTCCATAAAGATTTCCCGCTTATTGATGTAGGAGTAATGGAACTGAATGAAATTCCGCAGAACTATTTTCGCGATGTGGAGCAAGCGGCATTTGACCCAGCCCATGTGGTAGATGGTATTGGTTATTCCCCTGATAGATTGTTGCAAGGCCGGTTGCTTTCGTACCCCGATGCCCAGCGCTACCGGTTAGGAGTGAACTATGAGCAGATTCCGGTAAACCAATGCCCTTATGGTAATTCAAATTACCAACGCGACGGACTGATGCAAGTGGGCGATAATGGAGGCGCAAACCCGAATTACCACCCCAACAGCTTCGATGATATTTTAGTTGATAATAGCTACAGAGAACCATCCATGAAATTGGACACTACTGTTGCGGATTGGTTTGACCGTAACGAAAATGATGACGACCACTTTACCCAGCCGGGCATTTTGTACAGTACCGTGATGAGCGAACCTGACAAAAAAAACTTAATAAGCAATATTGTAAACTCAATGAGCGGCATTTGCGGAGAGAAGAAAGACGAAATTATTAACCGTCAATTGGGCCATTTTTATCGAGCCGATAAACAATTAGGAATGGCAATAGCAAAGGGATTGGGAGTAACTATTGCCGATAAGAATTAGGCAATTGTTCATAAAAGTTAAATCCAATTCTAGTGTTGTGTTATGTTTATTTTGGCGGCTAAATAATGCTATTCCCCCTCTCCCTTCGTCCCGATATTTATCGGGATCCCCCAAGGGAGAACTTGCTCCGATTGAGCGGACAAGTCTTCCCCTGGGGGAAGTGCCGATAGGCAAAGGGGGAATAAAATTTCTGAACATACGACATAATGAGATTAACACAACACTAATAGAAATCTTAATGAATTTAATAACAACTAATTATAAAACTTAAAACAATGGAAAAAATTCTTGAAAAAGCAATCCCTGAAAAGGTTAGAGCCGAATACATTGAGGTACAACCAAATGTTCGTCTGCATATTACCGATGCCAGTGAAGGACGGCCTATTGTGTTAATTCATGGTTGGCCATTGAGCGATGAAATGTATGAATATCAGTACAACGATTTAATTGATGCCGGTTTTCGGGTAATAGGAATTACCCTGAGAGGGTTTGGTAAATCAGATAAACCTTACGGGGCCTATAATTACGATGTACATGTAGCCGATATAAAAAAGATATTGGAGGTACTGGAAATTAAAAATGCTGTATTGGGTGGATTTTCAATGGGTGGTTCCATAGCTATCCGTTTTGCTGCCAAGGATAACGGAACCCATATTTCAAAGTTGGCTTTATTTGGAGCCGCAGCTCCAATATGGACCCAGCGCGATGATTTTCCGTTCAATCTACCCAAAAGTGCAGTTGACGATTTGATTGAATTAAATTACAAGGATCGGCCAATGCTATTATCCAATTTTGCAAAGATTTTTTCTGCTACCGAAACTTCATTAAACGAAGGAATTGGTGTTTGGTTAACGGCCATTAATCTGAGTGCTTCCTGGTACGCTACCGCTCAGTGTTTAGTTGCCTTGCGCGATACTGACCTAAGGGCCGATTTAGCGAAAATTACCATCCCAACTTTAATCATGCATGGCAAAAAGGACAAAATATGTTCGTTCGATTTAGCAGAACAAATGAAAGAAAGAATTTTGAATTCACATCTAGTAGCCTTTGAAAACAGTGGTCATAGCTTATTCTTGGAGGAAACTCATAAGTTTAATTCAGAACTGATTAAGTTTGCTGCAATTTAAATCAATGACACTCTATCTAAGTTGAGCGATTTGACCCCGAGTCCTCAGGGGAAAATGCGCTTTACTTAGGTAGGCTGACCTAGAAATTGTTGTAACTCACCAAACAGATGAAGCGTGAAGATGCGGGCTTTTGCCCAAATATTTATAATGCGACAATTTATCCCGTTTTAAGTATAATTATGATAATCGGTTTGAGTTTTGAATTACGTTAAATTCATCTTCTAATTCTTTACATGCATGCATGCAGATGTTTTCAAGTTGTAAAACTAATGTAGGAATCTCATTTGCCTGTCGCTGTATATTGTTGGCGTCTTCCTGAACTCTTCTTGCAATTTTTTCAAAATCTTTACTGATACCCATTATTAAAAATGAAGGTATCATTTTATGTACAGCCGACTGTAATAAATTCCAATCTTTATCTTTTAAACCTTGATTCATTGCGCTAATTAGCGGCGGAGTTTGTGCCAAATATAAAGAAATCATTTCCATCATAAGTTTTGGATCCGATTTGGTTCGATGTGTTAAGTACTCCAAATTTACATATTTTAAGGTTGAACTTTGAATATCTATATTTAAATCAGTTATATTATAATCCATTGATTTATAGTTTATTAATAATCCAACTATTTTATTGTACAATACTTTTTCGTCAACCGGTTTCGATAGGTAATCATTCATACCTACAGCTTTGCATTTTGTCAAATCAACGGTAGTTACATCGGCAGTTAAGGCTATTATTGGAATTTTTGAATTCATGGTGTTACGAATATATTCGGTAGCTTCAAAGCCATTCATTTCGGGCATTTGCAAGTCCATTAAAATTATATCGTACGTATTCTGCTGTAATTTTTCTATGGCAATTTTTCCGTTGGAGGCTATTTCATGTTCAAATCCAAAATCGTCCAACAGCGTTTTCATCAACAATTGATTGAGAACAATGTCTTCGGCCACTAATACTTTTATGTGTTTTTCTTCAGTAGGCAATATAATTTTTTCTATTTCAATTTCAGAAACAATTGTTGTTTTTTGAAAACTTAATATAAAACTGAAAGTGGATCCTTCGCCAATTTTACTTCGCACACTAATACTTCCACCCTGCGATTCAACCAATTGTTTTACAATGGCAAGCCCCAATCCGGTTCCTCCATATAACCTTGAAGTGCCACTGGTTGCCTGCTGAAAAATTTCAAAAACATGATCTAATTTTTCTTCCTGAATTCCAATTCCGGTATCTGAAACCATAAATTGTATGGTAACTTCTTTTGCATTTTCATGCAACAAACGAACACTTACGGTAATTTTTCCGGTTTCAGTAAACTTTACTGCATTGCTTACAAGATTTAAAATAATTTGATGCAACCGTATAGCATCACCTACCAGCACTTTAGGGATTTTGTCGTCGTATTCTTTAACTAATATTAAATTGCTTTCGAGAATTTTTGTTTCAAACAAATGAAGCATGGCTGATATAGAGGTATCCATTTTGAATGCTTTTTTCTCAAATGTCATTTTACCGGCATCAACTTTAGCCAAATCGAGAATGTCGTTAATTAACACGGTTAATGTTTCGCCACTTACTTTTATTGCTTGTAAAAATTCTTTTTGTTTTTCTGCCAAATTGGTTTTTAGCAACACATTGGTAAAACCGATTATCGCATTCATGGGAGTGCGAATTTCGTGACTCATATTTGATAAAAATTGTTGTTTTGCTTTAACGGCAACCTCTGCCTTATCATTTGCAGCATGAAGCTCTTCATTTTGCATTTCTAATTCTATCTGACGCACTTGCAATTCATGCAATAGTTTTAACAAATCGGTTTCAGAAGTGTAGCTGCTATCATTTGATTGCCGTCTTTTTAATTCCTCTTCTGCCTTTTTATGAATACGCGATATGTTCGCTTTATTTTGTTTATCCATGGTTTCAATAATCTATTGTATGGATGTTAAATTAACCCTTTTTGCATTAACACCAGTATTCTGTTTAATTTTATTTTTTTTTCTCATCTTTCATAACATTCAGCTCTATGCCAATTCTATTTGCATCGCTTACCATGGTAGTTTTGAATGTAGCCCATCGTAATTTCGTTTCTTCATTAAATTCGTTCAATGCGTTCTTTAGATTATTATTTTCCTTAATCAAGGATTTCAATTTGCTATGAAAGAAAAAATTGGGATGGCGCTTTTCCTTTATCTCTGCAATTATTTTTTCATTCATCGTTATTTTTAATCCAATCTCATTCTCAAATATTGTCCACTCATCAGATTTTTTAATGACCTTAATGGGCTCTGTTTGCATTGACTCCTGAATTATTTCTTTACTTATAAAATTGGTGTCAGCCAATAACATTCTTTCTTCTTTAATTTTATCATACGCATCATCAGGCTGTTTTTTATTTGATTCACAGGAACTAATAAAAAGTACAACCAAACAACACATTAAAATCATTGATAATAGGTTCGCTTTCACGTTAATACGATTTATTCGTTAATTTTTACTTCTATAGGATTGTTTCTATGAAGTTCATTATACCATTGCTCCATGGTAAATATTTGCCTATATTCATTTGGATTGATACCTAAGCTGCCGGTATAAGGATGATCAAGCAGGATAATTATAAATAAAATCATACCAATAAAAACTCCCAACAGCGAATTCAATACAATATGCATGCGCCGGTGCTCAATATCGAGCAGCATGGAACAAAAAATGGTAATAAATGCCCCAAATAAAATGGGGAGCCATAATGGCAAGGGTATTTCATTTTCCGATGTGGTTAAACGGAGGCCTCTATAGGTTGCCAATTGGTTTAAATTATTAAACATTTCGGCCACCAATTGAATTTGAATCGGATTTTTAGGGTTGAGGTGTTCCATTTTATAAAAAACGCGGTTGAACGATTCGTTTGTTTTACGGCTTTGCTCCATCCGCTTCATGTTAGGAAATTCTTCATCAATTACATTGTATGCAAAATCGAGGTAAACCAGCATAAGCTGTTTTGATTCAACCGTATCCGGATAAAACTTAATATCGCGGTATAAACCCATCGCAAAACTACCCTCCTTACTCGCATTCCCCCGTGTTTCATTCAACTGTCCCCATACTATAAACACAATAAAGCTGAGCAGGAATGCATAAAAACTAGCAATTGATAAAAAAAGGAATCCGGTAACTTCATTGTGGGAGCGAAGAATTATGTAATGCGAATATTTGTTGAATAGATAAGTTGACAGCCCTGCAATAACCCCTCCCAAGATAATAATCAGGATGAAAAGCAAGAATGGCGGAATTTGAACCAAATTGAATAAAAAAAACATTTATTTAGTGTATAATAAAATATGAATGAAATAGTGGCAATAATCTCAATGCAAAATTGCACTCCAAAAAGCATTTATTTGTTACAAAACCTTTTGATACACTTGTATAATTCACATGTTTCAACCAAAATAGGTTCAACTTTTAAAATACGATGAATATTCTAAAGCTTAAATTGAAACCAATTTAATAGATAATGGTGAACCTTAGCGCATTGACCCTATCAATAATAAATAGGTATATTATTGGAATACAGATTATTCTATGCAGAAATTTTATTATCTTTATTGGCATTTGTTAACAAAAAGAAATTGTCTTGCCATTTGTCGTATTTAATAAATGCATTGTGATACCTTAAGTAATTAACAACTTTGATAATTAAACACAGTTACAATTAGATGAATCAAAAGAAACTGAACAGTATAGCCCCTCTTAAAAAGGATAATTCTGATAAAAAAACCAGTAAATTCCCCATCGTATGTTTGGGTGCATCTGCTGGTGGTTTAGAGGCATTAGAGCAGTTTTTAAGCAATGTGCCTGAAAAAAGCGGAATGGCTTATGTGGTTATACAACATCTCGATCCTACTCAAAAAGGAATGTTACCGGAGTTGTTGCAACGAGTCACCCCAATGAAAGTTATTCAAGTAAAAGACCGTACCACTGTAAAACAAAACTGCGTATATGTAATTCCGCCAAATAAAACCATGTCAATTTTAAATGGGGTACTTCATCTTTTTGACCCTATTGAGGCTAGAGGACTGCGTTTACCCATCGATTATTTCCTGAAAACATTGGCCGACGACCAGCAAGAGCATGGTGTTGCTGTAATTCTATCGGGCATGGGCTCCGATGGCAGCTTGGGAATTCATTCTATAAAAGAAAAAGGCGGAGTTGTTTTGGCGCAGGAACCGGCCACCGCAAAATTTGATAGTATGCCCCGCAGTGCCATGGAATCGGTATTGGTTGATATTGTGGCGCCCGCTAATGAATTACCAACCCGGCTCAAGGAATTTTTTAAACACATTACTGTACCTAAAACCGATCATGAATTAGAGATTAAAGATAAAAGTTCCCTGGAAAAAATTATTATTCTATTACGTTCCCATACGGGTAACGATTTTTCGTTATATAAAAAGAATACTATTTATCGCCGCATTGAACGCCGAATGGATGTACATAAAATTGACAAGATAATTTCGTACGTAAATTTTTTACAGCAAAACCCAAAGGAGATCGATATACTTTTTAAATAATTGTTGATTGGGGTAACCAATTTTTTCCGCGATTCGGAGGTTTGGAAAAAAATAGAAGATTCCGTTTTTCCTACTATGATTAGTCGCTTGCAAGAAGTATCCATAATAAGGGCTTGGATACCCGGATGTTCTACCGGCGAAGAAGCCTATTCATTGGCTATTCTATTTAAAGAAGCCATTGAAAAAAAGAATCCACAAGGAGGAATCTCGTTACAGATATTTGCCACCGATATTGACAATGAAGCTATTGAGACTGCCCGAAAAGGTATGTTTTCGCCTACCATTGCGGCAAATGTTTCAGTGAAACGATTGAGCCGCTTTTTTATTAAAACCGACGATGGATATCGGGTAAATAGCGAAATACGTGAAATGGTGGTTTTTGCAAAGCACAACATTATTATGCACGCCCCTTTTACCAAAATCGATATCATTTCGTGCCGTAACATGCTTATCTACATGGACAGCGAGCTACAAAAAAAGCTGCTTGGACTATTTTATTACAGTCTGGCCCCAGATGGTATTATGGTGTTGGGAAGTGCAGAAACACTGGGAACCCAAAGCCATTTTTTTACTCCGGTAGATGCCAAACTGAAAATATTTAAAAGGTCACAAACCAATCAAATACCCGAATTATTCGATTTTCCCTCGTCATTTTCACGAACCACTCAAATTCCGGTTGAAAAACAAATGCCAACTAAATCAACCCCAAATATCCAATTATTGGCCGATCAACTGTTGTTGCAAAATTATTCACCGCCTGGGGTTTTAGTAAACGAAAAAGGCGATATTATTTACATTAGCGGACGAACCGGAAAATACCTGGAGCCATCGGTTGGGAAAGCTAACATGAATATTTTTGCCATGTTGCGCGAAGGGTTGCGAAACGAATTTCCGTCAGCATTCCGACAAGCCATTAAGAATAAAGAATTGGTAGTATTAAAAAGTGTAATTGTAGGCACTAACGGAGGGGCACAAAATACTAAAGTCAGTATTCAATGGATTAGTAAACCGGAACCGTTAAACGGCATGGTTATGATAATTTTTACTGATTTACCGGTTATAGTACCTGCAAACAAGGGCATAACAAAAGCAGCCAAGAGTGTGGGTAAAATAAAACAAAATGAGTTGGAGGAGGAGTTGCAGCACCTACGCGACGAAATGCAGAACGCCCTTGAAGAAATGCAGACATCGCAAGAGGAACAAAAATCGACCAACGAAGAACTTCAGTCAACCAATGAGGAACTCCAATCAACCAACGAGGAGCTTACCACTTCAAAAGAGGAAATGCAGAGTTTGAATGAAGAGCTCCAAACCGTTAACGCTGAATTGCAATCGAAAGTTGATGATTTTTTGCGGGTGAACAACGATATGAAAAACCTGCTTAATAGTACCGATATTGCTACATTGTTTCTCGATAAAGATTTAAATATCCGTCGATTTACCAATGAGGCAACCAAAATATTTAAGTTGATTAAAAGTGATATCGGCCGTCCGTTTACCGATTTGGTTTCCGACCTTTCGTACCCCGATTTGGGCAACGATGCACTGGAAGTATTGCGTACCTTGGTATTTATCCAAAAACAAATTCCTACCCGTGATAAACGTTGGTTTTCCATCCGCATTATGCCTTACCGTACTTTCGACGACCGAATTGACGGATTGGTTATAACTTTTGTAAATAACTCGGAAATTAAAAAAATGGAAGGCGAATTGCTCGAAACCGACCAGATGCACCGCGTAATCTTAAATTCATCATCCGATGTCATTGTGCGTTTATCGCTCAACTTGGAAATATTGGAATTAAATCCTGCTGCCGAACGGTTTTTTGCCAAAAAGTATAAATCGGTAGTAAACAAGAATTTCATTCAACTGTTTATTAAAGAAACAAAGCAAAAAAAGACCGAAAAAGAAATGCTTAAAATACTGAACGAAAGCAAACCATGCATCCTCAAAACGGAACTATTAGCGGCCAATGATAACACACCTATTGCTGAATGGACGGTAAATGTATTGCTTGATAACCTTAAAATGCCTGCAGGAATGATTATGATTAAAAAATAAAAACATCACATACATGGGAAACGAGGAAATTGATTTTAGCAATGCAGACATGCTTCGCAGGAAAGCTGAAGAGAAGCTTCTTGAAAAGAAAAATATTGCAGACTATGATATAGAAGAAGCGGATGTTACAAGATTGCTGCATGAGTTGCAAGTGCACCAGATAGAATTTGAAATGCAAAACGAAGAGTTGCGCATGGCTTACGAAATAGCTGAAAAAGCACTTCAAAAATATACCATGCTTTATGATTTAGCCCCAATGGGATACTTTACGCTAAATTTGGAAGGTATTATTTTAGATTTAAACTTTACAGGTGCTCAAATACTTGGAGGTAGAAGATTTAGCCTACTTAAAAGCAATTTTAAACTGTTTGTAGCTGATGAATCGAAACAAGAATTCAACCAATTTTTCAGTAAAATATTTTCCAGCAATTCCAAAGAAACATGTGAAGTAAGGCTCAATTGTGACAGGAAGCTTACCTGTTTGGTTTACATCGAAGGAATTATTAGTTCCGAAAATGAACAATGCCTATTATCAATCGTCGATATATCGAGATTTAAAAAATAAAACCAATTTACATAGGGTGTTGCCCTATAGCCGTCAGGCTTAAATGTATAAGGTTTTCGAATATATTCCATATAATTTCTAGTTGCAATTTAAAATACTCACCCCTCTTTCCCCTCTCTTGAAAGAGAGGGGATGGTTTTCCAATTAAGCATTACGGCTTATTCGGAGCGCACCCCTCCCGGTTGTTGAGCCTGTCGAAACAAGGGAGGGGCAGGGGTGGATAGGTTTTTAATAGCTTTCATAAATTTCTGAATAATATGTACATATCACATAATCAATGTGATATGTAATGCTATCATTAGTAGTGTAACGAGTGATTAAGCGAACTTAGCTTGAATAAAGCCTGTTTCACGAATATTTTATTTACTCCTTCGCCACCTGACTAAAAAAAATCACAAACATCTTTTGGTTGTTATTAATCTGATTTTTAAGGTATCACCCCATGATGCATTAAAAAATAGGTATGCGTGAATAATACAACTCTTTATTGAAATTATGTAAGGCTTTGTAATACTAAAAGTATAACCTTTGAATGGTTCAAAATACATAACTTAAAACTAAAATTATGAATACTACAGAAGCAAAAGGAAGCTGGAACGAGCAAAAAGGTAAACTTAAACAGAAATTTGCCATGCTAACCGATAACGATTTATTGTTGGTTAAAGGTAAAGAAGAGGAATTGTACGGAAGACTTCAAATTAAACTTGGCAAGACAAAAGAAGAATTGCAAAAGTTAATAGCATCACTTTAAAGTTAAAAGCAAGTGTAGCATTCATTAACCGATATAAAATTTGAGCATTACATTTCCCAATCGTTGCATTGAATTTTGTAGTAAGTTGTTTTTGAATGTTGCATTTGCCATTTAATGGGTTTTTAATATTTTATACTAAGTGTTAACGGAGCAACCCGAAAATCCTTAAACAGAGTAGGGTTTAATTCTAAAATAAACGTTTATGAAAACCATATCTATTTGAATCATAGCAATGTTTATGATCATCTTTAATTGTTGGGCTGGAGAACCAATTCCAATTGAAAAAATTCCAAATAAGGTTAAATCTTTTATCAACTTACATTACCCTGACCAGAATATTGTGAAATCAGGGATAGATAAAGAATTATTTAGTGTTACTTACGAAATACTATTAAGCAATCAGGTATCATTAGATTTTAATGAAAAATGCGATGTTATTGAAATTGATGGAAATACAGAACTTCCGGAATCAACTATTTGTACCACTATTCTAACCTATGTAAACATCAATTATCCAAACAATTACATTACTGGTTGGAAATTGAAAAAATACCGACAACAAATTGAATTGGATAATGATTTGGATTTGGTCTTCGATAATAATGGCGATTTTAAAGGTTTTGACAATTGAAACCCCGATTTAGGAAATGTTGCGTTTCACCGAATGATTTAGGTGAAGTGCTTACATTTACTTAATCGATTGAGCGGAATAGCTCAATTTGGGTGAAAATTGGTTGACTGGATAATTTATCAATAATATAAATTGGAATGAAAATATGCCTATTGTTTATAATCGCATCTATTCTTATTATTTTGCCTGTCAAATCACAAGATATTGTTAATCCGCCCATTAAAGCCAATACAGCTTTTATAGTAGGCGAAAGTTTGACTTATGAAATGCGATATGGCGTGTTTTTGGCAGGAATGACCCAGCTTTTACTCACGGATGGTATATATGAAAGCCAAACGGTTTTTCATTCTATTTCAGTTGCGCAAACGGCCGGATTAGCTGATAAAATATATGGGGTAACTGATATTTATGAAAGCTGGTTCGACAAAGAAACCAACCTCCCCTATATGGATGAAATTAAGGTAAAGGAAGGGAGCTACGAAAGATACAATGAAGTAACATACAATCGGAAAAATAACACCGTTAATTCAAAAAAGTCAGGCATTCGCCAGGTTCCCGAATTAATACTCGATTTATCTTCAATACTTTACTATGTAAGGCGGGTTGATTTTTCAATGATAAATGAAGGCGAGGTGATTCTCCTTAACATGTATTTTTCGGATGAAGTGTTTCCTTTTCGTTTTGTTTACAATGGGAAAGAAACCATAAAAACAAAATTAGGAAAAATAAGTTGCCTTAAAATAAGTCCTGTTGTTCAAGTTGGAAGGGTATTCAAAAATAGCGACGATTTAACTATATGGCTTTCCGATGATTGTAATTTTATTCCCATTTTAATTAGGTTGGACATTCGCGTTGCTGGCATTGTTAACTTAAAACTTACCAAATTTGAAAATACAGCAAATCCCTTAGTTTTTCTTAAGTAAAAATTAACTGGATTACAGGTAGGGAATCCAGCGTAGAATCTTATTTTCATTAAAATTTATTGAAAAAAAGATGGTTTTCTGGATCCCTATCTTGTTGTCGAATCTAAAAAAGATTTGAACCGTTACAATTTGCTTTTATTAGCTTTTTTGGCTGCTTTATCGGCTCTCTTTTCTTTCAAAGTTTTCAAAGGTTCCTTTTTACTGACTTTTTCTTTTCCTTCTTTTTCTTTTACCATGACTGTAGTTTTTAGATTACTATTTGCGGTTGTCTTTAGGAAAACAAATTCCACTTGTATTCAAAGATAATCCAATTTTCCAATTAAGTTTTCTATTGCTTATAACTTTTACCCAAATTGAGTGATTTGCCTTTGCAAATCACTCAATCGACTAAGAAATTGTAAGTAATTCACTTTATACTGGTCATTTATTTGGAGAGCTGCAACAATTTCTAGGTCGGGGTTATACCTAAGTAAAGCGCTTTGTCGCTGCGCTCAAATCGCTCAACTTAGGTTTTATTTTTGAGGCTACCTAACAATCCAGCAAACAAAGCAAAAGCATTTTCAACCATTACTTGAAACCTGTTTTGGAAATAGTCATCAGAGAGTTAAACTACTTTTCAAAAAGCGTGTCGAAATACATTTGTGGGTTGTTTAAAAAGCTTTTGGTAATCAAATAGTGTTCGGTTTCCTCGTATGCAACCGGTGTAATGCCGTTTTCGTCGAGCTGGAATATATCGGCACCGGGATATGCCAATAAAATGGGGGAATGGGTGGCAATTACGAGTTGCGATTTACCTTCGCGCTCCATTCCATTAATTATGGCCATGAGTGTTAACTGGCGTTGTGGCGATAGTGCCGCCTCCGGTTCATCCAAAAGGAAAAATCCTTCGCGGAAACGGCTGTTAAATGCGGCCAAAAACGATTCACCATGCGACTGTTTGAGCAACTCCCGCCCACCCCAATATTTTGGGTTCCCGTTTTCGTCGATATAAGCCGACAGGTTAAAGAAACTCTCGGCCCGGAAAAAGAAACCCTGATCAATGGGCCTCTTTGGGTTACGGTCCAAATATAAGCTTTGGGCAAGCAAGGAATCATCTTCCATTGAAAAGCGGTGGTGTTTATGGCCTCCCATGGAATCGAATCCGCACCTTTCGGCTAAAGCCTCCAGCAAGGTGGATTTTCCTGATCCATTCTCGCCAACCAAAAAAGTGACCGGCTTTCGGAAACTAATATCCAGCCTTTTGATTGCCGGTATGGTGAATGGGAATTCACCATCAGGGAAACCTTGTTTCAGCGATATGCCGTGTATAAAAAGGTTTGACATTTTTATTCTGCTAACTATAAAGTTTCAATGATTGCCTGAATTCTGAACATCTAAGATATTGCTATTAACTGAGAAAGCTAAATACATTTATCAGATATAGGCTCCCAAAAGTAAAAATTCGACTCATTCCTTGGGGAATTTATTCAACTTTTTAATGTCCTCTTCAATCTCTTTTAAACTGCTTTCTTTTGAGAGTTTCTTCTGATCCTCCTTATATTTTTCGAATTCTGAACCAGACTTATCTAATGCCATTTGGTGGCTTATTTTTCCGGCATGTGTGAGTAATTCCCTACCATTCAGTTGTAGAATAGAATCGAGGCGTTCAATCCAATCTTTCATATACATTGGGGTTTGCTGTTGTGCCATGGTTTCGGCAAAAGCAAGGTATTGTTCAACCAATAACCCTAGCAGCTTTATTTCACTTTCGGTAAGGTAGTTTTTGGCTATGCTTACATCGGTTTTTTTTATGCTGGATACTGTTTTCTTATCAAACGACTGCATTCCAAGCAATGGCAATGAAGCATCAACACGACGGTAAATTAATTCGGCTGCTGTTTGCTGGCTAATTGCCCAAAGCAACTTATTTTGAACCACTTTAAAGAACAATATTGTTCTTTCGTCATTAGCATCGTAATCAATGCTTGTGGAATAAATGTCTTTAATTTTCTGGTAAAAGAAACGTTAGGAAATTCGTATCTCCCTGATGCGCTCTTGCAGTTCAGAGAAATAATTCATTGAATTGCCTGACTTAAAACGTTCATCATTAAGGGTAAATCCCTTTACAATGTATTCTTTGAGCCTTTGGGTAGCCCAAATACGGAACTGTGTACCTTGTTGCGATTTTACCCGATATCCAACTGCAATTATAACATCAAGGTTGTAGTGGTCAATCTCCCGCTCTACCTCTCTGTTACCCTCTTTCCGAACTTGTCGGAATTTCCGACAAGTTCGATTTTGCTCCAATTCACCTTCTTCAAAAATATTGGCTATATGTTCGGTTACTGTACTCCGCCCTTTGCCAAACAATGTTGCCATTTGGTCTTGTGTAAGCCATACGGTTTCTTCTTCGAGGTGAACATCAATTTTTATGTTGCCTTCGGAATTTTGGTATATAAGAATTTCGCCGGTGTTCATTATTGAAATAGTTTAATTTATATAATCTTGTTTGCTAAAATAGCAAAGCCTGTTGAATGAAACATATCTAAATGCTATTTTATTGAATTTAATAATTGTTATTTTCCAATGCAGAATGTAATCAGTACTTATTATCAACTATTTACTGATTTAAGGTACAAATATGATGCATTTTTTGCATAAATTTTTATTCGATCTTTTGACTAAAACTCAAGCTGGTGTTCATTTGGCACGTCTTCTCCCATAATTCCGTGAAATTGCATCTCAATGTCACGAATTTCCGATTCATTTAATATGCTAAATTCTTTTGTAATCGCCCGTTTAGAAAGGGTTCCATTGTTTTGTTCTAAAAAACGGACTAAATCAGCTACCAACTTATCCGGCATCTCATATTTATTGTCTAAATAACTCCTGAATTCATCGTATTTGCGCAAATAATTAACTTCGGCTGGGATGATATTTTCGATAGTATCGTTAACGCAATCAAATAGAAATTCTGCCATTTTAGTGGCATCAAAATAACGGTAAAAATCAATGGTTTCATTCAACACCTGCACATTCCGTTCCTCGGTTGTTTCCCACTCAATAAAATCGAGCAACGGATGGGAATAAGCTTCCAAAACTTGCCGATAATCGTCAATGTGGTTGAGAATGGAAGCTGAAACCGGGAAAATAAGTCCTTGTTGGGCAAATTTCATTTTAGCCAGAATATGGTGTATCAGGTAACGGTGCATTCTCCCGTTTCCATCGGAAAATGGATGAATGTTCACAAAACCAAATGCAATAAGCGTTGCCGCCATTACCGGATTAAAATCGGATTCTTCCAGTAATTTGCTGGTTTGTATTAAACCATTCATTAACGGCTCTATATCCTGATGCTTTGCTGAAATATGATCGGGTATTGGATTTCCGGTTTCCCGATCCCGGTCACCAACCCAACCCCCTTCGGTTCGGTAACCCAGAGGAGTAAACCTTGCATTTTCAATAATTATTTGTTGCAATCTCAGTAATTCCTCTTTACTCAGTGGTTTTGAACCAGCTTGTCCGATGGCCTTTCCCCAACGCATTGCCCTGTTTGTGCCCGGGTTTTCGTCCTCAATGGTAAACGATGCTTTGGAATCTTTTAATAACAAAAACGAGGAGGCACGCTGTAAAATATCTTTATGTACCGATTTTAAAAAGGTGTTCTTTTTGTCGGAAATATTTGATGTAATATAATCTTCGAGTTTTTGTGTTTTATTTATTAATGGACAAAAATCAGGTGTCCCCGGTAGGTTATTAATAATGCGGTGGCGAGGCGATTTTTTACCGTTCATCAAAACATATTGAAGCTTTGAATCAACTAGTTCGGTAAATTTTATTTTAATGTCAGCATTGGGAATTTCCAGTTCCTTTTTCATAAGGAATTCATACAAAAACCAAATCTTTCGCACATAAATACCTGTGGGTTCTTCATGAATTAAACCAATAACTTGATTTATTCCAATTTTTTCAAATAGCTTCTTAAAAAACAACAGATTTATACCCTCGTACTTTAATGCAAATACTAGTTGCTTATATAAGGTTTCCTCTGGTTGATACCGTGGTGAATAGACTTTCCAGTTTTCCGTTTGGTATTGCTTGTTTTTTGTACTGATTAATGCAATACCGATTGGGATGGTCATTGGGAGTTTGAAGGTTTCGATTATGGCGGCATATCCTACAATATTTCCCTTCTCAGGAACCATTAATCCATGAAAGATGGACGCTTCTATTGAAAAACCAACGCTATTCATACTTATTTATGAAAATTAAACGCAAAATTAATATGTAAATGTAACCTAATTGTTAGGAAAAACAAACGCAAAACATGAATAATGAACGCAAATGATTGTATTTTATGAAATATGAACGGCATTTTATGAAAAGCAGGTATATTTTATGAAAAATGGTGGCAAATGAAGATTGTTTATGAAAAACGGGTATAAATTAACGCTAAACATGAAAAATGAATGCAATTGGTCGTATTTTATGAATAACAAATGGGCTGATGTTCAGATATACTAAATAAACCATGAGTCAATGTGCTAATGAGCTAATGAACTAATGAGCCAATGAGTCAAAAAACTAATGAATCCATTTTTACTGCTTTCCATTCTTCCAATTCCCCATCTTCCCGTTTACCCATCTTCCCATTTACCCTTGAGCTACTTCCCGATACAAAACTGCCCAAAAATATTGCCTAAAATTTCATCGGTGGTAATCTCAACACCGGTAATACCGGCTAAGTAATGGATTACTTCCCTGATGTCCATGGCCAGAAAATCGTTGGTAACACCCGAATTGATTCCATCGAAAGCGCGGTTCAATGCCTGCAAAGCGGAACCTAGGGCTTCCATGTGCCTGATATTCGATACAATTACTTCATTATTGTCTAACGTACCCAATTGCAGGGAATTGCCGATTACATCGAGCAATTGGTCGATGCCCCGGTTTTGTTTGGCTGAAACCGATACTTCGGCAAAAAGTTGTTTGTTATCTATTGGTTTAATTGGCTCATGAATCAAATCGGATTTATTGCGCACCAGTATAATAATTTTATCTTTTGCTCCTTTCAGCAATAAATTGTTTAATGCTTTTTCAATTTTATCGGTATCATCGGTAGCATTGAACAAAGCCAATATGATTTTGGCCTGGGTAATTTTCAGGTAAGTCCGTTCAATACCCAAGTTTTCAATGGTGTCGGTGGTGTGGCGTAAACCGGCGGTATCAATAAATCGGTAGGTGATTCCGCCGTGGTTGAACGTATCTTCGATGGAATCGCGGGTAGTACCGGCAATATCTGAAACCAATGCTTTTTCATCGTTCAAAATGGCATTAAGCAAGGTCGATTTTCCCACGTTGGGTTCGCCGATAATAGCCACCGGAACCCCGTTTTTAATGACATTTCCCAGTTCAAATGATTTCATTAATTGATGAATAACCATTTGAATATTTACTAACAGTTTTTTTAATGCAGTCCGGTCGGCAAACTCCACATCTTCTTCGCTAAAATCGAGTTCCAGTTCAATTAACGAAATAAACTGCAACAAATCGGAGCGCAACCCAGCCAGTTTATTGCTGAAACCGCCGCGCATCTGGTTCATGGCAATTTGGTGGGCTGCTGCTCCCGACGAAGCAATCAAATCGGCAACGGCTTCAGCCTGCGACAAGTCCATTTTCCCGTTAAGGTAAGCCCGCTGAGTAAATTCGCCGGGATTTGCCAACCGTGCTCCTAGTTTTAAAAGCAGTTGCAATATCTGCTGCTGGATAAAGGTAGAGCCATGGCAGGATATTTCCACCAAATCTTCGCCGGTATAAGTGTTCGGATTCCGGAAAAGGGTAACCAACACTTCGTCAATCACCTTTTCGCCATCGCGCATTTCACCAAAATGGACTGTTTGTGATGCCTGGTTATTGAAGCTGAATTCCGCTTTTTTTGAGTAGAATATGCTGCCCGCAATACCAAAAGCACGGTCACCGCTCAAGCGTATCATGGCAATGGCTCCGTTTCCGGATGCGGTGGATATGGCGCAAATTGTATCGTTCATGGTTTGCCGTATTAAGATTAGCAAAAATACGGTTTCTTTCAGATAGTTTTTAGGGTATTGAATATTATACTGTAAATGAGATAAAACCCATGATTTATAAATACAATAAATAATAACCACGGAGGCACGGAGAACACAAAGAAAAGCACAGAGAATAAACTCCGTGTTTCTCTGTGAACTCCGTATCTCCGTGGTAAAAATTTGAAATCAACATATAGCAATTTACCCCATTTTGAGTAAAGTTTGACTCGGATGCTCCAGATAAATGTGTGAATAATGCAACTTATTCAATTAGTTATGTAACACTTACCGGTGTTTTCAATCCTAGCTTTGTATCAGTAATTATATGATTACCAACGAACTATTGATACTATGAAAAACAAGTTTTTTACATTGGCTGCAACCTTTGCCTTTATAGGTTTCTTGCTTACGGGTTGCCAAACATCGACCAAAAAAATTGATGATGCGCAAGTAAAAGTACAAGATGCCAAAAATGAAATGATTGAAGCAAATGATGAGCTAAATCAGGCTATAAACGATTCCATTCAACTATTCCGAAAAGAAGCCGCTGAAAAAATTAAAGCTAACGAACAAAGTATAGCTGAATTTAGGGCACGCATTGCTGTTGAAAAAATGGAAAACAAAGCCCAATATGAAAAGGAATTGGCCGAATTGGAGCAAAAGAACCGCGATATGAAACGGACACTGGATGAGGTAAAAGCTGAAGGTAAAGAAAAATGGTTGGAATTCAAAGCTGATTTTAGCCAAAAAATGAATGACCTGAATACCTCATTTAAAAATTTCTTGAATAAATAACCTTAATAATGTAAAAATCAATCAACAAATAGGCTTAACTTCGAGATATAATTAAAAATCAAATAATTAACTTGCAATTTCAAACAAATATATCATGAGCAATATACTTTATATTATAGCCGTAGTCCTGATTATTATTTGGGCAATTGGTTTTATTGGTTACAGTGCCGGAAGCATTATACATATTCTATTAGTTATTGCCCTTATTGCCATATTACTAAGAGTAATAAGAGGCCGATAATCAAAATATTATTTTATTTAAGTTCAAATACAAGTTTGTAAACCAATCAGTTTTAAAGGAAACTTATTTTGAAAATTTACATCAAATATATGGTAAGTGCCCGCTGCAAAATGGCGGTAAAGGAAGAGCTGAAAAAGCTTGGTTTGCACTTTATTGTTGTTGATTTGGGCGAGGTTGAAATAATGGAAGACATTACAGCCGAGCAACGCCTTCAACTTAAAAATGGACTACAAACTTATGGTTTTGAGCTAATTGAAGACAATAAGGCTGTGATAATTGGAAAAATTAAAGCGGCTATTGTTGAAATGATTCACCATACCGATGGGATAATTAAAACCAATTTTTCCGATTATTTAAGCGAAAAACTCAACTACGATTATACGTATCTGGCCAATTTATTTTCCGAAACACAAGGTACTACTATTGAGCAATTCATGATTTCGCACAAAGTGGAACGCATCAAAGAATTGATTATTTATGATGAATTGAACATTTCGGAAATTGCCTGGAAAATGAATTACAGCAGTGTTTCCCATTTATCAAATCAATTTAAAAAAGCTACCGGCCTTTCGCCCAGCCACTTTAAGCAACTAAAAGACAAACGCCGAACGCCCATTGAAGATATTGGAGAACCAATACCCGAACATTTTGGCGAGCAAAAAACAGCGGAAAGCATTAGCACTGAGTTTAACAAAGATGTTATTGATAATCTACTTTCCGGAGATTCCAAGGCTATACAATCGAATGAGCAGCAATACAACCGAAGTTTAATTGAGGCCAGTTTAGACCCATTGGTTACCATTGATGCCGAAGGTAAAATAACCGACATTAACGAAGCTTTGGTTCAAGTAACCGGTTTTCCAAGGGAACGAATTATTGGTTCCGATTTTTCGAAGTATTTTACTGAACCTGAAAAAGTTCTGCAAGGGCATAAAATGGCGTTTGAAAAAGGTTCGGTTACCGATTATCAATTAACCATTATTCATAAAAATGGCCAATTAACCGAGGTAGCTTATAATGCATCGGTTTATAAAGATATTAAAGGGCAGGTACTTGGTATTTTTGCCGCAGCGCGCGTAATTAGCCCACAAAAATGGCCTAATGAATTAAAAACAGCCAACAAAGAAATTGCCTTTCAAAACTACGAGAAAGAGAATAGGGCTGCTGAATTGGTTATTGCCAATAAGGAATTAGCCTTTCAAAACGAAGAAAAGGAAAAGCGGGCCAATGAATTGATTATCGCCAATAAAGAACTTGAATTTCAAAACGAAGAAAAGGAAAAACGGGCGGCAGAATTACTCATTGCCAACGAAGAGCTTCTTTTTCAGAATGCTGAGAAAGAAAAACGTGCGAATGAATTGTTGATTGCTAATAAGGAATTGGCTTATCAAAACAGGGAAAAGGAAAAACGGGCCGATGAATTATTATTGGCCAATAAGGAACTCATTTTTCAAAACAACGAGAAAGAAAAGCGGGCTGCTGAATATATAATCACTGGTAAAGAACTGGCATTTCAAACCCAGGAAAAAGAAAAAGGTAAAATTGCCAATAGCAAACTGGAAGCCAACAGCGACACATTAAAAATTGCTTCACAATATACTCTTAGCCTTATTGAAGCCAGTCACGACCCATTGGTAACCATAAATATTGAAGGCAAAATTACCGACATGAATGAGGCAACCGTAAAAATAACCGGTATTACGCGGGTTAAGCTTACCGGCACCGATTTTTTTAATTATTTTACTGACCCCGGAAAAGCACGCGAAGTTTATAAAGAGGTGTTTGCAAAGGGTTCAGTTTCCGATTCGCCACTAACGCTTCGGCATAAAGATGGAAAACTTACCGATGTATTGTTCAACGGTTCGGTTTATAAAGATGATTCCGGCAAGGTGCAAGGAATAGTTGTTGTGGCCCGCGATGTTACCGAACAAAAAAGAATTGCGGCTGAGCTTACCGAGGCTATTGTATTTGCCGAAATGGCTACCTCGTATGCCGAGGAAGCAAAGGCAAAAGCAGAAAATGCCACGCATGTTGCCGAAGATGCCGTAAAAGCAAAACAACTCTTTCTGTCGAACATGAGTCACGAAATTCGTACTCCAATGAACGCCATTATTGGGTTTACCAAAGTAATTCTAAAAACCGAATTGACTTCAAAACAACGGGAGTATTTAAAGGCCATAAAAATGAGTGGCGATGCATTAATTGTACTTATTAACGACATTCTCGATTTGGCCAAAGTGGATTCCGGCAAAATGGTGTTTGAGCAAATACCCTTTAAATTATCGTTATCGTTAGCGGCTATGCTCCATTTGTTTGAACCCAAAATTCAAGAGAAAAATTTAAAATTGATAAAAGAATACGACAGCAGAATACCTGACGTGATGGTTGGCGACCCGGTGCGTTTGCATCAAATTATTTTAAATTTAGTAAGCAATGCCGTCAAATTTACTTCGCACGGCGAAATAAAAGTGAGTGTACAATTACTTACCCAAGACGATGCGAGTGTAACCGTTGAATTTGCCGTTACCGATACCGGCATTGGGATAAAAGAGGAAAAATTAAGTACCATATTCGAAAACTTTCAACAAGCATCAAGTGGCACTTCGCGCTTGTACGGCGGAACCGGTTTAGGATTGGCCATTGTGAAACAATTGGTTGAAGCGCAGGATGGAACAATTAACGTGGTAAGTAAACTTAATGAAGGTTCTACCTTTAGTTTTACGTTGAGTTTTCAGAAAACCAAATCGAACGTAGAATTGGAATCGGAACTGATAAAATTAGATCCGGAATTATCGAATTTAAAAGTACTGGTTGTTGAAGATATTGTGCTCAATCAATTGTTAATGAGGACGCTGTTAGATGACTTTGGATTTGAATGCGATATTGCCAGCAATGGGAAAATTGCCATCGATAAAATACAAAACAATAGATATGATATTGTTTTAATGGACTTGCAAATGCCTGAAATGAATGGATTTGAGGCAACCGATTACATAAGGAACACCCTGCTTTTGGATATTCCCATTATTGCCTTAACGGCCGATGTTACCACGGTTGATTTGGCTAAATGCAAAGCAGTGGGAATGAACGATTACATAGCTAAACCGGTAGATGAACGAATACTATACAGCAAAATGGTAGGATTGGTAAAAAAACCTTTAAACTCAAATGAATCGGAAACAAAAGCTACCATGGATAAAGCTTATCTAGTTGAAGAGGTGAAAACACGATGTACTAACCTAAACTATTTGAATATCCGTACCAAATCGAACCCCATTTTAATGATGGAAATGATATCGCTATATTTAAACCAAACTCCACCCTTAATAGTAGCCATGAAAACAGGCTTTAAAGAAAAGGATTGGAATTCGTTATACACGGCAGTGCATAAAATGATACCCTCATTTTCAATAATGGGTATCAGCACCGATATTGAAAACATAGCAAAAAAAGTTCAGGAATTTGCAAGCAACCAAAAACAATCGGAAGGAATACAAGAAATGGTTTTAAAATTAGAAAGTGTTTGCGGACAGGCCTGCAGTGAATTAGAAGAAGAATTATATGCAATTAAAATTAAACACGATGGATAACGGGAACAAGGTTAAGATATTTCTGGTAGATGACGATGCTGTGTTTTTAAAATCGTTGGAAATTGATTTTATGCAAAGTGGCGATTTTACCATTGAAACCTTTGCAACGGGTGAAATTTGTATAGAATATTTATCGCATAAACCCGATGTAATAATATTGGATTATTACCTGGATGGCATTGATAAAAATGCCATGAATGGATTGGATACGCTGGATATAATTAAAAAATTCAATCACGATATTCCTGTAGTCATGCTATCGTCGCAAGATAAAATTGAAGTGGCTATAAACTGCATGCACCACATGGCATTCGACTATGTGGTAAAAAGCGAAACCGCCTTTGTTCGGTTGCAAAAAATAATTACCACCATTTTTCATTATAAAAAAATTGAAAAGGAACTGAATTGGTACATGGATCGGATGGGCAACCTTTAAAAAATATGTGAATGATGCAACACCTTTTCTAAGTTGTGTAATACTCCACGGTTGGAATATCCTAATCTTTGCACTGTTGTGAGAATTCATTCACAATTCTAAATTCTAAAAAATGAAAATTGTAAATTTAGTAGCAACTCTTGCCATGGCATCGGTTGTTTTAATATCCAGTTGCAAAAAAGATGATGCTGAGCCAAGCAAACTGTTGACAATTCCAGTGCAAACCACGATACAAGCAAATGTTCAACTTTCCGGCACATCAGTATTTGCCTTAATTGCAGGATCATCTATAACTAATACCGGCGCCACAACAATTACCGGCGACCTTGGATTAAGTCCAGGAACTTCCATCGGTGGATTTCCTCCCGGTATATTGAATGGAACCATGCACATAAATGATAATCTGGCTGTTCAAGCTAAACTTGATATAACTGCCGCATACAATGACCTTGCCGGACGGACTTGCACCGATATAGTTACCCTATCAGGAAATATTGGTGGACTTACCTTAACACCGGGCCTTTATAAGTCAACCTCATCATTGGCAATTTCATCAGGTGATCTAACTTTTGATGCCAAAGGAAATGCGAATGCCGTTTTTATTATACAAATTGCATCCTCATTAACAACCACATCAGGACGTGCGGTAATTCTTAGTGGAAGTGCTAAAGCCTCCAACATTTTTTGGCAAGTAGGTAGTTCTGCCACCTTTGGCACTACTTCTGTTTTTAAAGGAACAGTTATTGCAATGCAATCCATCACTTTTAATACAGGAGCTACAATCAACGGTAGTGCTTTAGCAAGAACCGGCGGTATTACCATGGCCGGAAATACAATTGTGGGTCAATAATAAACCATCATAGTAAACTATATAGAGCGTTGCCGGGTAAGCAGCGCTCTTTTGCTTTTAACTTCACCGAGAAATCACCCCAATTGCAGTTTATGTGAAAGTTGATATTTATTCATAAAGTTGTGTAACACGGTACTATCCATATTGGCTTACCTTGTTGAGCGATTAAAATGATGCAATAAAGAAAGATATCATGACACTAAAAAAAATAGTTCCAATCGTAGCACTGCTTTTTGTTGGAGCATTGGTAAGCTGTAATAAGGACTCAACAAATAACTTACCTGCAGGATTACCTTCATCAGAAAATTCAAATTTAATGTTTTCTGATTATTCTACTGATGGAATCCTATTACATGTTCAGCCATTGAACGCTATAAATCTGGGTTTGGCCGAAAATTTTGCAATTTTATCAATAGCTGGAATTATTGCTTTCGATAACTCGACAGTAATTGGTGCTGTTGGATCAAAACCCATAATAGGTGGTGCTATTTTAGCATCAGCAATTAGAGAGTTAGGAACTGTTTACTCCGTAGATGCTGCCTATTCGTTTTCATTTACCGAAACCAGCCCAATTCAATATATTAAGGCTATTGGTGATATGCAAACTGCATATAATGACGCAGTAAATAGGATGAACCCCTGTATTTTGGAATTGAGTAATGGCGATATTGGTGGTTTAATACTTACCCCCGGTTTGTATAAATGGACAAAGAACCTATCCATTCCAATGGATATTGCCATTATAGGCGAACCAAATGATGTATGGATTTTCCAGATTGATGGTACTCTTACTTTGAAAGCTCAGGTGAAAATTTATTTGAAAGAAGGTGCCCAAGTAAATAATATTTTCTGGATAGTAGCAGGTAATGTAACGCTTGAGCCGGATAGCCATTTTGAAGGGAATATATTGGGAAAAACCAGCATTACCATGCAGAATGGGGCAATGCTTTACGGCAGAATACTTACACAAGCCGAAGTAACTCTTCATAAGAATACTGTTACTATTCCAAAATAAACTGGTTATTCAACAAAATCTGTGGAAACGGCTTTAAATATATTAAAATGTATCCTCCCTGCCGATAGCTATCGGCACTCCTTTAATAAAGGAGGGAGCAAATTTGTGTTTAATTGGAACAGAAGTCTTTCAAGGTTGCTCGACACTACTCCTCCCTTATTAAAGGGAGGTTGGGAGGGATAAGTTTTTTGTAAAACAAAATATTTTCATTTAGATTTTTTTTTAATTAAAACTTTCCACTAATAATTTAGAATAACCAAAACATGTGAATTACACAACTTATAACCATTGTTGTGCAATACTTTATACAATGAGGCTCCGCACCTTTGTACCCTAAATATTTTATTAATTAAATTAAAAACTATGAAACTAAAAAATGTTTTCACAATCGCAGCAATGCTGCTGGTTGTAACTATGGTCGGTTGTAAAAAAGATGATGCTACCGGTGAAGATCTTGTTGTTACTTCCACCAATCCGGTAAATCATTCCACAAGCATAGCTGTAAATAGTGTTATTACGGCAACATTTAATTTGCCAATTAATGTTTCAACCATTACAGATTTAAACTTTACTTTAAACCATGATACCGTTAATGTTCATGGAATTGCAATTTGCAATGGCACAACAGCCACTTTTACCCCAACCGTGAATTTGACCTCAAACACTTTATATACAGTCACTATTTCAAAAGAGGTTCAAAGTACTACCGGGAGCCAATTGGTAAGTGACTATGTGTGGAGTTTTACCACCAGCGCTTTTGTTGATGTAATAGTACCTACTGTTATAGTAACAAATCCATTAAACGATGCAACAGAAGTTGCGCTCGATAAAATTATTGCCATAACTTTCAGCGAAGAAATGAATCCTGCATCGTTAACGGCAACCACGTTCACGTTAAAAAACGGGAATACAGTTGTTTCAGGGGTTGTTAGTTCTTCAGGAACTGAGGCTACCTTTACTCCATCGGCTCTTTTGCAAGCCGGTATCACTTATACGGCAAACGTATCTACTGAGGTGAAGGATTTAGCCGGTAATGCACTTGCTGTAAATACAGAATGGAGCTTTACCACCGGTGGAACTATTGCAAGTCTTGCTCCCGTAGATTTGGGAGCTGCCGGCAACTATGTAATTTTAGGTAAATCAGCTATCACAAATATTTCCATTTCAGCTATTACCGGCGATTTGGGGTTAAGCCCAGCTGCTACTTCCTATATTACAGGACTATCATTAACCGATGCTACCGGATACGCAACTTCAGTTCAGGTTACCGGGAAAATTTATGCAGCCGATATGGCCGACCCTACTCCTATTAACCTTACCACTGCGGTTGAGAATATGATTACTGCTTACAACGATGCCGCAGGGCGTCCTACTCCTGATTTTCTGGAACTGGGAACCGGTAATATTGGTGGCAAAACATTGTCTCCGGGACTTTACAAATGGACAAACACCGTTACAATCACATCTGATGTAACCATTTCGGGTAGTGCCGACGATGTTTGGATTTTCCAGATTGCCGAAGACCTTACCATGAGCTCCGCAGTAAATGTTACTTTGATTGGTGGAGCACAGGCCAAGAACATTTTCTGGCAAGTTGCCGGTCAGGTTACTTTTGGTGCAACTTCTCACATGGAGGGAATTATTTTATCGATGACTGGAATTACTTACCTAACCGGTGCAACCATGCACGGAAGAGCTTTAGCACAAACTGCTGTGGTTTTGGATGGTAATGCAGTTACTCAACCCTAAGATTTTTATGTATATGCTAATAATTAAAGAGGTGGTCCGAAAGGGTCATCTCTTTTTTTTAAATGTGTGAATGATATAACAACCTTAATTTATTGCATAACAATAACATCTGCCATTTAACCTACCTTTACTTAAATCAATTTAACATCGGAATAATTTTATTGTAACCACTTTGCAGAGCTCCCAAATACAATTCATTATCTAGCTGGCAACCAAAAAAAAACAATTACAATAAAACCCGAATGTTTTGATGCCAATAATAAACTCATCAATTGTGAAAAATAACCTGCATTTATTATTTCTAATCTGTCTCATGTTGAGTACAAAAATAGTTCATCCTCAAAGTGATGTGGTGAGTTCACCAGCATCCATCTCAACCTACAATACGTTTCGTGAACCAAGCAGGATTTTAATTGATGGTGGTTTCGGAAATTTGGAACCCCTTATTTTTGAAGCCGATCTGGTACCTTACTTCATGCTGAGTTTGAACCGAAATGTTAGGTGGGGCATTGAATTATCGCCCCGGATAATTATGCGGATGTATAACAAGAAATCCTATCCCGTGCTTACTCCATCGTTTATGCCTCGCATGACAGTTTTTTACCACTTAATTGACCATGAAAATGAAAAACGCGATTTGTTTACCTATTTTTCCTTATTCCACCATTCAAATGGTCAAGAAGGGGAGTTCTATAATACCGATAGCATAACAGTTAATAACCAATCGGGCAGTTTTTCTACCAATTGGTTCGAAGGTGGGATATTTCTCTCACGCCCCGACCCAAACTTTCAACACAATATTAATTATTTTAAACTCTATGCGGCTTATGATTTTCAGCAGGATAACAATCTTGATGGGATTTATGGCCGGTTGCGGTTCTTTGGGAATCTTCAGAGCAATTTAAATTTGTCGAAAATTTTTAGTGTATTCCGCCAAACCGATATAAGCCGTAGTTACTCATTAAATCAGTCGGTCCGTTTGGGTTGGATTGCCGGTGAATTAATTGATACCAAAGGTTTTGACAGAAAAAGATTCATTTTCCAATATACCATCAATTTTAAACCTGCCTTTTTAAATAATATCACCTTTTTTGCCCAGTACTATTATGGCCAGGATTATTACAACATTTATTTCAACCGCACTTTGAATGTATTGCGATTTGGGATTTCAACCCGTTCAAACATTTTTAATTAATAAAATATCAGCAATATCCTGCAAGTGTGAATGATACAATTATTACGAAAAGTTTTGTAACACTTTAGGATAGTGCAATTCTGATATTTGTAATAGAAATTATATAAACTTAAAAATTACAACAATGAAAAAATCATTATTATTTCTGACAGCAGCCGTTTTTATTGCAGGCGGTATCTTAAGCAGTTGCCAAACCTCGGCACAGAAAGAGCAAAAAGCTAAAGACAAAGTTGAAGCAGCGAAGTCTGATTTAGGAGAAGCTAAAAGTGACTTAAACCAAGTTCAGGCTGAAGCTGAAGCCGATTACAAGGAATTTAAAAAAGAAGCAGAGCAAAAATTGAACGACCAGGACAAAAGTATTGCTGAATTCAAAGCAAAAATTGCTGTGGAAAAAAAGGAAACCAAAGCCAAATATGAAAAGGAATTGGCTGAGTTAGAGCAAAAAAACAGTGATTTGAAAAAACGATTGAATGAATACAAAACTGAAGGAAAAGACAAATGGGTAGAATTCAAAACAGAATTTAACTGCGATATGGATAAACTAGGGGAAGCATTTAAAAATTTAACAGTAAATAATGTAAAATAATATAAGCCTACTTCTTGAAAGAAACAATATGAATTTATAAATAAAAAAAATGAAAAAAATAATTTTAATTCTAGGAGCTGCTGCCTTAACATTTTTAAGTACCAGTGCTCAAAATAGTTACAGTGACACACGAAGTGACTTGAAAATGGGTGTTAAAGCAGGTTTAAACCTTGCAAACATTTATGATGAAGAAAGCGAAGATTATAATGCAGGTCCTAAAATTGGTTTTGTTGGGGGTGTATTTTTTGCCATACCCATAGGGCAATATTTGGGTTTTCATCCGGAAGTGCTATTCTCGCAAAAAGGATGTCGCGCCGAAGGTACGTACATGGGAATAATTGACTACGAATACACTCGTACATCAAATTTTATTGATGTACCGTTGTTATTTGCTTTTAAGCCCAGCGCACTTGTAACATTTGTTGCTGGTCCTCAATATTCATATCTTTTAAGCCAAAAGGAAGTAATTAAAAGTGGCACATTCACCGATGAACAGGAGGATGAATTTGTAAATGACAACCTACGCCGAAACACTTTGTGTTTTGTAGGTGGAATTGATTTTAACTTGAATAATTTAACCGTAGGGACTAGAGCCGGTTGGGATCTTCAGGATAATAACGGCGATGGAACCAGTACAAACCCACGTTATAAAAATGTTTGGTTACAAGCTACGCTGGGATTCGCATTTTAATTTGAACTTTTTTTTTAAAAAACTGAAGGAAATAAATATAAAATCAGGGATTCAGGTCCCTTACAATATCACTAATTAAAAAATAGAAATCATGGGAAACATTCTTTATGTAATTGCCGTAATTCTAATAATAGGATGGGTAATAGGCTTTGTTGGATATAGCATGGGAGGTATAATACATATTTTACTGGTAATTGCTCTTATTGCAGTAATTCTTCGTGTTATACAAGGCAGAAAAATACTTTAAATTAAATTAATATACGATGAAAAAAATCGCAATTTGTTTAATGGCAACAGGGTTGCTATTAACCTTTCAGCCTCTTCAAGCGAAAGCTGAACCAACCGTTCCAAAAACTGCAATAGTTGCAACAAAATCAGAGAATTCAAATTCTGATGATAAGGCTCTAATATTAAGATTAGAAGAGATAAAAGAGATGGATCATTCACAATTGAATATGAGAGAAAAGAGAGCCTTACGAAAAGAAGTGCGCGCAATTCAAAATCAAATGAATCAATCGGGCGGACTTTATATTTCAGTAGGTGCGTTAATTATAATTATTTTATTAGTAATTCTTATTTTTTAACAAATTAAAAATCAAAACTATGAATACAGGAAAAGTAGTATTAGGCCTAGTGGCAGGTGTTGCCGTTGGAGCATTGTTAGGTGTATTGTTTGCACCCGATAAAGGTTCGGAAACCCGTAAAAATTTGATGGATAAAAAGGATGATTATGCCGATGCCATGAAGAAAAAATTTGATGAGTTTATTGACAGTGTAACTGAAAAGTACGAAAATGCAAAGGAAGAAGCTTCAAACTTTATGGATCATAAAAACACCAAAGCAGAAAAAGCTTAACATAGTGGGCGTATCCTAAAATCCGCATGTCGTATGGGAAACCATTGTTAGTCACGGGGTGACTCAATATGATAAGTAGGCAAACAATTGTTATTCAATTAGTCACCCCGTGACTTGCGGAAATAAGGTTTTATTTAACATTATAAATACTTAAAAAATGGAAGACCACGATAAGAAAATAGAATTATTGGTTCAGAGTGCTAAAGATTACAGCAAAACAACCTATGAGTTAATTAAACTCAAAATGATTGATAAGGCATCGGATGTTATTTCATCCATTATACCCAATTCAATTGTAGTTGTTATGGCGCTTACTTTCTTGCTCTTCTGTAATTTAGGAATTGTTTTTTGGCTGAGCGATATTTTGGGCAAAATCTATTACGGCTTTTTTGCCGTTGCTGCATTTTATGCCTTACTGGCTATTATTCTTCATTTTTTCATGCATGGTTGGCTCAAAAAAACTATCTGTAACAGTATTATTATAAAACTTCTAAAATAAAAGAGCATGGAAAATATAACAAATACCGCTCAACTAAGAAATGCCATAGCATTGCTTGAAATTGAACAATCGGTTGATGGGGAACTTTTAAGAAAGCAATTTCAAATTACCTACGAAAGCTTACGGCCCATAAAAATTATTGAGAATACCTTAAAGGATATTTTCACCTCGCCAATTATTGGAAAAAGTATTTTAGGTACCACACTGGGTATTGCCACCGGCTTATTAACCAAAAAAATTGTCGTTGGGTCATCGGTCAATATATTCCGAATTCTTTTTGGATCGTTATTACAGCAAGGCGTTTCAAATCTTATCGCCCAAAACCCTGAAGGAATAAAAAACCTGGGGTCAATGCTGTTTGAAAAATCAGAGGCAAAAAAGATTCTCCAGCCAAGGAACAGATTAATTGAATTACACATTCACTTACCTTTTAATGAAAAAAACTAAAAAAAAGCTAAAAAAAACAGTCCTAATTATAATGGGATCAATCCTGATTTTTGCCTTGGCAATTATTGTGTTCATTTCGCCCATTGCCAAATACCTGATTGAAAAATACGATGAAGAATACACCGGGCGCAGAATTACCCTCGGATGGGTGTATTTAAATCCGTTTACCGGATATATTCACCTAAATAATTTGAAAATATATGAATCAAAAATACCAAACACCTTAACAAATCAAGATAGTGTATTCCTTTCAGTAAAAGGGGTAAGTGCAAATATTGCTTTGCTCAAATTGATTTCAAAAACCATTGAAATATCGAAACTTACGCTAAACCAACCCAGAGGTATTATTATACAAAACAAAAAGGATATTAATTTTAACGACTTAATTGCAACATTTACTCCTGAAAAAACCGATACAATTCCGTCGGCTTTTCATTTTAATCTACTTAAAGTAAAAATAAAAAATGGGGAGTTTCATTACCATGAGAAATTAATTCCCATCAATTATTTTATTAAAAATGTGAATATTGAATCGCCAGGAATAGTATGGAATGTAGACACCCTTGCTGTTAAATTTTCATTTGGACAAGGCTTTGGAACCGGAAATATAGATGGCGATATTACCCTGAATTTTAAAAATCTGGATTACAACCTTGCCATTGTCATTCAGAAATTTGATTTAAATATAATTCAGCAATACCTTAACGATTTAGCCAATTATGGAACCTTTAGTGCCAATTTAGATGCCGAAATACATTCAAAAGGCAATTTTAAAATTGTTGAAAAGGTTACTAATAAAGGCATACTGGAAATCAGCGATTTTCATTTTGGTAAAAACCCTAAGTTGGATTACGTATCGTTCGAGAAGTTTATATTGGCTATACATGAGGTAAGCCCGGGCAGGCACATATATCAATACGATTCAATTTTGCTAATTCACCCCTATTTTAACTATGAACGGTACGATGATTTAGACAACCTACAAACCATGTTTGGGAAAGAGGGTTCAAATATAGCAGCCGTAAAAGCTGATTCATCAAAGTTCAACCTTATATTGAAAGTTGCTGATTATGTGAAAGAACTGGCCAAGAATTTTTACAAAAGCAATTACAAAGTCGATAAGCTGATGATTGAAAACGGTGATTTGTGTTTTAATGACTATTCACTTACTGAGAAATTCTCAATTCAGGCCAACCCACTTACTATTTATGCTGATTCTATTAATAAATTGCACCGTAGGGTAAAGGTTTCATTTAAATCGGGAATTCAGCCTTATGGCAATATATGGGCCAACCTGAGCATAAATCCTAAAGACAGCAGCGATTTTAACATGCAATATCAGCTGCAAGGTTTGCCACTGGCTATACTTAACCCGTACTTAATAAATTATACCTCATACCCCTTCGATAAGGGAACGTTGGAAATAAATGGTAAATGGGATGTTCAAAATGGAGAGATAAAAAGTGACAATAATATCCTCGTAATTGATCCACGTCTTACTAATAAACTAATTATCAACGATAAAAAACACATTCCGCTAAGATTATTAATGTATTTAATTCGAGAGCGCGGCAATATTATTGATTATAGCATTCCTATTACCGGAAATTTAAACGATCCCGATTTTCATATTCGTGATGCAGTTTTTGATATATTAGGCAACATCTTCATTAAACCAGTTTCATATAATTATCGAATGGAAATAAAAGCCATTGAAAATGAAATTGAAAAATCGCTTTCGTTGAAATGGAAACCCCGCCAGCAAGTATTGAATTCGAATCAGGAAGAATTTATTGATAAAATGGCCGATTTTCTTCAAAAGAATGCCGATGACAATATTGATGTTTATCCCAACCCATATACCAGTAAGGAAAAAGAATACATTCTATTTTTTGAAGCTAAGAAAAAATACTACCTGTCAACCCACACCGATAAAAAATCGCTCAGCGAAAATGATTCCATTGAGGTAATTAAAATGTCGGTAAAGGACGGTGATTTTATTAACTATTTGAAGCATCATACCAATGATAGCCTGGTTTTTACAGTACAGGGTTTATGCATGAAATTAGTAGGTTCCGATGCTGTGGATAACAAATTCAAGCAAATAATATCGGAAAGAGAAGATGCTTTCATGTTGCGCTTTAACAACAGAGAGGTCGGCAGCCGGGTAAAAATCCATAAAAGCAATTCCGAGATTCCATACAACGGTTTTTCATTCTACAAAATAGAATATGAAGGCGGTTTACCTGATGAATTAATTAAAGCGTCAGAACTTCTAGACAAATATGATGATAAAGCCCCAAGAAAAAGATTTGAAAAGAAACGTAAAAAAAACAATCAGCTTGATTCAACAGGAAAATAAGTTTTTAATGCCCCTGTGTGAATATTGTAAATTTCAATAAGAATTCTATAACACTCTTTTTTTTCATTACCTGTACATTTATTAAATAAAACTAATAAATATTATAGTATGAATCAGGCTGTTCAAAACTATCAAAACGAAACAAAAGAGAGACTCAAAAGGAAATTTCCAATCCTTACTGGTGAGGATTTAAACTTTCGCGAAGGACGTGAACGGGAGCTAATGGAGATGTTGGCTTACAAACTTGAAATGACACATGTTGATTTGATAAAAATTATTGAAACCATATAAAAATAAACCTGTGAAAGCTGCAACTATTCATTAAAACTTTGTAACAATAATTAGTATCAAACCAAATACCTTTAACTAAGTTAATCACCATTAAAACAGTAAGGTGGAGCGAGTTTTCCACCATAAAAAACCGGGCGGAACTGAAAAGCCTTATGAGTAAGAATTACATAATAATTCATGAAATTGAAAAAGCTACTATTAATTGCCTTTATGGCAATAGGAATTACTGCAGCTAGTAAGGCTCAGTATTACAATACTGGAATTGGTTTAAGAGCTGGTTTCACCAATGGTTTAACCATTAAGCATTTCCTTGGAACAAAGGCATCCATTGAGGGTATCATTGGTTCTCGTTGGCATGGCGTAGAATTTACAGGTCTTTATGAAATTAATAACCGGGCATTCGATGCCGATAGGTTGAATTGGTTTTTTGGTTTTGGAGGCCATATAGGTTTTTGGGACGGTGATCGCACTTATTGGGGCGAGCCAAATACAAATTATACCGTGGTTGGATTAGATGGTATTTTGGGTCTGGAATATAGTTTTATTGAAGTTCCATTAAGCCTGAGTATTGATTGGAAACCATCCTTCAACATTGTTAATAACAATGATTTTTGGGCCGATGGGGGTGCCTTGTCAATTCGCTATATTTTTTAACAGAAATCAATTACATTCCAATATTAGTAGTTATTTCCATGGCAATTCTTGGTACTAAAGTAAAAAGTTGCATTAGTAAAACAAAAAAGACAGGTTTTGAAAATAAACAAAAAGTCAATTTAATTATTGCCAAAATCTTATTACATAAGAGTTAATTGAAAAACATTTCAGTTAGCTCTTTTGCATTTAAGTTCTGTGGTTTGTTCAAATAAATACAACAATTATTTATATTTGAACAAAAATAGAAACCCATGCAAACCACCATTATAAACAATAAACTGAAGATGGTACAATGCGATGACCAGATTTATAAGTACATAGCCATCAATAAATGCACCCTCGATATGGAGACACTGGAGGAAATGACCCGAATAGGTGATTCCTGGAATGGAACAAAGCTATGTGCCAACTTAATTGATGCCCGCGACCTGTTTTTTATTGATTCAAAAACCCGGGCTTATGCAGCCGCCCACTATCGGAGCCATGTGGCTGGGCAGGCTATTTTAATTGAATCAACCCTATCCAGTTATTTTGCCAACCTGTTTTTGAAGTTCAGCCAGCCCAAAGTTCCCACCAAATTGTTCACAAAAGAAGAAGAAGCGCTGAAATGGCTTCGGGAACAAATGGAAAAGCGGAGAAAGGCTGATTTGAAATAAGGAAAACAAAAGAACATTGAACTAAATATTTTTTTTCTCTGCCACGAATGGTTGTGAGAATTCAAAATCAGGGAATTAGAATAATAAATTAGAGATTAGTAGCTATACTGTGAACGAGATAAATTCGCACATTTAAATTGCCCCTCCCGATGGCTCGGGATTAGGGCGGGGAAGCTTTATAATAGTGAAGATGCGGGTTTTAGCCCAAACATTTAAAATGCGGAAATTTATCCCGTTTGCCGTATAATTGCATACAATATACCCCTTCCCCTGTCGGGACTTCCCCTTGTGAAGGGGAAGATGTAAATTTCTGGCAGCATTGCTAATTTGATACGATCTCTAGAGGGGTAAGAATGTATCTAATCCTGAATTTTACTGCTTTTGTGTTATGTATTTATCTACTGACCTCTGTAATAAATAAATTCAGACAGTTACTTGCATAAAAAAAGCCCCCCGAGTACTCGGGGGGCTTAAAATTTTAAATGTTTATGTTCTTTTAAACTAAGCTAGTTTAACATTTACCGCATTTAATCCTTTTTTTCCTTCTTCTAGGTCAAAAGTTACTTCATCATTTTCTCTGATGCTTTCTTTCAAACCGGTTGAATGCACGAAATACTCTTTTGATGAATTTGCATCTTTAATGAAACCAAATCCTTTGGCGTCGTTGAAAAATTTTACTGTTCCGTTGTTCATGATATGTAATATAATATTAATAATGGGCGCAAATATAAACTTAATTTTCAATAAATTATCTTTTTTACTGAATTATATTTTTTTATTTTAAAATCGAGCCATTTGATACATACAATTCAATCAGACTTCAAGCTTCAGATAATTGGTATAACCTTATTCATTGGGAAAGGGAACTCGCAGCGCTTGCTGCGATATAAGGACCTCGTAGCTGGCGCTGCGAGAAAAGTAATAAATATTGTGAGTAATTTAAAAGCGAAGCAGGCGCTTCGCTGTCCCACGATGGAACTGAAGCAGCCTGCCCCGATGTCTCGAGGATTGCTCGGGGGCGCTTCGCTGTCCATTTTTTATGTTCCCCATTTTAGACATTCGTGTGGTAATTATGGCACTTGGTCAAAAGTTCACTACTTTCACAAAGTATGTAGAAACTTATATATGTATGCTTGCGTATATGCCGAAAATTGGATTATTTTTGTGCGGTTTTAACAAAAATAAAGACATAACTAACTGAATTACTTTATAATATTTTAATAAGAATACTATGAATTCCAATCATTCAAAGAAAATTACATTGCGCATTTCAACAGAAAAAAAAGCGAATTCTTTAAAACATAACTATATGAATGAAAAATCTTCTACTCAACCAAAATTATTATTTCGGTTTGCATTGGTTTTTATAATGTTGCTAGCTTTTGGGCAGGCTTGGGGACAGACAGCAAGTTGGAATTATCTTACCTCAACGGGCAATTTAGGTACAACATATAGTTGGATTGATTGCTCAGGAGGAACAACTGTAACTTTTTCGGATGTAGATGATGGAAGCGCCAATGTTGCATGGCCGTTCAATTTTACTTTTTATAATAATTCATATACAACGGCCAATAATCTGAGCCTTTGCACTAATGGATTTATAAGACTAGATGGAAATGCAAGTACCAATGCAACAACCGCAAATAACTATGATTTATCGGCAGGGGGAATCACCTTAGGCCAAATAATAGCATTAGGTGTTTATGATAATCAGGTACTTGACAATAGCGGCTGGACTAGATATCTTACAACAGGAATAGCCCCCAATAGGATTTTCACAATTGAATACAATAATATTGAAATTGATTTTAATGATAATGACTTTGCTGATTTACAAGTTACTTTTTATGAAACCAGTAATAAGATTGTAATTAAATTAGGCACCGATAACGTTGCAAGAAATAGTGTTGATATAGGATTATCAAGTGGAGTAGCCAGTTATTATAGCTATTGGGGTAATGTAAATACGGTTACCAATGATACATGGATTGAATATACCGCTACTACTCCACCAGTTGCAGGTGACTATCGTTCTCTACAAGATGGAACTTTAAGTGATAGAACAGATTGGCAAAGATGGGACGGAGATTCATGGGAAAATCCTACAGCATTACAAGGGTATCCTGGAGAAAATAGTGTACCAGGCAAAATCACTATCCTAAATGGCCATGACATGGTAATTAATGTTACACCCGCTAATTCAATAGGTACACTTGAGATTGGACAAGGAACTTCAGGAACTTTACAAACTGATGGAACCATAAGAAATTTAACGACTAACACCATTTATATTGCTGTGGGTGCATCATTCGATTTAGAGCGGTGCAATATTACTGTCAACGGTAATACCACAATTAATGGCTCAATTACCGATTCAAGAGCTGAAGGTTCTAACACTTTCACTGGTTTGGTGACAATAAATAACGGAGGTACATTTAATCCTACAGAAAATTCAAACCTAGTTTTTGCAGGCGGTATAACTAACAATGGTACATTTACAAAAGCAGGTACAGGTAGTACAACTTTTAGCACAAATAATCAAACCATAAGTGGGGCAAATGCCTTAACATTTAGTGGTGGCGACTTTATTATAAGTGACCCTGTATCATTAAATGTAACTACTTCAATTTCGTTAAGTGGAACTAATTTTACAAATAATAGCAATAATGCATCATCAGCATTTAACCAATCTGTCGGAACTTTTACATTTGCTCTTGGTGGGAATCAGACAATCAATACAGGTGCTGGTACAGGAACAGTCACGTTTTATGACCTTACCTTATCGGGAAGTGGAACTAAAACAGGTTCACGGGCATTCAATGCTGCAAATAACCTTGTTTTAAACGATAATATTACTTTTACGCTAACTGCCAGCTCGGGGACTTATAATATATCGGGCGGACTTACAATTGATGGTGGCAGTAATGACTCATATGTTCAGCTCAATACAGGTACATCTTTAAATATTACTGGCCAAACTTATATAAATTCCAATAGCGGGAACGATGAAAAGTCAATTCTTGTAGATGCAGGTTCATTTACAACCGGTTCCTTGCTAGCTAATAGCAATGGTGATACTCAAGATGCATATATTCGTATTTCTTCGGGTACTGCAACAATTATTGGAAATGCAACTCTGAACGGCAATAACCTTCGCAATTACATACTTTTTACAGGCGTTGATGATGGTATTTTAAATGTTGGAGGCACTATTACAGGAGGTACTATAACCAATACAGTAGGTGGTGGGGCTGGTGCCCCAACAGTAGGTATAGTTAATTATAATGGTACAGCCCAAAATATACAAGCCTATACATATTATAACTTAACTATATCAGGTACAGGCACTTTCAATACAGCAGGTGCTATTATAGTTAATGGTGATTTTGATATTTCAGGTGGTGGAACGCTAAATACAGGTAGCAACTTAACTTTAAATGGTACTTCACAGTGCAATGGAACCATAAATGCCTCAGGTGGCACAGTAACCTATGGAGCAAATGCATTAAATATTATTCAAGGTTCATATAGCACCCTTTTAAAATCAGGATTAACCACCTCTCCTCTTTGTGGTGCAATTACAGTAAATACTGCATTGCAGTTAGGTGGGGGTATCATTAGTCTTGGTGATAATAATTTAACTCTTTCAAATGGTGCAGTTATAACGCCAACCCTTGCCTTCTCAAATACCAATATGGTTCAAACCACCGGTACAGGAAATCTTGTAAAACAAAGCACCACAGAAGCCGGATTTGAAATTCTTTATCCCGTTGGTTCAAATGGCTATTACACCCCAATGAATTTAACCAATGGTTTTACAGCTACAGTTGCAAGCACGGGTAGCGTTTCAGTGCGAGCAGTTACTGATGCTTTGGGTACTAGCATGCTAAGCAAATACTGGCAAGTGGCTACTACTAACCTATCAGCTATATCAGCAGCTCATGTTTTATTTACCTACAACGATGCTGAATTAAATGGAGCAGAAGCCAGCTATGTAACCTGGGTCGATCCGGAAGGGGTTGTTGATTGGAAGAATCCAACGAATTCAACTATAACCATTGGGTCAAATACTTTTGGCTCTACTGGTACAAGCGACTTTGCCGGACTATGGTCGGCAGGTATTTCACCCCTTCCTATTGTAACATGGTATGCATATTCTACCGATGGAAATTGGGCAAATGCCAGTTCATGGACTTTAGATGGTGCAAGCAACCCACTGTATGTTAATCCTGACCCTGCAAAAATACCAGCGGCTACCGATATAGTTGTTATCCCTTCGGGTAAAAAAATAACCATTTCAGCAGGTAATAATAATTTAACCGTATTAAAAGCAGAAGTAAATGGTACCTTAGATTTAACCACTTCAACCGGACATGATTTTGGTATTATTGTAGGAAATGGAATCATTAAAACAACAGCTGCTGATGACAATTTCCCAACGGGAAATGCAAACCTATTTAACGATGCTACCAACGGCGGTACATTTGAAGTAAATGGTACAGGTATTTCACTTAATGTTGCACGTACCTTTAATAACCTAAAAATAAATTTAACCAGTGGCTCAGCCACATTATTAGCTGACTATATTTTGAATGGTAACCTTACCGTTACAAAAGGTGATTTTAAAATTAATGATGCCAGCAATACAACTCCATTAAACCTAACTGTAGCCAAAAATGTACTGGTAACTAGTTTGGGAACCCTAACCGTGGGTACTGCCAATGCAGTAGATGGAGTTGCAGAAATTGGATATGGAAATTATCACAAATACTTCCATGTATTTACTGTTTCGGGAGATTTTACTAACCAAGGAAGTGTAAGGTTAACCAATCAAACAAGCGGCACAGGACCTGATTACAATACAAGAACAACAACAGGTGCAGTTTCACTTGTATTTAATGGATTATCAAATAACACATTAAGTTGTGAAGGTATTACCGACTTATATTATTTAGTTATAAATAAAGGTACCGACCAAACATATAGTTTGACCATAAATGCAACTGAAAAGGATCATTTTTCATTGTTCGGTGATAATAATGCCGAATGGGATGCCACAGATGCAGAAAACCCTGAAAATAGAAAAGCTCTTTGGATAAAATCCGGTTCGTTACTTTTGGAAGGCTATGTTTATATACCCACCTTAAGTGAAGGTGTGCGTGACTGGGCAATTGGTGCTAATGCCGCTTTGGTGTTGAATGGAGCCAACGTATTTGTTTCGACTACAGCCATTACACCGGCATCAGGCATACATCCTGCAATTGACTATACTGACTTATCCTATTCAACTTCAACTGGAATAGATAATGATGTTAATGTACAAGCCATTTATGTGAATGGTACCTTAAAAATAAACAACGGTTACTTTACCACCTCAAATACGCACGGTATAGTTTACAGAGCCGAATCAACTGCCAACAAGCTTGAAATTAATGGTGGAGTTGTAAGTGTTGGTCAATTTCGTATAAGTGGTGATGCCAGTGCAGCTACAGCTAAAATGAGTTATGTACAAACCGGAGGTGAACTTTATTTGGTTGACAATAGAACTGATGCTGCTATATTTGACTTAAGTGCCGAATTGGGTTCCTTTACCATGTCGGGTGGAACCATCTATATTCAAGACCTTTCAGGTGGTACTACCAATGCTATAAACATTGCATGTGCTGCATATAATACTACTGTTACAGGTGGTACCATCATACTTAATAATACAGTTGGAACCAATGCTAATGCAACCATTTCAACAACAGCACCCTTTCATAATTTTATTCTGCGTGAAAACCAAACTAGTGGCGTTCAATTGCAAACAAGTTTGACCATTAACAACGATTTAACCATTGAAAAACGAGACTTTAATGCAGCCGATTTTGATCTTTTTATAGGAAGCGACCTTAACATTTCAAGTGGCGCTACTTTTACAACAGGTGCAAATACAACTACTTTTAATGGTGCAAAACAAACAAACCTATATTTACCCGCTTTGCAAACCTTTAATAACCTTACCATTGCCAAAACGGTAGAAGATAAGGATTTTGTTATTGCATCTGGACTTGCAACTGCCTTTGAAGTAACCGGAGCATTCCGTTTAGAAAATGGTATTTTTGATTATGGAACTTATACAGCTGAACTTAATGGTAGTGTGTATTTAGCCGATACTATTGGAAAATCAACTTCTACAGGAAAGATATATATGAATAGTGGAAGTGCTCAAACTATTACTTCAGAAAACGGATGTATTCAATTTCTTGATCTTGATAATACCAATGGTATAGCCCTTACTGGTGATTTAGGTATTACTGGAACATTAACACTTACAAATGGAATATTCAACATTAGTACTTATAAATTAATGCTTGTTGGTTCAAATGCAGCATTTGGTGGAACTTTTGATATTACAAAAATGGTTCAAACAGCTGGTAACGCATCCGATGGGGGTATTGAAATGTATGTTGATGGAAACGAAACACTTACCTACCCCTTAGGAACCAACGCAAATGCAACGGTGCGCTACACTCCAGTTGTTGCAACTTTTAGTGGGTTCTCTGATGATGGATATGTGCAAATTCGCCCTTCAGATAACACCTTGGAAACTACAAATACTGCGGGTGGTAATTTACTCTCCTACTATTGGCGAGTTGGGCATGCAGGTTTTTCAACAATCCCATCAGTTACCATGGAATTAAATTATGATGAAAATGACGTAGTTGGTGGTGCGGGAGCAGATGCTGGTTACGTTGCCGGATATGTTTTGGATGCAAGCCCTTATTCAAGAAGTTATGAAGACGTTAGTATTCCTGAAAATGAGTTGATTAATGCAGTAACTAATACAATTACATTTAATGGTCAGTTAGATGCCGGTTTCACTCTTGAAAACGCAAATTATACAGCAGGGGTAAATACAAGATTCACAGGTACGGTTGATACCTATTACTCCTATTATGATTTCGAAGGTACTTCTGGTAATGGATGGTACACAAATTGGAATACAGCTGCAACATGGGATAAAGGTTCAGTTGGCTCTGGTGTACACGAAGTACCAAGTGCAGGTAGTATAGTTTATATTATGGATAGAGCAAGGGTTTGGGGAAATGTAATTCCTAATAAACCTGCCGAGATTATTTTCGATTACAATTTGGCAGAATATCCTACTCCTGACCAAGAAAACGTGCCCAGATTGCAATTTAATACTGCCGGTACTTTTAATTTGGGAATTGTTAAAGATACTGGAATGATTTCGATTAATACCACCGCTTTACCTACAGTAAATGCCGATTGGGGTGAATTTGCCAACAATTTAGAAGCTTATATCATGTACTGGGGTGGTGACATTACATTAAACAATGTAATTCAACCTTGTCCAACTTTAATGTTAGAAAGTTCAACCTTCAGTATCGATCAAAATATTGCAATTAATGGTGACCTAATATTAACAGGATCAACAGTTACACCATTACAAGACATAAATGTTGGTCGGAATTTATATATCGGGGCATGGTCAACGGGTATATTTAATTTTCCAGGTACAGGTGCTGCAGTTACAGTAACAGTTGAAGGCAATTTGGATTATACCTATATTGCAGTAAACACACCAAGAAATATTATTGTTGATAATCCAGGGGTTGCAAGTACATTGGAACATAAATTAATTGTTAAAGGCGATATAATTCATGGAAGTAATAATGCCTATAGTTTAGATTTATATAATGCTGCAAACCGCCCTGCTGTTATTTTAGAGCTTCAAGGCAATAGCAACAATAGTTATTATAGAACTTCAACTTCAATACCTGATTTATATCGAATAGTTATAAATAAAGGTGATGACCAAACTAACAGTTTTACTTTTGATGATAGATTTGTTTTAAATGGCCCTACATTAGGTGTTGGTGTAACCAAAGCATTGGAATTGCTTAACGGAACATTAATTTTAAATGATGCAGCTATTGACATCAATCTATCTACTGGTGATGATGATTTTTTAATCCCTTCAACCTCCAATTTAACTCTAACACAAGGTACTGCCCGAGTTAACGGAGCAAGTACGGGAATAACATTAGATGGTAGCCTTACAATAAACGGAGGTACTTTAAACATGACAGGTTCTGCAACTAACAATAATTATATACAATACGGTTCATCGGGTGATGCCACTATTGACATTTCATCGGGAAGCTTGATTGTAGGTAACCAAATCAGAAGGCTTACAACTAGTTCTGCTGGTGTATTAAATTATAACCAATCGGGCGGCACTGTAACTATTGGTGTAAATACGGGTGATGCTGGTTACGTAGCAAACCGGGGAATGTTGGAAATTGTTAATGCAGGTAGTAATTTTACCCTATCAGGTGCAGGTACACTTACTTTTGTACGTCAAAATGGTGCAGTTCCAGAACTTGCAGCTTTGTATCTTGATCCTGACACTTATGATATTACCGGCTCTACCATAGTAATTGGTAATGCAAATACTCCAGCAGGTCAAAATCTATTTAATATAAATTCAAGTGTAGCTTTAAATAATTTGAACATTAATCCCAATGCAGTAGCTGGACTTCAAGTTAATTTGGCAACCCAACCGTTAACTATTGCGGGCAATTTGACTATAAACACCAATGGTGCTTTAGATGGAAAAGGCTTAAATTTAACCCTTCAAGGTAATTTAATAAACAACGGTACTTATGCTGCAAGCAACAATACCCTCATTTTCAGTTCAAGTGCCGCACAAGGAATATCAGGTGTAGGTACCGAAGATATTTATCGACTTACCAAAACCGGCTCAGGAACCTTAACTTTAGCTAAAAATAGTACAGTAAACGATTTATTGGATGTTGATTTAGGAACCATTCATACCGACACCTATGCTTTAAATGTAAATGGTAATGTTACTCTTGATGCAACTATAACAAGTACTTCGGGTAATGGTTTGGTTTTTGGAGGCACCGTTCTGCAAAACTTAGCTCGGAGTGGTGTAGGCCAAAGCTCCATGGGAATTGTAACCGTAAACAACAGCAATGGGGTTAAAGTATCAAATACAGGACATAGCTTTTTAATTAGCAATGCCTTAAGGTTGCAAACCGGTGTATTTAACATTGGCGGAAGCTTATTGGAATTAGGAACAGCAGCTACTATTGATGCAATTAACCCTTTCTCTCTATATAATATGATTCAAACAAACAGTTCTTTTCAGGATAATGGAGTAAAAAAGAATTTTCCGGCAAACCATACCACTGACTTTGTTTTCCCGGTAGGTCAGTTGTTATATACTCCGGTAACCCTCGACCTTTCAACAGGAGTACATACCATTGGAACTACGGCGGGCAGCATTACAGTTAGGCCAGCAAACGAATACCATCCTACTATCAATGATCCTACAAATTATTTTAATCCATTGTTTGATATTGATAATGTACTACAATACTATTGGATAATTAGAGCAAGTAATATTACTGGTCTTATATCAGATGTAACCATGGTTTATGACGAAAGTGATGTATTGTCAAGCGATCCCTCAACGGATGAAACCAATTATATTGCCGCATCAATTTTAACAAATGGTAATCCAACAGAAGCTGTTAGTAAATTTACTGAAGCTGAAGTGAATGAAACCACTAATACAATAACCTTCACCTTTAACGGTGATAGCAGCAATGGCATAACCGGTGACTATTTTGCTGGTAACCCAAATGCAATACCAGCTAATGTTCTTACTTATACCACAACCGGTACCGGAGGTAATGTAAATGCATCTGCAACCTATACAACCGGATTACCAACGGAAGGTGTTGCCCCGTCAGGAGCGGTATTGATTGTGGATGCTGGCGATGAAGTTATATTTAACGTTAGTGACGTAAAACTTTACAAAACCATAATAAATGCAGGGGGCACTTTAACCGTAGATGAGACCTCAGGCCATCGTTTAGGTACGGTTACCGGTACAGGTAACATTAAAATTGTGAGCAGTACCTCAAGCATTGCTTTTCCAGCTGGAGATTATATCGACTTTTTTGATTGTGCCGGGGGAGGGATTGAATATGCAGGAACCGGCAGCTACACCGTAATGTCAGGATTTCCATCGGTTCGGAATTTAACCTTAAGCGGTTCGGGTACTAAAGAATTAGCCAATAACGATATAGTTGTCTGTGAAGACTTGAATATAAATGGACCCACGTTTGAGAATGCCGCTGACAATGATATTACTGTTATCGGTGATTTGTTTGTTACCAGTGGCACCTTCAATAGTGGCGCTTCAAATGTTATTGATGTTACGGGTATTGCTACTGTCAATGGGGGTACTTATAATGGAGAAACAAGTGGTGATGACTCTTTTGGTGATTTGGTAATTAGTTCAGGCACTTTTAATACAGGTACTGGTGGTAGCATATCAATACAAGGTGACTTGACTTTCAGTGGTGGAACATTCGATGGTGGATCAGGTACTGCAAAAATTGTATTGAATGGGTCAGTCAATCAAAATATTACAGGGGCATTTACTGGAGCTTCGAAAATTCGAAATTTAGAAGTGAATAATACAGCTGGTACTACTTTACTTGGAAGTGTTACAGTTGATAACTCATTAACCCTTACCAACGGTTTGATCACACCGGGTACTAACACCTTACTTATGAATGGAAATGCTACCATTACACCCACTAATGGAACAGCAACAAAATACGTAAACGGAAAACTTTCAAAAGTTATAACAGGTGTAGGTGACGACTTTATGTTCCCTGTAGGTAAAAGTGGTAAATGGGGTTATGCCGGTGTTAATAATGTAACTACCGGTGGTTTAACATGGAGTGTAGAATATTTTGCAGCTAAAGCAACCAATGAAGCAAAAGTTAATAATTTTACGCCCTCAAGTACTACCATTAAAAGTGTTACTGAAAGTGAATACTGGAAAATATCGGATGGTAATGCTGCGCCATCAGGTGTAAATGCTAATATTAGCCTAAGCTGGAATAACACAAGCAATGTATCGGCCATTCAATCCGAAAGGGAAAAGTTAGAAGTAATGATTTGGGATGATGTGGCTTCTAATTGGGATAATTATGGTGGGGGGTCCTTTAGTTCAGGACATTTGCAAAGCGGTGGTTTTTTTACTTCAACTATTGTGATACCCTTTAGTGAAAATATAATAACTCTTGGTTCAAGCGATGTTACCAACCCGTTACCCGTTAACCTGATTTCGTTTACAGGAATTGCTGCAGAAAGTGGCATTGAGCTAAAATGGATAACATCCTCGGAAGAGAACAACGATTACTTCGAGCTTCAGCGCTCCATTGATGCGGTTCACTATAATACCATTGCTATCATTAACGGTGCCGGTACCAGTAAAGTGGAGAATAGTTATTCATACTTGGATAAGAGTCCAAATATCGGAACCAATTATTACCGGTTAAAACAAGTCGATTTTAATGGAGCTTATGAAGTTCATCCTGATATTGCCGTAAATTGTTATCAGGATCCGGATAAGTTAGTGAATCCTTTGATTGCTATCTATCCGAACCCATATTATGCCGGCAATTTAATGCTGAATTTAATAAATATTGAGTCAAATACATCCATGCTATTAGAAGTGATTACTATAAGTGGAAAATCAATCAGCAGTCAATCGATGCTGGTACCTGAAAACCATGAGGTAAACTTGACCAATATTACCGGAAGCCTAGCAAAAGGAATTTATTTGGTGCGTGTAATAACCTCAACAAATACATTAACTTCGAAATTGGTAGTGAATTAGAATGTAACACCGCTCTCCAGAGCGGTGTTTTTTAAATTATTTTGAAAACTAATACCGCCTAGAAGGAAGCGTTACGGTACTTTTCACCATCCAAAGTGTGGCGTTACAAAATAAAACTTATGGCGCTAAGAGACTATGAAAAATTACGGGAGCTATTACTGAAAAACGAGCAATGGCCATTGGTTTATATGTTCAAATTTATTGTACCCAATTCGGGTGGTAAAGTAAATGAAGTAGTGGCTCTGCTTCCCAGCGATGGGGAGCTGTCGTTTAAGCATACCCAAAACCTAAAGTATGTTTCGGTTACCTGCAAGGCTACCATGCATTCTGTGGATGCTATCATTTCAATTACCGATAAGGCCGTTTCAATTCCCGGGGTAATTGCATTGTAATCAACAATAAGTATTAGCGACAGGTTAGTCTATTACCTGGAATTGTATTAAGCATGCAATTCCAATGTTTTTTTAGTTTTTCTGTTATGTTCTGCCATTTCTTCCCTAATCACTTCGGCCAACCGTTTTACCCCTTCACGGTTTTGCGACTCGTTTACAAACGAAAAATTCATTCGTAACGTGTTTTTACCAGTTCCATCGGCAAAAAATACGGTCCCCACAACAAAAGCAACCTTTTTTTCTATTGCCTTAAAAAAGAGCTTTTCGGCATCCAGATAGGCTGGAAGTGTTACAAAAAGGAATAAGCCTCCTTCTGGTTTTGTCCAACTGACACCTTCTGGCATATTCTCACGCAATCCTTCCAACATAATATCACGCCGTAGGCGGTACAAGTCAATGGTGTATTTAAGGTTGATTTCAAACCGGTTCGATTTGAGGTATTTAGCCGCTATTTTTTGAACAAAGGTTGCCGTACATAAGTCAGCTGACTGCTTCGATGTTATCAGCTTTTCATTAATGGCTGGATGTGCCAACACCCATCCAATGCGAAATCCGGGTGCTACTATTTTTGAGAAAGTACCCAATGTGATTATCTGACCTGAATTATCCAATTGGTACATGAGTGGCTGATGTTCCCCTTCGAACCGTATTTCGCGGTAAGGACTGTCTTCTACTATCAATACATCGTATTTTATGGCTAGGGCAATTATCTGCAAACGCCTCCATTCAGGCATGGTAATCCCTGCAGGATTTTGAAAATCGGGAATAATATAGATGAATTTGGGTTTTTCGCCTTTGTTTTTTAGTTCCAGTAACTTTGATTCCAGCAAATCGGAACGCATGCCATATTCATCAAGCAGAACACCTTCCATGATGGCTCCGTAAGTTTGAAACACACTAATTCCACCAAGATAGGAGGGTAATCCACAAATAACTTTATCACCGCGATTTAAGAAAACCCGTCCCAGTAAATCTAAGCCTTGTTGCGATGCCGTGGTAATTATTAAGTTTTCCAGGGAACATTCCACGCCTTCATCCTGATATTTTTTTACCAACGTTTCGCGAAGCTCTTTTACTCCTTCGGTGGCATCGTATTGCAAAGCCGCAGCCCCATCTTCGTAAAGCACTTTATTCACTATTTCTTTCAGGTCATCAATAGGGAATGATTCAGGGGCAGGTAATCCTCCGGCAAATGATATAATATCAGGTTGCTGAGTCAGTTTCAGTATTTCGCGAATGGCGGAACGTTTGCTGTTGTTGGCCATATCGGAAAACAGGGATTGGAGGTTGGATACCATAGCGCAATTTTTTGAAGGTTTGTACTGTCAAAATTACTATCTATTTGCGATGTATTCTATATATGCTCTAAAACTTAGATTATTTAGCTGCTAAAATAGATTTTGAAAGAAAATAGTTAGTAATTTGAGTGACTATTTGATGATTTGTAGCAAAATAAACTCTTTCTCAGTTTTAAATTTTAACGTATTGATAATCATGATAAATTTGGATCCGATAGATAAAAAGATTTTAAAAATTTTGCAAGAAGATGGACGCATCACCACCAAGGAACTGGCTGAAAAAATTCATCTTTCGAATACCCCGGTTTACGAAAGGGTTAAGAAATTAGAGAAAAGTGGAGTAATCAGAAATTACAAAGCTGAAATTGACCCTGAAAAAATTGGTAAAGGAACCACCATTTTTATAATGGCATCAATGAATAAGCATACCAAAGATGTGGTTGATAATTTTAAAAAGCAATTGATGTCGTTCCCTGAGGTGATGGAGTTTTACTACATTTCAGGCAATCACGATGCCATGCTTAAAATTATGGTTGATACTATGCATGAGTACAAGTTGTTTATTGAGGAAAAACTCTCCAATGTGGAGAATATTTATCAATTCCAAAGCATTTTTGCTATTTCGGGAGAACAGAAAACTGCCTTTGAGTTTTAGCGTTTTTGGATTACTTTTTACTAGTTGCTGGTAACTGGTAACTGTTAACTGGTAACTGGTTGGTGGGTTCTAATTTCTAAACTTATATCCAATGTCTCATATCTCAAATCTCTTATCTCAATATCTATTAAAAAAATGGAAGCAGTAATAGTAATCAATCCGGGTTCTACATCAACTAAAGTAGCTATTTATACAAGGCGGGGTGAATTGCATTCAATGTCATTGAGCCACAATCAATCGGAACTCGATAAATTTATACGCATTGCTGACCAATTGGAATACCGACTGGAGCCGATTAAAGACTTTTTAGCCAGCTTTTTGAAAAGCGAACCCATCAAAATTGTTGGATTGGTTGGGCGTGGAGGCATTGTTAAGCCACTTTCCGGCGGAACCTACCGCATTAACGAGGCATTTTTAAGCGATGCCCGTTCGGGTTGTTATGGCGAACATGCTTCCAATTTAGGTAGCTTAATTGCCTATCAACTAAAGGATGAATTTGGGCTATCCGATTGTTATACTGTGGATCCGGTTTCGGTGGGAAATATGTGGCCTAAAGCTGAGATTTCAGGTGTTCCCGGAATTGTTCGGGATGGACGCGGTCATCCGCTCAACATGAAAATGACAGCCCGAAAAATTGCCCAATTACAAAACATTCCTTTTGAAGAAACCAACTATGTGATAGCACATTTAGGAGGAGGTATCTCCATTTCATTGGTTCAAGGCGGAAAACTGGTTGATATTAACGATGGCTTATTGGGTATGGGACCTTTTTCTCCCAATAGAGCAGGAGCTTTGCCTTTAAGGGGTGTAATGAAACTTTGTTACTCGTTACCTGAATCGGAAGTGGCTAAAAAATTATCGAAGTATAGTGGTTTTAAAGCCTATTTAGGAACCGAAGATTTGCGGGAAGTGCTGAAAATGATGGATAACAATAATAAAATGGCTCAATTAATTTACGAAGCGTTTGTATATCAAGTAGCGAAAGAATTGGGAGCCTATTTTGCCGCGTCAAAAGCCAGGGCGCAAGCAATTATCGTTACTGGGGGTATTGCTTTTAACCAAAGGTTTATTACCGATTTGAAAGAATATGTGGGTAATCTAACTGAGTTTCATGTATTTCCGGGCGAAAATGAAATGGAAGCGTTGGCCGAAGGTGTTTTTCGGGTTATTGATGGTTTTGAACTGCCAATAGAATACTGATTTTTACCCAAATTGAGCGATTTGGAAGGGCAAATCACTCAATCGACTAAGAAATTGTAAGTAACTCACTTTTTACTATTCATCTGTTTGGTGAGTTACAACAATTTCTAGGTCGGGGTATACCTAAGTAAAGCGCTTTTTCGCTGCGCTCAAATCGCTCAACTTAGGTTTTAAGAAAATTGATTTTATAATATTTTGAATATCTTTATATGAACTAATTGCATGAATGTATGATTGCCACAGAAGTACAAAAGGTAAAAAACAAGCTGGTTAATATTGCCTTGGCAGGAATTCTTGTTTTAATTGTCCCCGTTTTGATTGGTTCCATATCCCGATATTCTGTAACAGGTTTAATGCCCTTACATTTCATTCAATTCGGATCAACAATAGCCATCACCTTTCTATATATTTTTCGCAAAAAAATCAATTTTGTATTCAGGGCTCATGGAATTATTGTTGTTGGTTTTTTAAGTGGTTTTGGAGCAATTTATTCCTTTGGATTAGCTGGGGCAACTGATTTAGTAGCAGGCAGTGTAATTCTTGCGGCAGTATTCTTCGACAAGAAAATGGGCTTCCGCTATTTGATTCTGGCCGCACTTATCTTCTTCTTATTCGCGATATTCTACGTTCAAGGCATAATAATACCCATATCCGGCCCGGTTGACTATTTCCTGCATTATTCATCATGGGTTGCAAGGGGCACAGGAATTATTATGGTTTTATATGTAATTGTACTTTCTATCGGAAAATTTAATGAGTTATTTATAAATGCCCTTGGCGATGTTATTGAAAAAGGAAAGAGCCTTAAATGGGCCAACGATGCGATGAGCGATATTCTCCAATTTTTACCGGTTCCAATTGGAATTAGCAACAATCAAGGGGAAATTACCTTTTTGAATGAAGCATTTGAAAAAACTTTTGAATATACCATTTACGATATTCCCACCTTATCAGCTTGGTACGAAAAAGCATATCCTGAGACATACCTACAAGAGGAATACAAGCAGCGTTGGAAAAACGATTCGGATAAAATAGCGTATAAAAAGGAAAAGGAGCCATTGGGTCATTATCGGATTCAATGTAAAAATGGGAATCAAAAACATGTTTTGCTTTATTCCAAAAAGTTGGACGAAAAAGTAATTGTGGCATTAATAGATGTTACGGAGCAATATAACGCTGAAGAAGCTTTGCGGTACCAAAAAGAACAGTTATTTGAACAAAATCAGGAATATCAAGCTTTGAACGAAGAATTGAACGAAAGCAATGAGCAAATTCAAACAATTAACCAAGAACTGGTGGTTGCTAAAAACAAAGCACAGGAAAGCGATAGGTTAAAAAGTGCCTTTTTAGCCAACATAAGCCACGAAATAAGGACACCTATGAACGGAATTATTGGTTTTGCCGGTTTACTTTCAGAACCCGATGTACTTCCCGAAAAACGTGGTTTTTATATCGATATAATTAACAGCAGCAGTCACCGGTTGCTTAAGATAGTAAATGATGTGTTGGATATTTCAAAAATTGAAGCGGGCTTAATTGATTTGCACTTTTCCAATACCAATTTAAATAAACTATTTAATGAATTGAACCTGTTTTATCGACCTCAGGCTAAAACAAAAAAGATTGAATTGAGGGTCATACAAACTCTTCCCGATAATGAGGTTTGGGTAAAGACCGATAAGACCAAATTGTATCAAATATTGGATAATCTACTGAACAATGCTGTTAAATTCACAAAATCGGGAAGCATAACCCTTCAATACAAAAAAAGCCACCAAGGTTTTTTATTCGAAATTGAAGATACAGGTATTGGAATCGAATTAGCCCATCAAAAAAATATTTTTCAGCGATTTTATCAGGGCATCGACCATACAAGATATGAATTTGGTGGCACTGGTTTGGGGCTTTCTATCGCCCAAGCATTAGTTCATGTGATGGGAGGAATTATAAAAGTGGATTCTGAAATTGGAAAAGGTTCCCGTCTTTATTTCGAACTACCACTTAACACGTTATCCGGTGATAACACTGAAATGGATGATATACCTCTGATACTTATTTTTGATGGGTTAAAAACCATTTTGGTTGTGGAAGATGAAGAGTTGTACTTTCAGTTTTTGAATTCCATATTGTGCAATTCAAATATTAAAATATTACATGCCGAAAATGGCAAACGGGCTATTGAATTGGTTCATGAAAACCCTTCAATTAATTTAGTGTTAATGGATATTCACCTCCCTGATATTTCAGGTTTTGAAGCGGCTCATCAGATAAAAAAGTTCAACATGGAAATTCCTGTTGTAGCATTAACCGGCTATGATATAGCTGATTACCAAAAAAAAGCAATAAACATTGGATTCTCCGACTATTTAACCAAGCCCATGAACAAGAATGATTTGCTGGGAGTTGTTAAAAAGTTTTTGGGGTAATACGGTTAGTTTTAAACTTGCCATAGGTTTCTATTATCCAAACATTTACCTATCTTTACACCATAATTTCTAACCGGGCATCATAAATCCGATAACTGGATTGTATTACCTTAGATGCATAGCCGTTTAAAGAACCTCTGGTGTTTTTCCTTTCAATTGAAGAAGCTCCTCTTGAACTTTAACCATAAGATTTTTATTGAGTAATGCCTTTTGTAACTATTATCAGCAAAAGGGCAATTCATTCCTTGAGCCACTTGGGTGTTAGGTGATAATTTATCTAATCACATTATAAAACAAATACCATGGATGCATTCGATGTTTATCAGAATGGCTTAATGAATAGTAATCGGTTAAAGTTTATTAATTACGGTGAGTTACGCTGGTTAAACCCTTATTTGGCCGAAAAGCAGGAAGATATTCGAAACAATTTAGCGGCAGCGTGTGGCAGTTCAATGAAATGGAGTTTCAATCAAACCAAACCTTGGATAAACCGCATTAGCAAAGGTTGCAAATTATGCGGCAAGGGCGAATGGTCGTGTTTATTTATTACCGGAATATGCAACGGTAATTGCTTTTATTGTCCTACCAGCCAAGATGCCGACCATTTACCCACGACACAGCAAATTACTTTTACAAACCCCGCTGATTATGCTTCCTATATCAATCATTTTGGATTCAAAGGAGTAAGTTTCAGTGGAGGAGAACCGTTTTTAGCCTTCAATAAAGTAGTTGCTTTTCTTACAGAACTTCGAAAATCGTGCAGTCCTGATTTGTATATTTGGATGTACACCAATGGCCTGTTGGCAACCCGCGAAAAGTTTGAGATATTGGCGGCCTTGGGAATGAACGAAGTCCGTTTTGATATTGGAGCAACCAAATATTCGTTAAATTATATAAAAGAAGCCAAAGGAATCATTCCAAATATTACCATCGAAATTCCGGCCATTCCCGAGGAATTGGAACTGCTTAAGAACTTGTTACCCGAAATGATTGATGCCGGAGTTACCAATTTAAACCTACATCAAATGAGGTTAACAAGCCACAATGCAATTAAACTGATGCCTCATGATTATACCTATTTAGGTTTGGAGCACTCGGTAGTTTGGGAGTCGGAACTTACTGCATTTGAATTGATGAAACATGCTTCGGTAAATAAGCTGGATATTGGGATTAATTACTGTGCATTCCAATTTAAAAACCGCCATCAAAAAGCCGGATTCCGCAATCGGGTGGCACATGCACTAATTTGTGATTTGGCAACTATTACCGCCAATGGTTATGTCCGAAATATGTTTGTAATTCCGGCCACACTGTTGGCTGATTGGAATGAAAAGTTGGCTGAACTAAGTTTTCAAAAGGCTTGTGAAATTATGAAACGGGTAACTTTGGTTGAGTTGTTGTCGGGTATGTATCACGATAGCAGCATTTTATTCTGGTATCAGGGAATTGATGTTAAAGATGCTGATTCACGCAACGACATGACCATTTCCGATAAAAACTATCAGATTGAAATAGCCTTAGCGAGTGAACTCATTGTAATTGAACCCGATGACCAAACTGAATTAGTTCAATTGTTTAGTTCAGTGGGTGCAATAGTTCCTCTGAGTGAAAGCTTGTTCTCCATTTGGCAAAAAGAATTTATCGAAAAAGGATTCCGACCACTTTAGCAGTTGGTTTAGCCATTATTATATTTGTTGATGCTAAGAATTGACTCCTTTTTATTGTAAATTAGCTTTTTCCGAATCAGCTAGTTAAGTAAAAGCTGTTGAAACAAAATAGACATCCTGTATGTTTGGTGAATAATTTTAACGGGATTGATAAAAGCTCTTTCGAAAAATAACTTATTTACACTCTTGAAATAATTCATGTACATAGCAGCAACCTTAACAATTATACTTTCAACATTGACTGTTTTAACCTTGCAACATCCCAAATTTGGAAAATTACCTTCAAATGAACGTTCAGAGAGAATTAAACATTCGAAGAATTATAAAAATGGAGCATTTCAAAATCAGAGCATAACTCCTGTAATGTCTGAAGGGGTAAGTTTCTGGTCAGTTAGTAAGGAGTTCTTTTTCAATAAAAATGAACGGGTTACTCCAATAGATACCTTGCCATCAAAAAAAACCGAACTGATTAATTTGGATAAAAATACCGATGTTTTGGTATGGTTTGGGCATTCTTCGTATTTTATTCAATTGGATGGTAAACGAATATTGGTTGATCCGGTTTTTAGCGGCAATGCATCACCTTTTTCGTTTTCAATAAAAGCGTTTAAAGGCACCGACCGTTATTCAACCGATGATATTCCAGAAATCGATTATCTGTTTATTTCGCACGACCATTGGGATCATCTTGATTATGAAACAATCAAGAAATTGAAACCAAAAATTAAAAAAGTAATTTGTGGACTGGGAACCGGAGAGCATATTGAAAGCTGGGGTTACGCTGAACGTAGTATTATTGAATTGGATTGGAACGAGCAAATATTGTTGGATAGCGGTTTTATTGTTAATGCTACTCCAGCGCGACATTTCTCCGGCAGAGCTCTTAAACGGAATCAAACCTTATGGATGTCGTTTGTGTTGCAAACTCCCAGCATGAAAATTTTTATTGGTGGTGATGGAGGTTACGATAATCATTTTGCTGAAATTGGAAAAGCATTTGGTCCAATTGATTTAGCTATTTTGGAAAATGGCCAGTACAATAAGAATTGGAAGTACATCCATTTGTTACCTGATGACTTGATAAAAGCCTACAAGGATTTAAATGCAAAACGGCTTTTTACGGTTCATTCATCAAAATTTGCCTTAGGAAATCATTCATGGGATGAACCATTACTTAAAATCAAGGCTAGTAGCAAAGAATTAAATATTCCCTTACTAACACCCATGATTGGGGAGCAAGTGAATCTGAAAGACAGTACGCAAACTTTTTCTGAATGGTGGAAAGGTATTAAGTAATTAAGCATTTCCTAATGCTTAATTTGGGTTAAACTTTTCATCCTTTTTATTCAGCAATAACTGAGGGACAAATAGCAATAGAGTTTTGGATATTTTGGAAAAGGTTCTCTTAAGTTGAGAACCTTTTCTAAGTAAATTAAAAATTCTAATAAAAAATGAGTCAATTCCTTAATATTTTCAAAATCAACTATTTTTCTATATCAAGTTTAGGAATTCGGCCAGGAGTGTATGGGGCTTTCATTTCATCCAATTGTTTTCTTATTTCGGTTAGTTCCTGAGTATAAATCTTGGACATCCTTTCAAGCAGAGGCGGAAATTCGACTTTCAAAATGGCAAAAGAGCTTTTGGAAGTACCGGTTATTTCTGAAGTGCTGGTGATTTGAGCCTCA